>Ga0310696_10003936_pt1 | contig 18358 bp, 12 predicted proteins | sample AusTroGonzalo_MG_4_FD_203885 | JGI IMG/M metagenome (GOLD analysis project Ga0310696, IMG submission 203885) | Bovine rumen microbial communities from tropical cattle in Woodstock, Queensland, Australia - Gonzalo_02 (v2) (version 2) | ecosystem: Host-associated > Mammals > Digestive system >...
TAAAGAGCGGCTTAGGCCAACTCACCATGACGGGCCATGCTACAGGCAATCCACAGGAGAGCACCCACTTCTGCACCATACTGAGTGTAAAGACCGACGGCGAGATGGCTGCCAGCGACTCGGCACTTACCATTACCAAGGCTAAGGAGGCTATTATATATATTGTAAACGAAACGAGCTTTAACGGTTTCGATAAGCATCCCGTTCGCGAGGGTGCCAACTATCTGGAAGCCGTAACCAACGACCTTTGGCACACGCAGAACATGACGTTCGACGAGTTCTACGCACGCCACCTGGCCGACTACAAACAGATATACGATCGCGTAAAGATTTGCCTGAACAAGGAGGGCCGCAACCCCAAGGACCTGCCAGGTGCCAAAGAGCGCCGCATGACCGACGAGATGCTGCTGGCCTATACCAACGGCAACGAGCCAACCCCTTACCTCGAGGAGCTTTACTTCCAGTTTGGCCGCTACCTGCTCATTTCGGCATCGCGCACCAAGAACGTGCCTGCCAACCTGCAGGGACTGTGGGCCCCACAGCTGTGGTCGCCCTGGCGTGGCAACTATACGGTAAACATTAACCTTGAGGAGAATTACTGGCCAGCCTTTGTGGCCAACATGGCCGAGATGGCCGAGCCTTTGGACGGCTTTATTGCCGGTTTGGCTGCCAACGGTAAGTACACAGCCAAGAACTACTATAACATAGCCGAGGGCTGGTGCTCAAGCCATAACAGCGACATCTGGGCTATGACCAACCCCGTAGGCGAGAAGAACGAGAGCCCCGAGTGGAGTAACTGGAATATGGGTGGCGCCTGGCTGGTTAACACCCTGTGGGAGCGCTACCAGTTTACCCAGGACAAGGAGTACCTTAAAACCGTAGCCTATCCGCTCATGAAGGGTGCTGCCCAGTTCTGCCTGCGCTGGCTTATCGAGAACCCCAAGCAGCCCGGCGAGCTGATTACAGCCCCCAGCACATCGCCCGAGAACGAGTATAAGACCGATAAAGGCTACCACGGCACCACCTGCTACGGCGGAACTGCCGATTTGGCCATCATTCGCGAGCTGTTTATCAACACCATTGCCGCTGGCAAGGAGCTGGGCCTGAAGAATAAGGAGATGGAGAAGGCTTTAGCCCGCCTGCATCCTTACACCATTGGCCACATGGGCGACCTGAACGAGTGGTACTACGACTGGGACGACTGGGATTTCCAGCATCGCCACCAGAGCCACCTGATTGGTCTCTATCCCGGCAATCATCTTACCGATGCAACCTTGCAGAAGGCTGCCGAGCGCTCGTTAGAGATTAAGGGCGATAAAACCACAGGCTGGAGTACCGGCTGGCGCATTAACCTGTGGGCCCGCCTGCACAAGCCCCAGCAGGCCTACCACATTTACCAGAAGCTGCTTACACCTATTGCACCACGTGGTTCGCGTAAGGACGACTGGAAAGAGTGGCACAAGGGTGGTGGCACCTACCCCAACCTGTTCGATGCCCATCCACCATTCCAGATTGATGGTAACTTTGGTGGCACAGCCGGCGTGTGCGAGATGCTCATGCAGTCGTCGTACAAGGACGGGAAAGCCATTATCGAACTGCTGCCAGCAGCTGCCGAGGCATGGAAAGAGGGCCACGTAAGCGGACTTTGCGCCCGTGGTGGCTACGAGGTAAGCTTTAAGTGGAAGGATGGTAAGGTGCGCGACTGCAGCATCAAGGCCAAGAAAGCCGGCAGCCTCACCTTGTTGTATAACGGCCAGCAGAAGACGGTTAAGATGAAGGCCGGTCAGACTCAAAACATCAAGACATGGTAATAGCTACAAAGAAAGCACAGATACTGGATACTGAGTTTGGGATTGCCAAAAGTTGGGAAGGTTCGGTATGTTTAGACGACGATTTGCTACTGTCGGACCAGATAAACAAGGCACCCATGCCCAGCGATCCACGTAAAATGAATTTCATACTGATTGGTCTATGCACCAAAGGCACAATTAACTATCGCATGGACACGCAGGAACTGATAGTTCATGCCGGAGAACTATTAGTTGTGAGCGAGCGACATGTGATTGATGCCTACCAGCATTCGGACGACATGGAGGGACTTTGTATCATGATGAGTGTTGACTTTTTTCACGAAATCATCAAGAACGTACACGACGTAAGCTCGCTGTTTGTGTTTGCCCGCATGAAGCCCGTTATGCAGCTGGAACCCAACGAGATTAACACCTTTGTGGAGTACTTCCATGCCATTAAAAAGAAGATAAGCGATAATCACAACCACTTTCGTAAGGACCTGATACGCACGCTCATGCTGGCCATGTTCTACGACGTGGGCAACGTGATTTATCGTGTAAAGGACTTCGACGAGTCGTTGCTACGCTCGGAGAAGGTGTTTACCCGATTCCTGAAGATGGTAGAGGAGAACTGCAAACGTGAGCGCCGTGTAAGCTGGTATGCCCAGCAGCAATGCATCACGCCAAAATACCTGTCGACGGCCGTAAAACGCATTAGCGGCCGCACAGCCGTAGAGTGGATAGAGAACTACGTAACCATGGAGCTACGTGTAATGCTGAAGAACAGCACCAAATCTATCAAGGAGATAACGGAAGAGATGAACTTTCCCAATCAGAGTTTCTTGGGCAAGTATTTTAAGGAACACGTGGGCATGACACCCTCGGCCTACCGCAAATCATAGGTAGCCCTGTTCCTTAAGCTGGCCTACGGTATCGAGCAACTCCTGGTACCACGCCTCGCCAAAACGACGAGTAAGGGGGTCACGCAGGAACTGATAGAGGTAAAGATTCTGCTCAATGCCCTTGGCAATAGCCATTTTGCACACACTCCAGCGGTTGTAGTTAAGACCAACCAAGCCACCGCCCAGTTTCTTTTCGCGAATGGGGTAAAGGGCACAACTTATAGGCTTGCAGAAGTGGGTACGACCTGCTCTGTAAGCCTTTTCTAATGCGCACAGGCAACAGTTCTTAATGGGCAGGTGGGTGTTCCAGTCCTCAATATCGCCGTAGTAGGTAAACACACAGTCCTTACCACCCACAATGCTGGTTACCAAGTCGCCCTCCTGGTCGGTATAGGCCACGCCCTGCTTGTCGATAACAGCCTGAGCCGATGCCGAGAGATCATCCCACACGGCATCCACGCAGTTCTCGATTTCGCCTATTTCGTCGAGTGTTACGGGGGCACCTGCGTCGCCTTCAACACAACATTCGCCTTTACAAACACTCAGGTCGCAACAAAACTTCTCCGTCAGGATTTCCGACGAGAGCAGCACATCACCTACTTGTATAATGGGGGGGAGTGTATTCATTACCATTCTATGGGGGTCATTCCGTTCTCCTGCAGATACTGATTGCAGCGAGAGAACTGATGCTGGCCGAACCAGCCACCACGGTTAGCACTTAATGGCGATGGGTGAACCGACTCGAGTACCAGATTATTTTGCTTGTTAATCATGTAAGCCTTTGAGCGGGCATAACCGCCCCAAAGCATATATACCAAATGTTCGCGATGGGCAGCCAGGGCCTGAATGGCGGCATCGGTAAACTTCTGCCAGCCTAAGGTTGAATGGCTGTTGGCCTGATGCGCACGCACAGTTAGCGAGGCATTAAGCAGCAGCACGCCCTGTTCGGCCCAGCGGGTTAGATTACCCGATGTGGGGATAGGCTTGCCCAGGTCGGCCTGTATCTCCTTGAAGATGTTCTGCAGCGAGGGCGGGAACTGGATACCGTCCTGAACCGAGAAGCTCAGTCCGTGAGCCTGCCCTGGCTCGTGATACGGGTCCTGACCGATAATCACCACCTTTACCTTGTTGAACGGACACAGGTTGAAAGCGTTGAAAATGAGTTTGCCTGGAGGATAGCAGGTCGTTGTCTGGTACTCCTGTCGCACAGCCGATGTAAGCTGTGTAAAGTAAGGCTTATCAAACTCGCTCTGCAAGTGTTGATGCCACGATTCTTCTATCTGCACGCTCATAACTGGTTGAATATATTATCAATCATAACCTGCGGAAGCACGAAACGCGGGTCGTCGCTATGAGGGTTAATGGCCTCCAGAAAATGAGGAAGCTCGTTCTTATACACCTCTCGCATGTGATTATTTATTCGGTTCGACATCGAGCACGAATAAGTAATGTTAGCCAAACGGTCGGCCAGTTTCAGGAACGGTGCGTAGGGTGTTTCGCGAATGCCGGCATAGTAGCGGTCGTTGCTGCGCTCGGCACGTGTTCTACCCTTCTCGTTGGTAAGGGCATACACCATTTCGGCAGCCATATAGGCCTGCTCGTTGCTCATAAAGAGTGCTGCACCCTTCTTCACATCGTTATACGACATTCGCGCATCCTCTATACTGTCGTGGTAGAATGCGCCAAAAAACAACGGCAGGACATCAGCCTCCTGTTGGCAGACCAGGTGTCCGAACTTGAACACCGAGTCTGCCACCATGTCGAGGTGAACACTATATGGATGGTTCTCGTCGTAGCGTTGGTTTACGCTATCGTGCAGCATGTGGGCGTGCTCTCGAATTTCTTCGATAGCCTCCCTGTACTTATCCACATAGTTCTGAAAGTCCTGCTGTGTCATATCAGTTATTTAGTCCTGAATCAGGTTCTCACCAGTCATATCGGCAGGCTGCTCCAGACCCATGATGTGCAGGATTGAAGGAGCCACGTCGGCCAGACGTCCGTCCTTAACAGTAGCCGAGTTGTTGTTGGTTACGTAGATGAAAGGAACGGGGTTCAGCGAGTGGGCGGTATTTGGTGTACCGTCGGCGTTGATAGCGTTATCGGCATTACCGTGGTCGGCAATGATAATAGCCTCGTAATCGTTAGCCTTAGCAGCCTCAATCACGTCCTTCACGCAGTTGTCTACAGCCCAAACAGCCTTGGCAATAGCGTTGTAGATACCGGTGTGACCAACCATGTCGCCGTTAGCGAAGTTTACAACGATAAAGTCGTACTTAGCCTCGTTGATAGCAGCCACGAGCTTATCCTTCACCTCGAAGGCACTCATCTCAGGCTTCAGGTCGTAGGTAGCAACCTTTGGACTTGGAACCAGGATGCGGTCCTCGCCCTCGTATGGCTGCTCGCGACCGCCGTTAAAGAAGAATGTTACGTGAGCATACTTCTCGGTCTCGGCTGTGTGCAGCTGCTTCTTGCCCTGCTTGCTCAGGTACTCGCCCAGAGTGTTCTCAACGTTCTCCTTGGGGAAGAGGATGTTCACACCCTTGAAGTTAGCATCGTATGGAGTCATGCAGTAGTACTGCAGGCCGGGGATAGTCTTCATTCCCTGCTCGGGCATATCCTCCTGAGTGAGCACGATGGTCATCTCCTTGGCACGGTCGTTACGGAAGTTGATGAAGATAACTACGTCGCCCTCTTCAACGCAACCGTTCACAGCGCTGTTGTGGATAGGCTTGATGAACTCGTCGGTAACGCCTTCGGCATAGCTCTCCTCTACGGCCTTCACCATATCGGTAGCCTGCTTACCTGTGCCGTTCACAACCAGGTCGTAGCCCTCTTTTACACGCTCCCAGCGCTTATCGCGGTCCATAGCATAGAAACGACCAATGATGCTGGCAATGGCAGCATCGTTCTCGGCGCACACCTTGGTAATCTGCTCAATAAAGCCCTTACCGCTCTTGGGGTCGGTATCACGACCGTCCATAAAGCAATGCACAAATGTCTGGTTCTTCAGGCCGTAAGCCTTACCAATCTCAATGAGCTTGAACAGGTGGTCGAGGCTTGAGTGCACACCGCCATCCGATGTCAGTCCCATCAGGTGCAGCTTCTTGTTGTTCTCTTTAGCGTAGGTGTAAGCGGCCTTAACCTGTGGATTCTCCATGATAGAGCCGTCCTTGCAGGCGCGGTTAATCTTTACGAGGTCCTGATAAACGATGCGACCCGCACCAATATTCAGGTGACCCACCTCCGAGTTACCCATCTGTCCGTCGGGCAGACCAACATCTTCGCCAGATGCCTGGAGCTGAGAGTGAGCCGAAGTAGCTGTCAACAGATCGAGGTAAGGAGTTGGCGTATTGAAGATAACGTCGCCCTTACCATGCTTACCGATTCCCCATCCATCGAGAATCATCAATAATGCTTTCTTTGCCATAATCTTATTACTAATTTTAAATGTACATGCTTAAAATCGCCTGCAAAGTTACAAATAAAATCATACACTATGCTACTGCGGTGCCCACATTTTTAATAAAAAAACAAAAAACTCTGTATATCAGCACCTTTATGTTTTACAAATTTGTTACCTTTGCAACATCAAGTTAACAAACTAACAATAGCAATTATGAGAACTAAAAGTTTGCTGGCCGCCCTGTTTGCAGCCGCTTGCTGCACCGAGGTTGCAGCTCAACCATTCCTTCGCGAAACGTTCCCCGAGGGTTCGTACTCGCCAGTTACCAACGTAAACCGTAACAGCTATCCCCGTGTATTGGCCGATGGCAGCGTGATGTTCCGCATCACAGCCCCCGAGGCGCAGAAACTGCAGATAGACCTTTGCGGAACCAAGTACGACATGCAGCGCGATGACCGTGGTGTGTGGCGCACCACCACAGCCGTGCAGGTACCGGGTTTCCACTATTACTCGCTGGTGGTCGATGGCGTGTCGGTTGCCGACCCGGCCAGCCAAACGTTCTACGGCTGCAGCCGCTGGTCGAGTGCCATAGAGATTAACGAGGCAGGCTGCGAGAACTTCGAGGTGCACGATGTGCCCCATGGCGAGGTGCGCACGGTTCACTACTACTCGCAGGTTGACGAGGCCTGGCGCCCGCTCATGATCTACACCCCAGCCGGCTATAACGAGGGCAAGCAGAGCTATCCCGTGGTTTACATCCAGCATGGCGGCGGCGAGGACCATCGTGGCTGGATGGAGCAAGGCCGCACAGCCCAGATTATGGACAATCTGATAGCCGCAGGCAAGGCCGTGCCCATGATTGTGGTAAGCTCTAACAGTAACGTTCATGCACGCAACGGCGGCTTTGGCGGTGGCTATAGCTGGCAGGGCATGCAAACCTTCCGCAGCGAGCTCATAGACAATATCATACCGTTTGTAGAGAAAAACTACCGTGTAAAGGTAGGCCGCCAGCATCGTGCCATGTGTGGTCTGTCGATGGGTGGTGGCCAGTCGTTCTACATCGGCCTGCGCTCGCCCCAGGTGTTTGCCAACGTAGGTGTGTTCTCAACCGGTATGTTCGGCGGCATACAAGGCGCCTCTAATTTCGACCTCGAGAAGGAAGTGCCCGGCATGCTATCGGATGTAAACGCCTTTAACAAGCAGCTGGATGTGTTCTTCATCAGTTGTGGCGAGCAAGACCCACGCATAGACCACACCCGCCGTATTGTGAAGAAGATGCAAGAAGCCGGCGTAGAAGTACGTTTTAACTCCTACCCCGGCGACCACGAGTGGCAAGTTTGGCGTAAATCACTCCAAGAGTTTGCCCAGTACCTGTTCAAGTAAGCCCTAACGAACATATTGGTTCCTACCGCTGAAACAATCAGTTCCAAGGGTAGGAACTGCTTCTTTTCTGTTAGTTATCAAAAAAAATCTCTCATCACTCAATAAATCTTCTGAAATACCCGTACACAAAGGCTTTGCAAGGGGTGAGAGATTTTCTCCATCCCTCCCTAATCCCTCATCTATCTCTCATATTATCTCTCCAGACAATAATTGCGTGAGGGATTCTTGAGGGATTGGTGAGAGATTAGGGAGGGATTATCAGCATCTCTCATATTCCGAAACACCTGTAAACACAGGTGTTTTGAGAGATTTCGTGAGAGATGAGTGATTTTTCATTCAAACTTTAAAAAATCGCCAATAAAAGCACGCTCCTTCTGCATCAACACATGACAAATTGATTCCCAACTAGGGAATGTTTTGTTCCCAGTTAGGGAACACTTTTTCCCCAGTAAGGGAACATATCATTCCCAACCTGGGAATATATCACGAGCCTTACACCACATTCTGGGGGGTGCCGGCAAGGAAGGCTTGGACGTTGCTGATGACTACCTGAAGCAGGCGGGTACGGGCTTCGGTAGAAGCCCAGGCTATGTGGGGAGTGAAGAAGGCGTTGGGCTGCGACAGCAACGGATTGCTTGCCTGGGGTGGCTCCTGGGTGAGCACATCGGCACAATAGGCTGCCAGTTGTCCGCCAGCAAGGGCGGCGGCTACGGCCTCATCGTTTACCAGCGGACCGCGACCTGTGTTGATGAGGATGGCCGTGGGACGCATGTGTCGCAACGTGTCGGCATTAATCAGATGGTGGGTGCTGGATGTGAGCGGGCAATGTAACGAAACGACATCGGAGGTGGCTAACAGCTCCTGCAGATCGGCTTTCGTGATACCTGCGGGGAGTGCGGCAGCGGGTTTGCTGGTTACGGCCTTTACCTTCATGCCAAAGGCAAGGGCTATCGCGGCTACTCGACGGCCTATATTGCCCAGACCAACTACACCAAAGGTCTTACCGGCCAGCTCCATGTGGCGAAAGTCCCAATAGCAGAAGTCTTCATTCTGAGTCCAGCGCTGCTGTCGGTTCTGGATGGCGTAGTGGTCAACGCGGTTGGTAACGTTAAGCAGATGGGCAAACACCATTTGGGCTACGCTCTCGGTGCTGTAGGCTGGCACGTTGGTCACGATGATGCCGCGCTCGTGGGCAGCCTCAACATCAACCACATTATAGCCCGTGGCCAGCACGCCGATATACTGCAGGCGGGGCAGCTGCGCCATAGCCTCGCGACTGATAACAACCTTATTGGTAAGCACTATCTCGGCATGGGCAGCTCGTGCCACCAGTTCGCTGGCGCTGGTACGGCTGTAAACCGTTAGCGTGCCTAAACTCTCCAGCTCCTGCCACGACATGTCGCCTGGGTTAGCCGTAAAACCATCGAGTACTACAATCTTCATATCCGTTTATTCGAAATAAAAACCACTAAAAACAAAAAAGTTCCAACCTTGCGATTGGAACTTGGCGCTTCAGGATGGGCTTGAACCAACGACCCCCTGATTAACAGTCAGGTGCTCTAACCAACTGAGCTACTGAAGCAGGTATTGCTGTTAAGCGGGTGCAAAAGTACGACGTTTTTTCGAAACTACCAAACTTTTTTGGAAAAAAATGACTATAAACCTTAATTTTTTTCATTTTTCCTACAAAATTGTATGTTTTTCGGCAAGAATCATGTAATTTTGCACCCATAAAACATTAATTCATGAAGATGATGAAAAAGCAAATAATCGTGGCTTTTTGTGCAATGGCACTCTCAACCACCGCCACCATGGCTCAGAAACCTAACGACCACAACTTTGAGGTGGCCAAACAGCTGGATATTCTGAATCACGTATACAAGAATCTGGACCTGCTGTATGTTGACACGCTGAACCCGAAGGAAACCGTGGGCACAGCCATCAACGCCATGCTGCGCAGTCTGGACCCCTATACCGAATATTACGCGCAGGACGAGACCAAGAACCTGCGACAGATGCTGACCGGTAAATATGCCGGCATAGGTGCCGTGGTGCGCAAACACCAGAAGCTGGACCGCGTGGTTATAGACGAGCCCTACGAGAACATGCCTGCCGCCGAGGCCGGACTGAAGAAGGGCGACATCATACTGAGCATTGACGACTCGATGATGGTATCGAAAGAGGTGGGCTACGTGAGCAATCATCTGCGTGGCGAGCCAGGAACCAGCTTCCTGCTTAAGGTAATGCGTCCCAGCACGGGCAAGATGATGAAGTTTAAGATTACACGCCGCAACATCAAGCTGCCCGAACTACCCTACTACGGCCTGAAGGACGGCGTGGGCTATATTGTGCTTAACCAGTTTACCGAGGGTTGCGCCAAAGAGGTGCGCCGTGCGTTTGTAAACCTGAAGAAAGAGGGCGCCAAGTCGCTGATATTCGACCTGCGCGGCAATGGTGGCGGTTCGGAACAGGAGGCAGTAGACATCCTGAACATATGGCTGCCCAAAGGCTTAAAAGTGGTAGAGAACCGCGGCAAGCTGCGCCAGGCCAACAAAGCTTACGAAACCAGCATAGAGCCCGTTGACACCCTAATGCCCATGGTGGTTCTGGTGAACGGCGAGACCGCCAGCGCCAGCGAGATATCGAGCGGTGCCCTGCAGGATTTGGACCGCGCCATTATATTAGGTACGCGTACGTATGGAAAGGGATTGGTACAGATTCCTATAGACCTGCCCTACAACACGAACATGAAGGTAACTACCTCGAAATACTACATTCCAAGCGGCCGCTGCATACAGGCCTACAACTACAAGCGCGGCATGGGCTACCAGGAGCATATACCCGACTCGCTTACCAAGGTGTTCTACACCCGTAACGGTCGAGAGGTGCGCGATGGCGGCGGCATTATGCCCGATGTAGAGCTGAAAGGCGACACCATACCAAACATAGCCTTCTACCTCACAGCCAGCGGACAGGACTCTACCGAGGTGATGTTCGACTACGTGGTTGACTATGTGGCCAAACACCCGCAGGTAGCTGCTGCCAAGGACTTCCACATTACCGATGCCGACTGGCAGGAGTTTAAGAGCCGCGTGGTAAAGAGTGGCTTTACCTACGACCCCGTGAGCAAGAAACAGCTGGCCGAGCTGGTGAAAGCGGCTAAGTTCGAGGGCTACTACGACGAGGCCAAGGATACCTTCGACGAGCTGCAGAAGAAGCTGAACCACAATGTGGCTACCGACCTTGACAAGCACGAGACCGTGCTGCGCCAGATGCTGGAGGCCGACATTATTACCGCCTACTACTACCAGCGCGGCGCCATAGAGGCCGCCCTGAACTACGATAAGCAGGTGAAGGAAGCCATACGCCTGCTGAACAACCCCGAGGAGTACAAAAAAGTACTCGCCCCCAAGAAACCCAAGCAAACAGCACAACTGATACAACTGAAGAAGAAAACCCCGATTAACATGACACAAAAAACGCCTAAACGAATGATTTTTAGCGCTTTGGCGTAAAAAAGTGATTAAAAATTTGGAGGTTTAGAGAAATATTCGTATCTTTGCACCCGTTCAGCGGAATGAGAGGCTCGAAAGAGTCTCTCATTTCACATTTTAATAACTGATAGATGATAAATAAAGAGATTATTCAGACATTAACGGAAGAGTGGTTGCAGGGCAACGAGTACTTCCTGGTAGACATCAACTTTGCAGCTGATGATCGTATCGTGATTGAGATTGACCATGCCGATGGTGTATGGATTGAAGATTGTGCAGCATTGAGCCGATTCCTGCAGGAGCGCCTGGGTGAGGAACTCGGAGAATACGAATTGGAAGTGGGCAGCGCCGGATTAGGTCAGCCTTTCAAGGTAGCCCAGCAATACATGAACCACATTGGCGACACCCTCGAGGTGCTGCAGGCCGACGGTAAGAAGGTGCAGGGCGTGCTGAAAGCTGTTGATGCCCCCAGCTTTACCATTACCGTACAGGAAAAACAGAAACAGGAAGGCAAAAAGCGCCCCGTACTGGTTGACGTTGACAAGACCTACCAGATGGACGAGGTGAAATACGCCAAATATTTACTCGCATTCAAATAAAAAAAAATAAAGACAATGGCAGTTAAGAAAGAAGAGAAGGGCCCCTCAATGATTGAGACCTTTCAGGAGTTCAAGGAAACCAAGAACATCGATCGTACCACTCTGGTAAGCGTACTGGAAGAAAGCTTCCGTAACGTTATTGCCAAGATATTCGGTTCGGACGAGAATTTTGACGTGATCGTTAACCCCGACAAGGGCGACTTTGAGATTCACCGCAACCGCGTGGTAGTAGCCGACGGCGAGGTGATGGATGAGAACAAGGAGATTGAGCTGAGCGAGGCTCAGAAGATTGAGCCCGACTACGAGGTTGGCGAGGAAGTATCAGAGGAGGTTGAGTTCGCTAAGTTTGGCCGTCGCGCCATTCTGAACCTGCGTCAGACTCTGGCCTCGAAGATTCTGGAGCTGGAGCACGACTCACTCTACCAGAAGTACAAGGACAAGGTACACACAGTAGTGAGCGGCGAGGTTTACCAGATTTGGAAGCGCGAGGTGCTGCTGATTGACGACGAGGGTAACGAGCTGCACTTGCCTAAGCAGGAGCAGATTCCTTCGGACAACTACCACAAGGGCGAGACCGTTCGTGCCGTTGTAAAAGAGGTACAGAACGAGAATAACAACCCACGTATTATCCTGTCGCGTACAAGCCCCGTATTCCTGGAGCGCCTGCTCGAGGCCGAGGTACCTGAGATTCAGGACGGACTGATTACCATTAAGCGTGTGGCTCGTATTCCTGGCGACCGTGCCAAGGTGGCTGTTGAGAGCTACGACGACCGCATTGACCCAGTAGGAGCCTGCGTAGGTGTGAAGGGAAGCCGCGTACACGGTATCGTTCGCGAGCTGTGCAACGAGAACATCGACGTAATCAACTACTCGGCTAATACACAGCTATTCATCCAGCGTGCTCTGAGCCCAGCCAAGATCTCAAGCATCAATCTGGACCAGGAGAACCACAAGGCCGAGGTTTACCTGCAGCCCGAGGAGGTATCGCTGGCCATTGGTCGTGGCGGTATGAACATTAAGCTGGCTTCGATGCTTACAGAGTACACCATCGACGTATTCCGCGTACTGAACGAGGGCGAGGCCGATGAGGATATCTACCTGGATGAGTTCTCGGACGAGATCGACCAGTGGGTTATCGATGCCATCAAGGCCATCGGACTGGATACAGCTAAGGCTGTGCTCAATGCTCCACGTGAAATGTTGATTGAAAAGGCCGACCTGGAGGAAGAGACCGTCGACCAGCTGCTGGATGTACTCCGCGCGGAGTTTGAGTAATTATCAATTGTAAATTGTCAAATTGTAAATTAGATGGGTGTAAGATTAAATAAAGTATTAACAGAGTTGAATATCGGACTTCAGACGGCCGTTGACTATCTGAAGAAAAAGAACCTGGGCGAAATCAACGACGCCACCATGAACACCAAAATCAGCGACGAGCAGTACAACGCGCTGGTAAAGGAGTTCAAGGGCGACAAAGATGTGAAGAACCAGGCCGCTATGATATTCCCCAAGAAGGAGAAGAAAGCTAAACAAGACTTTAAATCCGAAACCATTGAGGTAAAGGATGAAATCAAACAAACTTTCACTCCATTAGGAAAGATAGACCTGAACAACGTGGGTAAGCCCGCTAAGCATCAGGAGGAGAAACCACAGGCTCCTGCAGCACCTGCTGCGCCTAAGGCCGAACCAAAACCAGAGCCAAAACCCGAGCCAAAACCCGAAGTGAAGCCCGAGCCAAAGCCTGAGGTTAAACCACAGCCAAAGCCCGAGCCCAAGCCCGAGGTAAAGCCTGCGCCAAAGCCAGAGCCTAAACCCGAGCCAAAACCCGAGGTGAAGCCCGCGCCAAAGCCAGAGCCTAAGCAGGAGCAGAAGCCTGCCGCCGCCGAAGACAAGTCGATTTTCACGCTCAAGAGCGAGAAGAAGATGGCGCCAAACTTCAACGTGGTGGGTAAGATTGACCTCGACTCGCTGAACCAGAGCACTCGTCCTAAGAAGAAGTCGAAGGAGGAGCGCCGCAAGGAGCGCGAGGAGAAGCAGGCTCAGATGCACAATGGCGAGAAGAAGAAGCGCGAGCGTATTCATGGTGGTAAGGAGCGCGTTGATATCGAGGCTGCAGCCAGCCAGGACGGCAACAAGGGCGGCAACCAGAATAACAACAGGAAAGGCAAGGGTGGCAACCAGAACTTCCAGGATGGAGGTCAGGGCGGCAAGAAGAACAAGAAGAACCGCTCGTTCCAGAAGCCTCTGGAGGTTGACGACGAGGCAGTAGCACGCCAGGTGAAGGAAACACTGGCCCGACTCACCTCTAAGAACCAGAACAAGAAGGGTGCCAAGTATCGTCGTGAAAAGCGTGATGCCGTAGCTGAGCGCATGAACGAGGAGATGGCAGCAGAGGCAGCACAGAGCAAGGTGCTGAAGCTGACTGAGTTCGTAACCGTATCGGAGCTGGCCACCATGATGAACGTGGGTGTGAACCAGGTTATCGGTACCTGTATGAGTATCGGTATCATGGTGTCAATCAACCAGCGTCTGGATGCTGAGACCATCAATATCGTAGCCGAGGAGTTCGGTTTTACTACCGAATATGTAAGTGCCGAGGTACAGAACGCTATCACAGAGGAGGAGGATGATGAGAACGATCTGATTAGCCGCGCTCCTATCGTAACTGTGATGGGACACGTTGACCACGGTAAGACTTCGCTGCTCGACCACATTCGCAACACCAACGTGATTGCCGGTGAGGCCGGTGGTATTACCCAGCACATTGGTGCCTACAACGTGAAGCTGAAGGACGGCCGACAGATTACATTCCTCGACACCCCTGGTCACGAGGCGTTTACCGCTATGCGTGCCCGTGGTGCTCAGGTTACCGATATTGCCATTATTATCGTAGCTGCCGACGACTCGGTAATGCCTACCACTAAGGAGGCCATTGCCCACGCTCAGGCTGCCAACGTACCAATGGTATTCGCTATCAACAAGATTGATAAGCCAGGCGCTAACCCCGATAAGATTCGTGAGGACCTGGCCAACATGAACCTGCTTGTTGAGGAATGGGGTGGTAAGTACCAGTGCCAGGAGATTAGTGCTAAGAAGGGTATTGGCGTTGACGAGCTGCTTGAAAAGGTACTGCTCGAGGCCGAGATGCTCGACCTGAAGGCTAATCCTAACCGTAAGGCTACCGGTTCTATCATCGAGAGTTCGCTCGATAAGGGTCGTGGATATGTATCTACCGTACTCGTATCAAACGGTACGCTGAAGGTTGGCGACGTTGTTATCGCAGGTACTGCCTGGGGTAAGGTTAAGGCCATGTTCAACGAGCGTAACCAGCGTATTGAGAAGGCAGGTCCTGCCGAGCCCGCTATCATCCTTGGTTTGAACGGTGCTCCTACTGCTGGCGACTCGTTCCACGTGATGGAGAGCGAGCAGGAGGCCCGCGAAATTGCCAACAAGCGTATACAGCTGCAGCGCGAGCAGAGCCTGCGTACTACTACCAAGCTTGGTCTTGACGAGCTGTCGCACCGTATCGCTCTGGGTGAGTTCCACGAGCTTAACATTATCGTTAAGGGTGATACCGACGGATCTATCGAGGCACTCTCTGATTCGTTCATCAAGCTCTCTACCGAAAAGGTTCAGGTGAACGTTATCAACAAGGCCGTAGGTCAGATTTCAGAGAACGACGTGATGCTGGCATCTGCATCAGAGGCTATCATCATCGGATTCCAGGTTCGTCCTTCGGCCGATGCTCGCCGAGCTGCCGACCGTGAGGGTGTGGAAATCAACACCTACTCTATCATCTACGATGCTATCGACGATGTGAAGCAGACCATGCAGGGTATGCTTGATAAGGTGAAGAAGGAGATTCTCGCTGGTGAAATCGAGGTTAAGCAGGTATTCAAGATATCGAAGGTTGGTACCGTTGCCGGTGGTTTGGTTACCAATGGTAAGGTTCACAACAAGGACAAGGCTCGCGTTATCCGCGATGGTATCGTGATTCATACTGCTCCTATCGATGCCCTGAAGCGCTACAAGGACGATGCCAAGGAAGTGGCAACCGGACTGGAGTGTGGTATCTCGCTGGTTAACTTCAACGATATCCAGGTAGGTGATATCATCGAGACCTTCACAGAGATCGAGGTTGAACAGAAACTTTAAGAATGTCAGAACAAAAGAATGAATTTGTACGTCAGGTGGCTGAACAGAAATACGAGTTTGGCTTTACCACAGATGTGCATACTGAGATAATAGAGAAAGGGCTGAACGAGGATATCGTTCGGCTCATCTCTGCTAAGAAAGGGGAGCCCGAGTGGATGCTCGAGTTCCGCCTTAAAGCGTTCCGTTACTGGAAGGAACAGACGGAGCCCAAATGGGGACATGTGCATGTGCCCGAGATTGATTATCAGGATATTAGCTACTATGCCGACCCGCTGGCCAAGAAACCCGAGGGCGATGGCAAGATCGACCCAGAGCTGGAGAAAACCTTCGACAAACTGGGAATCCCCCTCGAGGAGCGACTGGCACTAAGCGGCAATACCGCCGTTGATGCCATCATGGACTCGGTGAGCGTGAAGACCACCTTCAAGGAGAAACTCCGCGAAAAGGGCGTTATCTTCTGCTCTATCGGCGAGGCTATCAAGGAGCACGGCGACCTGGTGCGCCAGTATCTAGGAACCGTAGTACCCTACAAGGACAACTTCTTTGCAGCACTCAACTCGGCTGTGTTCAGCGACGGTTCGTTTGTGTATATCCCCAAGGGTGTTCGCTGCCCTATGGAGCTGAGCTCTTATTTCCGCATTAACGCAAGGAATACCGGACAGTTTGAGCGCACCCTGATTATTGCCGACGACGATGCCTACGTATCGTATCTGGAAGGCTGTACAGCCCCCATGCGCGACGAGAACCAGCTGCATGCTGCCATCGTTGAGATTATCGTGATGAACCGTGCCGAGGTGAAATACTCAACCGTTCAGAACTGGTATCCAGGCGATGAGAACGGTAAGGGTGGCGTGCTCAATCTGGTAACCAAGCGTGGCGATTTGCGTGGCGTTGACTCTAAGCTGTCGTGGACGCAAGTGGAGACGGGTTCGGCCATTACCTGGAAGTACCCATCGTGCATCCTGCGTGGCGATAACAGCGTGGCCGAGTTCTACTCAGTAGCCGTAACCAACAACTATCAGGAGGCCGACACAGGAACTAAGATGATTCACATTGGTAAGAACACCAAGAGTACCATCATCTCTAAAGGTATCTCAGCCGGTCACTCGCAGAACTCGTATCGCGGACTGGTACGCGCGGCATCGACAGCCGATAACGCCCGTAACTACTCGTCGTGCGACTCGCTGCTGTTGGGCTCTGATTGTGGTGCTCACACCTTCCCCTATATGGATGTGCACAACGATACAGCCGTATTCGAGCATGAGGCTACCACCTCGAAGATTTCGGAAGATCAGCTGTTCTACTGCAACCAGCGCGGTATTCCAACCGAGCAGGCTGTAGGACTTATCGTTAACGGCTACGCCAAAGAGGTGCTGCAAAAGCTGCCTATGGAGTTTGCCGTAGAGGCTCAGAAACTTTTAAGTGTATCATTAGAAGGAACTGTAGGATAATTAAAAACTATAAACACTATGTTAGAGAAATTATTTGGATTTGATTCCTCCAAGATGACTTTACGAAAGGAGGTTATCGGTGGCCTTACCACATTCTTGACAATGGCTTATATCTTAGCCGTGAATCCCAGCATCCTCTCAGCTACTGGTATGGATGCAGGTGCCGTGTTTACCACTACATGTATTGCGGCCGTAGTAGCAACCCTGGTAATGGCCCTCTATGCCAAGCTGCCATTTGCGTTGGCGCCTGCCATGGGCTTGAATGCATTCTTTGCATACACCGTGGTGCTCACCATGGGCTATTCGTGGCAGTTTGCACTTACCGCCGTCATGATCGAAGGAATCATTTTCATTTTGCTCACCATTACTGGTCTGCGCCAACATATTGTTAATGCTATCCCGCTGGTTATGCGTCGTGCCATCAGTCCTGGTATCGGCCTTTTTATCGCCTTTGTAGGATTGAAGGGTGCTGGTATCGTAGCTTCGTCGGATGCTACCTTCATCACCTTGGGTAATCTGCACGACCCTGCTGTGCTGCTGAGTATTTTTGGTATTATACTTACAGCTGCCCTCCTGGTAAGAAAGGTAATGGGTGCGCTGCTCATCGGTATTCTGGCAACCACCATTATCGGTATCCCCTTGGGCATTACCAACTTCACAGGCATCATGTCGGCACCGCCTTCTATCAGCCCTATCTTCATGCAGTTTGAGTGGCACAATATATTCACGGTTGATATGTTTGTGGTAGTACTCACATTCCTGTTTATCGATATGTTCGATACCATCGGTACCCTGATTGGTGTATCAAACCGTGCCGGCATGGTTGATGATAACGGTAACGTGAAGAACCTGAATCAGGCCTTTATGGCTGATGCCATCGGTACTACTGTTGGTGCTGTCCTGGGTACATCTACCGTTACCACATACGTAGAGAGTGCTTCGGGTGTAAACGCAGGAGGACGCTCGGGTGTTACCAGCTTTATCGTAGCCATGTGCTTCCTGGTATCGCTGCTTTTCGCTCCGCTGTTCCTGGCTATTCCTGCTCAGGCCACAGCTGCTGCGCTCATTCTGGTGGGTGTGATGATGATGCACGACATCCGAAAAGTTGATTTCTCTAATTATGTAACAGCTATACCCTGCTTTGTATGTATCGTACTCATGCCGCTTACCTACAGTATCTC
>Ga0310696_10003937_pt1 | contig 18358 bp, 15 predicted proteins | sample AusTroGonzalo_MG_4_FD_203885 | JGI IMG/M metagenome (GOLD analysis project Ga0310696, IMG submission 203885) | Bovine rumen microbial communities from tropical cattle in Woodstock, Queensland, Australia - Gonzalo_02 (v2) (version 2) | ecosystem: Host-associated > Mammals > Digestive system >...
ACCCCTCCATTGTAATGTGCCAGAATGTGACACGGCACATCGTTTTGACACACCTTCGGACTCTAATTAAAATTATTTGCATAATATTTCCATATATTCCATTTATGTGATTGGCATGTCTTTTGCACAACAAACAACTAAGTTTGGCGGGAGTCCGCTGTACGATTTCTTAAAAAAGGAGAAAACAAAAAATGAAGATACGTCCGTTGGGTGACCGTGTTCTCGTCGAGCCGGTCGAGGAGAAGGAACAGATGGTCGGCGGGATTTACATTCCCGACGCCGCGAAGGAGAAGCCCATCAAGGGCAAGGTGCTGGCGATTGGCAAGAAGTTCGACAAGGAGCACAAGGAAGTTGCGTTCGACGTCAAGGTCGGCGACGAAGTGCTTCTGCCGAAGTACGGCGGCACGGAGGTGAAGATTGGCGAGAAGAAGCTCCAGCTCGTTCGCGAGGAGGATCTTCTTGGAGTGATTGAGAAGTAAATTGAGAAGTAAAAGGAAAGGAATATTCTATCATGGCAAAGCAGATAAAGTTCGACGCGGAAGCGCGCCAGAAGATTCTCGCGGGCGTTGAGAAGCTCAGCTCCGCGGTGACGTCCACGCTCGGCCCGTCCGGCCGCAACGTGATTCTCGACAAGAAGTTCGGCTCGCCCCAGATCACCAAGGACGGCGTGACGGTGGCCAAGGAGATCGAGCTCCCCGATCCGTTCGAGAACATGGGCGCTCAGATGGTCAAGGAAGTCGCGTCGAAGACCAACGACGTCGCCGGCGACGGCACGACCACGGCGACGCTTCTCGCCGAGGCTGTGTACCGCGAGGGGCTGAAGAACCTCACGGCCGGCGCCAACGCCATGGCCCTCAAGCGCGGCATCGACGCCGCGACGGGCGCCGTCGTCGACGCCATCGCCAAGCTCTCCAAGAAGGTCAAGAGCCCCGAGGAGATCGCGCAGGTGGCCACCCTCTCCGCCAACGGCGCGGAGGAGATCGGCAAGATCATCTCCGAGGCGATGGACAAGGTGGGCCAGAACGGCACGATCACCGTCGAGGAGGCCAAGACGCTTGAGACGACTCTCGACGTCGTCGAGGGCATGCAGTTCGACAAGGGCTATCTCTCGCCGTACTTCGTCACGGATCCCGAGGAGATGGAGTGCGTTCTCGAGAACCCCTACATCCTGCTCTTCGAGAAGAAGATCTCGAACCTTCAGGACATGCTGCCGCTTCTCCAGAACGTCGCGAAGACGGGCAAGCCGCTCATGATCATCGCCGAGGACGTCGAGGGCGAAGCTCTCGCCACGCTCGTCGTGAACAAGCTGCGCGGCTCTTTCCAGGTGTGCGCCGTCAAGGCTCCTGGCTTCGGCGACCGCCGCAAGGCGATTCTCGAGGACATCGCGATCCTCACGGGCGGCAAGCTCGTGTCCGAAGACCTCGGCATCAAGCTCGAGAACGTCACGCTCGACATGCTCGGCAAGGCCAAGAAGGTCACCGTCGACAAGGACAACACGACCATCGTCAAGGGCCAGGGCAAGAGCTCCGACATCTCGGCCCGCGTCGCCCTCATCAAGAAGCAGATCGACGAGACCACTTCCGACTACGACCGCGAGAAGCTGCAGGAGCGTCTCGCCAAGCTCGCCGGCGGCGTCGCCATCATCAAGGTCGGCGCGGCCACCGAGGCTGAGATGAAGGAGAAGAAGGACCGCGTCGACGACGCGCTGCACGCCACCCGCGCGGCCGTCGAAGAGGGCATCGTCGCCGGCGGCGGCGTCGCCTACCTGCGCTGCCAGAAGGCCATCGAGACCCTGAAGCTCTCCGGCGACGAGGCGGTCGGCGCCGCGATCGTGGCGCGCGCCATCGAGGCTCCTCTCAGGAAGCTCGTCGAGAACGCCGGCCAGGAGGCCGCGCTCGTGGTGGCCAACGTCAAGAAGGCCGCCGGCACGAACGGCTACAACGTGCGCACCGGCGAGTACGGCGACCTCCTGAAGTGCGGCGTCGTGGACCCGGCCAAGGTCGTCCGCACCGCCCTCCAGAACGCCGCTTCCATCGCGGGCCTGCTCCTCACCACCGACTGCATGGTGACGGACATTCCCGAGAAGAAGGAATGCAACTGCGGCAACGGCGGACAGGGCGGCATGGATGGCATGATGTGATGCCTCCAGGTCCCCGGACCAAGAGAGAAGACGGCGCGGAGGTTTCTCCGCGCCGCCTTTTTTGGTAAAATGTCCGCATTCCACGCCGCAGCATCCAGCGGCGCGAAGAAAAGAGGTGAATATGAAACTTGAAGAAGTCAAGCAGGCGCTCGTCAAACGCGGCTTTGCCGCTGAAGTGTTCGCCACCGGAGCCGAGGCCGCCGATTTCGCCATGACGCTCGTGGAGGCCGCGGCGAACGTCGGCTGGGGCGGGTCCGAGACGGTCAAGCAGATTGGGCTGAGGGATCGCGTCGTGGCGTCGGGGAAGGAGATCCGGGACCACCGCACCGACTGCGACCTCTTCCTTCTCAGCGCGAACGCGCTTACGGCGGACGGGCGCATCGTCAACATAGATGGCACTGGCAACCGCGTCGCCGCGTCGATCTACGGTCCCAGGGAGGTTGTGTTCATTGTGGGACGCAACAAGATAGTCGAAGGCGGGCTTGATGCGGCCGTCGCGCGCATCAAGCGCTGCGCCTGCCCCCCGAACTGCCGCAGACTCGGCAAGCGCACGCCATGCGCCGCCACGGGAGAGTGTGCGGACTGCGATTCGCCCGATCGCATCTGCAAGGTGACCGTCGTGCACGAGCGCCCTCCCTCGCATACCTTGACGCGTGTCCTTCTTGTGGACGAAGATCTCGGCTACTGATCTGGACCGCGCCATGCATTTCGTCGTCACGGCGGGACCGACAAGGGAACACCTCGATCCGGTCCGCTTCCTCTCCAATCCGTCCACCGGCAGGATGGGCTTCGAGGTCGCCCGCGCGGCCGCAGCCGCCGGACATGACGTCGAGCTCGTGGCAGGCCCCGTCTCGCTGCGCACACCAGCCGGCGTGAGGCGCGTGGACGTCATATCCGCGCGCGACATGCTCTCCGCCGTGGAAGCCGCTCTCGTCAGAGTCCGTGCCGGCGCCGTGGCCCTCGTGATGACGGCCGCCGTGGCCGACTGGCGCCCGGCTTCGCGTTCGCCCGCGAAGATGAAGAAATCGCAGATGGACGGCGCGCTGCGGCTCGTTCGCAATCCCGACATTCTCCGCACGCTGGACCGCGAGCTTCCGCCCCGCCTGAAGGCGCGGCTTGTGCGCGTGGGCTTTGCCGCGGAGACCGGAGACCCTGCCTCGGAGGCAGTTCGCAAATGCCGCGAGAAGGGGCTGGACATGGTTGTGGCAAACGACGTCTCTCTGCCCGGCTCGGGGTTCGGCACGAGAACGAACAAGGTGGACTTTGTCTTCCCGGACGGACGCGTGGAGCATCTTCCGCTCATGTCCAAGGCGGCGGTCGCCAGGCGCATAGTCGCGCTGGCGGCGGAAATCTGCGCCGTCAAGCGGTGACTGCCCGTGACAAGCCGCCCGCCGCCTACACGAACGGGCGCACGCGCAGGCGCGCTCCAACGCCTGCGGCCACCTTTCTGCAGCGTTCCTGCTTCTCAAGGCTCGTCACCGGCTCGCCGACCACCGTCATGACGACTTCCGGCAAGACGGCTGCAGCCTCTCTCGCGAACGCCAGCATTGCGGGATACGCCGCCTCTCCGAACTTCGGGCGGCACAGGGCCAGATACTCGGCCGGATCGTCCGTGTTGAGGCTTATCGAGACGCAGTCGACCTTCCCCTTGAACAGCGCGGCCGTGGGCTTCCCGTTTATGAGGTCGGAGAGCCCGTTCGTGTTCACGCGGACGCGCAGACCGCCGTCTTTCGCCTTCAGGCTTCCTGCCGCCGCGAGAAGGACGTCAAGGCGCTCGGTGGGTTCTCCGTAGCCGCAGAACACGACTTCCCTGAAATGGCCGTAGTCCCATTTCGCGAGGCTTTCGAGCGTCTCGTCGAGAGTCGGTTCGTGGTCGAGCCAGAGCGAGTCGGACCCGAACACGCCGGGGCCGTTCTGTCTGAGGCAGAAGGTGCAGCTGCACGGGCACCTGTTCGTCAGGTTCACGTAGACCGAGTCCTTGACCTGGTATGTGATCGTCATGTCATGAGCTCCTTGAGGACTTCTTCTATCGCAAGGCCGTCCTTTTCGGGAATGCCCATCTCGACGGATCTGCGCACGGCAAGAGCCGTGAAGCGGCTGGCTTCGCCGACTGATGCGGCGAAGTCGACTCCGTTCACCGCGTCGCCGAGTATCACGGAGGCGAAGACGTCGCCCGTTCCGCTGCGGTCCGCGCCGATTCTGCCTTCGACGCACTGCGAAACGGCGCCGCCGGGTTCGTAGATGAAGTTGACGAGCGAGTCGCCGCGCGGTATTCCAGAGACGACGATCTTGGCGGAGTTGCGACTGGAGAGTTCTTCGCAGAGCGACGTCAGCTCGGCGTCCGGGATGTCGGGGTTGTAGGGTCTGCCGGCGAGGACGCACGCCTCCGTGAGGTTGGGGGTGAGTATGTCCGCGACATCGAGGAACGATCTCATCGACTCCGCGAGATCCCTGTCGTAAGTCGGGTACAGCCGGCCGTAGTCGCCCATCACGGGGTCGATGCAGACTATGGTGCCGGGGGCTCTGAACGCGGCCAGGAAGCGCGAGACGAACGCCACCTGTTCGCGCGATCCGAGGAACCCCGTCTGTATGGCGTCGAAGGAGAGGCCGAGTTTAAGCCACTCTTCGATGTACGAGTCGAGGTTCGGAGTGTTGTCCGTCCAGGCGAACGAGTCGAATCCTGTGTGGTTGGTGAACATCGCCGTCGGAACCGGGCAGCACTGTACCTTCATCGCGGAGAGTATCGGAATCGTCACCGCGAGCGAGCATCGCCCGAAGCTCGTGAAGTCGTTTATGACGGCGGCCTTCCGCTGGCGGTTGTGGTCTACACTGCGGTTCATGTCACTTCTGGCCGTTTCCGCCTATGATTCTGCGCATTGACGCGATGAACGCCTCCGCCGCCGGGGATGGCGGCAGGCCCGAGCGGCGCACGATTCCCACGCGTATGGTTTCATCGAGCTTCAGCGGCACGGACACGATCGCCTGGTTGTAGGCCTTCGCGTGGACTCCGGACGCCACCGTGAATCCGTCGAGCCCCAGCACAAGGTTCGTCATCGTGGCGCGGTCGCGCACGCGTATGCTCTTCTTCCGGTCGATGGCCGGCATCACCTCCTCCGCGAAGTAGAGCGCGTTCTCCACGCCCTGCTCGTATGTGATGTAGGGGTATGCGTCGAGCTCCGCCGGACGTATCGACTTGTGCTTGGCGAGGGGGTGCTTCTTTCCGAGGAACACGTGCGGCCTTGCGGAGAACAGCTCCTCGAACTGGAGCTCCTCCCTCTTGAGTATTTTGCGGAGGGACTTCTCGTTGCGGCTTGAGAGGTAGAGGACGCCCACCTCGCTACGGTGGCGCGCCACGTCGTCGATGATCTCGCTCGTCACAGTCTCGCGGAGAGTGAAGTCGTAGGCGTCCGCGCCGTTCGCCTTTACCACCTCCATGAAAGCCTCCACGGCGAAGGCGTAGTGCTGGCAGGAGACTGCGAACTGAGGGCGGCGCACGGCCTTGCCGGTGTACTTCTCGGAGATGCGCGATGCGTCGTCGAGGATCTGGCGCGCGGAGGCGAGGAACTCCTCTCCTTCGCGCGTGACGGCCACGCCGCGCGCGGTGCGCGTGAAGATTGCCACGCGAAGCTCCTCTTCGAGGGCCCGTATGGACTCGGTGAGCGTGGGCTGGGTGGCGAACACGCGCCTGGCCGCCTCGCTGATGCTGCCGTACGTCGCGACGGCGTCGGCGTATCTTAATTGTTGAAGTGTCATATCACATCATGAAGGGCTGGCTGAAGAGAGTTTCGCCCGAGTCGTCCGTGGCGGAGGCCTTGACGCGCAGGTACACGTGGCTCTTCGTATCCGCGGGCGCCGGGAAGTCGATGCCCCTGTCGGTCCTGGCGGCGATGGTGCCTTTGGCGCTGATCACCTCAAGCCGCATTGGGCGGTCTAGGCGGACGTCGAGCCGATGGCCGTCGAACGAGATGCTTTCGAAGCGCTCGCGTCCGCCGACAACCGCTCCGTAGAAGTTGCCCTGGCGGTAGGCCTTGAGGCACGCCTCGACGGTCCGTTCCTTGACAAGAAGAATGTTGCATCCTCGCCAGAGGCCCCAGTCGGGGACGAAGAACCCGAAGCACTGGCGGCCCGTCCGCAACACATGGTCCCAGTAGTCTTCAGAGAGGTCGTTGTTGTTGATGACCTCAAGCCCCAGTATGCGGGGGTCGTGGTCGAGGATCGTCCCGGGCAGGTCGTACTTCATCTTCGACCATGTGGGGTGGTTGATCGTCACGCCGCCGCCGTCGGGGAAGACGAGGCCGGCGATCATGCGGTCGGCGGCGATCGTCCAGGGTTCGCCCGAGCCGAAGCACCATCCGTGCGAATGCGTCTTGAACCTGTCGCGCGCGTCGAATGTGCCGGAGGAGAACGCCGAGCCGGGGCTGCACATGTGGAGCGGGGCCACTCTTCTCGTTCCGGGGTAGTAGAAGTAGTGGTGTTCGGCGTTGGGCGCCTCGAGAATATCCGCGGGGATGTTCGTGAAGAGTCTTCTGCCCTTCTTGAAGGGGTATTGCCTGCGAAATTCCTCCGGAAGCGTATCGACCCAGCCACCGACTATCCTGTTCCAGTCGAACGGACCGTCCACGCGCCTGCCGTCTACCATGACGGGGAATTCGTGGCGGACCCGGAAGCCGTTCTCGAACATGTCTTTGAGCGGAAGGCATGGCGCGCTTGGATAGTAATTCGAGACGGTCAGGAATTCAAACCCGCGCTTTATGTATGCGTCAAGCATCTTCTGGCTGTTGCAATGCCCGTGGGACGTGGTGCGTATCTGGAGGGCGTTCGCCCAGTCCACACCGTCGTACGGGCGCCTGTTGCGGGGAGGCGCGTCGTGTCTGACGATTTCGTCGCCGGCCGTGGCAGCCTTCCCGTCCCAGCTCCAGGCCGCGGCGGCGGCGGCGCAGGCGGAGAGCCTGATGAAGTCAAGCCGTCCGATGCCCTGCGGCGACGCCTTCAAGTCTTCTGCGTTTTGCATGGTGAAGATTATATCATTATGTGTCGCATGAGGTCAATTCGCGACCGTCAGTTTGCGCGTGACAGGCCGTTTCGATTCTGCTATAATCCAAACCAACAACCCAAAAGGAGAAAAACAGTCATGGATTTCATGAGCACAGTTAAAGGTTCCCTGCTTGAGGGATTCTACCCAGCCGGCTGGGACATGAAGAAGATCGACAAGTGCTGCTCGCACCGCCCGTCCGAGGCCGGGGTGCGCCAGAAGTTCTGGAACAAGGGCTTCTCGCCCGTTCCCTGCGACAGCCTTCAGGAGTTCGACGTCAAGATGGGCCACGAGATCGCCAACGAGATCCGCAAGGCCGCGCAGCGCGGGCAGAAGATAGTGTTCATCCTGCCGGTCGGCCCGATGGGCATGTACAAGTGGGCCGTCTACTTCCTCAAGGAGTGGAAGCAGGACTGCCGCCACGTGTGGTGCTTCAACATGGACGAATGGGCCGACGCCAAGGGCAACACGCTCGTTGGCGAAGCCTCCTTCCAGTTCGCGATGGAGCAGGCCCTCTACAACCCGCTCGGCAAGCTCACCGTTCCGCCGGACCACCGCAACTTCGCAACGAAGTCCAATCTCCCGTCGTATCCCGCCAAGCTTGCGGCGCTCCGCGCCGAGGGCGCGCGCCTCGTGCTCGTGTACGGCATCGGCCGCATGTGCCACATCGCGTTCTGGGAGCCGATGATCGGCGCCGAGTTCAAGACCGACGCCGAGTGGCTCACCCAGCCCTACCGCATCGGCGTGCAGCTCCATCCGCTCACGATCGAGCAGAACGCAATCACGTCCTTCAAGAGCCGCACCACCCTCGTCCCGTGCCGCGCCAACACCATCGGCCCCGGGCTGATGTTCAAGGCCGACTATGCGATCGGCGGCGCCGACGGAGCCGTCGGCCGCGGCATGCAGTGGCAGGGCATGAGCTTCTGGACCACGCTTCGCTACGGGCCTACGCGCCACATCACTTCGACCTACATCCCCACGCTCCCCGGGCGGCTCTTCTACCTTAGGGAACTGGCCGGTCCGCTGGTGGCCGAGGCGAACTGAGGCGCGCCATGGACAAGGCCGTCTCTCCTGGGAAAATGCTGATCTTCAACGTGATCGTAGCCGCGCTGGGAGGTTTCCTGTTCGGCTACGACACTGCGGTCATCAGCGGGTGCGAGCAGCAGATTCAGAAGATATTCGGCCTTTCCGGCTTCCTGCACGGCGCCGTGGCGAGCGCGTGCGTGTGGGGCTGCGTGGTCGGGGCGCTCCTTGGGGGGCGCCTCACCGACGCGATAGGGCGAAAGGCGTCGCTTTTCAGCTGCGCCGTCATGTACTTCGTCACCGCTCTCACGAGCGGGTTCGCGTTCGGGCCGTGGGACCTCATGGCCTCGCGGTTCTTCGGCGGAGTCGCGGTGGGCGTGTCGTCCATCGCGGCCCCCGTCTACATCGCCGAGATATCGCCGCCTGAGCGTCGCGGGACGCTCGGCGGTCTCTTCCAGATAAACATCATCGTGGGCATGATAGCCTCCCAGCTCGCGAACTGGGGCATCGAGGCGCTGCATCTGGGCGATGCCACATGGAGGTGGATGCTCGGAGCGATGGTCGTCCCCGCGGCAGTCTTCATGGCTCTCGTGCCGTTCCTCAAGGAGAGCGAGATCTGGAGGCAGATGAAGTCCGCGCCGCCGGCCAGGACCGAGAGCGTCGGCGGGCTGTTCGCGCGCAAGAACTTGATGCTTCTCTTCCTTGCGGTCTCCATATCGGCGTATGACCAGCTTTCCGGAATAAACGCGGTGATGTACTTCGCCGTGCGCATCTTCCAGATGGCCGGATGCGCCGAATCGACCGCGCTCGCGGTCACGGCCTGCATGAGCGCGATTTCCTGCATCGGCACGGTGCTGGGGCTTGTTCTCATCGACCGCATCGGAAGGCGAAAGCTGATAATAACGGGCCTTTCCGGGTGCGTCCTCGCGCACTTCGGCTGCGCGGCCGGATTCGCGTCGAACGCCGGATTCCTGGCCTCCGCGTGCGTGTTCGTGTTCGTCGTCTTCTACCAGCTTGGACAGGGCGTGGTGCTTTGGGTGTTCCTGTCCGAGCTCTTCCCCACCAGGCTGCGCTCGCAGGGGCAGTCCACCGGCATATTCGTCAACTGGGTGTGCGCCGCCGCGCTCACGATGGTGCTGCCGATATTCTTCGAGAAGTGTCCGCCGTGGATGATATTCTCGTTCTTCGGCGTCTGCCTCGTCACTATGATTTTCTGGGCTGTGTTTCTCATGCCCGAAACTAAAGGAAAGGAATTGGAATGAGCATCAACAGAAGGGACTTCCTCGCGGGAGCGGCGCTTGCAGCCGCCGTCGGGGGCGTTGCGAAAAAGGCAAAGGGCGAAGTTGTCGCCGAACTGGAGCCGAAGCCGATATTCGGCAAGAAGACGCATTACGTCGGGCTTGACCCGCGCATGCCCGGTACCACCACCAAGATATACGGCAAGAAGCCGTTCAAGGTGATGTTCATAGGCGCGCATCCGGATGATGCGGACTTCCAGGCCGGCTCCATCGCCCACAAGGTCTGCAAGGCCGGCGGCGAGGCCGTGATGGTCTCGTGCTGCAACGGCGACAAGGGCCACCAGTGGATGAACTCCTCCGCTCTCGCAGCCCGCCGCTACGCCGAGACGCAGGCGTCCGCCAAGGTCCTCGGCGTGAACAAGTACCTCGTCCTCGGCTACCGCGACTGCGAGATCCAGGCCACGATGGAGGTTCGCAACCGCATCACGCGCCTGATCCGCCAGGAGGCGCCGAATCTTCTCATAACCCACCGCTGCAGCGACTACCACGCCGACCACCGGGCCGTGGGCCTGGCAGTCCGCGACGCGGCGTACCTCATCGGAGTGCCGCTCTACTGCCCGGAGACGCCCGTTCCCGAGACGCTTCCCTTCATCATGTACGGCGGCGACGGATTCAGCGAGCCGCGCAAGTTCCGCGCCGACTTGATGGTGAGCGACGACGACGTCCTCGACGTCCTTCTCGAGGCATGGGCCTGCCACGAGTCCCAGGAGTTCGAGTGGCTTCCCCCCGAGCACGGCTTCGATCCCGCAGTGGACATTCCCCCGGCCTCGGACCATGCCGGGCGCATCGCGTTCCTCCGCGACAAGATGATGCCGGGCCGCCCCACGGGCAACGGGCGCCGCCACCGCAAGGAGCTTGACGAGGCATGGGGCGGAAAGGGCCCCCGCTACGCCGAGGTCTTCGAGCTGTGCGAATACGGGCGCCCGCCCGAGCCCAAGGAGATAGAATTCCTGCGTTCCATCGGCGCCAAGTGGATCGGCCCCGAGCCCAAGGTCTTCAAGAAAGGTGAATCGGCCAAGAACCAGGCGACCGTGCTGAGGCAGGGAACATGAACGTCCTCGCGATTGGATGCCACCCGGACGACGTCGAAATCGCCTGCGCAGGAACTCTCGCCAAATGCGTGAAGCGCGGCGACAAGGTGGTCGTTGCGCATCTCTGCACCGGCTCCTTGGGCCATGTGGTGATCCCCCCCGAGGAGCTCGTCCCCATGCGCGCCGCCGAGGCGCGCGAGGCCGGCCGTCTAGCCGGGATAGAGGTGCTCGACGGCTTCTTCGGCGATCTCGACATCTACGCCGACAACGCCGAAAGCCGCTCCAAGGTGGTGGAGGTGATACAGTACGCCCAGCCGGACTTCATCATCACACACAACCCCGACGACTACATGCCCGACCATACGGCCACATCGAAGCTCGTCTTCGACGCCGCCTTCACGGCCACCCTCCCCAACTGGCCCTCCAAGACGCGCAAGGCCGCGAAGCTCGTCCCCATCTACTACATGGACACCCTCGCCGGCGTCAACTTCGTGCCGGAGGAGTTCGTGGACATCACCGACGAGATCGACCTCAAGATCCAGATGCTCGAGTGCCACCACTCCCAGCTCGACTGGATGCGCGAGCACGACAACATCGACTTCGCCGACATGGTGCGCACATGTTCCCGCTATCGCGGCTACCAGTGCGGCGCCGGCTACGCAGAAGGCTTCCGCATGTGCAAGGCCTACTTGAAGGGCACCACCCGTCGCCTGCTGCCCTGACGCGGGCGCGCGGCGGGATGTTGCGGTTCATTAGCCAGTGGAAACGGCGTCTGGAGGGCGGCGGCTGGCAAGGCGCCATTCGCGCATCGTCGTGCCGAAATGGCGTTTGAATACGTTTTTGAGGTGGTTCGGGTTGGCGAATCCGCACTTCGCCGTGATGGCGCGTATCGACATGCTCGTATCCGCAAGAAGCCGACCGACTTCGGAAAGCCGTTTCCGGGTTATTGCGACGGAGACGGTTTCGCCTCGGAACTGGCGGAACCGCAGATCAAGCAGGGAACGCGACACGCCAAGCGCCGCGACGACGTCCGCAGTCTTGATGTTTTCGGCGGCATGGGCTTCTATGAAGGAAAGAGCCTTGGCCATGAGCGCGGCGACGGGGGATATGGGCTTTGCCGATTCGCGTTCCACGATCTTCTTTTCGGTGTTGAGGATGCGTCGGTTCCTTGATTCTCCGTGACGGTGCATCATCATGTCTATGGCCCCGGCGGCGAGGCGACCTTCCAGAACATGATCTGGCGCGACGCTGGTCAGGGGCGGGGTGGCGAAGTCGCAGAGGAGAGGATCGTTGTCCACGCCGATCACGGCGACTTGGCCAGGTACGCTCAGCCGGGCTAGGCGGCATGCGCTGAGGGCGTGGATGGCCCGCACGTCCCACGCCGCCATGACCGCGGCCGGCTTCGGGAGCGACTTAAGCCATTCGGCGAGCGCGGCGATGTCCGCGTCCGACCCTGCCTCCGCCGTGAGATGGTAGGTGGACGTCGCCGTGTCGCGAAAGCCGTTCAGGAAGCCCTTCTCCCTTGCTTTGGACCAGTCGTCTCCGGCGGCCGACGGCACAAACCCGGCCGATGCGAACTTGCCGAGCGACTGGAAGTGGCGTGCGCAGAAGAGGCCAATGTCCTCATTGTCGTTGCGGATGAACGCGACGCGCAAATCCTCTGCCGGGAGCCGCCAGTCCGCGCCGACGGCGACGAGAGGAGCTCCGTTTTCCGCGAGAGTGGACAGAATGGCGCGTGAAGGTTCGAGACCGGTGACGACGCCCTGGCATCCGCTCGCGGCACGTTCAAGCTCGTCGATGGACTGCACGACGCGTATGTCCCAGTGGGTCTTGCGCCTCGCGTAGTCGAAGAATCCTGTGAGAAAATCGCGCCAGGAGGCGTCTGAGAGTTTCGCCGCCACAGCCACTTTGCGTATCGCATTGAGATTCGCCTTGTTTCTCACGGGCGAAATTATACCATAATCATGATGTTTTTGTTGTCAAAATATGTCCCATGCGAATGTTGATAGCCGCAGAGCGTTTGTGGTAATATGCTGTTGCGGATTTGAAAGCAGAAAGGGAAGTGCATAAATGGCAATAGACACGGACATTCAAAAGTTGCAGATTTCGGCAGCTGTAAGGGCGCACTTGTCGCGACTGCCCGTTGCGGACGCGCAGGGGCGCGTCCTTCGCGGTCTAGTGCGTCTAGCGTGTCTAGTCTCTCTAGTTTTTCTAGTCGTTCCCAGAGGAACCTTTGCCGACGACGACAGAAACCGCGAGGCGGCGGTGATATTCGACGGCAAGAAGCTCGACGATATGGCGGGCGGGACGTGGAAGGTGGTGTATTCCTCCGCCGAGGGACCGGAAGGGCGCGCGCTGGAGACGCTGACAGAGCGCGTGGGCTTCCACGTCCTGCGCGAACGGCATATCTCCACGTCGATGGTTCTGCCGTTTGAGAAGGACGGCGAGCCGCCTTTGCGCGGCAAGCGCGATTCGATTGTGATAGGCGTCCCGTCAGAGAATGCAACGCTGAGACGGCTTCTGGAAGAATCGGCGTCGTCCTCGACGGCCGAGGACGCGCGGGAGCGCGTCCCTCCCAACGGCTATCTGATACGCACGTTCAACAAGGACGGGCGGAACTACGTGCTGCTTGCAGGCGACACGCCGGCGGCGGTCCTCTGGGCGACGTTCGATTTCCTGGACGTTGTCGTGCCGTCGCTCGAGTCCAAGCTTGTCGGAGACAGGCGCGGACTCTACGCCGGCACGTTCTTCCGCGCAAACCGCCGGGGCGCGAGGCGGCACGACAAGAAGGGCGAGAAGCCGATACCGTACTGCACGGTCCGTCGCGAGCCGGAGACGCTCGTGCGCAGCATCTTCTCATGGGGACATGTCGTCGACGATTGCCGCACGACGTTCCGCGAGATGGCCCGGGCGCGGTTCAACCGCGCGATTCTCTGGAACGACCAGAGGGTGGTGAACGCGCGTGAAGTCGTTGAATGCGCTCACAGCTGGGGCGTGGAGGTGTTCTGGGGCTTTTCGTGGGGTTGGACGCTCAGCGGCAGCAGCCGCACGGACCTCGACTTCGACAAGATCGCGGACGGCATCGTGGATGAATGGCGGCGCGTGTGGAAGCCGATGGGCGGGGACGGCATATACTTCCAGAGCTTCACCGAGACGAGCAAGGCGGAGATAAGCGGGAGGTCCATCCCGGAGGCCGTCACGGAACTCGTCAACGCCGTGGCGAAGAGGATACATGCGGAGGCGCCGGACTTGAAGATCGTGTTCGGGCTGCATTCCAACTCGATGAGGACTCCGGGCGCGGCCGAGGCGATAGCGAAGGTCGATCCTGCGCTGGAGATACTCTGGGAGAACTGCGGCGGGTTCCCGTTCGGAACGTTTGGTCAGAAGAGGATGGAGCCTGACGTCGAGTTCTGCGACATGATACTGGCGCTCAATCCATCCGTGGGGCTTGCGTGGAAGGGCCAGCTGAGCCTGGACTGGGGCAACTACGCGAAGCCTGCGGGTCCATTCATGCTGGGCTGCGCCGGAAGACGCATGCTCGAGCGCGACCAGGCGGTGATTGGCCCTGTTCATTGGCAGTGGGATGAGGCGTGGCTAAAATGGGGGAAGACGGTCTGGGAGTTCACGCGCCACATCCGCGAGGGCAAGCATCCGCCGAAGGAGCTTAACGCCGTGGCGGAGTACAATCCGCCGTACAGCTTCGCCACGCACTGCCACGGCGAGCTGTTCTGGAGCAGCAAGGACTCCTGGGAGGAGATTGCCAAGCGTGCCCGTATGCGTGCGCGACCGGAGAGGTAGCGCGATTGGGAAAGGAGAGCTACGGCATGAACAAGATGTTTGACAGAAGCATTATGGCCGTCGTGATTGGAGTCTTGGCGGCGGCGACTGCCATTGCGGAACCGAAATGCGCGCGCACCTTCTACCTGAAGCCGGGTGCGGCGGACGGCAACGGCACGGAATCAGCGCCGTTTGGCACGTTCGCGGCTGCGCAAAAGGCCGTGCGCGGAGCGGTGGCGGATGCGTCGCTGCCGCCCGGGCGCGTGGAGGTGGTGGTGCTTGACGGAAAGTATTTTGTCGAAAGGGAAGTCCGTTTCGCCGAGGAGGATTCCGGCACGGCGGAGCACCCTGTCGTATGGCGCGCCAAGACGCGAGGAGGCGTGCGCTTCACGGGCGGCGTCCCGGTGCCAAGGCTGAAGAAACTCTCGTCCGACGACCCTGCATGGGCGCGAATCCCCGAAGAGGCGCGTGAGAAGGTGTTCGTGGCGGACCTCAGGGCGTCCGGCATCTCGGATTACGGCGTTGTAAGGGCGAGCGGCGTCGGCGGGCCGTACATGGAGCTTGTGTGGGACGGGAAGTTCCAGACGCTCGCACGCTGGCCAAACGACGGCTTCACGGGAATCGCCTCCGTGGAGAAGACCGGCAAAAGGCCGGACGGCAAGAAGAGCCCGGCGAAGAAGTTTGTGTACGCAGACGATCGGCCGTCACGGTGGGCCGCCGAGCCTGCCCCGTACGGCAACGGCTTCTTCTGCCACAACTGGGCCGCCGCACGTGTCGCCTTCAAGAGCATCGACCCCGCGACAAAGACGATCGAGCAGCAGGGATACGGCTCGCACTATGGATACTCGAAGGCCGGGTTCTGGTATGGATACAATCTCCTTTGCGAACTCGACTTGCCCGGAGAGTACTACATCGACCGCGAGACAGGGCGTCTCTACTGCTGGCCCTCCACCGAAGGAAACGACCCGGATGCTGCGCTCACGATGACATGCGACCTGTTCGCTCTCGACTCGGTCTCCAACGTGTCGTTCTCGGGCTTCGTGTTCGAGAACTGCCGCGGGACGGCGTTTTCGGCGAGTGGCGGCGGGAACTTGCAGATCGTAGCCTGCACCTTCCGCAACATGGGTGCGCGCGCGGTGAGCCTGGACCGTGCGCCGACGAGTCGCGTCGCGGGGTGCGACATCTCCTACTGTGGATCGGGCGGCGTGCGCATGTCCGGCGGAGACGCCAAGACGCTCTCGCACGGCAACATTGCGGTGGAGAACTGCCACATCCACCATTATGCGCTTCTAACCCTTACGTACGCGCCCGCCGTCAGCGTCAGCGGATGCGGGAACTCGGTCAGGCACTGCACGATCCACGACGGTCCGCACGTGGCGATCCTCTTCGGCGGACGGGAGCACGACATCTCGTGGAACGAGATACACTCCGTCCTGCTCGACGCCGGGGAGATGGGCGCCGTCTATTGCGGGCGCGACTGGACGCTCTGCGGCAACCGCATAGACGCGAACTACTTCCACGACATATACAATCCGCGCAGCCAGCGCAACCGTGCCATAATGCTCGATGACGGCGCGGCCGGCATGACCATCACCTCGAACCGGTTTCTGCGCGTGGCCGAGGGGGTCTCGCTCTGCGGCATCGGCAACGTGGTCGAGAACAACCTCTTTGAGAGCAACTTCCCGCCCATCAGCTCATGGCAGAAGTGGGAGCACCACGAGGACTACACCAACCCGCGATATACGCACAAGCAGCTCCTGGACCTGCTCGCCGCACTGCCAGTCCACGAGGAGCCCTGGAAGAGCCGCTATCCGTACATGGGCATGATAGACGACGCGATAAAGACCGGAAAGCTCCGCGACCCCGCGACACGCACCGCAATCCGCCGCAACATATTCTTCAACGGCACCACCAACCTCGTCGGATTCATGGTCGCCAAGTACGCCTATTCCCCCGAGACGTTGCTTGTGGAGGACAACTCCGATAGCGTAAGCACCCCGCCAAAGGGCTTTGCCCCGCTCCCGCCCGTCGATCAGATCGGCGTGTATGAGTCGCCCGAACGCGCCACTTGGCCCGTCTCCCATCCAGTGACTATCAAGTGCCCCAATCTCACATACAAGAGGAAATAACCATGATGTTCGAGAGCAACAGCGTAAAAATATCTGGATTTCGGTTTGCCTTTTTGGCGACCGCATCTCTGGCTTTTATGGTTCCGTGCGTCTCTTTCGCAGTGACAGACCGCGTATGGACTGGCGGCGGCGACGGAATTACTTGGGGAGACTCGGCTAACTGGGAGGGCGGCTCTGTGCCGACGACAACGTCCGACAAGGCAGTAATAGTGTCCGGCGCGTCGGAGCTGGTCATTTCGAACGACGTCGCACGGAACATCTCCGCAATCGACATCTCCGGCGAGAGTTCAGTGCGTGTTGTCGGTGAACAGCTGACTTTCAGCGCCAGAAATCCGGCATTCAAAAGCACTGTTCAGATCACGGTGGATGCGCCGATTGCGTTCAACTACACGGCGGCTGATTCAGATGCGATAATCGTTAGTCTCGTAGATTCCGTATTCAATGGGGAAATCTCCCTTCTGTCGCCTAACAGAAGAGTGAGGTTTTCAGGAACCGGCACTGCCCGTTTCTACGGCTCGGTTGGCGGTGAAAGCGCATCTATCGGAGTCATGATGAGCAATGGAATCTATTTCTATGCGCCCATTAACATCAAGACCATCGAGACCTTTTCCACGGAATATCGCAAATTATATCTCGCATCGTCCGGAAACAAGGTCTCGGACGGTTTCAACCTGCATTTCACCGAAGTCCGGTTTACTGTTGAAAATGCACTTGACGAATCAACGCCGATTAATTTTATGCAGAATACTTACAAGGATAATGCCGCAACCACTGTCTATTATTTCCAAAACGGGTGTGATCAGGTTGCGAACTACATACAGAGCGACAAGCCGTGGTACAACGGCTGGAAGGACAATGACTTCCTAAATGGGGCTTCCGCCATGACGCTTACGCTGAAGGCGACGCAGAGCGCCTACACTTATTCCTGCCTTCGCGGAGCGCTCTCGCTAGTCTATGACCCCAAGGGCGACTTTGTGCAGACATTTCTCGACAGAAAGCATTTGACGACAGGGAGTCTCACGGTAAAGGGCGGAACCTTGCGCATGGACGGCACGAACACTTTTGCGTCAGTTCCGTCCGTGACTGTCGGTGCGGGGGCGAATTTCGAAGTGGCGACGACAAACTCCGCCGCCCTCGCCTCGGTGACTGAACTAACGCTTGGCGACGGCTCTCGCTTCTCCGTCGTGCCGACCGCGACATCGCTTTTCGGTTCGTCGGCGACGCTTGCCCGCGCCTGCGACTCTTCGCGTTTTGTCCTTCCAGCCGGAACGGTGTTGCGCGTAGGAAGTCTTGTGGTTGATGGTGTGCCAATCTCGCCGGGAGACTACACGGAGACTGGAGACGGTGATAGGCAGACTCTTGCGCAGGTCGAGGGCGAAGGTACGCTTACGGTCGAATCACTTCCGTCCGGCACTTGGTGGACTGGGGCCATAGACGATGATTACGGCAATGCGGACAACTGGTCGGCGGGAGTGCCGAGCGGTTCTCTTGTGGCCTATATCGAGAAACTTGGAGGTGCCGCTACGGTGCAGTCCCCGGATGAGATAGTGCATGACCTTTCGTCCTTCCCGAGCGATGACACGACTCTGGCGTACGAAATCTCGCATGGCGGCACGCTCCACGTGGCAGGAGGCAGCCTCTCCATAACGAATATACGCGGGAAAGTCCGCATAGGCGGCGATTCCTCCGTAACGTCGCGGGTGGAAGTGTCGGGCGGCGTCCTGAATCTTCATGCCTCAAGGCAGAATTCGTTTGCAATTGCGAGTGGTGGACTTCTACGCCTGACAGGAGGCGAGACGCATTTCAGGTACTATCATGGCAGCAACAGCAATCCTGAATGGGTCTTCAGGATGCTTGGCGGTACGCTTGAAATGCAGGACAGTGCATATATGAGCATACTGGTGACTGGCAATCCGGCGCGCCTTTTC
>Ga0310696_10003940_pt1 | contig 18353 bp, 17 predicted proteins | sample AusTroGonzalo_MG_4_FD_203885 | JGI IMG/M metagenome (GOLD analysis project Ga0310696, IMG submission 203885) | Bovine rumen microbial communities from tropical cattle in Woodstock, Queensland, Australia - Gonzalo_02 (v2) (version 2) | ecosystem: Host-associated > Mammals > Digestive system >...
GGAGCCCGCTCCGGATCCGGAGCCCTAAGCGCTTCACTGGCGTGAAGCTAGTGAAGAAGTGAATAGTGAAGAGTGAAAAGTGAACTCAAAATCATTGAACTATGAGTAAAGCTAAACCATCTTGGAAAGAAGTGCTGTGGCAGGCCTTTGTTGCCGCCATTACCGCTGCTATCGCCGCCATCGGCACCACCTCGTGTATGGGCTACGGCCCGCTGCACTTCTGAATGTACTGCTAATCTGCATTGAAAATCCTTGTTGGCTGCCGCTCCTTTGTGATGAAGGGGCGGCAGTTTTTTTGTCAGCGAATGTTGCAATGTTGCATGTTGCATGTTGCATTAAGCTTTAAGTTTCTCGTTACTTAGGGCGAAAAGGTTAAAAAACATCAAAGCGTATTAAATCTTCGAGTAGGATGTCGAATCTACAGGAATAATGATTAACTTTTGTCCCAAAGTATCAATAAAAAAGAGAAAGTGGGCTAATGTGTGACTTTCTTCGTGGTGCCGTCGGAGTATCTGACGATGTAAATTCCCCGCTTGGGATTTGTAATAAGATGCCCCTGGAGATCGTAGATGGCCACGGGGACGGCATCAGAAGAGATTGTGGTGATGGCATCGGGCGAGTCTGAGAAACGGAAACTGATGAGTCCGTCTTTCTCCTGAATCTGTGTGATGGGTTTGCCCATGAAGCGCGAACCCTTGCCATTGGAATAAAACAATGTAGCGGCAACAGGAACAGACGTGTCGGTCAACGCATCCACTACCAGCGTATCGCTGACAAAGGGGTATGCCGAACCACTCAAAGCTATGTTACGCCCATCAACGTAGTGACCACGCCCATAAAGCGTATCATAATATTCATAATCATGACCACAAGCATGGAAGAAGTCTAACCGATGGTGCTCAGGGTTTCTATTCACGGTATTACCCATCCAGGCAGACTTGTCGTAATCCACATGAATGATGGTCAGGCCGTGACCTGGCAAGAAATGGTCCCAGCCTTGCTGTTGACGGTTCTCCAGAAGATAGTATTCGTTAGTATGAGCATCATTGGTGATACGATATGCCTCACCTCCCAATGCCAAGGGAGGCAGGTCGCTAATGGTCTGTAAGACTGTCAACTTCTTAGAAGAAAACCAACCTAACAGTTCTTTCTCATGAACAGAATAGTTGGGCGGACACCAGCCATCATCCGAATAGCATCCTCCGTCCATCAAGTCCCACTCATCGAACACAGAGAATTCATCACCAGCAGTAGGATAGAGGTCGGGCAATCCCAGACTATGGGAGAACTCATGACAGATGGTTCCTATACCGCAGAGATGATTATAACTCCACATCTCTGCACTCGCCGTGAAATTGCGGACAGAGACTCCATCGGCAGTGAATGCGGAAAAGGAACCAGTATTTGGCCATATACATCCTTCTGCCTTTGATCCGCCGTCATTTCCTCCATATCCGGCATAGACGAACACCACTTGGGTCACCGATTTCTGTCTATGCCAATCATAATCGGCATAATTCAAAATAGAGTTGGCCTTTATAGCAACTTCGCGGAAGATCTGCTTGCCAGATCTGTCCGAAGAAGGTACTTTGCATGAATCATCAATACAAATAGGACCTACCACATCGAACTCCATATTGAGAAGCCCTCCAGACTGCTCACGAAAATAGTCGGCTACACAACCTGGCCCGTGACCAAGATTAAATCCTCTTTCATTGAAAAGACTGTCGTAGAATTCCTGGGGATCCTCCATACTAAACTGACGGTCGGAGAATTCAACAAGTATAACAGGGACCCTATATATACGTTCAGCCTTCCAATCGGTATGGGGAGTCGGTAGTAATCTCCGCGAAGAAGAGGCACGGGTAGAAGAGGAATCGATAACAGCGTCAGACAGACAATTATAGCGGACGAACCTATTGCCCTGAGCCGTTCTGGCTAAGGGTAATTCACGCATCCGATGGGTGATGTGGCCTCCCGCGAAGACAGAAGGCGTCAAAGCACATAGTGTGAGGATAACCAACAATCTTCTCATCTTACAACTATCTTTTGACAATCAACGAGTACACTTCTTTTTGTCCGCAAATATACGAACTATTTCCGAAACCGCCAAATAATTCTGCTGATAAAAACATCTTAGGTCGAAAGAGTTAAAAAACATCAAAGCGTATTAAAACTTCGAGTAGGATGTTGAATCTACAGGAATAATGATTAACTTTGTCCCAAAGTATCCATAAAAAAGAGAAGGAAGATGAAAAAGACTTTACTTACTGCGCTGATGCTCGTCTGTGGCATCGCCTTTGCCTCGGCTCAGGCTGAGATTAAGTTCGATAAACTGACCAATGACTTCGGCACGTTCTCGGAGTCGTCGCCGGTCGTCACCTGCACGTTCACGTTTACCAACGTGGGCAACCAGCCCCTGGTGGTCAACCAGGCGGTGGCCTCGTGTGGCTGCACCGTTCCCGAATACACCAAGGACCCCGTGAAGCCGGGCGAGAAGGGTGAAATCAAGGTGACCTACAACGGCACGGGCAAGTTCCCCGGACACTTCAAGAAGTCGATCACCGTGCGCACTAACGGCAAGGTGGAAATGACACGTCTCTACATCGAGGGAACGATGGAAGAGAAGAAGAACTGAGCGTCACGGTAAAGGAGTCAACGGATAGACGATATTGACAATGAAGATGTTGGCGGCGAGGATGATGAGGTTCATCAGCAGGCCGATTCGCATGAAGTCGCTGAATCGGTAGCCGCCAGCACCGTAGACCAGCATGTGGGTAGGTGAGCCGATGGGCGTAGCAAAGCTGCTGCTGACGCTTATCATAAGGGCGACGAGGAAGGGGAACGGTTCGTAGCCCAGTTTCTCGGCGGCCTCGTACATGATAGGGAAGAACATGGCTCCCGCCGCCGTGTTCGAGATGAACTCAGTAATAAAGGTGCCTACGAAGCAGATGGCGGTCATGACAACGAGCGGATTGGTGCCGCAGACATCGAGGATGCCCAATGCCATGCGCTCGGCAATACCCGTTTTCTGGATGGAGAACCCGAGGACGACGCTGGCGGCGAAGACCATCAGGATGTCCCAGTTGATGGACTTCATGGCCTGGTCGGGCGTACAACAGCGGAACACGAGCATGGCGGCGGCGGCGATGAAGGCACTCTGCAGCAGCGACATGACGTTAAGGGCCGCGAGAACAACCATTGCAATCATAATGACGGAAGAGATGAGGGTCTTGGGGCCGACATTCACCACGTCGTCGCCAACGGCCAATCCGTGTTCCTCGGCCAACTTTTGGATCTGCTTCACATCGCCGGCATAGACCAGCCGGTCGCCACCCATCAAGAACTCGTTTTCGCTGACAGGCACACGGACGTTATCGAAATGGTGCCATTTAATCAGCCGTCCACCCTCGATGTGGAACAGTCCGGCATAGTCAATCGTCTCGCCGATATTCTTATAGTTGGAAGGTACCAGCAGCTCGACGGTATAGTCCACGGTGTCCTCTGTTGAGCTTTCGGGAGCCTTGCGGTCGGGCAACAGACGGCGCATGGCGATAACCGACAATACGCCGACGGCGAGACAGAAGAGGCCTGGCAGGGTGGTGGTCAGCACGTTCATCGTCTCGCCAGTCTTCTCGGCATAGAGTCCGCTGATAATCATGTTGGGCGGGGTGCCGATAAGGGTACATACACCGCCCATACCCGAGGCATAGCTGAGGGGTATGAGCAGCTTAGAGGGTGAGACACCGAGCTTCTTTGACCAGATTCTGACGATGTCGACGAAGAGGGCCACGACGGCTGTGTTGCTGAGGAACGAGCTGAGCACGGCCACGGGGAGCATCAGTCGCGTCACCGCCCTGGTATAGCTGTGAGGCTGGCCGAGCAGGTGCTTGACAATCCACTGCAGCACACCGGTATGCGTCAGTCCGGCGATGACCACGAACAGGACGCCGATGGTGATGACCGACGGTGTGCTGATGCCTGCGAAAGCCTCCTTGTCGGTAAGTACTCCTGTGACATACAGGATAGCGATGGCACAAAGGAACACCAGGTCGGAGCGCAGCTTGGTGAACAGCAGCGTGGTGAACATTCCTAAGACAGTAACAATCGTGATCCAGGCATGGAGGTTGAATCCCCAAAATACTATAGTTTCCATATTCTGTCGTCAAAATCTATTTGGATTGAAAAGAGTCGCGAAAGAGCGTGGAGGTCTGAACGAGGTTGGTCGACTTGAGCATCTGGTCTATCGTCACCTGAGGATGGCTGTTCATATAATGACCTACGTTGCGTGTGTACAAGGTATTGAAGACGGTGCGGTTGAGGGCTTGGTTGACCACCCATTGCACCTTGCCGAAATGGACGTCGCGCTCCAGCTGGGTGAGTTCATGGTTGTAGGGCATGGGATAGAGACTGAGCAGGAAGAAGCCGATACAGTCGGGGACGATGTACTCACGCGTCATCATACGCCGCTGTTCGTCAGTATAGCCATAGGTCTCGCGGAGATAGAGCGGATAGTTCCTGCCCATGTATTTATCGAGCGAAATGCCGAGGATGCCGTTACCCACGATGATGCTCTGGTCGAGGGAGCCAATCTGGGCATAGATCTGGGGAATCTCAATACCGGGCAGCATCGTCTGCAGCCGTGAGAAAGCTTCGGTAAGGTCGCGGTCGACATCGTCCATGTTGGCATATTCCCGCTCGGCATCCGCAATCAGTATCTGCAGGGTTGTGTCCTGAAAGAAGTTGAGGAACTTGACGTTGATTTCCGGGTCGTTGACCTGTCCGATGCGGAGCACATCTTCTATCAGCGTACGCGTCTGCTGCGGATAGCCCGTGTTCATCTGCTGGAGTGCCGAGAAGTCGCCGGTGGTGAGATAGAGACTTTGTATGCGGTCGTAACGCTCAACGACGACCTCGGGTTCCGACTCATTACCGGAACCGCTAAGACGCCATTCGCAACCGATGCAAACAAGCATAAGGGCCAATAAAAGCGTATAGTACTTTCGCATGAACGTGTCTCGTTAGGTGAATTTTATTTAAATTCGTGTGCAAATTTACTAATAAATATTTTAAAATCCAAATTTTAACCTAAAAAAGATAAAAATAATTTAGAAAATCATTACTTTTGCATACTACTAAACTATCAAAAGGAACATGAAGCGAATCATTATCGGTGTACTTTTAGGCACCACCAGCGTGGCCATGACGGCCCAGGAGACGATAACCGTCAGCGTGAGCAACCCGTCGAAGCAGGAACGTACGGACCAGCCCGTCATCATTGCATTGAAGGAGTACGGCGACGTCAGGTCGGCACTCGTGACGACGGACGGCAAGGAGATTGCCTGCCAGCTGGACGACCTGGACCAGGACGAGGAGTACGACGAGCTGTGCTTCCTGGCCAACCTGAAGGGCAAGGAGCAGCGTCAGTACAGCGTGACCCTCTACCACGAAGGCGAGCCTCGCCCCTACCCTGCCCGCGTCTATGCCGAGATGCTGATGCGTAACGACAAGGTGAAGGAGAAGAACCGGCATGACAACTTCATTGAGTCGATAACGGCCCGCGGTGACTGTGCCAACCCCTACAACCTGCAGCACCACCACGGGGTGGACTTCGAGAGTGAACTGAACGGCATACGCATCTACTTTGACAAGCGGCAGACACTGGACCTCTACGGCAAGTTCAAGAAGCGGCTGGAACTGCAGGAGACGCAGTTCTACACCTCGGACAAACAAAAGGAGCAGGGCTATGGCGACGACGTGCTGTGGGTAGGCAACACCTTCGGCCTGGGAGCCTTCCGAGGTTGGGACGGCAAGGAACCGACGATGATAGACCCTGTCCGCAACCGCACCCAGCGCATCATCAGCTACGGTCCGCTGCGCACCATCGTCGAAATCATTGACCGAGGATGGCAACTGCCGACAGCGCCAGTCAACATGACCATACGCTACACCCAATATGCCGGCCATCGTGATACGGACGTGGACGTGTTCTTCAACAAGGACGTCAGCAGCCAGCTGTTCTCGACGGGTATCATCAACGTGAAGGGCAGCGAGGAGTACAGCGACCATCAGGGACTAAGGGCCTGCTGGGGCACGGACTATCCGTCGACCGACACCGTGAAATGGAAGCGCGAGACGGTGGGACTGGGCATCTGGATTCCCAAGAAGTACATTGCCAGCGAGGAGCCTGCCAACAAGGACAACTACGCCTTCGTCGTCAAGACCGACAACCGTCACCTATCTTATAAGGTAACCTACACGTCGGCCAACGAAGAGTTTGGATACCACACCGCCCAGGCATGGTTCGACTATCTGAGAACTTGGAGAAAAGAGGTGGATCAGCCCGTCACGACCCGTCAGCGGCGCACTTCGGCCAGCTTGCGATGATAGTTCTTCTTCAGACGGCGGATAGCCCGGTTACGTATCTGACGCACCCGTTCGCGCTTCAGTCCTAAGTCCTCGGCTATCTCGGCCATCGTTTCATGTTCACGGTCGAGACCGAAGAAACGATTCACAATCTCCGTCTCGCGCTGACTGAGCGACAACAGGGCAAACTCAATGGCGTTCTCAATAGCCTCGGAGTAGACGCGCTCGTCAGCCTGCGGCGCATCCCGATTGACGAGGACGGAGAGCAGACTCATATTGGAACGCGAACCCAAGGGCGCATCGACAGACAGCGGACGCCCATTCTGACGGGCCAGGCGGTCGGCATCCTTAGGCGTCTTGTAAATACCGTTCTGCTGCTCAATGGCACGCTCTATCTGGCGACGAACATAAGGAGCAGCATAGGTGACGAAACGGGTACCCCGCGTGGCATCAAACTTGGCGGCGGCCGTCATCATGCCGATATTACCCTCGCTGATAAGGTCGTCGAGCTGTAGTCCCTGCCCACGATAGAGGGTGGCAATCTTCACCACAAAACGCAGATTGGCCTCCACCAGACGTCCCAGGGCGCGCTGGTCGCCCTGCAGGATACGTGCTGAAAGCTGTCGTTCCTGTTCGTCGGTGAGCAGCTGTTCACGACCTATCTCGTCCAAATAATTGTTCAAGCTCTTGTCCGTCATCGCAAAAAAAATGTATTTATTGGTTGCAAAGATACGACTTTTTTCGTATATTTGCCGCTGAAACGAAAAAGAATTATGTTATTTTTCCTGAACTATGATTAGCAAGAATCAGATAAAGCTCATCAAACAGCTGGAAATGAAGAAGTTCCGGCAGCGTACACAACTGTTTGTTGCAGAAGGTCCCAAGGTGGTGGGCGACCTCATGAGACGATGGAAGCCGGAGGCTGTATTCGCCACGGACGACTACGTGTCACCACTGCCAGTCGAGATACAACGCATCAGCAGCGACGAACTGCGGAAGGTGAGCTTCCTACAGCATCCACAGCAGGTGCTGGCCCTTTTCCCCATTCCCCCGACAACGGTGCCGCAACTGCAGCCCACAGCCCTCACGCTGGCACTTGACGGAGTGCAAGACCCCGGGAACTTAGGCACCATCATCCGTCTGGCCGACTGGTTCGGCATTGAGAACATCATCTGCAGCGAGGAGACTGCCGACGCCTGGAATCCCAAGGTGGTACAGGCCACGATGGGAAGTATAGCCCGCGTCAACATCAGCTACACATCGCTGACCGACTTCATGGAGCAGCTGCCTAAGGACTTCCCCGTCTATGGCACACTACTTGACGGCGACGACCTCTATCAGCAGGAACTGACGCAGGGCGGCATCATCGTCATGGGCAACGAGGGCAACGGACTGACAGAAAAAGTCAGGCGACGGGTGAACCGTCGCCTGTTTATTCCTTCTTACCGTACCGATGATACGGCAGAGTCGTTGAATGTGGCCATTGCCACAGCTATTGTCTGTGCGGAGTTTAGAAGAAGAGGTAGCGCTTGTCAACAACGTTAGCCTTCTGATAGAGCTCCTGCATGAAGCGGCTTGCAGCCTGCATGGCCTGCTGCTTCAGACCGGCCTCAGTCTCCTTGGCATTGAACTCACCCTTAGGCTGGTTGACGTTCAGCACCTGGAAGACGTATGCACCACCGTTACCCTTTACAGGAACAGCGTGGAACTCACCTGCCTTGGTAGCTGCCACAGCACCTGCCAGAGCGGGCTCAGAAGCACCAGTAGACTGGATGAAGGCGGGCGAACCGAAGGTAATCTGCTTCACAGAGTCAACCTTGGCACCCTTGGCCTTAGCCTCGGCAATGCTCTTGACGCCGTCGAACTTACCCTTCAGCATATCGAACTTCTTGTCGCGCAGCACATCGGCAGTCACCTCAGCCAGCACACTCTCGAGTGAGCGGTAGCCCACGGGGTGAATTTTGTCGAGGGCGACAACCATCAGGTGGTCGTTGGAACCACACTCGTAGAGGGGGCTCACATCGCCGGCCTTGGCATCGAAGATCCACTTCAGGGCCTCGCGGGTGGCACGTACACCAGCCACGTTGTGCTCAGCGTTCGTCATATTAGCGCGCTCACTGACCTTGAAGCCGAACTTATCGGCGTTCTTCTCAAGATCCTCAATGGTCTTGTTCTCGCTGACATACTGGCTGAACTTGTTGTAAGCGTCGCTGTAGGTCTGCTTCGAGAAGTCAATGGTGTGCTTGATGATGGCCACGTCATACTTGGTCACGATAGCACGACGGTCAGTCACCTGGGCAATGACGTTACCCTGCGAGAACTTGAAGTTCTTCATCTCACCGGGAGCCATCGTGTTGAGCGACGTCAGATAATCCTTAGTGTCGGCGTCGATGCTGGTCTGGTTCTGATACTGTGAAGAGGTGAGCCACTGCTTGGTACCCTCCTGGCCATATTTCTTAGCGATAGAATCGAAAGGAGCACCACCCTTCAGGGCTGTATAGATGCTGTCGGCAGTCTTCTGGGCAGCCTCAGCGGTAGCACCGCCAACCTGGATCATGCGGAACTCGACAGAGTCGGGCAACTGCTGCTTGTTGAGGAGCTTCACTACGTTGAGGGTGTTGTCGGCAGTAGTCTCGAAGGGATCTGTGGTCTGACCAACAGCCATCGAGTCAACACGTGCGGCAATGTCAGAGGGCAATGCGCGGCTGGTGACAGGCAGTCCGATATAGGGAATCTGCGACTGAGCCTTGCGAACGACCTCAGCAGCGGCAGCACCGCTCTGCAGCTTCTGGCTGGCATCCTTCATGGTCTGAAGCAATGCCTCGACGTCGGCCTGCGAAGCCTTTACCTGGAAGTCGACATACTTGATGTCGCGGGTCTCAATATACTGCTTGAACTGTTCCTTCAGCTCGCCGAACTTAGCCTTGAGGTCAGAATCCTCCACCTTCACTTCGCTATCCTTGATGTTAGAATAAGGCAGTGAAGCAAGCAGGATGTCGCTCTCCTGCTGACGGCCCTCGAAAGCTGCCTTGGCGCTGACGGGGTTCGACAACAGACAGTGTGACAGGAGTGCCTGGTACTTCTGAGCCAACGTCTGCTGGCGCAGGCTCTTCTCAATGAACGTCCAGTAGTCGTAGATGCTCTTATACTGCTCGGCTATCTGGGGGTTCTGGTTAGCCTTGTAGTCATTGAGGAACTTCTGCAGAGCGGTCACGTCGAAACGGCCCGTCTGCTGGTTAACGAACGGAGTCTGCATCAGCATGGAGTTCTTACCCTCACGCAGGATGTTCTGCAGTTCCTCGTCGGTCACCGTCAGACCCAGCTTCTCAGCCTCGGTCTCGATAATCTTGTTACTTACGAAGGTGTTCCAAACCTGATCCTTAATCTGGTTCAGTTCGTCCTCGCTCAGGTTCTCGCGGCCCTGGGTCATCTTAATGACCTCCTGATACTCATCGACAAGAGCCTGAAAATCCTGAACGTTGATACGCTCACCTAACACTTCGCCGACCTGCTGACGCTCGTTGTTCTTGGATGCTTCACAAGAACGGAACATCTCCTCGGCAATGAATGCAAACAGGGCCAGACCAATTACTGTTACAAGGACTGGTCCCCAGCTTCTGATTTTTCCAATTGCTGCCATTTTTTCTTTTTATTTTTATTTGTTATTTATTCTGTTTTCGCAATCAGTCGGCAAAATTACTAAAAATGTCGGACATGACGAAATTTTTCGGCAAAAAACCGCTCATTCATCTACTTTTAATCGCACAAGTTCTATTTTTGTGGCTGTATTTTTGACAATTTTGAACTCTAAGTTGCCAATTCTGACAATTTCGTTCAACTTGGGGAACGACTGATATTCGTGCAGGATGAGTCCGCCGACGGTCATATATTCGTCGCTCTCAGGCAACCTGAGTCCGAACATCTCGTTCACCTTCTCAATCTCCAGACGAGCCGACAGGATGTACTCGCCGTCTTCCAGTTGCTTGGCCACGTAGTTGTTGGAGTCATGCTCGTCTTCAATCTCACCGAAAATCTCCTCGACGATGTCCTCTAAGGCTATCAGTCCGCTGGTACCGCCGAACTCATCGACGACGATGGCCAGCGACCGCTGCTGCTGCATGAAGGTCTTCATCAGGCGTGAGGCCTGCATCGTCTCAGGCACGAAGGCCAGCTGTCGGATGCCCTTGCGCCAGTCCTGCGGATGGTGGAACATCTCTGATGAGTGGATATAGCCCACCACATGGTCGATGTCCTCATGATAGACAATGACCTTGGAGTGGCCGCTCTCAATGAACACCTGCTTCAGCTGCTCGATACTGCAGGTATCCTCGACGGCATCAATCTCCGTACGTGGAACCATACAGTCGCGGACGCGGGTCTCCGTAAACTCCAGGGCGTTCTGGAATATCTTCACCTCGTCCTCTATCTCCTCCTCGTTCTTGGCATTGTCGATGCTCGACTGTACCAGATAGTCCAGGTCCACACGGGTAAACTCCTTGTCGTCCTGTTCCTTCTCCATCTTGATGCCTGCCAACCGGAGGAGTCCTCGTGACAACATCGTGGCGAAACGCGAGATGGGATAGAGCACGATATAGCAGATGAAGGCAGGGACGGCAAAGAACGTCAGTAGCGTGTTGGGACTCGACTTGAAGATGTTCTTCGGCAGAAACTCACCCGTGAAGAGCACCACCAACGTCGACAACAGCGTATCAGCCGTCACGCGGAAACCGTCGCTCAACCCGCTGAACAGCAGGGTATCGAAGATCTTGGCAAAGAGGATACCATAGATGACCAGTGCGATGTTGTTGCCCACCAACATCGTCGATACAAAGTTGTTCGGGTGGTGATAGAACACGCTGATGGCGCGTTGCGACAGGCCGTTCTTCTCCTTGTCCATCTCGGCCAGCAAACGGTTGCTGCTGACAAAGGCAATCTCCATGCCCGAGAAGAAGGCGGAGAACACCATCGTAATGAGAAGTCCAATTATCAGTCCTGTCATCGCTCAATTGTCAATTATCCATACTCAATCTCCCACCGTCTTCGCATGCTTCTGGGCTGCAGGACGTTGGGGAGCCTGCTGCTGAGTGGTGTCAGCCGGTGTGCTGCTGTTGCTGTCGTCTTCCCCACCCTCGTCGGGAATGAACGAGCCCTTGGAGTTCGACACCGTATAGCGCGACATGCGCTCATCGCTGCGGAAATAGGTTCCCTGCAGGGTACGCTCAGGCGTAATCACCCTTGAGAACACATTCGAATACAGCTCATGGCGGATGCCGTCCCAGTAGAGTTCCTCACTACGATAGACCAGTCCGTTGTTGTTGCGGATACGTACCCGGCCACGCAACTTCCAGAGTTTCAGCTTGTCATAGTACCAAGCCGTGTCGGCCTGGATATAAGCCTGCACGTGGAACTGCTCGTCGAACTGCTCGAAGAACACGCCCTTCATAAACTCCCACCGGTTAGGCTGGCGGATAGTATTGACATCCCACCGCTCCGTCACGATGCGGTACTTGATGACGCCTGAGTCAGAGATGAGCGTATTGACACCATACGAAGTCATTGTCGACACAGAGTCTGTGGGATTGATGGCGGGAGCAATGTGCTCCTGAGCCTCCTCACCACAAGCCGTCAACAACAGCAAGGCAGAGAACAGACCTGCCCCCGCCATACTTTTCACGTAATGGATCAATTCAACACTCCACATTCAACAATCAACACTCCACATTCAACAATCAACACTCTTAGTCCACCATCCACTTCATAAACCAGCGCTCGTTGAACGTGATGCCAACGTTGATGCGGAAGGTGTTGTCGGTGATAAAGCCGTCAGCAGAAGAACGAACCCACTGACCGCTGAGGTGCAGCACCGAACGGCTATTATGGCCATTCATGATGGGCAGCGACAGACCGGCACTCACACTGAGTTCCTTCGGGCCTTCCCTCCCGTCTATATTATAATAAGGTGTAGCATAGCCCACACCTAACTTATAGTGGACGCGCTCCAGGAACTTACTACCCTGTAGGACGGGGTTCGGCAACCAGTCGACACCCACGTTCACCGCCTTGCGGTCTCTCAGCTGTCCGCTCATCAGCTCATACTTGCCTGCGTTATAGCCGGGGAACTTCACGTCGCCCCACTTCTGGAGGCTCAGGTCGGTAGCCAGCGTCAGCTTGCCGGCATATTGATAGGAGACACCGACACCGTAGGTCATCGGCAGTTCCATGGCGTCGTTCACACTATAACGGGTGGTGTCCATCAGGTTCGAAGCGGAGTTCTTGCTGACAATCGACATATCGGCAGTATTCTTCAGGTTATGTCCCAGTCCCACGACAGCGCCTATTGTCAGACGGTCGCTACGGCCTATGCGCTGCTCCCACTGCATGCCTAAGTCCAGCTTATAGGAGTTGATGGTGGTGGAATAAGTCTTTGTCAGCGTGTTCGAAGCCGATGTGGAGGTGGGGGCCACCGTACGGTCGATGCTTCCCCAGAGGTAGGAGATGTTGGCACCGATGGAGAGGGGCTTCAGCAACTGAACGCCCATACCGAGCATCAACTGGTGCAAACCGCCCTTACCCGTGTAGTTCTCCTTCAGGGTTCCCGTACTGAGGTTGTGGGTGGTTGACTGATAGTCGTAACCTACGCTGGTCAGGGGCAGTACGCCAAACGACATACCCACGCCCTTCATAAGACGGAACGAGCCCACGACATATTCGAAGCTGGCCACGCTGGCATTACGCTTCACGTTGCCCTCCTTGAAGTTCGTCATCTGCCCTGACAGGCCCATATCAAACAACATCGTCAAGGAGTCGACGCTGGCATACGAAGCAGGATTCAGCGTATTCACCTGATTGCCCTGACGCAGGGCATAGCCCACGCCGTTCATTCCGCGGCTTGCACTCTGGGACTGGTCGCTTAACACACCGAGTCCGAACTGGCTGTAGGGCGACTTCGTGTCTCCCTGTGCCCAGGCTCCGCTCACCGCTGCTGCCATCATCAGACAGCCTAATATACGTAATCTTATCATTGTTTTTTACTTTCAGCCTGCAAAATTACTAAATTATTCACAATTCACAAATCTCAATTCACAAATATTTCGTATCTTTGCAGAAACTTTAGCAATTATGAAGAAAGAAGAGCGTTATCAGGCCGTTTTGGCACACTTCCAGCGCCTCATGCCCGAAGTAACCACCGAACTGGAGTTCGGCAGCGTTTTCCAGCTTTTAGTAGCTGTCATCCTGAGTGCACAGTGTACCGACAAGCGGGTCAACATGGTGACTCCCGAACTGTTCCGTCACCTGCCCGATGCCCGCTCGATGGCTGCCGTTGAACCCGATGACGTGCTGGAGTACATCAGCAGCGTCAGTTATCCTAACTCCAAGGCCCGCCACCTGGTCGAGATGGCCCGTACGCTGATGGAGAAGTTCGGCGGCGAGGTGCCTGAGGATATGGACCAGCTCCTGACACTTCCCGGTGTAGGTCGCAAGACGGCTAACGTCATCCAGGCGGTTGCCTTTGGCAAGTCCACAATGGCCGTCGATACCCATGTCTATCGCGTCAGCCACCGATTAGGCTTAGTGTCGAAACGCGACAACACGCCCTACAAGGTGGAGCAGGCGCTGATGCGCAACATTCCTGCCGAGCAGATACCGCTGGCCCACCACTGGCTGCTGCTCCACGGTCGCTATGTATGCACCTCGCAACGCCCTAAGTGTCAGAAGTGCGAACTCTCCAGCATCTGCCCAAAACTGCTGGAAGGCTCCAAACTCAATGCTTAATGATTAGTGAAAGCAGAAGACTATAATCTACTGAGTTATAATCCTTTATCTGTATGTCAGAAAACGACGATATAGCCTCAGCAGTATTTGTCGTAGCAACCCCCACCACCTTCATGCCAGCTGCACGTCCTGACTTCAGTCCATTGAAGCTGTCCTCAAAGACGACGCACTCCTCAGGCGCAGCACCAAAGCGGGCGGCAGCCTTCAGGTAACAGTCGGGATGGGGCTTGGAGTACTCAAAGTCCTCAGAGGTCAGGATGGCGTCAAACAACTGCTTGAACGCCGGCTGTGCCCTGTAGACGCTCTCCATCTTGGGCTGGTTCGAACTCGTCACCACCGCCGTCTTCACACCGTGGGCATGAAGGTCGGCTATCAGCTCCTCAAAGCCGTCAATATACTCAAATCGCATCTGGGCCTCAAACTCATCCAGTCGGCGGGTAACCACGGGCTGTTCCTTCTCCAGTTCGCCCGAGAACCAGCGGTCGTAGATCTGCGTAAGTGTCGACCCCTTGATCTCATGTTCCAGTCCGGGACGCTCAGGATGATAAAGGCGGCACTGGCTGCCCCAGAACTCAGTATACTGCGGCTCGGTGTCAAACACTACGCCGTCCAAATCAAACAAAGCTGCTTTGAGTATCTTCTTCATTGAAATCCATTTAAGAGACTGCAAAGGTACAAATATTTTATGAATATCCATACTATTCAGAAGAAAAACTGCTCATCCCCCCGCCGCAACCTACTACCTTCAGCCCCGCTACCTACTACCTACAGGGCCGCTACGTACTACCTACAGGGCCTGTACCCGGTAGGTAGCGGGGAGGCCGGAAGGTCGTGATGAGGTGACGCTCTTCGATTTACTCCAGCGGTATGTCCTCGTGCTGCACGGCGAGGGGCAGGTCTTTCTGCGAGAGGTAGAACATGTAAAGGATGGCAGGCTTCGTGCCACGGTTTTCACCATGATGGACAGTACCTACCATCTCGACAACTGCCTCGCCCTCATGGACGACCTTGGTCTTTCCGTCCAGACCGATAATGGTCAGCTCGCCCTGTACAAGTACACCGTAGTTCATCGCCACATGGTGGTGCCAGCCCAGCTTCTGACCGGCAGGAAAAACGTACTTCATGGCTACGAGTTCAGGACGGCCCTGAAAATAGTCAGGCAGTTCCACACCGTCCCAGCTTTGCGAGGTACGTATGAGTTCTGTACTCTCCACCTTCTGCGCAGGCACCGGATTGTCGGCACGGGCTTCGTCGCAGGCGGTGAGTGTAACAGTAGCTGTCAGGCCCAACATCATCGGCAGGACCATCATCATCAGATGTCTAATTGCATTCATTTTTTATTCGTATTAAATGTAACATTTCGGATTCTGGCCACAAAGATACGAAAAGTTTTTCAAATAGTCGTTGTTTTATTTAAACTTTTCCAACTTTTTCCGTCTAATAGGATATAACATTTCAAACGACTACATGAAAAGATTGATATTATGGATGCTGCCCCTCGTGATGGGCGGCGTGTGTCACGCGGAGGATATCACCATCCGCTACAATGGTGCGAAAGCAAAGGTGACACAAACGACGAAAGACAGCGTGACGGTGACCGTGGACGGCGCCAAAGTAAAGATCGAGAGCCAGTACGTGGAATACAAACTGACGCTGCGACTGACGGGCAAGAGCGACGACGGACAGCTCGAGCTGAAGACGGCGGGCAAGGCAAAGGTGAAGCTCGACGGACTGACGCTGACCAGTCAGGAGGGTGCTCCGCTGACGCTGAAGAACAAGAAAAAGGTGGAGATTGTGGCCGGAAAGGGCACGAAGAACACGCTGACCATCACGGCCTGCACGGACACGGCCAACCACAAGGCGGCCACCATCTGGGCGAAAGACAAACTACTGCTGTCGGGCAAAGGCATACTCAACGTCATTGCCACAGGCGACGGTTGCCGCGGCATCAAGTCGAAGAAGGACGTCACCATCGAGGAACTGACCCTGAACGTGACAACCTCTGGCGATAACTTAGGTGAGAAGCCCTTTGGCTTCGGCGGGTTCCCAGGGTTCGGGGATGGTGAAATGCCGGACTTCGGCGGTGGTTTCCCATCCTTCGGCAACGACAGTACACAACGTGGAGGATTCCCCATGCCGGACTTCGGTGGCGGTTTTCCACCCTTTGGCAACGACAGCACACAACGTGGAGGATTCCCCATGCCAGACTTCGGTGGCGGTTTTCCACCCTTTGGTAACGACAGCACACGACGCGGAGGATTCCCCATGCCGGATTTCGGTGGTGGTTTTCCATCCTTCGGCAATGACAGTACGGAGCAGGGAGGCGGTTTCATGGGCAAGCATAAATATGTGGCCTCAACCAAGGGCATCGCCTCGAAGGGCAAGATTACCATCAACAGCGGCAACGTGACCATCAGGACCTCAACACCCGGAGCCGAGGGCATCGAGGGTAAGGAGGGTATCGTCTTCAATGGCGGTGACATCGACGTGATGACCACCGACGATGCCATCAACGCCAATGCCACCATCGAGTTCAACGGTGCCAACGTCACAGCCCGCAGTACCACCAACGACGCCGTCGACTCCAATCCCAAGAGTGGCTTCTTCATGCCCTTTGGCAGCAATAATCAGGGTTCTGAGGATGATCCTGCCATCATCATTCGTGGCGGCAAGGTCTATGCGTGGAGTCAGGTAGGCTCGCCTGAAGAGGGACTGGACTGCGATTTTTCACCCCTCGTTGTCGAGGGTGGTCAGGTGTTTTCTGTCGGCGGCGGCATGGGTGAAATGCCCTCCGTGCCCACCAACAACACCGCCAAGCAGCCCACAGCCCTGCTCATCGGGCTCAACATCGTGAAGGACGAGCCCGTCAGCATCTACGACGGCAGCGGCAAGCTCCTTGACCGCATCACCATCCCCTTCTCCCTGCGACGCAGCGCCAGTCTCGTCACCAGTCCCGCCTTCAAAGTTGGCAGCACCTACACCGTCAAGACCAAGGACTACGAGAAGACCTTCACCCTCAGCGAAGCATTTACGACTGTGCGGTAGACAACCCTCCCGTCGTTCTACTACGTGATTTTTATGCACTTTTTCTTGGAACTTTCCAAATAATTGCTTAACTTTGCCGACGTTAAACAGAGGAGATGTTTTTGAAGAATACTTTATAATAGAAGAAAGATTATGTCAACAATTACCTTCAATAGAGAGCGATTCTTACAATCCATTCGTGAATATAGACAGCAAAAGCGCGAATGGCAAGAACGTATCAATCAGCAACTTGATGCCAAGGAAGAGGAAATCCGCAGAATCAAGGCATCACGTTACTACGAAATAGCATGACGATGAAAGCCCTCAACACATCGCGTCTGCAATTAGCTGCGCCATATACCGTTGTGCAGGAGGGAGAAGAATACCTTTTCCGTACTGATAGTGACATCCTTTATGCTGTTAGTTTTCAGGCTTACGATGCTATTCCAGGAATGTCTGCCTATTGGTTTGACCTTTCAAATCGAAGTCATAAGGCATCTCCCAATGACTATAAAGTTCGTGAGACAGTTATTGCTATCATAGAAGAATTCTTCTATCAGAATCCTGACATTCTCCTGTATATGTGCGATACAGCTGATGAACAACAGGAGATGCGTGCTCGACTTTTCCTACGTTGGTTTAATGGCTATGAGCAACAGAAGAAATACACCATTCGAACAGCTCACTTGACAGACGAAGGTATTGATACTTATTTAGCGCTTATCATCCAACGTACACATCCTCAATACAAAGAAATCATTGATTTGTTTGAAAGGGAAATTGCCATGTTCCAAGAAAACAAATGACACAGATGCTACCCTGCATATCATAAAGGTAATTGCTGGAAGGACAATCGCAGGATGGTGCGGGTGGCGTCAGTCACGGCGTAGCAATGGGCTACGCGCTCACCCACTAACCAGAGAATTTCACCTTGGGCATCGGTGACTACCAACTGTCGGCGCTTCTCGAACAGGGTGCGCTTACGGTCGGTCAGATAGTCGCTGACCAGGCGGGTACCCTTCATGCCGTAAGGCTGGAAACGGTCGCCCGTCTGCACCGTACGAAGGGTCAAGGGGAAGCGGACCTTACTGGCATCGAGCGTGGCACAATGAGGGTCACGGCTGACAGCTACCTCATCGGAGGTCTCTGCGCGGAACTGCCGACCATCAGGGAGGCGGTAGAGGCCGGAC
>Ga0310696_10003941_pt1 | contig 18352 bp, 10 predicted proteins | sample AusTroGonzalo_MG_4_FD_203885 | JGI IMG/M metagenome (GOLD analysis project Ga0310696, IMG submission 203885) | Bovine rumen microbial communities from tropical cattle in Woodstock, Queensland, Australia - Gonzalo_02 (v2) (version 2) | ecosystem: Host-associated > Mammals > Digestive system >...
AAACGGCCAGCGTCTGGACTTCATCTGCGCCCGCAACCTGGTGATGCCCGTAAACAAGGAGAACTGCCTCAAATACGGCATCGTCCCCGAGAAGTTTGCCGACGAAATTCCCGACAGCATTGTCCTGACCATCTCCAAGGACAAGAACTATATCTCCAAGCCGGAACTGTTCCTGCTGGACCTGCTGTCCAACTACCAGTGGGACCGTCCCATCAGCGTGCTCAGCATGGGAGGAGACCTGAACGTGGGCATCAAGGACTATCTGCTGTACGACGGCTTCTCCTACCGCTTTACGCCCATCAAGAACAGGCCGTCCTCTACCGATGCCGGTAAGGTGGATGCCCTGGAACTGTACAAGCGCATCAAGGAAGACAGCCGCTTCGATGCCATCAGCCGCACCGACTGGTTTGTGGACTACCAGAACCTGTACACCTTCCTGGGTGTTTTAAGCCAGCGCCAGATTTTCCTCACGGTAGCCAACGCGCTCATCGACGCCGGAGAACACAGTAAGGCCGTGGAAATCCTGGATATGTGCCAGGAAGTGTTCCCGGAGCAGAACTTCCCGCTGGAAAGCATTCCCGTGGGCTTCAGCGGCAACGACTATATGGTGGCGCAGATGATAGAGGATTACTACTACCTGTCCGAGTCCGACAAAGCCCGTAAGCTGGCCGCCCGCATGGGCGACGAACTGCTGCAGACCGCCTTCTTCTACCTGGAGTGGGGCTCCCTGGGCCAGTCCGAATTCGAGACCGCCAGCCGCGTGCTCCTGTACCTGGCCGACGTGTGCAAGCAGTACGGTGACAAGGAACTGGGAGACGCCATGATCGACTCCCTGGAAACCCTCCTGAAAAGCGTCTCCGGAAGCGGCTATGGCCTGGAGCGCAGCGATAAAGACACTATCGAAGTCCAACAATAGAACTTAACGAATGATGAAAAAAGCGATCTTGATCCTTGTCAGTGCTGCCCTGTGCCTGAATGCATGGGCCCAGCCTGCACGTCCCGGTGCCAAGAAAGACGCCGGGAAAGATGCTCCGGCCGAAAAAGAAGCCCCGGCTCCCGTGAAACTGAACTTTACCCAGGGACTGTTTGCCGTAGCCCAGAACGAGAAAGACTGGTATCTGGAGATTCCCGACAGTCTGCTGGGCCGTCGTTTCCTGGCCATCACCCGCTTCGTGAGCAACACCCCCGGTGCTCAAGAGTACGGCGGCGAGGAAGTGAACGAGGCCATGCTCTACTGGGAGAAAGCCGTGAACGGCAATCTCCTCCTGCGGGCCGATGTCCTCACCATCGCTGGCCAGGCCGGCGATGCCATCGAGCAGGCGGTGAAGGTTAGCGCCGAAAACCCCATCGTCGCCTCCTTCAAGCCCGAAAAGGAAGCATCGGCCGGTACCACCCGCATCAAGGCCAACAGCCTTTTCGAGGGAGAGACCCAGGTATTTTCCATGGACGCCCGTTCCAAGAAGCAGTACAACCTGGGCGGCCCCAAGGGAGACGCCTGCTTCATCAACAGCATCCGCACCTATCCCATCAATACCGAGGTAACCGTTACCAAGACTTATTCCTATAACCAGCCGCAGGGCGGCCCCGGCGCCGGTCCCGTCGCTTCTACCAGCCTGCCTGCCGGCCGTGAAACCGGTGTGGTAACCATGGTGCTTAACACCTCCATGATCCTGCTGCCCGAGACCCCCATGCAGCAGCGTTACTTCGATCCCCGTGTCGGTTACTTTGCCAATGGATACAGCTTCTTCTCCGACGAACAGCAGGGTGTAAAGAGCATCCGCTTCATCACCCGCTGGCGCCTGGAAGCCCGTCCCGAGGACGTGGAGAAGCAGAAGAAGGGAGAACTGGTGGAGCCCGTGAAGCCCATCGTCTATTATATCGATCCTGCTACCCCCAAGCAGTGGCGTCCCTACCTGATTGCCGGCGTGAACGACTGGCAGGCCGCCTTTGAGCAGGCCGGCTGGAAGAACGCCATCCATGCCGAAGAGTGGCCCGAGAATGCTGAGGAACTGGGCATGAGCCTGGAAGACGCCCGCTTCTCCGTGATCCGTTACCTGGCATCCCCCATTGCCAACGCCTACGGCCCCAACGTGCACGACCCCCGCAGCGGTGAAATCCTGGAAAGCCACATCGGCTGGTATCACAATGTGATGACCCTGGTCCACGACTGGTATCAGATCCAGACCGGTGCCATCGACCCCCGCGCCCGTGCCTTCAAATATGACGAGGAACTGATGGGAGACCTCATCCGCTTTGTGTCGTCCCACGAGGTGGGTCACACCCTGGGCCTGCGCCACAACAAGGGTTCATCCAGCTTTACTCCCGTAGAAAAACTGCGTGACAAGGCCTGGGTCGAGGCCAACGGCCACACCGTTTCCATCATGGACTATGCCCGTTTCAACTATGTGGCCCAGCCCGAGGACAATATTACCAAGGCCGGCATCTATCCCCGTATCAACCTGTACGACAAGTGGGCCATCGAATACGGTTATAAGCCCACCTACATTGAAGATCCCAAGGAGGACCACCTGTGGTGGAACAAGGAGATCATCGCCCGCCTGCAGGCCGAACCCCGCCTGTGGTTCGGCGGCGAAGGCTACGACCAGGATCCCCGCGCCCAGAGCGAAGACCTGGGAGACGACGCCGTGGCTGCCAGCAACTACGGCATCCTGAACCTCCAGCGCATCGCTCCCCAGCTGCCCGAATGGAATAAGGAAGAGGCCAATATGTACACCAACTTGGACCGTATGTACGACGCCCTGGTTTCCCAGTACGGCCGTTATATGGGCCACGTGGCCCAGTCCATCGGCGGCCGCTTCGTCACCAACCGCAGCGTGGAAGAGCCCGGTCCCAAGTACCAGCCCGTGCCCAAGGCACAGCAGAAGCGCTCCCTGGCTTTCCTGAACGAAAAACTCTTCAACCGTCCCGCCTGGCTGGTAGAGCAGGAGTACATCTTCAACCTCACCGACAAGCCCGACAACAATCTGTATCCGCTGATTAACAATATCGTGAATACGGGCTTCCTCCTGAGCCTGGACCGCATGGACCGGATGGAACAGTTCGCCCGGGCCGATGCTGCCAACTACGCTCCCGCAGAGTACCTGAAGGACCTGCACGGCATGATCTTCTCCGAACTGGAGAAGGGCGGCAAGGTAGACAGTTATCGCCGTTATCTCCAGACCCGCTTTGTGACGGTGGCGGTAGATGTCCTGGGCAGCGCCCGTGCCAAGAATTCTACCAGCGCGGCCCTGCTCAAGGGAGAACTCCTCTCTATTCAGAAGAAGGCCGCCAAGGCCAAGAGTTCAGACCTGGCAACGCAAGCCCACTGGCAATCCATAGCCCAGCAGATTGCCAAAGCCATGGAATAAAAAAATAGCTCGGAAGCAATTCCGAGCTATTTTTTTGTTTGTTGAGGCTTAGTCCTGGATGGCAGCGATGCCGGGGAGGATCTTGCCTTCGATGGCTTCCAGCATGGCGCCGCCGCCGGTGGAGACATAGCTCACTTTGTCGGCGTAACCCATCTGGGTAACAGCAGCCACGGAGTCGCCGCCACCGACCAGGGTATAGGCGCCGTTCTTGGTGGCCTCGGCCAGGTCTTCGGCGATCTGGAGGGTACCCTTGGCGAAGTTGGGCAGCTCGAAGACACCCACGGGACCGTTCCAGAGGATGGTCTTGGAGTCCATGATGATCTTCTTCCAGTTCTCCAGCGTGGCGGGAGCGGCATCCATGCCTTCCCATTCGTCACCGATGTTGTTGGTGTCGAAGATCTTGCGGGGCGTGTCGTTGTCGAAGGCCTGACCGGCAACGGTCTGGACAGACAGGGACACGTTCACACCTTTCTCCTTGGCGGTGGCCAGGATTTCGAGAGCGTCGGGAATGAGTTCGTCCTCGTGCAGGGACAGGCCGATCTTGCCGCCCTGGGCCTTGATGAAGGTGTAACCCATACCGCCACCGATGATGAGGTTGTCCACCTTGCCCACCAGGTTCTTGAGAACGGCGAGCTTGGAGCTTACCTTGGAACCGCCGATGATAGCGGTGAGGGGACGCTGGGCGTTCTTGAGAACGTTGTCGATAGCCTTGATTTCGCCTTCCATCAGGTAGCCGAACATCTTGTCATTGGGGAAGTACTCGGCGATGAGGGCGGTGGAACCGTGGGCGCGGTGAGCCGTACCGAAAGCGTCGTTGATGTAGCAGTCGGCATAGCTGGCGAGGGTCTTTACGAACTCCTTCTGGGAGGCCTTCACGGCAGCCTTGGCGGCTTTCTTTTCCTCGTCGGAAGCATCCTCGGCCAGGCCGCGGGGCTTACCTTCTTCCTCGGCGTAGAAACGCAGGTTTTCCAGCAGGAGGACCTCACCGGGCTTCAGGGCATCGGCCTGGGCCTTAGCCTTCTGACAGTCGTCGGCAAACTGGACGGGAACGCCCAGGCATTCGCTTACGCGACCCACGATGTGCTTGAGGGAGAACTTGGGATCTACCTTCTTGGGACGGCCCAGGTGGCTCATGATGATGAGGGAACCGCCCTCGGCCAGCACCTTCTTGAGGGTGGGCATGGCGCGGACGATGCGGGTATCGTCGGTGATTTCGAAATTCTCATTGAGCGGAACGTTGAAGTCTACTCGCACGATGGCTTTCTTGCCGGCGAAATTGTACTTGTCAATGAATTGTTGCATAATGTTTATGGTGTGTTTGATTAATTTCAAGCCTGCAAATTTAACCATAATCGGTGACAAATCAAATTTTGGAGATACGCCTTATTATTGTTATTTTTGATAGCTAAAACAGTTTGTACATGAAATTCAGGGTATCTTTGGCAGCGCTGCTGCTTTTTTTGGCCGGAACGCTTCTGGCGGCCGACAAAACTTATAAGGTACAGTCTCCCTCGGGAGCCGTCACGGTAGAGATCAGTGCCGGGTCGCAGCTTAGCTGGTCGGTGGCCCGCGACGGGGTAACGGTGCTGGAGCCTTCCCCGCTGGCCATGACGCTGGAAGACGGAACCGTTTTCGGCCAGAATATGAAAGTGCAGAAGGCTGCGCGCAAGAGTGTGAGCCGAATGGTGCAGCCCGCGGTTTACCGCCAGCAGCAGGTGCCGGAAGCCTACAACGAGATTACCCTTTCCTGCAAGGGATACAGCGTGGTATTCCGTGCCTATGATGCCGGCGCGGCCTACCGTTTTGTGGCAGCCCGCAAGGCCCCGTTCCAGGTAGCTTCGGAAAAGGCCGCCTTCCGCTTCCCGCAGGACTGCGAGGCTTTCTACGCCTATACCCGTAAGCGCGAGGGCTTTGAGAGCCAGTTCTTTACTTCTTTCGAAGCCACTTATCAGCATCAGGCCATCAGCCAGTGGGAGAGCGAGCGTCTGGCGTTCCTCCCGGTAACCCTGGAAGCTTCCAATGGGATGAAAGTGTGCATCACGGAAAGCGACCTGCTCAACTATCCCGGTATGTACCTGTCCAACGAAGACAAGGAAGCATCCCTGGAAGCCGTCTTCGCCCCCTATCCCAAGGAAATCGAGCAGGGCGGCCATAACATGCTGCAGGGGCTTGTGAAGAGCCGTGAGAATTACATTGCCCGGGCCGATGCCGCCGAGGCTTTCCCCTGGCGCATCGTCATTGTGGCTAAAGAGGATAAGGACCTCCTTACCTGCGACCTTCCCTGGCTGCTGGGCAAGGAGCCTGCCCAGGACCAGGACTTCAGCTGGGTAAAACCCGGCAAGGTGGCCTGGGACTGGTGGAACGGCTGGAACATCTACGGTCCCGATTTCGAGGCCGGCGTGAACAACGATACCTATAAGTACTACATCGATTTCGCTGCCAAGAACGGCATCGAATACGTGATCCTGGACGAGGGCTGGGCCGTGAACAAGCAGGCCGACCTCTTCCAGGTCATCCCGGAGATCGACCTTCCCATGCTGTGCAACTATGCCCGGGAGAAGGGCGTAGGCCTTATCCTCTGGGCAGGTTACTGGGCCTTCGAACGCGATATGGAACGCGCCTGCCGGGAATATTCGGCCATGGGCGTGAAGGGCTTCAAGGTAGACTTCATGGACCGTGACGACCAACCCATGGTGGACTTCTATCGCCGCACGGCCGAAACTGCCGCGCGTTACCACCTGATGATCGATTTCCACGGAGCCTTCAAGCCTGCAGGTCTGCAGCGCACCTGGCCCAATGTGGTGAATTTCGAAGGCGTTTATGGTCTGGAGAACGTCAAGGGCCAGAAAGCCATCCAGATTGACCTGGTCACTTATGAAGTAAGCATCCCTTATGTGCGTCTGGTGGCCGGTCCCTGCGACTATACCCAGGGCGCCATGCGCAATGCCACTCAGCGCAACTTCCGCTACGTGAGCTCCGAGGCCATGAGCCAGGGCACACGCTGCCGGCAACTGGCCGAATACGTCATCTTTGACGCCCCGCTCACCATGCTGTGCGATTCCCCTTCCAATTATATGAAGGAACCGGAGTGCCTGCAGTTCATTGCCAAGATTCCCACGGTGTGGGATGAGACCATTGCCCTGGACGGCAAGGCAGGGGAGTACGTGGCCATGGCCCGCCGCAAGGGCGACACCTGGTACGTGGGTGCCATCACGGACTGGAACGCCCGCGAGATGACGCTGGACCTGTCCTTCATCGGCGGGAAACCCATCATGGAAAGCTTCCGCGACGGCGCCAACGCACATCGTGCCGCCAGGGACTTCAAACAGGAATATGCAGCATTCCCGGCCGATGGCAAGATAACGGTGAAGATGGCTCCCGGCGGCGGCTGGGCTGCCGTCATCCGGCAGGAGCCGGAACCTTGGCAGAAAACGGACAGCGACTGGTCCCGCTTCGACCATTATGAGAAGCAGAATGCCCAGCTCACCTTCCGCCCCAAGGCCGTTCTCTTCGGCGATTCCATCACCCGCAACTGGGTTCGCAACGACGCTGCCTGGCTGGATGCACACGATTTTGTCGGCCGCGGTATCGGAGGCCAGACCACTATGCAGATGCTCTCCCGCTTCCGTCCCGACGTCATTGACCTGAAGCCGGAATACGTAGTTATCCTGGCGGGAATCAACGACATTGCCCGCAACAACGGCTATATCAGCGTGGAACATACTTTCGGAAATCTGGTTTCCCTGGTGGAACTGGCCCAGGCTAACGGCATCAAGCCCGTTATGTGCACCGTGCTGCCCGCGCGCGAAATCCGCTGGCGCAAGCGGGTGGGAGACCCCCGTCCCCTCATTGAGAAGCTCAACGCCCTCATCACCGCCTATGCCGCCGGGAAGGGCATCACGCTGGTAGACTATCACAGCGCCATGCAAACCCCGGACGGTGCCCTGCAACCCGAATTCGAGACCGATGCCGTTCACCCCAACCTGGCCGGTTACAAGGTGATGGAAGAGGTTCTCCTGAAAACCCTGAATCTGTAATCCTATGGCAGTAGAATTCCCTGCAAAATACTGGAAAGATTATGAACTCCTGGACTCCGGCAACGGAGAAAAACTGGAGCGTTTTGGCAAATACGTCCTGCGCAGGCCCGAACCCAAGGCCCTGTGGACGCCCTCGATGCCCGAGGCCGATTGGAAACGCCTGCTGCACGTGACCTTCCAGCCCGGAGCGGGCTTCGGCAAGGCCGGCAAGGAGGACAGCGGCACCTGGAACAAGTCCAAGAAGATGGACGACCAGTGGAGCATCTCCTACAACGGAGCACCCGACCCCGAGACGCACGCCGCCAGCGACCTCCACATCGCCCTCCGGCTGGGCCTCACTTCCTTCAAGCACGTGGGCGTGTTCCCCGAACAGGCCCCCAACTGGGAATTCATCTACAAGGAGACGTCCCGCCTGGCCCGCATCCATCAGGCCAACGGCCTGCCCGCCCCCAAGGTGCTGAACCTCTTCGCCTATACGGGTGCCGCCTCGCTCGCCGCCAAGTGCGCCGGGGCCGATGTCACCCATCTGGACTCCGTGCGTCAGGTCGTTACCTGGGCCCGCGAGAATATGGAGCGCAGCGGCCTGGACGGCGTCCGCTGGGTAGTTGAGGACGCCCTCAAGTTTGCCAAGCGGGAGGCCAAGCGCGGCAACAAGTACGACGGCATCATCCTGGATCCGCCGGCCTATGGGCACGGACCCGACGGCGAGAAGTGGAAGCTGGACGAGCTCCTCTTCGGCCTGCTGCAAAATGTGGCCGCCATCCTGAACGAACGGGATTCCCTTATGGTCCTGAACCTCTATTCCAACGGCTACAGCGCCGCCCTGGGAGAGACCGTGGTCAAGGAGGCCTTCAAGGGTCAGTTCAAGGATATGACTTCCGGAGAACTGGCTTTCAACGACTCCTTCGGCAAGGTGTTGCCGCTAAGCATCTATGTGCGCGTCCGGCGCTAAAGATTATTTTTGCTAACTTTGCGTCATGGAACTTTTGACAGTCAATTGGAATGTAGATCCCGCCATCCTGCACCTCGGCGGGTTTGAACTCAGGTGGTATTCGCTGCTGTTCGTGGGCGGCTTCATCCTGGGCTGGTATATCATGAGAAGCTTCTTCAGGCGGGAAGGCGTTCCCGAAAAACTCCTGGATCCCATGCTGTACATGCTCCTCATCTGCACCATCGTGGGTGCACGCCTGGGACACTGCATCTTTTATCAACCCGATTACTACTTTGGCAGCTGGGCCGGTTTCTGGGAAATCTTCATGCCCTGGAAAGGCGGTCTGGCCAGCCACGGCGGCACCATCGCCCTGTTGCTGGGTATCTGGTGGTATGCCCATAAATATGGCCCCAAGAACGGCTTCGACTTTGTCTGGACGCTGGACCATTTGGTAATTCCGGTGGCCTTCGCTGCCTGCTTCATCCGCCTGGGCAATCTCTTCAATTCCGAAATCTACGGCGGTCCTACCACGCTGCCCTGGGGCTTTGTCTTCCAGCGCAACGGAGAAACCGTGCCCGCCCATCCCACCCAGCTGTACGAGGCCGGCACCTATCTGCTGCTGGGCATCGTGCTTATGTTCCTGTACTGGAAACGCCTGGATAAAACCTACCGTGGCACCTTTGTGGGCATTTTCCTCATCGTGTGCTTCGGCAGCCGTTTCCTTATCGAATTCGTCAAGAACGACCAGGTGGAATTCGAGGCCGATATGCTGCTGAATATGGGTCAGATCCTGAGCATCCCCTTCGTGGTGCTGGGCATCGGCTTCCTGGTGTACGCCTTCGTCAAAAAGCTGCCGGCCCGGGCCGTCCCGCCCACATCGGCCCCCAAGCCCAAGAAAGACACGCATTTTGCGCACTCAATAGATAAATAATCAACTAATTGGCGCGGATTTTGTAGTAAACCCGCGGCTTATATTAGTTGGTTATATGAAGTTTAAGAACGTTTTCATCGCGCTCGCGTTGCTGGTACCCTCAGTTGCGTGGGCGCAGTTTAATGGAGAAGCCCGTCCGGAAGGAGACAGCACGCTGGTGCTAAGCCTGGACGACGCCTTAAAGATAGCCCTCTCGGAAAATACGTCCGTCAAGGTGGCCGATATGGAAATCCAGCGCACCAAGTATGCGCAAAAAGGATCTTACGGTCAGCTTTTCCCGCAGATCAGCGCATCGGGGGCTTACAATTACGCAATCATCAAACAGAAGGTTTACTTCGGCTCCGATTCCGACGACAGTGGCTCTTCCTCGGGAGGCGGCATGTCGGCCATGTACTCTTCCATGCTGGAACCCATCATGTACTACATTCAGCAGCTGTACACGGCCACCAGCACGCCCTTCATCCCTTATGTGGCACCCGTGAAACCCGATGAGGAATCCTCCGGAGACGGTGCCATCGAGATGGGCCGTACCAACCAGGTAACCGCCAGCCTCAGCGCCAGCATGCCGCTGGTGAACTTCCAGCTTTGGGAGAGCCTGCGTATTACCGGTGACCAGGTAGAGAATGCCGTCGAGCAGGCCCGTGAATCCCGGCTGGGTACGGTGGCCAGCGTGAAGCAGGCCTATTATGCCGTGCTCATGGCCAAGGCCTCCTACGATGTGTATAACGCCGTGTATGAGAATGCGGTGCAGAACTACAAGTTCACCGAAAGCCGCTATAAGGTGCAGAAGGCATCCGAGCTGGAAATGGCCCGGGCCCAGAGCACCCTGGCTGCCGCCGTTCCCAATGTGTACAACGCCGAGAATAACATTTTCCTGTCTCTTTGGCAGCTCAAGGCTGTCATGGGCCTGGACCTGGACCGTCCCATCGACGTGCAGGGTAAGCTGGAAGACTATGCCCAGCACATGTTCTACGACCTGAACGAAGGCGCCGAGGCTTCCCTGGACCGCAACACTCAGCTGCGTCAGCTGGCCAACCAGGCCGAGATGCTGGCCAAGCAGATCCGCATGCAGCAGTATGCCTATATCCCCAGCCTGTCCATGTCGCTCAGCTACAACTACTACACCCAGAGCGACAAGTTCAACCTGAGCCAGTGGAAATGGCTGCCTTCCAGCACCCTGGTCTTCTCCCTGAGCATCCCCATCTTCTCGGGCGGCCAGCGCTACCACGCCATCAAGCAGACGCGCGTGCAGGCCAGCGAACTGGCCCTCCAGCGGGAGAACACCGAACGTCAGCTCCGCATCGGCATCCGTCAAAGCCTGTCCACCATGGATACGGCCATGAAGACGTACGAAGCCGCCAGCCAGGCCCTGGGCAGCGCCGAAAAGGCCTATGATATTGCCTCCAAGAGCTATCAGGTGGGCAAGAGCACGCTCACGGACCTGAACAACACGGAACTCACCCTTACGCAGACCCGTCTGCAGGCTGCCCAGGCCGTGTACAGTTTCATCGTGGCCAAGGCCGGTCTGGAACAGACCCTGGGCTATGATTTCACCGAAGAAAATTAGAAAGACATATGAAATACAGATTCATTCTCATCGCCGCACTGGCCCTGGCTGCCGTGTCTTGCGGCAGCAATAATTCCAAAAGCGCCGGTGCCGCTCCCGCAGCCACCACGCCCAATGTGGAAGTAACCACGGCCGTAGCCCGCGAGGTTCCCCAGGAGAATACTTATTCTTCCACCGTCATGGCCTATGCCGTGAACAATATCATGCCTCAGCAGGGCAGCCGCATCCGCAAGATCAATGTGGAAGTGGGCGATTATGTCCAGCAGGGACAGATCCTGGCCGAAATGGACCGCATGCAGCTGGAACAGCTGGAACTCCAGGTCCAGAACGACGAACAGGAGTACGAGCGTCTCAAGAGCCTGTATGCCGAAGGCGGAATTTCCCAGAGTGACTTCGAGACCGCCGAACTTGGTTACAAGGTGCGCCGGACCAATTATGAGAACATTAAGGAAAACACCGTGCTGCGCAGCCCCATCAGCGGTTTTATAACCGTGCGTAACTTCGACCGCGGAGACATGTTCTCCATGAGCGCTCCTCTGTTCGTGGTGCATCAGGTGGTTCCCGTGAAACTGCTTGTGGGTATTTCCGAAAGTGAATACACCAAGGTGAAGAAGGGCGACACCGTCCAGATTACCGTAGATGCCATCCCCGGCCGCGTGTTCACCGGCAAGGTAGAGCGCCTGTATCCCATCGTGGATTCGGCCACCCATACCATCAAGGTAGAGGTGAACGTTCCCAACAAGGATAAAGCGCTGCTTCCCGGCATGTATGCCCGTGCCACGGTCAACTTCGGCAACCAGCATCACGTGGTGGTCCCCGACCAGGCTCTGGTGCGTATGGAAGGTACCGGTCAGCGTTTTGTCTATGTGCTCAACGCCGACAATACGGTAAGCTTCGTCCCCGTGACCCCGGGCCGTCACATTGGCTCTGAATATGAGATCCTCGAAGGCCTCGCCGACGGTGCCAAGGTAGTGGTGAAAGGCCAGTCCACCCTGAAGGACGGCATAAGCGTGAACGTGCTTAACAAGTAACCAGCCATGAGCATTTACAGAACAGCCGTCAACAAACCCGTCACAACGGGCCTGGTGTTCCTGGCATTTGCCATCCTGGGTGTATTCTCCCTGGTGCAGCTGCCGGTGGACAACTTCCCGGATATGGAATCCAATACCATCATGGTGATGAGTTCCTATCCCGGAGCCAGCGCCGAAGACGTGGAGACCAACCTTACCAAGCTGCTGGAGAACTCCCTGAACTCGGTGGCCAACCTCAAGGACGTGAGCTCGTCTTCCCGCGAGAACGTGTCCATGCTCACCCTGGAATTCCAGTACGGTACCGACATCGAAGTGGCAACCAACGACGTCCGCGACAAGTTGGACATGATCAAGTCGTCCCTCCCGGACGGCGCCTCCAACCCCACTATCTTCAAGTTCAGCGCCGACGACATGCCCATCATGATCCTGGCCTGTACGGCCAATCAGAGCGTGAGCGCGTTGGATAAGATCCTGGACGACCGCGTGGCCACCCCGCTGGCCCGTGTGTCCGGCGTGGGTACCGTCTCGGTGAGTGGTGCCCCCAACCGCGAGATCAAAGTCTACTGTGACCCTGCCAAGCTGGAAGCCTATGGCCTCAGCATCACTTCGTTGTCCAGCATCATCGCCTCCGAGAACCGCAACGTGCCTTCCGGAAGCATTGACATCGGCTCCAATACTTTCTCCCTCCGTATCAAGAAGGAGTTTGCCGATCCCAGCGAACTGCTGGATATCGTGGTAGGCAACCGGAACGGTTCGGCCGTATATCTGCGGGACGTGGCCCGCGTAGAGGATGGCCTGGAAGAAAAGTCCCAGGAGTCCTATACCAACGGTACCCGCGGCGCCCAGATCATTATCCAGAAGCAGTCCGGATACAATACGGTGAACGTGATCAAGCAGGTGAAGAAAACTTTGGCTACACTGGAGCACAACCTGCCGTCCGACATCAAGATCACCACGGTCGTAGACTCCTCCGACAACATCCTGAACACCATCAACTCCCTGCTGGAGACCATCCTCATCACCTTCCTGGTGGTGATGCTGGTGGTGTTCCTCTTCCTGGGCCGCCTCAAGGGTACGCTCATCGTGGTGCTGTCCATCCCCGTGGCCCTGCTGGCCTCGCTCATGTATCTGTTCTTCACGGGTAACACCCTGAACATCATTTCCATGAGCGCCCTGTCCATCGCTATTGGTATGGTGGTGGATGACGCCATCGTGGTACTGGAGAACGTGACTTCCCACCTGGAAAGGGGAGAGAAACCCAAGGAGGCCGCCGTACACGGCACGGCCGAGGTGGGTATCTCCGTTATCGCCTCCACGCTCACCATGCTGTGCGTGTTCCTGCCCCTGACCATGATCAACGGTATGACGGGCATCATGTTCCGCCAGCTGGGTTGGATCGTGAGCATCATCATGATCGTGTCCACCACGGCCGCCCTTACCCTGGTGCCCATGCTGTGCTCCGTACTCATGAACAACAAGCCCACCACCAACAAGTTCTACACGGTGGTGTTCCGTCCGGTGAACAAGGCCCTGGATGGCCTGTCCGCCGTATACAGCCGGGTAATCGCCTGGTGCATGAGCCATAAGAAGTGGATCCTGGCCGGCGCCGTCGTCATCTTCGGCGCCGTGATGGCCGTCTACTATCCGCGCATGAAGACGGAGTTCTTCCCTACGCAGGACCAGGGTCGTGTCACCATTTCGGCCGAACTGCCCATTGGTACGGCGCAGGACGTCACCCGCGTGGTGGCGGCCGAGATCTACACCCAGATCTGCGAAGACGTGCCCGAGATCAAGGTGCTCAGCTACAACTTCGGCCAGGCCGATTCCGAGAACACCTGGGCCAATATGCGTTCCAACGGTACGTACATCATCTCGTTCAATATCAACGTGCACACGGCTACCGAGCGTAAGGCGTTGGCCCGCGAGAAGGGTATTCCCTTCCGCTCTACGTCCGAGATTGCCGATGTCATCCGCGCCGACCTCCGTCTGTTCCCGGAACTGAAGAAGTTCAACGTGACCGAAGGCGGCATGGGCATGGGCGGTGCTTCGCGCGTGATTCTGGAAATCTACGGTTACGACTTCGAGGAAACCGAGCAGGCCGCCAAGGTGTATCGCGAGAAGATGATGGCCAGCGGCAAGTTCACGCAGGTGATCCTGGGCCGCGACGACTATACTCCCGAATACGAGGTAGACTTCGACCGTGAGAAACTGGCCCTGAACGGCCTCACTTCCACTACGGCCGCCGCTGCCGTATCGGCCGCCATGAGCGGCTCGGTTAGCTCGTTCTACCGCGAAGACGGTGAAGAGTACAATATCCGTGTGCGTTATGCTCCCGAGTTCCGTCAGAGCATGGACGACATTGCCAATATCATTGTCTACAATGCCGCCGGACAGGGAATCAAGGTGCGCGACCTGGGCCGCATCGTAGAAGCCAAGGTGCCGCCTACCATCCAGCGCAAGAACCGCGAGCGTTATATTTCGGCCACGGGTATGGTGGCCCGCGGAACCGCCCTGTCAGAGGCCGTCGAAGTCATCGATGAAATGATGGCGGAGCAGCCGCTGCCGGCCGATCTCTCCTATGCCATCGCCGGTGACTACGAGGAACAGCAGGAAATGTTCGGTTCCATGCTCCTTCTGGTAGCGCTCATCATCATCCTGGTATACATGGTGATGGCCTCCCAGTTCGAGAGCTTCATGGGTCCCTTCGTGATCATGTTCTCCATCCCGTTCGCCTTTACCGGCGTGGCCCTGGGTAATCTGGTCAACGATATGGCCATTGGTATGATGGCCATGGTGGGTATCATCATCCTGCTGGGTATCGTGGTAAAGAACGGTATCGTGCTCATCGACTACACCATCCTGTTGCAGGAACGCGGCAAGAGCGTGCGAGAGGCAACGGTCACGGCCGCCAAGAGCCGTCTGCGTCCTATCCTCATGACCACCCTCACCACCGTGCTGGGTATGCTGCCCATGGCCCTGGGTACCGGAGAAGGTTCCGAAATGTGGCGCGGCCTGGGTATCACCGTGGCCTGGGGTCTGTCCATCTCGACCCTCATTACCCTGGTGCTCATCCCGGTCCTGTATTGCGGTTTCACCGAGCATCGCCAGAAGCGCATTGCAAAACGTAACGCTAAGAAATAATGCAATGTCACCCTTATTTCGCAAACCGTCGCTTCGCGACCCCTCCCACTTCGTGGGCCCCTCCCTCTTATCCGGCCGAGGGTGGCCAGAGGTTTGCGAAACAAGGGTGACATTGACAAATGTATAATTATGAAGGCAATATTTGTAGCATATAATCAGGCTTACAATCAGGAGATTGTAGAGCTGCTGGAAGGTTTGGGCCAACGGGGTTATACCGTTTGGGAAGAGGTTGGCGGCCGCGGCTCCGTAAACGGAGAACCGCATCTGGGCAACCACGCCTGGCCCACCCAGAACCACGCCCTGTTCACAGTGGTGGAGGACGAAAAGGTCTCTGCCATCATGAACCACCTGCGCGACACCGACGCTGCCAACAAGGACCTGGGCCTCCGTGCCTATGTCCTCCCGGTAGAGGACGCGTTGTAGCCGATTCCGGTTCCCGGCTCCGACCGGGCATCTCAGCCTCGTCCGGGCACAAGAAGTCCTGTTCCTGTGCCCGGGCGCTCGTTTTTCGGGAGGAAGGGGTACCGGGAACACGGATTTTTGGCGGTCGCACTCGGTGGAAGGCCCTTGCCGGGCTAATGTTCGTTCTCCCTTCGATCATGGCGGTATCCTTCGCAGGCCCACCGTCGTCCCTTCGATTCACCGTTTTCCCAAAAGCCCGGCATTCGCTGGCGCGAACCGGCCCTTCCACCGGCTCCCTTAATCCAAAAATCCTATCGTTCCCGGCACCCCTTCCTCCCGGAAAACCCTAGCCGCGTTGACACGAAATCGCCATTCTGTGCGTTCTGGCTGTCAACGCGGCAGCGTTTTTGCCCGTTTGGGCCGATTTTGCTGCCGCGTCGACGGGAAATCGGCCTTCAGTGCATTCTGTTTGTCAACGCGGTATGCGACCTAGCGATTGCCCTTGGCGCGGTTGTGGGTTTTGCAAAGCATCTGACAGTTGGAGATGTCGGTAGAGCCGCCTTTAGACCAGGCGGTAACGTGATCGGCATCCATGTCGGCCAGGTCCCAGATTTTGGTATGGTTGGCGTCGTGACCCACGGCGCATAACGGGCAATTTGATTCGCCTTTTTGCTTTGCCGCGAGGGTCTGTTTGTCGTAGACAGCCTTCTTTGTGGGATCGTCAAAGACTCGTACCTTGAGGAGCTTCGTATTCTGGCAGCCGTCCAGGATGTATTCGTAAACGCCTTTCTTATCTTTTACATAGAAGCTCTCATATAGCTCCCGAACCTTCTGAGCTACAACTGCTGGATCGTATGCGGTTTTGTGGAATCGTTCGTAGAGGTCGCCCCACTTGAGGCCGCACATTTCTTTCTCCGGTGTAATATCAAACACCGATGTAATCCAGTCAATGACAGAAGTAAAGTAGGCCTTGAGTTCAGTGATGTCGTTGTCATAACGGTGTGCGGCCATGTATTCCTCCACATGGCCTTTGCTGACCCAGTCCAGGGCGGCTGCCAGGTAGTCCTGCCGTTTGGCGGTCCCGGGGATGAAGCAACTCCACTTGTTGATATTGGTATTGTTGGAGTTGGAGAACTCCTCCTTCGCCTTGGAAACGAAGGGACCGCTATAGACGGCGTTCAGGGTTTCCTGGTTGTTGAGGGGAATGCCGACGATATTGATGGTTCGGAACCAGTCTTTGATTTCCTTCTCGGTGCCCTCGCAGACGTAGATGAGGAGTTTGGTGTTCAGGAACTTCTCCTGCTCGTCCGGGTTCAAGGCACTGAAATACCAGGGCCGGCCGTCTGTATCAATCCAGGCAAACTTTTCGGTGATGAACCGGCCCAGCGAGGTGATGCGCTGCTGGCCGTCCAGCACCTCGTACCGGTCTTCGCCCACTTTGGAGAAGTAGATGAGGCCGAGCGGATAGCCATTCCGCACGGACTGAATCACGTCCACTTCCTTCTTACCGCCGTTTTCGGCATAGAGGTAGTGTCGCTGGAATTCCGGCTGGATAGTGAGTCGTCCCGAAAGGCCGTACAGGCCCTTGCCTTCGTATTCGTTATACTGGAACCCCTTGCAGATATCGCCGATGGTCCATTCGGTTACAAGTCGTGCTATCATTTTCTAATGCTTATTTACGACTGACAGGCATAGGCTTCGGACCGGTACGGACCTTCGGTCCTATCCCTCCCACGCCTTCGGCGCGGGCCCCTCCCGTTCACGAAGCCACGGGCGGCTACGCCGTCCGAAGCCTATGCCTGCCAGTCTTATTCATTGTTTTTTGCGGATGAGTAATCGGAAATAGGTCTTCTGTGGTTTGCCATCTACTGTATAAACCAAACTTCTCATATTTGCAGTATAATGCCCAGTGCCACCCGCTTCACGATATCTTTGCATCCATTCCTTTCCAATAGGTTGAATACCCACTTGCTCTGCCACGCCTTTTATATCACTCCCCACTATTTCGAACTGTTCTGGGCAATATTTGTCAAGAAAAGTAATGGGAACACCCATTACACCATCATAATCTGAAGGGATAGCATCGGCATAAGGAACATCAATTGCATCAAAAGTGTCATAACACGGATAACCATGCTCCGTGATGTCTTTATGTTTGCCAAATCGAATATTCTCCTTCTTTGTCATTAGTTTCAAAGGCTCGTGCCTTCTTCCGTGTTCTAGATTTGTAAACCACCTTACACCCTTAATCCTAATAAACTTATGCCCCTTCTCATCTATTCTCCATCCCGAAGCTTCGATAGGATAGCTATCAGGAATCATAAATTCCCGGTCTCCGCTACTAATAGACGGTCCATACCATAGTTGGTTATTCTTTATCCAGGAAAATGTTTCTTTATAAGTTACGGCATTCATATTCCCGAGAATCAGAAGAGATTTGCCCGAATCCATACACCAAGCCAAAAACTCCCTGAAAAGGGAAAAGGGTGGGTTGGTGACGATAATATCGGCCTGGTCCCTCAATGCGCAGACTTCCGGACTGCGGAAGTCGCCGTCGCCTTCGAGGTAGTGCCATTCCAGGTCGTCGATGTCGATACGGCCACTGCCGTTTGCGTCGCAGGTTAGTTCGAAGATCTTGCCTTTGATGCGGGTTTTGTCGATGTCGAACAGGGGGCTTTCCGTCTCGAACAGGGTGGGCTCATAGTCCTTGTACTTTTTGCTTTCCACCGCGTAGGACGTGCTGATAAGCCGTTTCAGGCCCAGCCGTTCAAAGTTCTGGGCGAAGAAGCGGGTGAAGTTTGACCACTCGGGGTCGTCACAAGGTAACAGGACTGTCTTGTCACGAAAGGTGTCCGGGTTATACTCCAAGTATGCATTGATCTCCTTCTGGATGTCGGCGTACTGGGTGTAAAACTCGTCGTTCTTGGCAGCCATAGCGGCGCCA
>Ga0310696_10003942_pt1 | contig 18352 bp, 16 predicted proteins | sample AusTroGonzalo_MG_4_FD_203885 | JGI IMG/M metagenome (GOLD analysis project Ga0310696, IMG submission 203885) | Bovine rumen microbial communities from tropical cattle in Woodstock, Queensland, Australia - Gonzalo_02 (v2) (version 2) | ecosystem: Host-associated > Mammals > Digestive system >...
CTTTCCCTGCATCATTCCATTACTTAGCTTGTACTGCTAAGTCATTAAATAGTTATAATGAATGGTATGCTATTGCAGGTTATCAAAGAGGTATTAGTGATTTAATTATTAAGTCTACTACTCTAAACTTAGGTGATATTGCACAAAATGCTTTAACTCCTAGACTACTTAAAGACGAAGAAAATGGATTAAGAAAAGCAGTAAATGTAATTGTAAATCTTCGTGGTAATTATTATATTTGGGGTAATAGAACAGCACATCCTATTGAAAAGGATGGATTAATAGCAAGCGACTATGCAAATATTCGTGAGTTATGTAATACTATTAAAAAAGCTGTTTATGTAGCATGTAGACAATTAACGTTTAACCCTAATAGTGACTTACTATGGGTTGACTTCTGTCATAAAGTAAGACCTTTATTAGATTTAATGGTATCTGACCAAGGTATTAGAGATTATGCATTTGTAAAAATTCCTACTACTATTAAGGGCACATGCTTAGGAAAAATTAGAATTGTTCCTATTGAAGCAGTTGAAGATTTTGAACTTGACTTATTCTTAGAAGATTCTTTAACTGGTGTCACAACTAGTATAACAGAAGAATAATAGAAAGGGGAAATAATAATGGCTAGTAAATTTTTTGATACAAGCAATTGGACAGATAATACTTATGAAGGTATGTCTGCTCGTAGTATTGCCAATAACTTATCTTCTAATGAATCAGCAAGATCTGGTTTCTTCGTATTAGAAATTGATAACTTAGATAATTTAATTCAAACAAATAAAACAGGAACATCTGATGAGGATAGAATGAATGGTGAAGCTGCTAAGAAATATTTAAGACTTCATGTTACAAAATGTCCAGTACCTACTTATAAAGTACAAGTATTAGAATTCAAAAGAGGTAATGATACTGTAAAATTTGCAGGAACTCCTACATTTGATGGCGGTTCTATTACTGTTGACGATATTGTAGGTTTAGATACTAAGTCTATTCTAATGGCTTGGTTAAGACTTGCTTATGATCCACATACATTTAAAGGTGGACGTATGTCACAATATAAGAAAACTGCTTCATTACTTGAATATACACAAGATTATCAATTAGTAAGAACTTGGAATTTATTTGGATTCTTTATTTCAGGACTTACTGAAGGTGAATTTGATAAAGAAAATGATGGTAAGAGACAAATTACTGCTGAATTCTCTTATGATTATGCCTTAATGGAAACTAATATTGAGGATTCTTGGTTAAACAATCCTAAAGCAGAAGATCAAGGAAGATATTAAAATAAATTAGAGAGCTAAAGCTCTCTTTTTTTATTTCTATTAAAAATAAATTTATTAAATCTATTTTAATATTAGCTAAATTATATGTGTTACGAATATAAAACACAATGAAAGGAAAATTGTTTTATGGGCAGAAAAAAAGTAGACCGAAGTAACAAAATAATGCAGACTTTTGAAACTACAAAACCATTAAAAGACAGATTACAAAATACAGCTAAGGATCAAAAGAAAACTGTCTCTGCATTAATACGTGAAATATTGGAAAAATATTTTGAAGAAAGAAAATAATATTGAAAGGAAACATTATTATGGAAGAAAGACAAACAAATTACACAATTGCTGAAGGTTATGAATTACCTTCAAAGGGCTTAATTTATGACAAGCCTGTTAATTCACATGTAGAATTAAGATCAATGACTGCTAGAGATGAAATGAAGCGTTTAGGACCATCTACAGCTCAATTTAAGGTATTATCTGATATTATTGAAGGATGTATGATTGAAAAACCTGCAATTCATGTTTATGATATGGCATTAGGGGACTATGAATATCTATTACATAGATTAAGAGTTATTTCTTATGGTGATTCTTATAAGATGACTATTCAATGTCCTAATTGTGGAAAAATTATTGATGCTGAGGCACACTTAAATGATTTAGTACCTAAAGATTTTAATATTGATACTTTTAAAAAGCTTAAAGTAATAACACTTCCAGATTGTAAAAAAGTAATTACTCTTAAGCTTCAAACTCCTAGAGTATTAGATGAAATTGAATCTAGCGTTAAGGAGTTTAGAAAAAGAAATAGAGATGCTGATTTTGATGTTCGTACTTTTATTCAATTATTAACTTCAATTGAATCAGTAGAAGATATGGACTTAAAACCATACGAACTAGAAAACTTTGTAAATAAGTTATCAGCAAAAGATATGTATTATATTCTACAATCTGTAGATAAATTAAATAATAGTATTGGACTAGACACAAGATTAACTGTATTCTGCGATGAGTGTGGTGAAGAAATCGATACATTTTTTCGCATTGGACCAAAGTTTCTTAGACCCGACGTTATCTAAAGACGGATCTGCTTATGGACCTAAAAGATACAAAGAAATAGTCCAAGAATGTTGGTTTATTAGTGATCAATTACATACAAGTTATACAGACGTCTTAGATTTAGCTTTTCAAGATAGAATGTATTTAATTGAATGTATTAAGAATAAGAATGAAGATACTAAAAAAGCAATTGATGAAATAAAAACACAATCACAGCAGAAAAAATAGGGGGAATAGCCTATGAGTAGACTAACCGGTACAGGTGAAGTTACAACTGAAGATCAAGTTAAAGACACCATAGAAGACTTAATAAAAGCCGCTCAATTTGAACAGGACTTAATAGATCGTGTAGCTAAGTATAAAAATGACGTTCAAAAAGATTATCAAGAACAAGTCATGAAAAACTTAGAAGAACAATATGGTTATGCTAAGAAACATGATTTAGATTTGGCTACTAATGAAATTAAAGCTCAAAAACTTGCAAAAGCCTTACGAAAAGAAGACGAGAAATACGAAAAAGAAAAGAAGAAAAAAGGTGAGGCTGAAGCTAAAAAAGCTCATGACAAACGTTTAAAGGAAATTGCTGAAGAAGAAGAACTAAGAGATAAACGCGCTAAAAAAAGAGCTTTACAAGAAGCTGCTGATAAATTAAAAGCTGAAGAATCAGCTGCATTAAAAAGTGCACTATTTGAAAAAGGTGTTAAAATAACTGATAGATTTAAAGGAATAAAAGAATCATTTTATGGATATACTGAAGACGGTAAAAAGCAATTTAGTTTAATGCAAGGTATATCTAACCTTACTACTGCACTTGGTGATTATGCCGCTCAACTAAAAAGTCAAATAAATGAAATAGCTAGTAATAGATCTGCTATCGATACAAGACTTCAAGGATCAAAAAATGCTAGAAAGTCTGGTTCTTACTGGGATCAAATAAGTGAAGACATTACAGGTATTGCAGGTGTATCTCCATTAGTAAAACAAACAGACTTTGTTAATAATGTTAAATCATTAGTAGGACAAGGTATTGCTTTTAATGTAGAACAAAGAGCATTCTTAATGACAGTTAGCGATAAAATTGCAGGTACATTTGATGTAACAAATGCTAGTTTACTTAAACTAGTTCGTATTCAACAACAAGATACAACTGCAGCTAGATTAGGTATGGAATCTGCCTTAACAGCTTTCTTAAATAATATGTATGAAACAACTGAATATATGTCAGGTATTGCTCAAAGTATTAGAGATAGCTTATTAGAAGCTGAAAGCTTAATGGGAGCAAAATCTGCAGCTGCATTTGAATATCAAGTTGAAAAATGGATGGGTTCAATGTATTCAGTAGGCGCTAGTCAATCTGCAGTTCAAGGTATTGCTGGAGCATTAGGTAATATTGTTGCTGGTAATATTGAAGGTGTTCAAGGTGGCTTTGGTAACTTATTAATTATGGCAGCAAATAATGCAGGAATTTCAGTTGCTGAAGCATTATCTGGTGGTTTAAATACTACTCAAACTAATGATTTATTATATGCATTAACTACTTACGTACAAGGCATCTATGACGAAACAAAAGACTCAAGAGTTGTTCAACAACAATATGCTAAGGTATTTGGTTTAACTGCTTCAGACTTAAAAGCCATCTCAAATTTAAACTTATCAGACTTAGCCGCTATTTCTAAAAGCAATTTAGAATATAGTGATATGATGACTAGATTAAATCAAATGGCAAGTACAATGAAAAATCGTGTTAGTCAAGGTGAATTACTAACTAATATGTCTGATAACTTACAATATTCATTAGCAGCAGGCATTGCTAGTAATCCATTCTTATATAGTTTATATACTGCCTCTAACTTATTAACAGATTTAACTGGTGGTATTAATTTTGGTTTACCAATGGTATTAGGATCTGGTGTTGCTACTAGATTTAATATTGCTGAAATTATGAGAACTGGAGCATTAGCTGGTGGCTTATTCAGTAGTATGGGCGCAATGATCGGAGCGGGTTCAGGCGGCGGTATGTCAGGTACCGGTATGCTAAGAGCTTTAGGTATTGGTAATGGAATTACTAATGTTACCAGAGGTAGTGGTGGAGGTATTGGTTATAACTCAGGCAGCGGTGCTTCTGTTTCTGATTCAGGATATGTTGGAAATAGTAATAGCGGTGATGTTATGAATAAGAGTATGACTGATACTTCTAATGACACTAAAGCTCAAACTGCAGCAGCTGCAGCAGAAAGTGATGACAAAACTCTTAATGATATATATCCTGAGGTTGATAATATATTAGGAATATTAAAAGCAGTATTTGTTGGTGGTAGAGCACTAAGAGTAATTAATGATACTCCTACTACATTTACTCCTTCACCCGGTCAATAAAAATAATTAACTAAGGAGATTAATTATATGATTAAATTTAATGAAAACCACATCTTTAGTAATTATTTAAAACAATTATTAGTTTCATTTAACTTACCACATTATAATAATGGTAATTGGGCTAATGATATTCCTACATATAATTATAATCAAAAGATACAAAATGTTACTAGAAACTTAAGATTAAACTCTAATGTTTATGATTCTTATACTCATGAATATTTAGGTGATTATTTAAGATTTCATAGAGATTATGCACATATAAATTTAATGCCTCTTTATAATTGTTTTAGTAATAGACTATGTAGTAAATTAGATATAGAAATAACTACAGCAAGAGTAAAAAAAGTTATAGTAGATGGTGTAGAAACAACTCAAACCGAAACTGTTATAATTAGTAATTTTAATACACAAGATGCTAATTATAAAATATATATGTTTCCAGTAAAATTAAATAAAGAATATACAATAGCTATTGACTCTGCAGCAAACGTTGAAATTTGCTGTGGAGCATATAGCAAATATCAAATTAGTAAAACTGTTGATAATACTTCTGTTGGAACTAATAAAGTAACAGATGCTGATATTTTTGATATTCCCAGTAGAACATATAAAAAATATAATTTATTAAAGTTTACTCAACCTCAATTATATACTTTATTAAATATGGATACACTAGCTGCAGGTTCTAGCAGCACAAAAGATACTAGAGAAAGAAATGAAAAAATATTAAAAAAATACGAAGATAATTTAAAAATGTTTATAAAATTACCTGTTGAGAATAATTCAAGTATTGTAGTATTAGAGGGAAATTATGTATCTTTTAATGATTACTCTTATAAACAAGAAACTACAACTAATAATGGAACTATTAAAAACTTTGTTAGAACACAAAATTATTCAGCATTAAATGGTAAAGCAATAAATAAATATACAGACTTGACTTTTGTAACAAATCTACAACTATTAAGATTAAATACAAATGAAAGTTATCCTTTTGCAGATAGACTTATTGAATATTTAGTTGGTAATGCAATTACAAATCAAGAACAAATAGAAGATAATATCACAAGAGTTCAAACAGTAATGAGAAAAAAAGGTATATTATTTGACTATGACGGTCTTTGGGAAGATAAAATAAGATGTTATGCTTATAATTTTATGCAAGAGGGTAAATATAATACCTTTGCAAATAACCATGACATTCTAGGTTTTATAGATAAAGAGGTAGAACAATTCTATTCTTATGATCCAGATAATGATGCTACAACTGATAATTCAATTTCTATTTCAAAAGTAGATATTTATCCAGATATTTACAAAGACTCTAAAGTAAAGGAGAAATACTAAAATGGGAATTGAAAGTAATTATTCAGACACTTTACCTAGTGGTAGTATAATTCCTGATGTTGGTGAAAATTATTTATATATTTCCCACTTAGGAGAAAACTTAGAATATTGGTTCTTACCTGCTTGTCCAGATAGTATTCAAGATTCTATGGAGTCAACATTTAACTCTACTAACGTTTTAGGTAGATCTGCTCCAGTATTTACATATAGTAATTCTGGTGGTAGAAAAGTTCAAGTAACTTTAAAACTACATAGGGATATTATGGACGATATTAATATTAATCGTTCAAATGTAAGTTTAAAAACAGAATATGGCGAAGACTATGTTGATGCACTATGTCGTGCAGTTCAAGCAATAGCCTTACCTAGATATAACTTAGATAATAAAGCTGTTGAACCACCCCTTGTTGCAGTAAGATTTGGAGATCAAATCTTTATTAAAGGAATTGTTAATGGTGCTGTAGGTGTTACCTATGAAAAACCAATAATTCTTACAAGAGACGGTAAACAAAGTAAATATGCATGTGTAACAATAAGTTTTGATGTTTCTGAAGTTGATCCTTATGATGCTACAACTGTATATCAAAATGGTTCTTTTAGAGGTGTTGTTAAAACATTAAAATATGGAATGAATCTAGGAGATGACTAATGGACGTTTTAAGAAATAAAAAAGTTGAATCCTTTGATTATATATGTAGATATACAGGAGTTCCTTATTATTATAATTCAATGGACAATAAAGAAATATATGGACTTGGAAGTAATTTAATAAAAACCACAGGTTGGGTTGCACATAAAGTTGATCCTGAAGATACACTAGATAGCTTAGCATTAAAGTATTATAGTAATCCTACTTATTGGTGGGTAATCGCATTCTTTAATGATATTCAAGATTCATTTGTAAAACTATTTGATTATTATAAGATGATTAAAATACCTAATATTTCAAGTATTACCTTTGGAGCTGAACGTTAATGGCTATTGTACCTAAACATAGACTGAACTTATTATCATCTTATGCAAGGGTTCAAGCTCCTTGGATCAAAATAGCAATTGGAAATTTCACTTTTGGTGTATACTGTAAATCAGAAGGAAGAACACAAACTGATACAGGTTTTTATTCAAATTATCACATTCAATATCCTAACTATGTTGAAAGTTTATCTATCACAAAAATAAATGGACAAGTAAATCAATATACCTTAAGTCTAGTTTATCCTGTTAGAGTAGGGGATGATCCTAATTTCTTTGATAAAGTTTTTTCAAGTGTAAGTAAAACCCGTAAAATAACTTTTTCTTATGGTGACTCTAGCATGCCTGACTATGTTTATAAAGATGAAGAAGCCATTATAACTAATATTACTCAAACTTTTGGTTTTGGAAATGGTGGAACTGGTAACTCAGTTATTAGATATACTGTATCAGCAGTATCTGGAGCAGCATTAGGAAAGACAGGAAGTTATACTTTTGTAGGCGGAGAAATAAGACCTAGTGAAAGAATTAAAGAAATTTTTAGAAATAAAAACTATGGGCTAAGAGACATTTTTACAGGCATGGGCGAATCTAATCTTAATAGTCTTATTGATGGATCAGATAAAAAAGTTAAAGTATTAACTAAAACAAATATGAACCCTATTGATTATATATCTTATTTAGTTAGCTGTATGATTCCTGAAGGAACTACTGAAACTACTAGATCAAAAGATATTTATCTATTTACAATACATGATGAAAATATTTATGACAAATTATATCAAGATGATTCTTTAGGTGGACCTTATTTTAAAGTTACTAGAACTAGTTATGCTAAATCATACTCAGATGCTTATGAAGTAGACATTGGTTATAATACCTCGACCATTGTAACCAACTTCTCAATTAAACAAAATGAGAACTATTCTATTCTTTATGATTACCAAGAAGAATTACACCCTGAAGAATATGTAAGAAGACTAAATAATAAAGGTGAATGGGAAGATGTTTTTGCTCCTTCATTTACTTCTAATAATGACCATAGAGAAACACGACCTAATGATGTTACTTGGTATACTAAGTTAACAAAATATCCTATTAGTGCTACTATTACTATTCAAGGTTTATTAAGACCTGCTAACTTAATGACTTATTTAAGATTAAATATTATATTCCCAGGTGGTAGAAAACATACTGCTTCTGGTTTATATATTGTAACAAGTCAACAAGATACTATTAGCACTGCAGGTTATGTAACAACTCTAGAACTTACAAGAATTGAAGGTGACGATTTCTTAGACGAACAAGGAAATGTGGTTACACCTACTTAGTAAAGAGACTTTAATTAGTCTCTTTATTTTTATTAAAAATAAAATAAATTTATTAAATCTATTTGCTAAATTATACGTAAATACTAATAAAGGAGATATTAACTAATGGTAGTAAAAGGAATAATTCAGTCTATAGATTTATTAAATAATACTTATAAAGTTCGTATACCTTTTTATGAAAATGTAACAGATGGAATTCCTGGTACATACTCTGGAATAATATCAACACCTCCTGGAATTACTCCTGACTATAAAGTAAATGATGTTGTTATTCTTAGTTTTGACGAGGATACAATAGATAATCCAGTTATTTTAGGCAAACTATATTTAAACAAACTAGAAAATAAAGGTAGTATTAATTGTATTAATTTAAACTGTTCTGGTACTGCTGAGATACCTATTAATACTATTTTAAATTATGATCATGCAAATGACATTGCAAACAGTAACGAATCTAAAGATACTTATAAAACTATTAGTGATGTTATAGAGAAAGTTCAAATGTTAAATAATAAATTATATGGAGATGTAAAAGAACTTACTTTTGAAAAACTTACTAATATACATACATCTGATTTAATTTTAGGAACAATTACAGATCATATAAAAAATGTTTATAGTATATCTAAAAGTTATAAAGTAAATAATATCTGGTATGATGGATCTGACTTACAAGTTACTATTGATGATTCTGGAAATATATTATATAAAGGACCATCTCAAATAATAGGAGTTAAGATAATTGTAACAGTTAAATATAGTATAGATGATCAAAATTCATAATATTTTGATAATTAAAAGCTAAATTAAATGAAGTTTTTAAAAAGGGGGTAAAATACGCCTTATATGAGAACAATTAAATTTCCTAATATGTTTAATTCAAATAGTACAAACGTTTGGAAATCAAATGAACATTTAAGTCAAACTAAACAATCTGCAATATTAACTCTTCAATCAGAGAAATATGAATTGTTCGGTGATCCTTATTATGGCCTATTATTTAAACATTATTTATTCGATCAAAACGGTCTTAAATTAAAAGACGTTATAATTGATATGGTATATGAACAACTTGCAATATTCTTACCACAAATAAAGATAAACAGAAATGATATTAGAATAACACAAAACAAAGAGAAAGGAAAATTATATTGTTCCTTCTCAGGAATTAATCAAATAGACTTTCAACCAAATACTTACAACTTAGTATTATATAATGAGTCACAATAAAGGAGTAGCATAAAATGATTACTGAAAGAGAACTAACTGCGGTAACATTAAGTCCAACTAAAAAAGACTTTTACCAAATATGGAATGAGTTATTAGATACAGCAGATAAGATCAGTGCTCGTTGGAGTCCAGCCTCAACAAATGAAGCAGACCCTGGAGTTATCTTATTAAAAGTATTAACTGCTGTAGCAGATAAATTAAATTATAATATTGATAAGAATATACTTGAAGCCTTCATGCCAAGTGCTACTCAAGAAGATGCAATGAGAAAGCTATGTGACATTTTAGGTTATTCAATGAAGTATTATAGATCAGCAACTACTCCTCTTACAATTACTTATAGTGGAAATCAAAAATTAGATGAAGATGTAAAAATTGAAATTCCTAAGTTTGCAACTGTTACTAATGTTGATGAAGACTTAGTATATTGTTTAGTAACTCCTGTAACATTCAATGATGAAATAACAACTCGTCAAGTTGAAGCAATACAAGGAACTATTCAAGACTGTGTAACAAACAATGGTAAAATTATTACACTAGCAAATATTGATGAAAATAATAGATATTACCTACCTGAATCTCAAGTTGCCGAAAATGGAATATTTATTAATAGTGTTAGCTATGTAGTAAATAATGATGAGTCAGTTGCAACTGAAGGTGAAAGCTGGATTTCGGTAAATAACTTAAATACACAAAACATTGGAAGTAGAGTTTATAAGTTTAGTTTTGATTCAAAAGAACAAATACCTTACATTCAATTTCCAGATGATATTAGTGCTATTATTGAAGATGGTATATATATTAAATATATAAGAACTGATGGTATTAATGGTAATGCAGCACTTAGAACTTTAAATAAGTTCCAAAATATAACAGATAGCTGGAAAGTTGGAAACTGGACAGAAGATAGTGAAGACTTAGAAAGCATATTATCAGTAACTAATCAATCAGTGGCAACTAATGGTGCTAATAAAGAAAGTATTAATGATGCTTATAATAACTACAAGAAAACAATTGGTACATTCGATACTCTTATAACTTGTAGAGATTATATGAATAAGATATATCAAATGTTAAAGAAAGATCTTGACCCTGATAATTCAAGTGATACAACTCCACTTGTATCAAATATTATTGTTAGTGATATAAGAGATGACCTTAACCGTTCAATTACATTATGTACTTTTGATGAATATGGAATTAACTATGTCGAAGAAAGTATTAAAGATGATAATGATGAAGATAAAATAAACTGTTTCAACCTTGTGTTATATCCATTCACAACTGTCCGTGGAACAGGACTTATTCAAGAATATAAAAACTCATTTAAATATGATGCAACTAATCTAAGAGATATTACATCATTATTAGAAGATAATAAAACAATAAGTCATACATTCGTAAACCCAGATGCTAAAGATATTGTATGTATAAAGAATTATTTAAAATTAAATGCTAAGATTACAACTACTTACAAAATAAGTGGTTCAGAGGAACGTGTAATATTAAATAATATATATAGAGCGATCTATAATAACTTTAATATGCGTAAATTAGACTTTGGTGAAGAAATCCCATTTGATTCAATTCTTAATACAATTCAAGAAGCAGATAACAGAATTAAAAACATAAGTCTTGATGAACCTGAACTTGAAACAAAGTTCTGTCTACAAGATGGAACTGAAGTATCAGTGAAAGATGACAATACAGGAAAAGCAAAATATAATCAACTTGCTTTACGTAATGTTCTTGCAGGTAGAATATCATTATTTGAATATAATGAATCATTCAAACCTGATTTATCAGAAACAGCTTTAACAGGTTATGCAGGACTATATCCGACAGGTAGTAATAAAATTGTTAAACTTACTTCTAAATATGATCCTTCAATTGAGACTGATCCTGAGACTTCTGCAATGATTCCTATTACATTAAATGATAATGAAGTTATCCAATTTATGTTACCTAACTTTACAACAGAAATAACTTATCCTGGTTATATAAACTATTGGCTTACATTAGGAACAACAGGCAGTTCTATTAAAAAGAATACTGACTACCAATTAAAAGCTAATGAATACTTATTTATAAATTATACTCCTGCAGCTGGAGATGATGGAAAAGAAAAAGATCCAATAAATAAAGTATATGACGAGGGCACAATAGTTAGATTTAATTTTGATGTTCAAAATAGTAGCGATGTAGCTGCTAGTGGAACTACTCCTCCAAAACATAGCGGATTTAGTTTTGACAGCAGTTATCATATTACAGATATGTATACTTTTGGTCCATCAGAGCAATGTGAAATTAGAAAGCCTGTTGAAGTTGTACTTGGTGGCGGTTCAGCAGAAATTATAAATATATATTGGCAACGTGATGATGATCTTTCTGATAAATATAAAGATAGTGATACAATACCATTTGTATTTGATGAAGATAATATTTCTTCGGATCCTACTCATCCAAATTACACTGCTTATACATTAAAAGAAGGTGAATACTTCTATTATACAGATAAAAATAAATTAGACTTTGCTTATTATGGAAATGGAACTAAGATTAAACGTTCACCTGCCTTCCCAAATATATCAAAGTTCAAGACAGACAATGATATATCAACAGAAGATATAATGACTTATGGTTTAGCTGCTGCTATTCCTTGGGTTAGCTTAACTGTAGATTCTACAAAATATCTAACATTAAAAGAATATCAATATATCACTTTAACAAGCGGTGATAAATTATTAGATTTAAAGTTTAGTCCAACTGATCCTGAAGATCCTACAAGTCTTCCAACAAAATTAGATTATGACTGGCAAACAATAGATAGTGCAACATACCAATTTGCAAGCAGTGAAACTAGTGAAAAATTACCTGACATTAAAGTCGGTACTATTAAATGGCAAGGAAGAAGTAAGCTTGAATTTAATATGGGACCTGATACAACTCAAACATTATATAAAGATGATCATATATATGTTTTCTATGCGGGTAATGATACTTCAACTGAAGATGTAGAATTTTTAGAAGGTGCTTCTTTAAAATCTAATTATGACTGTATAAACTCAACTAATAGTGTAGACGTTAAAGTTTATAAAACAATTGGTGGTATACCTACAGCAGTAAATGATTTTAAGATTAAACCTTTTGAAAAGAATGAAATCAAGAGTCTTCAAACAGGAAACACAATTCCTTGGAATAACTATGGAACAAATTGGACAAAGTTAAATTTTGAAAATAATTTAACTACTTATGATATTACTTCTCCATATACTACTATCAATGCTTTATTCCCAGCTGATAACTTTGGGCTACTAATGATTTATTATATACCATTTAGTAAAACTAAAGCTGATAATGCATATTTAAAAACTACAGCCAGATTAACAATATTTAATAATAATGAAAGTTGGTGGGAAACAGTTGTAGATGATAAATATTATTTAAGAGATGGAATAAATATTATTAAGATTCCTGTTTCTACTTCAATTGATATTTATGCTGATACTAAAGAAATTACTGATGCAACAACAACTCAAAGAGTATATGCTGGACGTGATGTATTAATTATCGGTAACTTAGATATAATAACTGATGGCAGTGAAATAAATAAAAAAATTAATTATTATGGAATAGATGATAACTTATCAAAATATCAACAAATATTAAAAGATATTAAAAAGGTTGACCCAGACCTAAACTTCTATTATAATGTAGTAATTGATAATGCAACATCAATTGACTTAAACCCTTATAATGAAAAAGAAACATTAGATAATCCTTATACTTGGTATAGTTATAATAATATCAATAATAAGTTTGTTATCTCAGAAATAAATGCTGATGAGTTAGCAAATGGTATTACAATTGCTAAGTCAAGTAAATTATAAAATTAAAGGAGAAATATCATGATTAGATTACAAGATATGACTCCTGATGTTTACTACAATCAATCAAGAGACTTCCAGTTTATTGGTCGTCTCTTCGATATTGTTTTAAACTCAGTTAAAACAAATGCGGACTTAATTAAAGAATGTCCATTAAGTATGAACTCTGATGAAAAGTTAATTGACTTAATGTCATTAACACTTGGATTCAAATCAAAACATAATTACAATGTAAAACAACTTACAGCACTATGTTCTGCCTTCTGCGAGATTATAAAAAACAAAGGTAGTTTATATTCTATAGAACTTGCAGCTAGAACATTATTTAGTGCTGAAAGTGTAAGACAAGAATTTGAAGCCGACTTGTCAGAAGATAATACAGAAATTACAATATATGTTCCTGAAGAATTAACCGACCTAAACTTATTTAGAGATTTATTAAATTATATATTACCTGCGGGTATACGTTGTACTATTATTAGAACAACATTAATTAAAGCTACTTCTACAGAAAAATTCACTTCTGTTGATAATGTTGTACATACATTAATCACACCTAAAGAAGCATTTGGTGGTGCAATGTATCAAGAAAATAGTATTTACAATCAACCTCTTACTAATGGTAATGGTGATGACTTTAAGAAACATATTTATAGTAATGTTAACATTGCACAAGAAGTTCCTGAAAGTGAGGAAGAATCAAATGGCTAGAACTAAAAAGACAGAAACTAATACTGAACCAATTGTTGAAGAAATTAAAAAGGAAGATAAAGTAGAAACTTCTAAACCTGAAGTTTCTACTGCTTCTGGTTTAACAGTTGGATATCAAGGAAAAATTGATATAACTATTAAAAAAGGTAATAGAACAATATCAAGAAAAACATATCATAATGCCGGACATACAGATTTATTTAATTTCTTATATGATTGCTTAGTTGGTGAATATCAAAAATTAAATAGACCTTGTAAAATAAAATTATATAAAATAAAAGATGAAACTGAAAAAGGAGATGATCCTAATAGTTGGTGTTGGAACTCCGACCTAGCCGTAACTCCTTATGCAATATCTACAAGTCACGCAGCAGTTAATCTAATAGACGGAACAAAGAAAGCTGCAGTATTTGAGTTTAAGATTCCATTTAGTTTTATTACAGATGCTATTTATAAAGCTGCCTTATTTCCAAACACTGTTCTTACAGAGGGTATTGGTGCAGATCAGAGAGATAGTAATCTATATGCAACTTTTGGTTTTACAAAAGAAGATAAAACTTGGAATGAAATTGATAGACAAAGCGCCGTAGGAAATTACAGTTTACAATTAACTTGGACAATGACTTTTCAAAATGTCGATAGTTCAGCAAATTAAGGAGAGATTAAAATATGGCATATATTAAATATTTTAAAAGTGAACAAGTAAAAGTATTCCCTTGTTCTTATAGAGGTTATGTAGTAAATAACAACGAACAAGTACCTTGGGATGCAGAATCAAGAATGATGACTGAACATAATTTCTTACATGCAGGATCTAATTTAGATTTATATGGCGATAATCCAGAAAATGATAGTGATAAAGAGCCAAATACTTATTTAATAAGTTGTACAATATCTAGTAATATTGTATCTGAAATAAAATGTGTTATTGGTGGTTATTACTTTGAATTATCAAACTTAGATATAAACCTTACAGATAATACTAGTCTAGGAGCTAATGTTACTGAAGCAGATTGTTGTTATTTAGCAATTGATCCAAAACAACCAATTGCTATTGCAAATAGTCAAACAACAATGGTTCAAACAACAATGGTATTAAAAAATATAGAAACACCTGGTAGTGCAAGTCAGGATGATCTTCACTTAGATGTTAATGTTGCAGAACAAGGTAATGAACCTGACTATAGATTTAAAGGACTTATCTTAACAACTGAACGTTATGCAGGTGTAAATTTAAAAATCTTTAATAAAAAGACTAGTGGAAATACAACTTATCGTGAAATCAATGAAAGTGTTCAAGTAGTTCCTACAAGAATTAATAAAGCAGAAGGTCAAATAGTTATGACTCACAAGGATCAAACTATAAATAGTGACAAAACATTTACTGAAAATATAATTGTAAATAGTAATGGTCAAACTGGAGCTAATGCTAATAAAGTAGATATTAATGTAGACACTGAAATAACTAAAGCAATTATTGATAATGCAGAAACTACTACTGAAAAAGTTGGTACCTTAACTATAACAGATGCAATTGATTTCCATGTAGTAGAAACTGTTCAAGGTGCAGATGTAACTTATCCTGTGCTTCAAGCAGATAAAACTAATAAAACAGTTGAAATGACTAATATTAAGATTAGTAAGATAAATAATCTAATGAGTGGTACACCTATTCAAATAGAAGGAAATATACGTGCAACTAATGCAAATAGTATAGAGAATGTAGAAGGTAATAGTAATGTATTACCTAATTATAATGGTTTAACAAATAAACTATTAGCACTTGATAGTTCAGGTAAATTGGCTTGGCAAGATGAATATGATGGATCTTATGAAGAAATAACAAGCTAAGGAGTATTACTATGGCAACAACCTCATATACAATGTCTCGTATTACTTCAGGAACTTATAAAGGTGCTTGGGAATTAACACCATCATTTACTAAAAATAACTATACTAAAAACTATAATATAAAACTTAGTGGTAAAGCAATAACAGGAAATATATTGCTTAACTGTTCTACTATGCCTACTGTTCAAACAGCTGCTGCAAATACAGTGACTGTTAATTGTAAGTGGGTTGCTGAAAATACTGAGTCAGACTATTATAAGTTTACTCCATATATTTACGCATATAATGCGTATTCTGATCCAATTCCTGCTAAAGTTGATGTAACACCTACATTTACCGCAAAATCTGCTATTATAAGCGGAAGTAATAGTAATTATGGACTAGTAGAAAATCCTACTTTTAAATTTAATATGAAAACTGCTTTTAAAACATTAGTACCAAATTGGCAACCAAAATTAATAATTTTAAAAAATCCTGGCGCTTCTAATGGTATTGAAATAGATTATTGTGAAAATGGAACTGTGTTATGTAATATGGATGTACCTGATTATGTTGATGGAACTACAACTCCTGATGCTACAAATACTATTCATATATATGGTTGTAAACTTGTAGTAAATTATCGAGGCACTTATTCTCCAGGATCTTATCCAGTAGTGGCTAATAAGACTGTAGAATATTCTTTAGATCAGGGAGCAAATATATTTTGGGCAAAAAGTAGTGATGATAATACAACTCTTTATTATACTTATTCTTATGCTTCAGCAGCAGAAAATATAAATGGTTATTCATGGGAAGAATATAATGGATATAATTATTATAATGTTTATGGCACTGCTACTTCAGCAGAGATACGACCAGTTATTACAGGTAATACTGTAGCTGTAGTTATTACTAAAATAGCAGACCATTTAATTTAAAGGAGTTTAAGTATGGCTCGACAACAAATGCCTGTAAGTAATAATAATTATCAATTTAATTACACATTAATAAAACATAATCAAAAATTCTTATTCTATTGTGCTGGAACACCTAGTACAAAGAATATAGAAATTAACTTAACATGTAATGCTGCAACTACTGCTACAGGAGTAATTAATTTAACTTGGAGTAGTCAACCAACTATCACTAATAACTTTGATACTGCAAGCGGTGGTGGAGGTGGAACAATTAGCAGTGGTTTATATTGTAGTAGTTGGAATTCTAAAACTACAAGTGTGGCCCTTTCTGCAATGAAAGATGCAAGCGATAATTTATTAAATAAACAAAATACTTGGTATGATTCTGGAATTACTTTATATGCAGATATTGTTATATCTCAACCAGACCCTGTAAGTGCAATTCGATTAGACTTTGGACATGGTACTTATAATATATCTAATACTACAACTGAATATTTACAAAATGCCTTATATCTTTTTACAATTAAACAATCAGGCTTTTCAATTTGTTTTCAAAACAGAAACGGAACTGAGAAAACTTATCTTATGAATAATCCTAATTCAAGTCCTGCTGGAATTACAAATAAATTATATTACTTCTATGTTAAAAGTCAAAATTCTGATAGTATTACAATTGCTTATAATAAATACAATTTTAATTATGATTCTACATATAGAGTAGGAACTCATGGAACTTATAGTACCATACCATGTGAAAGTGAATTTACAATAGATTTAGATCAATCATATATCTATATTGATAATTATTCAAACGTTGATGTAAGAATATCAAGAATATATATGTATAAAGTATAATAAATTTAATAAAAATATATCGTATAATATATCATCTTACTAGAGCAACTTAATTGTTGCACAGAATTATCTAAATGATTAGAGGAATCAAAGTAAATAATTCTAACCTATTAAGGTATAAGAAGTTAATCAGTGTATAAGCATCCTCCCTTATATGCTGGTTAGCTTCTTTTTTTATACTCTAAAAACATGTAAGCAATGCAAAAGTGCTATATTTTTCTGTTTTGGCGGTGCAGGACGGCAAAATGGCTAGCTTTCGCACACCGAGCGGCTTCGGAAAATTTTTTTTGCGCAGCCGACCCCAGCTTATGCTCATCTGCTCTTGCTTAGCTTTAGGTAAACTTTCGGTAAACTGCTTATACCATGCGCCGCGTAGCATCCGACTAGCTCTGATCCGGCCCAGACCGCTGCTTCTATCTGCTTATGCGCTAACGCGCCTTGTCTCTAGATTAGCTCCATAAGCTTCTGATTAGTCTCTGGCTCACAGAATCGGCCCAAATTCGCGATTTCTAGCTCAGGTAAGGAAAAATACCAGTCTAGCA
>Ga0310696_10003943_pt1 | contig 18351 bp, 19 predicted proteins | sample AusTroGonzalo_MG_4_FD_203885 | JGI IMG/M metagenome (GOLD analysis project Ga0310696, IMG submission 203885) | Bovine rumen microbial communities from tropical cattle in Woodstock, Queensland, Australia - Gonzalo_02 (v2) (version 2) | ecosystem: Host-associated > Mammals > Digestive system >...
TAATCTTCATCGGAAACAGGTTCGAAGCCTATCCCGACCCCGAGTTCGCTGGCCTTGAACAGGAGCTCTTTCATCATCTGGCCGGACTTATCCTCCTCTATGCGGATGAGGAATCCCAGCGACAGGGTGGAATGGATATCAGCCTGCCCTATGTCCAGGATCTGGGCGTCGAAACCCGCGAGGACTGTCATGAATTCCGTAGTCAACCCTATCCGGTCTTTGCCGGAAATGCGAATCAGTATCTGCTCCATCTTTGCCATAAAACATTAGTTGGAATAGACTTCAAAGTTACAAAAACAATTCAACTCTGGTTAATTTGCCGTAAAAAGGGTATCTTTATGCAAATTTGACTTTTCTATGAAAAAACTATTATTGCTTCTTGCGCTTACTTTATGCATAAGCGCCAACGCTCAAGATGAAGCCCTGAGGCTTATCGCAGAGAATCCGGACCGTGCTTCAAACAACATGCACTCATACGAATTCCCCGAGATTGTCGACACAAAGGCGCCGAAAGGCTTCAAACCTTTCTATATCTCGCACTATGGCCGTCACGGTTCCCGTTATGAGCAAAATTCAACTTTCGCCCGTGCTGCCATCGCAGGCTTTGCATACCTTGACTCGCTGAACCTGCTTACTGATGCCGGCAAAGCTCTGTATGCCGATGTCAAAGCCGTCCAGGACGCTCACGTCGGAATGGAAGGTTCCCTGACTCCCCGTGGAGCCCGCGAACATCAAACGCTTGCCAGAAGGATGGTGCAGCGCTTCCCCGCCGTGTTCAAGAACAAGGACCGCTGGGAGGTGAACAGCTTCTCCAGCACCAACTTCCGCTGCATCGTCAGCATGTGTAACTTCACCAATGCCCTGAACGAGGAGAGTCCCCGACAGGAATTCACATTCACGAGCGCCGAGCGCTTCATGAGATACATCAACCCCAGCCTCAACATACCGAGGCCCGGTGTTCCGCCGCCCGCGCCGCTGACACCCGAGCAACTCGCCCGCTATCGCAGCAGTAGCAGCAGTTCTGCGGCAGCCCCGTTCGCTCCCGCTCCCGGCACACCCGGATATGATTTCACCCGCTTCTTGACTCCTCTCTTCACTGACCTCGACGTAGCGCTGTCACATCTTGGAAATCCCGAGCCTTTCGTGAAGGCCATCTATACTGCCGGAGGTCTCTGCCAAGACATCGACTTCCTTGGCATCGACATCTACCGCAAATATTTCACTCCGGAAGAACTTGTTTACTTCTGGTATTCAGGCAATGATTCCATCTACCGCATGTGGGGTGGTTCTGAAGAGAACGGCGACGTAATCCGCTACGCCATCCGTCCCCTGATGATGGACTTCATCGAGAAAGCCGATGCCGCAATGCAGCCCGGCAGCCACCGTACAGCCGACCTGCGTTTCGGTCACGACACCTCTATACTGCCGCTCTTCGCCCTGATGGGTGTCGACGACCCCCAGAACCGTGTCTTCCCCTACAAGGAAGCTCATGAGAGAGGCTGGTATTCATTCTTCCAAATTCCTATGGCTACCAACTGCCAGATGATTTTCTACCAGAACAAAAAGGGAGAAGTCCTGACCAAGGTCCTCTACAACGAGAAAGAAGTCCTCATCCCCGGCATCGAGCCGGTTTCAGGCCCCTACTACCGCTGGGACGAGCTGAAGGCTCATTTCATCAAGCTTTGCGACGAAGCCGCTGCGCCTTGGAGACGTGCAGGTATCTTTTAGTTGAAACACCTCACAGACTTAAACACTAAATAGCATAAAATGAAAAGATTTATTCTCTTTCTGGCCGCTGCCATACTCTGCATGAGCGCAAGCGCCCAGGTCAAAGAGGACTTCGTGCCCTCACCCAACAACCAGTCGGGAAAACAATACCCGATGGTCAACTCTGAAAGATGTGTCCGCGTCCAAGTTAAAGCGCCCGACGCCAAGTCAGTCAAACTCGACATCGGCGGTGTAAAATATGACCTCGTAAAGGATGCCGACGGAGTATGGACAGGAGAATCAGCCCCGCAGGATGAGGGCTTCCACTATTATCAGCTCAATATCGACGGTGCCGACGTTCCCGACCCTTCAAGCTTGTATTATTATGGTGCAAGCCGCTGGGGCAGCGGTATCGACGTTCCCGCTTCAGACCAGGACTTCTACGCTGTGAAGAATGTTCCCCAGGGCCAGATGCGCGAGATTTACTACTGGTCAAATACAAACCAGGCTATGCGCCACTGCTTCGTTTACACTCCGGCCGAATACGACCAGAACCCTAACAAACGCTATCCTGTTCTTTATCTCCAGCACGGTGGCGGCGAGAACGAATATGGATGGCCTCAGCAGGGCAAGACAGCCCAGATCATGGACAACCTCATCGCAGAAGGCAAAGCTGTTCCCTTCATCATCGTGATGGAGAACGGCTCATGGACCATGCCGCGTCCGGCAATGGGCCAAGGTGCTCCTCAGGGCCAGCGTCCGGCAATGGGCCAAGGTGCTCCTCAGGGCCAGCGTCCGGCAATGGGCCAAGGTGCTCCTCAGGGCCAGCGTCCTGCAGGTGGCGGTGGCTTCGGCATGCCGGCCAACTGGGCTGACGGCTTCGCCAACACTCTCATCAAAGACGTCATCCCTATGATTGACGCCCGTTTCCGCACCATTCCTGACAAAGAGCACCGCGCTATGGCCGGCCTCTCTATGGGTGGCATGCAGACCAAGTCGATCACAGTGGCTCACCCCGAAGTGTTCTCTAACCTGGGAATCTTCAGCGGCGGCACTATCACCGTTGATGACATAAAGAACAACCCCGAATTCGCAAAGACTCTTAAACTTGTCTTCGTAAGCTTCGGAAGCCGTGAGTTGGAAAACCGCGTTGCCGGTTTCGGTGACGGCACCGACCCGCGCCAGGAGACTGAAGAGTTGGCAGCTACAGGCGTGAACGCACACTTCTACGTTTCACCCGGCACTGCTCATGAGTGGCAGAGCTGGCGTCGCGCCCTGTACCAGTTCGCTCAACTGTTGTTCAAATAGGAATTGACTAGCCGATACCAAGCTCATGGGCCTTTTCTTCCATGAGCTTGTAGGCGGCGTCAAAGTCATTGGGAATAACCCCGTCGAGGATAGCGTTCTTGACGTATTCTTTGATGGTCCCGATCTCGTTGCATGGAGGAATTCCGTATTTCTCCATAATCAGGTCACCAGTGATGGGGTTCTTGAAATTGCGGATGCGGTCTTTTTCTTCCACTTCCACAATCTTATCCATAACAAGGTCGTAGTTGCGTTTATACAACTCGACCTTTTTGTCATTTTTTGAGGTGATGTCGGCCTTGCAGAGGATCATCAGGTCTTCAAGGTCCTCCCCTGCGTCGAAGACGAGACGGCGCACTGCCGAGTCGGTAACTTCGTCGGTTACGAGGGATATAGGACGCATGTGGAGCTGGACGAGCTTCTGCACATATTTCATTTTCTCGTTCAGCGGCATCTTGAGTTGCTTGAAGATGCCCGGAATCATGCGGGCACCGATAAAATCATGGTTGTGGAAAGTCCAGCCGATGGCGGGATCCCACTTCTTCGTGGCGGGCTTGCCGACGTCATGCAGCAGGGCAGCCCAGCGCAGCCAGAGATTGTCGCTAACCGCAGCAACATTGTCCAGCACCTGCAAAGAATGTTTGAAATTATCCTTATGGCCGCGGCCTTCCATGGTCTCTATGCCCTTGAGGTTTGCCACCGCGGGCAGGATGAGCCTCAGCAGGTCACATTCGTCGAAAAGTTCGAAGCCGCGGGACGGGGTGGGTGCCAAAAGTATCTTATGAAGCTCCTCAGCGATACGTTCCTTTGAAAGGATTTCCAGACGCTGGCGGTTGCGACGGATGGATTCCATCGACTCGGGGACTATGGTGAGCCCGAGCTGCGTCGAGAACCTGATGGCGCGGATCATCCTCAGAGGGTCGTCGCTGTAGGTCGTGTCGGGGTCGCAGGGTGTGCGGATGATACCGTTGTTCAAGTCCTGAATGCCGCCGAACGGGTCGACGAGCGCTCCGAAATCCTCCTGCTGCAGGCTGAAGGCCATGGCGTTGATGGTAAAGTCGCGCCTCAGCTGGTCATCCTCGAGCGTACCGTCTTCCACTATGGGGTTGCGGCTGTTGCGGTTGTAAGACTCCTTGCGGGCGCCGACGAATTCCACCTCGATGCCTTTGTAGCGAAGCATGGCAGTGCCGAAATTCTTGAACACCGACACCTTGGTGCGGAGCCTCGAAGCCACCGATGCGGCCAGCTCGATGCCGCTGCCTTCCACGACTATGTCGACGTCGTTGCTGGGGCGTTGCAGGAACCAGTCTCTAACGTAGCCGCCGATGACGAAAGCCCTCACGCCGAGCAGGCGGGCCTGCTCGCTGACTATCTTGAATATGCTATGGTCTAGGGGGCCTTTCATGCTGCCGAGATTTCGTTGTATTTAGGGATTGAACCAATGAACTCGAAGCTGCCAGAGGCAGGGTCCATCTTGGCGATGCAGGTGCGCTTGCCGTTGGTAATCATTATGTACCCGACGCCGAGGACCATGTTGTAGCGGACCACCTGGTCGATGACGCTGTCAGTCAACTTTACCGAAGGGGCCTTGCACTCCACCAGCATGGCTGGGGCGAGGTCACGGCCGTAGACTATGATGTCCGCGCGGTACTGCAGCCCGTTGAACTTGAAGCCCTGCTCGACGGCGATATGGGTCACCGGGACCTCCATGACCCCCATCAGATTGGATATGACGGCCTGGCGGACTTCCTCTTCGGGAGTGCGCTCGACGTATTTTTTGCGTATGGGGTCAAAAATCTGCGACATAAACAGGCTTCAATGCTCGTTGCAAAGATACTCAAAAATAATTACCTTCGCTTTATGGCAAGAAACACCTCAGACACCGTCCAGCAGTTCGCCTCTCTCGAGGCCGACATCCTTGCCGGCAAGTTCAGCCCGTACTACCTCCTTTTCGGCAAAGAGCATTTCTACATCGACAGGCTCTGCTCGCTGCTGATGGAAAAGACGCTGCCGCCGGAGGAGAGGGATTTCGGGCAGTTGGTGTTTTACGGGGCCGACGCCGACGCGGCGCAGGTCGTCAGCGCTGCAAGGCAGTACCCGATGATGGTTTCCCGCCAGGTCGTGGTGGTCAAGGAGGCGCAGATGATGAAGAAAATCGAGCAGATTGCCGATTACTATTCCAACATCGTCCCCACCACCATCCTCATCGTCTGCTACAAGACTCCCAACGACAACACCAGCACCAAGAACATCGACAAGCGCACCAAGTTCTACAAGGACGCCTCCAAAGTCGGCGTGGTGTTCGAGTCCAACCCCGTACAGGAGGGCCGCATCCCGCTATGGATAGAGCAGTATGTGAAGTCGAAGGCGATGGAAATCACTCCCGACGCCTCGATGATGCTGGCCGAGGCCTGCGGCACCGACCTGAGCAAGATAGCCCTTGAGGTCGACAAACTCTCGAGACTTTTCGGCGAGGCTGACCGCAAGCGTATCACTGCGGACATCGTCGAGGAGAATGTCGGCATCAGCCGCGACTACAGCGTCTTCGAACTGACCAAGGCCCTTTCGGCAAAAGACACCGCGGCAGTCTACCGCATCGCCGTGTTCTTCGGCCAGAGTCCCAAGCGTTTCCCCATCCAGATGATTATGGGCGCCCTGAGCAGCCACTTTATCAAAATCCTGCGCTACCATGCCGCCGTGGCCGACCGTGCTCCGCGTGCCGAGATAGCTGCGGCAGTCGGCATCAATCCATATTTCCTCGGCGAATATGAAACTGCTGCCCGCAACTATCCTCTGAAGAAATGCATGAAAGTGATTGCAGTGCTGCGCGAATATGACTACCGCAGCAAGAGCAATGCCCGCGGCAGCGCCGATGACGGCGAACTGCTGCTGGAGCTGGTCTCAAGAATTCTCAACGGTTAGTTTCAGGGGAGGACGACATCTACGATCTGTCCTATCTGCGCACTGTCGAAAGGCCTTTCGACTTTGATGTAATTCCTCGTATAGCCGAACATCTTCCCACCCTTGTCGGTGCTTTCGAAAAGCACTTGTTCGCGGCGGCCTTCATTGGCCTTGCAGAAGTCTGCATGCAGCCTTTCGCATAGCTCCTCGAGCATCTGCACGCGCTTGGTCTTGACACACTCCTGCACCTGGGGTTTCATCTTGGCTGCGACAGTACCGGCCCTGCGGGAATAAGGGAAGATATGGATGAACGCCGGCTCTATCTTTTCAAGGAAACGGTATGTCTCCATGAAATCTTCGTCGGTCTCGCCGGGGAAGCCTGCGATGACGTCGATGCCGAAGAAGACATTGTCCATCTTCGAGCGGATGTACTCTATCTTGCGGGCGAAGAACGCCGTGTCGTAGCGGCGGTGCATCGCAGCCAGCGTCTTGTCGCAGCCGCTCTGCAGAGGGATGTGGAAATGAGGAAGGAACTTGGTGCCCGAGGCTATCCAGTCGACGATCTCGTCGGTCAGCAGATTCGGCTCGATCGAAGAAATGCGGTAGCGCTCGATACCCTCCACCTTGTCAAGAGCCTTCAGTAGATCGAGGAAACTCTCTCCGGTGCTGCGGCCGAAGTCGCCGGTATTTACGCCTGTCAGAACGACTTCCTTAATGCCTGCAGCTGCGATTTCCCGGGCCTGGGCAGTCAGCTCAGCAATAGAGATGTTGCGGCTTGCACCCCTCGCCAGCGGCACTGTGCAGTAGGTGCAGAAATAGTCGCAGCCGTCCTGCACCTTGAGAAACGAACGGGTCCTTTCACCGGACGACCAGGCGCCCATAAAGTTGACGGCGTCGGCGCGGGGCGTATTGTATATGCCCCCCTGCCCTTCCAAAGCCACTTCCACCGTACGGCTCTTGTCTTTCGCTCCGAGGACAGCATACACCCCTTCAAGCGCTGCGATCTCTTCAGGTTTCAGCTGCGCGTAGCAGCCTGTGACAACGATGCGGGCCTCGGGGTTGAGCTTGTGGAGGCGGCGGATGATGTTGCGGCACTTCTTGTCGGCATGCTCCGTCACCGAACAGGTGTTTATCACGTATATGTCCGCGGGCTTGGTCGGCTCGACATGGCTGTAGCCCCTCTCCTCGAAGGAGCGGGCCATCGTGGATGTCTCGGCATAATTCAGCTTGCACCCGAGAGTGACGAACGCGACTGTCCTGTCCATATCAGCAATAGATTGTGACTGATGCATATCCCTGACCGCGGGGCTCGTATTTGCCGTCGTATGGAGGGTTGAACTTCGTTACCGTCACGGCGCATTCCAGAATCTGCGGGAATCTCTCCTTCACAGCTTTGCCGATGCGCCCGGCGACATGTTCAAGCAGGTTCGACGGGATATTCATCTGCTCAGAAACAATCCTGTAGAGTTCAGAATAATCCACCGTATAAGCAACGTCATCGTTCTCGGTGGCAGGTTTGAGGTTCAGGTGGCATTCCAGATCAACCTGGAAGTCGTTGCCGTGCTGCCGCTCAAAATCGAGACAGCCGTGGAATGCGTAGAAACGCATGCCGGTCAGGGTGATTTTGTCGAGCTTGTCGTTCATTTTATGCAGATATTATGAACACGCAGGGACGCTTGCCTATGGCTGCGGGAGCCTTCTTCCAGCCGGCCACAGTCTTCGTTTTTATGAACTGCGTCGGAAGGGTGATGTCGGCAGCCACGCAGATACGCGTCGTATCCTTGCAGACTTCGAGCATATCGGCCAGCATGGCGTCGTTGCGGTAAGGGGTTTCAATTATAATCTGGGTCTGGCCTGTCTGGGCAGACAGTCTCTCGAGCTTGCGGAGGCTCTCCTTGCGCTGCTGCGGCTTGACCGGGAGGTAGCCGTTGAAGGCGAAGTTCTGGCCGTTCATGCCCGAAGACATCAGGGCCAGCATGAGGGAAGACGGCCCGACGAGAGGGATGACCTCAACGTCATGCTCCTGCGCCAGTTTGACCAGGGCTGCACCGGGGTCAGCCACTGCCGGCAGGCCCGCTTCGCTCAGAAGGCCGACGTCACGCCCGTCCAGCAGGAGCTTCAGATATCGCTCGGCGTCCTGAGCAGTGGAATGCTCATTGAGTTCGAACAGTTCCAGCGTGTCAATCCTGCCCTTGAGGCCGGCGGCTGAAAGGAAGCGCCTCGCCGTGCGGACTTCCTCTACCACGAAGGTATCAAGCCGCGCCACGGTATCGAAAACAGCCTGAGGCAGTACATATTGCAGGTCGTCACCCCCTAGAGGGGTCGGTATGAGAAATAAATGGCCGTACATATATGCAAAGGTATGGAAAATTCGTACATTTGTTGAATATTGTTTCATTTCGCATGCGTATTACGTTTTTCGGTACAGGCACATCACAGGGCGTCCCGGTCATCGGGTGCCACTGCCCTGTATGCTCATCTGCCGACCCGAGGGACAGACGTCTGCGCACCAGCGCTCTGATCGAAGCCGGAGGGCAGAAGATCCTGATCGATGCAGGCCCGGATTTCAGGTTCCAGATGCTGCGTTCGCACACCGACCATCTCGACGCCATCCTGCTCACCCACAACCACAAGGACCACACCGGCGGCCTGGACGACGTGAGGGCCATCAATTTCCTTGAGAGACGCTCCTTCCCCATCTACTGCGAAGAGTATGTGCAGGAGTCGCTGAAAATGGAATATGCCTACGCCTTCGATGCCGACAAGATCTACCCCGGAAGCCCGAAGTTCATCCTGAAGACCATCAGGCCTTACGAAAAGTTCAAGGTTGGCGAGGTGGAAGTGACTCCGATAAGGGCTTTCCATGCGAAGCTGCCCGTGCTGGGTTTCAGGATTGGGACCATCGGGTACCTCACGGATGCCAACAGCATCCCCGAAGAGGAGTTTGAAAAGCTCCGCGGGCTGGACGTCTTCGTGATAAACTGCGTGACGTACAACCCCCACCCTTCTCACTTCGGCCTCCATGAAGCCCTCTCAGTGATAGAAAGGGTCGGTGCGAAGCAGTCCTACATCACACACATATCCCATTCGCTGGCCCCATATTTGCAATTTGCAGCGTCATTACCAACCGGAGTGTACCCTGCATACGACCAATTAAGTGTTGAAGTATGAAAAGATTTGCCGCCATATTCATTACATGCATAGTGCTGATGTCGTCGTGCATCAAGATTGACAGTCCGCGTCCCCGCTCATTCACGAGGACAGTCCTCTTCTATCTTGCCTGCGACGGCAACAATCTCCAGTGGTATGCCGAAAACGACCTCGCGAACCTTGTCAGGGGTTACCTTCCGTTCCGCACCAACAAGGACGAAGCTATGCTTGTCTTCCTTGACAGCGGTGACGGCCAGCCCGCCCTGCGCAGATACTACGGCAGCAGTGAAGGCACCGTCTACGAAGAGCTTGTCAAATATTACGACACAGGCTTCAACAGCGCCGACGCCGACAATCTGAGGCGGGTGCTCGACGATGTAGAGTACTATTACCCCAGCGAGCACCGCGGGCTTATTCTCTGGTCACACGGCACAGGCTGGCTCCCTCCCGGATATTATTCGAATCCCCGCGAAGCCAAAAATTCGGTGAGCAAATCATTCGCCATGGAGGCGGGCAGCGAGATTGACATCAGGGATCTGGCTGACGCCCTGACGCGCCACTATGAATTCATTCTCTTCGACAGCTGTCTGATGTCGACCGTAGAAGTCGCATACCAGCTCAGGAACAAGACCGACTATATCATAGCAAGCTGCGCCGAAGTTCTTGTGGACGGCTTCCCTTACGGCAGCATCTGCGAGGATTTCTTCAACGACCATACGGCCAAGGGGCCTTCGGCTCTCAAGGACATCTGCCAGAAATATTATGACTATTACAACGCCCAGACCGGAGTGAGCCGCACTGCGACAGTATCCCTGATAGACTGCAGTCAGCTGGAAACCCTCGCCGCCGTCTGCAACAGGATATACCACGCCCACAAGACTGATATGTCGAATGTCAATCCTTCTCTGGTGCAGCATTACTACACGAACAACAAACACTGGTTCTACGACTTGACCGACTATATCCGCCAGTTCGCCACCGAGAGCGAGCTGAGTGAGCTGAAGGCCGCCATGGATAGATGCGTTCCGTTCAAACAAGCGACCGAATGGATCCTCGGCGTAGTCCAGGTGCGTACCCACAGCGGCTTCAGCACATACATCCCGATATCCAACGCCACATATCTCAACGAGTATTACAAAACCCTTGATTGGACGAAAGATACGGGCGCTCTCTAATTTTTTTGGCAATCATTTGGTTTTTTGTATTTTTGCGGCGCAATGTAAAAACACGTCAGGTGTTTTTGGTGCAATGGGAAAAGGGTCGGCCCATGGTCCGTCCCGATTTGAGTAACACATTTTTAAGTTTTTATCAATGAAACATTATGCAATCGCCGGCACTGCACGCACTACCGGCTCTAAGGCGGATATCAGAGAAGTCCGCAAGGCAGGCAGGGTTCCCTGCAATTTCTATGGAAACGGTGTCGAGAATGTAGCTTTCTCAATTGACGAGAAAGAATTCGTGACTTTCCTGAGTCAGCCCGCTTCATTCATCATCGACCTTGACATCGACGGTAAGAAAAGCAACGCCGTTGTCCGTGAAATCCAGTTCCATCCTGTAAACGACAGACCTCTCCACGTAGACTTCGTAGCCGTAACTGAGGACAAGCCCATCACTATCGACGTTCCCGTACGCATCTTCGGTAACTCAGAAGGTGTACGTCAGGGTGGTAAGCTTACTGTCAACGTCCGCAAACTCCGCGTCAGCGCCCTTATGGCTGACCTTCCGGATGAGCTGCCCGTAGACATCACTACCCTCAAGCTTGGCAAACGCATCAACGCCGGTGACCTCCACTTCGACAAGGTTAACATCGTTACCCCGAAGACCGCCATCGTCTGCGCTGTCAAGGCTACCCGCAACGCCGTTGCCGCTGCAGCAGAAGCTGAGGCTTAATTTTCAAGCTGACGGGTATGAATTACTTGATCGCAGGATTGGGTAACATCGGCGCTGAATACGCAATGACCCGTCACAATATGGGATTTATGGCATTGGATGCCCTCGCCGGGGCATCCAATGTTCTTTTTTCTGTCGAGAGGTACGGCAGCATCGCAGAGTTCAGACTGAAGAATAATATCGTCACGCTGCTCAAGCCGTCGACCTACATGAATCTGAGCGGAGAGGCTGTGCGCTACTGGATGCGCAAGCTGAATATCCCCCTCGAGAACCTGATGGTGGTGGTTGACGATTTCGCCCTCGACTTCGGCACCCTGAGGATGCGCAAAAGGGGCAGCACCGGAGGCCACAACGGCCTTGAAAGCATCGATTACTGCCTCGCCACCGACAATTACGCCCGTCTGAGGATAGGCATCGGCAACGGTTTCCTTCCCGGAGGTCAGGTCGACTTCGTGCTCAGCGAGCTGCTGCTCGAAGAGAAAAGGGCGCTCCCGCAGCTGATGGAACGTACCACAGCCGCAATCAGGCAATATATTCTCGAAGGTATTGACAGGGCGATGACCCACTGCAACGCGAAGTCAGCTCAGATGCCGTCCCCGCTTCAATCGCCGTCAAAAGACTCGGAAGAATCCCACAAAGAGTCGTAGAGGACGTCCATCTCCCTTCTTTCCTTTTTGGTAGGGCGCCCGGCGCCACGGTCCCTTTTCACGAAGAATGTCTCCACTGGGGCATTCATTTTTTTCAGTTCGCTTTCTGGAGTGAGGTTCTGGGCATATTTCTCGACCTCTTTTGCACCCTGCCTCTTCTCGATGGGCAGAAGCACTTTATATGTGTAATGTATGGCTCCCTTGCGGACGGAAATGACATCTCCGCCCTTTACTTCCTTCGACGGTTTGGCGTCCTGGCCGTTGACGGTAACTTTCCCGCCCTTGCAGGCTTCTGTGGCATCGGCGCGTGTCTTGAACACACGGATTGACCACAGGAATTTGTCTATTCTTGTAGAATCAGCCATAATAGTTATTCGTTGATATAATCGTCTTTCTCGTTTTCGTCGACTTTCACGAAGGCTTCAAGCACCGAGGTTTCAGATGCCGTCGGAATGAGGAAGCATTCGTCCATCGACGCGGGGATAAGGACTACCTGCCCCTTGTCGAGCTTGCAAAACATATTGTCTCCGTTCACTCCCGGAGCCTGAACCTCGACCTTCCCTTCCAGGCAGATATAGATCACGAAACTTCCGAGTTTCTCCGGCACTACGCTGTATGGCTCTGTCAACTCGATTTTCGTCATTGTAAACCTGTCAGTATCGAAGATTGCCTTGCCGCTTTGAGGCATGCGGACAATGCAGTCTTCCGCTTTCAACGCGCTGAAATCGATGATGTCGAGCGCTTCTTCAAGATTCATCTCGCGTGCTGTCGCAGGGTTGTTCTCGCGCCCCCAGTCGTAGAGCCTCAGCGTCACGTCGCTGGACTGCTGTACTTCAGCAATCACAAGTCCGCCGCCGGCGGCATGCACCGTACCGGGACTGATGAGGTAGCACTCTCCCTTTTGAGGGTGGAAAGCATTCAGCAGTTTGTCGGCAGTGCCGCTCTTGCAGGCTTCATAAAACTCCGTCGCAGTAACATCTTTCTTGAATCCGAGCCATATCACCGCATCTTCGCCAGCCTCCAACACATACCAGCATTCCTTCTTACCGTAGCTGTCATAGCGCTGCGACGCAGTCTCGTCGTCAGGATGAACCTGCACGCTCAGACGGTCGTTGATGTCGAGGAGCTTTATCAGCAGGGGAAACTGGTTGCGGTATTGGTCATAAACCGCATCGCCCACGAGGTCTCCCAGATAGGTTTCGAGGATGTCTTCGAGAGTGTTGCCCTTGAAAAAACCTTCGCTGACCACGCTTTCGTCCTCCCCCATGTCGCTCAATATCCAGCTTTCGCCGATATGGTCGGGGTCGAGGGCTGCAGCCTGCTGGCCGTCTTCAGGCAGAGCCTGGTTATACAGTGACGTCAGTTTCTTCCCGCCCCAGACTCGGTTCTTGAGAATCGCATTGAACTTCAAAGGATGCAGCTTCGTCATGGTTGTCAAGTTTTTTGTAAAGGAGATAAATTGCTGCGCAAAGAACTATCAGGGCTGAGAAAAATACGATGGTATATGTGCCCTTGCCCATCACCTCGGAGAGGGACTGGTTGACACCGACTTCGGGGTAGCAGATGGTCAGGATTGCAGATGTTGCATTGTTGACGAAGTGCATGAAGATGCAGGCCCAGATGCTGTGGGTCTTGTAGTAGATCCATCCGAAGAAGCAGCCGAGGATGAATGCGGGGATTGCCTGCCAAGGGTTGAAGTGAATCAGGGCGAAGATGAACGCCGACCAGAGGATTGCTTTCACCACGCTCTTCTTCTGGACGAGGATACCTCGCATCATATAACCGCGGCACATCATCTCTTCGCACAGAGGAGCGAGGATCGCGGTCGAGATGATCAGGTCAACGGGCTTTGAAGCATCGAAAGCTTTTTCAAAGGCCTCCTGGATAAGGTCCGGCATGGGAATCCACGATGTCAGGGGTTCTGACACGATGCCGATAGCCCATACTGCGATGGCCAACACGATGAAGAAGGGGATGACGCCCATCTTGCCGAAATGCGGCTTGTTGATCTTGACATATGTCGGAGCCTCCAGCACAGGATTGGCATTTTTCTTTGCCTTGGATGCGATGTACCAGAACGGCGGTATCATAGTAAAGATATATGATAGGGAGGTCTGCACTTCCGCCAGGGGGGTATTCATCACAATAAGAGTGATTACGCCGCTGAGAAGGCTGCCTAAGAGGACGAAAATAAGCACGATGATCCAACTCTCGCTGAGAGTCGGAAAGAAGTATTTGAAATTACTTGATTTGAACATAATGGATGCTGTAATTGCAATTTTGAGCAAATATACAATTTTTGCTTTAACTTTACGTTTTGGAATAACCCTCCCGGCATGGCTTTGTTCGCTAACATAAAAGAAAAGATCGATGCTCTAAAGCAGAAGAGCCTCGTGTGGAAAATCGTGCTGAACAAATATGTCATAGCCACAATCATATTCCTTGTAATTATCGGCTTCGTCGACCGCAACAACTCGATAGTGCTCTTCAAGAGCCTTTCTACGATTTCCGACCAGAACCGGCAGAAACTGTACTACCGCAATGCGACAGACGCCACCACCGATAAAATCAACCAGCTGACCTCGAATGCCGATACCCTTGAGATGTTCGCAAGGGAACAGTATTATTTCCAGAGAGATTCAGAGGTTGTCTATCTGTTAGAATTCAACGATGAAAAATAGACTGCTCATCATATTGTTCGTCATTACGGCAGTGCTCTGCAGCTGTCATAAAACAGACCCGGACACGCCCTCAGACCAAGACGCCAAGGAATTCATCCACCAGGCGATGCTATACTATTATTATTGGTATTCCGACATTCCCAAGAATGCCAATTACAAGACTAACGTATCCGTCGAGAATTTCTTCAACAGCCTTCTCGTGCCGAAGGACCACTGGAGCTGGATGGAAACCGGCGAAGAGTATGTAGCTGAAGAGACAGGCGCCGTTTACGGCACTTACGGCGCAGCGATCGGCCAGCCGCTGGAATATTACCACGACTATGATGTAAAAATCAGATATGTAATTCCCGGCGGTCCCTTCGACAAGGCAGGGGTTACGAGAGGCTGGACCATAGAATATATCAACGGCAAAAGCAAGGACGAACTTGTCAATAGCGGCGAGTTCAGCAAAGTTTTTTACACCCCCCCTACAACCACTCCCCAGACTTTCGTCTTCAGCGATACGCAAGGCAAGAAAAGGGAGATGAAGATTACCGCAGCCTCTCTCATCAACATGCGCCCCGGCCTTATTACGCGCATATTTGACTCCGAAGACTGGCCTGGTCTGACGGAGAAAGTCGGATATTTCCATTATCTCGGTTTCCAGGCAGGCCGCGACATCAACGGCAAGCCCATGATCGACGACATAAAGGAAAGTATGCAGGTTTTCCGTGAGGCCGGCGTGAAGAAGCTGATCCTCGACCTGCGCTACAATGGCGGCGGCGATGCCCGCGCAAGTGACACTCTGATCAACTATCTGGCTCCGCTTTCAGCCGTGGGACAGGTCTATACGAAAAGGACGCACAATCCGAACCTCAGCAAATACGACCAGGCGTATGAAGTAACCCGTATCCACGATAAATCCGGATCGCAGGACCTCTCTCTCAACCTCGAAAGGCTGTATGTGCTGACCGGCCCCGGCACCGCTTCTGCCAGCGAGATGCTTATCAACGGCATGAAGCCGCTGATGAATGTGGAGCAGGTGGGTGACACGACTTACGGCAAGCCGAATGGGATGTATGTGCTCCTCTACCCTGACGACGACAAGTCCCGCAAAGAATACGACAAAAACAATTACAGCAATCTGGAATATGCCTTCCTGCCAATCTGTTTCTACAACTGCAACGGTGCCGGGCAGACTATTCCCGATGACGGTCTCAAGCCTGTCGCCGGCTTGCGTCCTGACGACCTATACCACGACTTCGGCCCGGACGAGGACAATATCGCCGCATGCCTCTACCATATCGTGAACGGCAGCTACCCTCCGCTTCCCACCTCGCGCGGAGGCCTCATCCCTTACTCTAAATCTACCGCCGGAAAGCGTAATGCAGGCCTTGAAGATGAGGTCAGGAACAAGAATTATGGTATTTTCAAAGACAAATCTTTTTAAAACCAACTATTTTTTGGAGAATTAAATTCCAATCATTAAATTCGCTTATTAGAAAAACTCATAACAATAACCTAAAAACTAACACTATGGACAAACTTCTTGCACAAATCAAAGCTGAGATCGACGCTTTCGTTAAAAATGCCGACGCACAGGCTGTCAAAGGTAACAAAGCCGCTGGTACTCGTGCCCGCAAAAATGCGCTGGAAATCTCTAAACTGATGAAAGAGTTCAGGAAAGTATCTCTCGACGCAGCTAAGAAATAATCTTAGTTTCCTTGTGTAAAATTGAGAAGAGAGTCTTTATGGCTCTCTTTTTTGTTTTTGGTATTATCTTTGAGCCTTGCTTCGCTTCGTGATGAGAAAACTGATTACAACTTTATTACTGACCCTGACGGTCTTCGCTGCTTCCGCACAGGATTTCTCGGCAGACCTGCGCAAGCATGTCGAATACCTCAGTTCTGATGAATTGCTGGGCCGAAAGGCCGGCAGCGAAGGAGAAGCGAAAGCAGCTGCATATCTATACGACAAACTGGAGCAAGCCGGGCTCACTATGCTTACCGGCCGCAGCGGCGACAGCTTCCTGATTATCCAGGACGGGGACACGCTGCGTTCATGCAATGTCGCAGGCATCCTGGAGGGATATGACAGCAATCTGAGAGAGGAATACATAGTTGTAGGCGCCCACATCGACCATCTCGGCACCTATCCCGTGACAGTCGACGGACAGAAGATGACCGGAGTCTACCGCGGAGCTGACGCAAACGCTTCCGGAGTCGCCGCGCTGATAGAAGCGGCAAAGATTCTCAGCAGCAATGCCATGTTCCTTCGCCGCTCTGTCATCTTCATCGGCTTCGGCGCCGGTGAGGAGCAATATGCCGGAGCCCGTTTCTTCACTTCCGGAGAGGAGTTCAGCGATATCTCCAACGTCAAGCTGATGGTCAATCTGGATATGCTCGGGCGCGGCACCGCGGAGAACCCATTTGAGATATACTCCCTCATCCCCCGCAGCGACCTGTCCTCAATGACAGCCTACGTGACTGACAACGAGTCCGTCACTACGAAACCGGGCCTTCACAACGGGGAGATTTTCCCCTCCGATTATCTGGCTTTTGACATGGCCGACATACCAACCCTGACTTTCTCTACCGGCAGGAGCAGGGAATACCGCACGTCGAGGGACGTGCCTGAACTTGTGCTTTACAACAAGATGGCCGCCCAGACCCATTACATCGCAACTTTCCTCAAATCTATGGCCGGCAAGGACATACTCTTCCCGTCCGCCAGCGCAAAGGCATCCGAGGGCGATAATTTCGCCTATTCGATGTCCGACTGCGACAAGCAGCCTCAGTTCTTCCATTCCGATTTGAAGCACTTCATGGATTCATGGGTCTATAGCTATGTCAAATACCCGCAGAGCGCCGTTGACAAGGGCATCCACGGCACAGTGAATGTTTCGTTCATCATCGAGAGAGATGGCAGCGTCTCCAACGTCAAGGTCGAGAAGGGTGTCGACGAACTCCTCGATGCCGAAGCAGTTAAAGTAATCTCTGCTTCTCCCAAATGGACGCCTGGCGAGATTGGCCGCAAGAAAGTCCGCTGCCGCATTACGGTGCCGGTGGAATTCCGTCTGCAGAAAGGCGGCAGTTTCAATATCAAGCGATAACTGATTATCCGTGTTTTTTATATATTTGCGCGATATATTTTCATAATCCGCAAATGGAATACAATTTCGCTCAGATCGAAAAGAAATGGCAGCAATATTGGGCTGACAACCACACTTTTCAAACCAGAAACGACTCTTCAAAACCCAAATACTACGTCCTGGATATGTTCCCCTACCCCAGCGGCGCCGGCCTGCACGTCGGTCACCCTCTGGGCTACATCGCCAGCGATATCTACAGCCGCTATAAAAGGCTGAAGGGCTTCAACGTCCTCCATCCGATGGGCTACGACGCTTTCGGCCTGCCCGCGGAGCAGTACGCCATCCAGACCGGCCAGCACCCCGCCACGACTACCGAAAACAACATCGCCCGCTACCGCCAGCAGATGGACAAGATCGGCTTTTCGTACGACTGGGAGCGCGAGGTCCGCACCTGCGACCCCGGCTACTACAAATGGACGCAGTGGGCCTTCCTGAAGATGTTCGACAGCTGGTATGACAAGGACCAGGACAAGGCTATGCCCATAGCAACCCTCGTGGCAGCATTCGAAAAAGGCGGCAGCAAGGCCGTCAACGCTGCTTGCGGAGCTGTTGCAGATTTCAGCGCCGAAGAATGGAAGGCGATGAGCGAAACCAGCAGGCAAGAGGTGCTGATGCAGTACAGGATAGCCTACCAGGGCGAAACTACTGTCAACTGGTGTCCCAAGCTCGGCACAGTGCTGGCCAACGATGAGGTGAAGGAAGGTCTCTCAGTGAGAGGCGGCTTCCCGGTAGAGCAGAAGAAGATGAAGCAGTGGCAGCTGCGCGTCAGCGCCTATGCTGAAAGGCTGCTCTCCGGCCTCGACAGCCTCGACTGGACAGATTCCCTCAAGGAGATGCAGCGCAACTGGATCGGCCGTTCGCAAGGTGCCGAGATGACCTTCAAGGTATTCAACGGCGACAAGGAATATGATATGGTGATCTTCACCACCCGCGCCGACAC
>Ga0310696_10003944_pt1 | contig 18350 bp, 13 predicted proteins | sample AusTroGonzalo_MG_4_FD_203885 | JGI IMG/M metagenome (GOLD analysis project Ga0310696, IMG submission 203885) | Bovine rumen microbial communities from tropical cattle in Woodstock, Queensland, Australia - Gonzalo_02 (v2) (version 2) | ecosystem: Host-associated > Mammals > Digestive system >...
GACGTTCAGATGGATGTGGAACATCGGCTCTTCGAACGACATCGGATAGAGCTGGTGGTAGAACTTGTTGTAGTCCTCGTCGGATAGGGTAGAGGGCTGCTTCTGCCAGATGGGGTCGGTGTCGTTGATGATGCGCGGCACCTGCACGGCCTCTTCCTTCGGTTCTTCCTTCTTATCGTCCTTGTTCTCAGCGTCTTCGGGCTTCGGCTCAGGTTTGCGCCATTCCGTCTTCATACCGCAGCGGATGGGCACGGGCAGGAAGCGGCAGTACTTGTTGAGCAGTTCCACCAGTTTGTCCTCGTTGACGAACTCCTGCAGGTCGTCGTCTTCCACGTGGAGGACGATTTCGGTGCCGCGGTCGGCCTTGTCAATCTCTTCGAGGGTGAAGTCCGGCGAGCCGTCGCAGCTCCATTTCACCGCCTGGGCGTCTTTCTGGTAGGATTTGGTGAGGATGTCCACGCGGTCGGCGACCATGAAGGAGGAGTAGAATCCGAGTCCGAAGTGGCCGATGATGCTGGTGGCGTCGTTGCCCTTGTATTTGGCGAGGAAGTCCTCCGCGCCGGAGAAGGCGATCTGGTTGATGTAGCGGTCGACCTCCTCGGCGGTCATGCCGATGCCGCGGTCGATGACATGGATGGTCTTGTCGTCCTTGTTGACTTTCACGTCGATGGTGAGGTCGCCCAGTTCGCAGTCGGCCTTGCCGAGGCTGACGAGGGTCTTGAGCTTCTGGGTGGCGTCCACCGCGTTGGAGATCAGCTCTCTGAGGAAAATCTCGTGATCGGAGTAGAGGAACTTCTTGATCACGGGGAAGATATTCTCGGTTTGTACGTTGATTTTACCGGTTTGCATAATCGTTTTGGTTTTAAATTTGACGGCGGGCAGGGTTGCAAAAAGTGTGCCAGTTTTAACGGTTTACGGTTAGGGGTTAATGGTTAATGGTTAATGGTTAATGGTTAGGAGGTAGAGGATTATAGGTTTAGTGTGAATATTGATTGAGAGTGTGGAGTCGTTGCGCGCAACGTCTCTACGGATGGGTCGGACATGCAATCTCGATCATTGTGGAGGGATTGAACCCGTTTGACAGGTGTTCTCTCTGAGAAATGTATCCCAATTGGTTTGACACGATGCGTGTGTCGCCTATTTGCGCGTTGATGTTGCGGTGCGAGTGCCCGTAGATCCAATAGTCGATGCCGCTGTCGGCGATGTAGTCGCCCAACTCCACCGTGAAAGCGCCGTTGATGGAGCTGTCCCGGAACTCTTCCGCTGTGCACAGCTGTGTGGGAACATGGTGCGAGAGGACGATTTTTGTTTTGGCGTTACTCACCGAAACCGCCTGTTTGATAAAAGCGAGACACCGCTCGTGTTCACGGTTGAAATCTTCGGCTGTGAGGCGGTGTCCGCCGTACATGATACAGTAGAAGTCACTTACGTTTCGCTCTGTCAGGAAAACATTGTGAGGCTCGATTTTCGACCATAGAGTAGAGACAACGATGTCGATGTCGTCAACGTGCACGACATCATTGTAATAAGCATGCACATTGTGCCGGATTTGTTTCCTGTAGCCGTCCGGCATTGAGGAAATGTCATAATGGCCGTAGAAGTCGTGGTTGCCAAAACAGACGATCACCTGATTGTAATGATGGCTAGCCCAATCCCAAAACTCGTATTGGTCGAATGAGTCTGAGTCGGGATCCGGCAAGTCGAGATATGCTGTGTCGCCGGCGACAAGTAAGATGTCACCTGTCGCTTCCAGCGGATGTTTAGCAATCCATTGTCGGTTTTCCGGAAATTCCAGATGCAGGTCGCTGACATATTGGATGCGGAGGAGCTTTGGCGCAAACGATGCTATCTGCCGCATTAATTCGAGAATCCTGTCGGCACGCTCTATCTCGTCTGAAGGCAACGCACATTCCATTTCTTCTGATATATTGGGGCGTTTCAGCATTGTGGCAAATTGTTCGGAAAGATACGTTCGCACAGTCTCATCTGCCGTTTTGAAATAATCTGCGAATTCGGGACAATAGTTAAGTACATAAACAATATCCTCAAAGTCTTTTGCACCACGCCAATCATCACCACCTCGTGAGAGCAACGCCTCTATCTTTGTGGCAATGTAGTATGTTGCTGGCAAACGGTAGATGGATGTTCCTGATTCTAGTGTGAACTGCTCGCGTTTGAAGAATCCAGGACGATACCATTTGTTGCCAAACGACTGGCTCTTTTCGTCCATAGACATCACATCCACTTTTTCACCATGAAAGATCCAACGGCAAATAGGAGCGTCCGGAGCTTGGTCATTCCGAAAATGCTTCTGACGGAGTAACGCTTCAAAAGCGGCATGTTCGGAATAGGAAGTGGAGTTCACCACACAATCCACATCAAGAGTTGTGCGTGGCTCCGTGGCGGCTGGATCAGTTGCATAAACGCCAGCCATCGCTCCGCCCACATATACAAGTCTTTCATTGAGGTCTTGCATGGCTTCCGCAATCTCTTGCAGACGTTCATTATTGGTTTTCGACATAGCGGTTGATGTATTTGGTGAGTTCTTCTATAGCAATTTCTTTCTCGCGAGCGCGACCAATTCGGAGTGTGTCCACTATTACCAATAATTGGTACAATTCGTCATCTTGCAATGCGGCTTCGGGCACGGAAGGGTATAGCGGTTCAATTTTTTGTCCACGGGCGGTCCCTTTCGTGTAATTCCAGACATAACTCTCGCTGTTGTTGGCAATTTGTTCTTTAAGTGGCGAGGCACTGACGTAAGCAGGGATACCGCGGACGACTCGTCCGGTGACAGCAGGGAAAACATATTGCAGGCCGTGAATCAGGAATTCTTGTAGGGCCATCGTGTTGACACGCTTCTTGTTGCGGTCAATGAGTTGAACATTCTTGCAACGCTCCAAGCTTTCGCTCACACTGGATGCGCTCATCCCCAACGATTCCGCCAACTTCCGACAGGATAAAGTCTGTCCGGAGATTGTTATTTTCTTTAGCAGCACAACAATATCTTGCGATTTCATATCTCTCTGTATTAACTATTTATAACTTACTGTTCGCTGTTCGCGAATCGCGAACACTTGATTTTACAGCCGGCAAAAATAGTATAAATTTTGATTTTGTCAACAAAAAATGTAGCACTATCCTCTCCTGGGCTCTCTACTTTGTAGAACGAGACGGAATAGGTCGGGTAGGTGAACATGAAGCGGCTTGACAGGCTGATGGCGGCGCAAACGGCAGCACAAACAGTGTAATTGATTTTTTCATGATGGCTATTATTTTGGGTTGGAAATTTCGCCGCAAATTAACAACACCCCCGCGCACCCCGTGTCACCGCGAAAAAATAATCGCACTGACACGACGTGTCAGTGGAACATTGTATTTTTGCCGCAGATTTTAAAACACCCTGTCATGGACCAACCGAGAATCGTGCGCGAGCTGCAGCTGCTGATGCTCCTCGCCAACAACCGATATATGAACAAGAAGGAGATCTGCGAGCGTTTCGGCTTCTGCGAGCGGACCTTCTTCCGCTACATCGACACCTTCCGCGAGGCGGGTTTCGCCGTCAAGAAGAACGCCTACGACGCCTACCGCATCGACACGGCCGCCAACAAGATGTCGCGGCATCTCAGCGAGCTGCTCCACTTCAGCGAGGAGGAGGAGCTGATCCTGCGGGCGGCCATCGACTCCATCGAGTCCGACACCAAGTCGAAGGAGCTGTTGAAGAAGAAGCTGTATGCGGTCTATGACTACAAGGTGATCACCGACATGGGGGTGAGCAAGCGCACGCAGCGCACCATCCACGAGCTGACGACGGCCATCGAGGGGCGGCGGCAGGCGGTGCTGGTGGGTTACCGTTCGGCGCACAGCAACACGACCACCGACCGTTTAGTGGAACCCTACGCGTTCACCTCCGGCCACGACCAGGTGTGGTGTTACGAGCCCGAGTCGAAGATGGTGAAGACCTTCAAGGTGGCGCGCATCGGGCGTGTGGAGGTGTTGGAGACGGGCTGGCGTTACGAGGATAAGCACGAGACGGGCTTCGTGGACATTTTCCGGTTGCACGGCACGCAGCGATATCCGGTGCGCCTGCGCCTCTCCACCCGCGCCGCGAGCCTGCTGACGGAGGAGTATCCGTTGTCGGAGCCGTTCCTGAAGGCGGAGGAGGGCGGCCGCTACCTGTTGGAGACGGAGGTCTGCCGCTTGGAGGGCGTCACCCGCTTCATCCTGGGCCTCTACGACGACGTGGAGATCCTCGGCGGGGAGGATCTCCGGTCGCACGTGCGGTATCGGGTGCAGATGATGAAGTGAGAGGGGAGGGTTTAAGGTTTAAGGGTTAAGGGTTATGGGTTATGGTTTGTGGGTTGTGGGTTAAAGGATTATGGGTTAATGGGTTAGAAGGATACGGAGATACCGTTGCCTTTGATTTGGACGCGGCGCATGAGTTCGCCGCCCTGCTTGATGTGGACGTTGCCCACGATGTTGAGCACGATGGCGGCCACCCCGCAGGCGTACATGACGGCGCTACCCGCGATGGTGAGTCCTGCGCTGCTGTTGGCGTTCCTCGTCGCGAGGCCTGCGCCGAGAAGAGCTCCGCCGGCCGCTCCGCCGGCGCCGATCACGATGATGGAAGCGAGTTTCTCCTTCGCCCCTCGTTCGATCAGTGCCCCGCTCTCATGGAAGAGGTCCTCGAGGGTAGGCCCGTTTTCGCCGTATTTCCGGATTTCCTCCTCTTTGGCGGCCTTGGCTTGCGCCCGTTTGGCTTTTGCTGCGAGGTTTTGCTGGGCCAGTTCCTGCCATTTCACGGCCTCGTGTTCGTCTTTGGGCACGCCCTTGCCTTCCGAGTAGAGTTCGTAAAGCAGGTAGCCCGACAGCGCGTCCCCGCTCAGGGCGAGCTGTTTGTAGAAATCCACGGCTCCGGCCGTGTCGCAGGCGATAAGCATCCGGTGGGCCTCTTTCCTGTACGAATCCAGCGAATCCGCCGGGATGTTCTGGGCGAAGGCGGCTGTCCAAAGGAGACAGCACACAATTGCGATTGTTTTTTTCATCATAACGTTTCTTGTTTTGGGTGAATAACTTTGACGGTGCAAAGAAACGACACGCCGGTGCACAGGGAGTGACAGCGGCGGGGGAAAATCGTGGTGACAGGAAGTGTCAGTGGGGAGGGTGGGGGTGCGAAAAAAGTGTGGTTTTGTGCAGATTATGTGTAGAAAAATGCTACTTTTGCGGCGGTGTATTTAGAATGCAACCTGTTTTTTGTATGATTTAGAATTTATGGACTTCGACAATGGATTCATAATGCAAAAAACGGTGGATTGGTCGTTGCTCAATGATGGAATGACCATTCCCGTGTCGGTGTGCTCACTGTTTAAGGCGTGGGATGAGTCTATTTTGATGCATGGACAGAGCAAGGATATTAAGATTTTAATTGATGGTGAACTCTATGATGCAAAACTGAAGAACCAGAACTTTGTGCAAAGTAAATGGGCCGGTCACAAGGACATTATCCAAATCCGCTACAACCGTAAGTCTCCTTTGGCTGTCAAGTTGAGAACTGTGTTCCAAAAAAGCTATGATTATTTGTTTGCTCAGAAACAAGTGATTGGAAAAAGTAAACGACAGATTCATCTGCCAACTGATCAGCAGGAATATATCCGTCTCTATTTGACCACTTCCCAAGATGTGCTCTGTATGGAGTGTTGTTCTAACTTTGATTATCAACAATTGGCTCATACTTTAAGCGCGATACCGGAAGAAGTTTATGAACAGACGGACGATGACAAATTTTTTATGACAGACAAGTCTGCTTCGATTGAGGAAAAGCAGCGGCTGGTGAAATATCGCAAGATAGATCGCAGTATCATCCTCGCACTTAAGAAGTTCTACGATTATCGCGATGAGATTAGTGGCGAGAGAATTGGCGACGAATATGGCGATAGCGTTGTTGAAGCCCACCATATAGACTACTTTACAAGCTCGCAAAACAACGATTCCACGAATATCATTATTGTCAGCCCCAACTACCATCGTATTATCCACAAGAATAATCCGGTATTCAATAGAAAGAAGTTCCAGTTCGAGTTCGAAAATGGTGAGATTTTGCGACTGAAGTTGTATGAGCATTTAAAGATATAATAAATGAGGGTGTTGATATGCCGAATCAAGCCAACATAGTGGAAATTCTGGACCATTCTCCAAGTATCGCATTGTTGCGAGCAAGGAGTTGTAATAACATCATTGAATTCCTTACGGAAGTCTTTGCTGACATTACTGCCATCTCACACGAGAATATCCATTGCCAGTTGGCTGAATACCTGAATAACCATGGTATTGAAGAAGATGATGAAAACGAAATTTTGTTTTCAGACACATACGAGGAAAAAGCTGCGAAGTACATTAAGAGATGGACAGATTGTGGCTTCTTGACTAATTATAGAAATGAAGATGGTGAGATATATTATGAGCTGTCTTCACACTCCAGAAAAGTTATCGATTGGTTATCAGGGTTAAAGCAAGAAGAGTATATTGGTACGGAATCGAAATTTAAGTCAATTATTTCCCAGCTGAAAGAATTGGTGGAGTTTACTAATGAAGACAAAGAAAAGCGCTTGCAGTTGTTAGAAGACAAGAAACTAGAAATCGAACAGCAGATTCAGCAACTGCAGATGGGAGAGAATGTCAAAGTCTTTGAAGAGTACGAGATTGTGCCCAGATTCCAGCAAATCAACAAGCAGGCAAAAGAATTGTTGACTGATTTCAAAGATGTTGATGACAATTTCAAGGCGATTATCAAGGAGATATATCAGAAACAGATTGACCAGACATTGAATAAAGGCAGTATCCTTCAATACACTTTCGATGCACTGGATGAGTTGAAGGCCAGCTCACAAGGCAAGAGTTTCTATGCATTTTGGGAGTTCCTATTGGCTCGTGAAATGCAATCGGAGTTAGATTCTCTGATTTCGGAGCTATTCCAAACGCTAAAAAACAAGGACATCGACAGCGGCGACGCGTTCCTGCTAAATATGGTGAAATATTTGTATGAGTCTGGAAGAAAAGTGTACCAGACCAACGACAAGATGGCAGACAAACTAAGCCGTATTATTCGTGAAAACGAGATGGCTCAGTCAGATATAGCCAAACGTATTGTTCAGGAAATTAAGAATACGTTAATTGAAATTTCTAAGAAGAAGCGTAGACCAGACATTTCGTTGACGGTTGATGACGGAATGGAGATTAATATTCCCTTTGACAGAAAGATTACTTTCGCGCAGAGTGAGGAAACCGAATATTCATTTAGTCCTGAATCCGGCACTTTGTCAATAGAAGAGTTTGATGATCTGGGCAAAGTATTCGGCAATATACACATAGATCGTGAGGTGTTGGAGGGTAATATACGTGAGGCAATGAGTGACAAGAGCCAAGTGACGTTATTAGATGTTGTTGAGCAATATCCATTGAAACAAGGTCTACCAGAACTATTTGCCTACTTTGGAGTGTTAAAACAATTTCCGCACAATTCAGTCAACGAAAACAAGCGCCAAGCCATTGTATTCGACAATGAGAACAACAAACAAATCCTTATCCCAGAAATAATCATATCGCTATGAACGAGCAGAAACCATATTCAAAAGCAGTCATCCTTCTTCTAAAGAAGACCGTTGAAAAAGGTTCACCAGTTTGGGATGACATTATCAACTACCAGATAGATATTCAGGAATATCTGGCAGTTATAGGACTGGAATTGATTTTGAAAAAAGATGAGGGTTTCGCTTTCGTAAAACAGATAGTGTTTGATGATGACACCACATTGAATTTAGTTTCCAGGCGACAATTAGGATTTGAGGTTTCAATTATAGTGATTGTACTTCGCCAGATTCTGGAGGATTACGACAACAACCCCGTGGAAACGCAATCATTTGACAAAATTATTACGAATAACGAGATAAAAGATGAAGTCCGATTGTTTTTGCCCGAGAATTACAACAAGGTAAAATTAGAAAAGGACTTGGACCGATATATTCAGACTGTAGCCGATTTGGGGTTCTTAAAAGAGGTGAAACGGAATGGTGATGAAGTGCGCTATAGGATACACCGCATCATCAAAGAAAAAGTAACACTTGAGGATTTGGATACATTCAAGAAAAAATTGGAAGAGTATGCAAGAACAATATGATTTGTTTACAACCAATGCTGGTACAGCTGGCTTTCGGTTGAACTATATGGAAATATATAACTGGGGAACGTTCAATAACCGAATATTTCGAATTGCCCCAGAAGGAAATAATACGCTATTAACTGGTGCTAATGCTTCTGGCAAGAGTACCCTGATTGATGCTCTATTGACACTACTTGTACCTGCAAAGAAAGACAGGTTCTACAACCAGTCGTCGGGGAACGAACGGAAAGGTGACCGAACGGAAGAAACCTATGTTCTTGGCAATTATGGTAATATTCAAGCTGAAGGCGAAATGTCCACAAAGATGCAACAGCTCCGTGACAAGAATACTTTTTCGGTCTTACTCGCTTCTTTTGCTAATAACTACGACAATGTGGTGACATTGTTTCAATTGCGATGGTTCGTAAATGGAGAACTGAAATGTTCGTATGGGTTTTCGAACAAACCGTTAACAATAGGGACGGATTTTTCCCGCTTTAATGGCAGTAAAGGTGACTGGAAGAAGACATTGGAGAAACGCTATAATGCCAATATGCCGAAAAAGCAGATAGAGTTTTACGATACCATAAAGGACTATAAGGACAGGATTATCAGCGCGTTCGGACTTCGCTCTGATAAGGCACTCACATTGTTCAATCAGATTGTTGGAGTGAAAGTGTTGAACGATTTGGACGAGTTTATCCGTAACAATATGCTTGAACTACGTGATGCGGAAAGTGAATATGTTCACTTAAGTGAAAGCTTCGCCACTTTGATGGAGGCAAAAAACACCATTGAGAAAGTCAGAGAACAGATAGATCAATTGGAACCGATTGATAAGAAAGCCAAGAAACTGGAAGAGATAGAGGCCGTTCTTAAGGATTTGAAGGATACTCGAGACCTGGCCGTGTACTGGTTTGCCAAGAAGAATGTTGAACTGGCCAATGAATGCGTAAATGAGTTGAACGAAAAACTGGAGGAACTTAAACGAGAGCTTGAACAGTTGAATCATGAGAAGGAAGAACTGAAGGCAAAGGAGAGCGAACTAAGGTACTCTATAGATAGTGATGATGTTGGCAGGCAAATTAAGTCGTTGAAAGAAGAAATAGGCAGACTCGAACAAAAAAAGAAGAATCGTCAGTCTAAACTTGAGGAATACAACAAAAAAGCTATTGAAGTAGGATTTTGTGTGAATCCCACAGAACAAGCATTTGCTAATAATCGTGAGAACGCCAGAACGGAAAGAGACAATTGTCAGAAAGAATTAGGTGAGAAGAACGAAGAACGACGTCACGCTTTGAATGAAGAGGACCGCATAGAGAGTGAGATTGAAGACAATACAGAGGCCGTTAAAACGCTGCTTAAAAATAAGAACAATATATCTGGTCGGGAGGCAGAAATCAGAGATTTGATTTTACAAGAGGTTGGAGCAACTGCAAGCGAAATTCCCTTTATTGGCGAACTGATTCGAGTGAAGGACGGTGAAAAGGACTGGGAAAACTCAATAGAAAAGATTTTGCACAATTTCGGTCTTCGTTTGATTGTGCCGGAAGAGTATTATAAGGCCGTCAGTGAATACGTCAACTCTCATGACCTGCGAGGAAGAATCGTCTATCATCGATATGAAGCATCCTCTTCGTTGAGAGGTTTTCAAAATCCCCCAGCGAACGGTCTGTTGAACAAACTGGAGTTTAATAGGAAAAGTCCTTATTGCATTTGGGTTGAAGATGCTATTGCTGACCAATATAACTATGTCTGTGTCTCGAACATGGAGGAGTTCTATCGCTATAGGGATAGAGCTGTGACAATAGAGGGACTGATTAAGTCAGTACACAACAAGCACGAAAAAGATGACCGTCCAAAGACAAACAGTAGAGAAAACTATGTCCTTGGCTGGGACAATAAAGAAAAGATTGCATCCATCCGTGCCATCGTGAAGGCTTTGCAGGAACAGCAAACTCAAAACAAGGAAACTATCCGAAGGATTGAGTCGGAAATAAAGGCGATTGACAGGCAGAAAGAAATATTTGATGATCTATTCAAGCTATTTCCGAAATTTGAAGAGATTAATTGGGAAGAAACGGCAGGTGTTATCCAAGAGAAAGAAGGCAAAAAGAAAGAATTAGAGGCAACCAACAATAAGGTAAAAGCACTTGAGGAACAGTTGAAGAGTGTCCAACAAAGTTTGAAAACACTGGAGGACATAACGATAAAAGCAAAATACAACGAGATTTATAGAATTGAGCAGGTTGACCTTATCGAAGCCAACAAAAGGTTATCAGCCAACAACCCTGTACTTGAAAGCTTGGGAGATGTAGATGTTGCCGTCTTTGAAGAACGCAATAGAGCATGGCTTGATGTTGCTTTCGAGACCATAGAGTCACGGAAATCCTCTTTCCAGTCAGAGATTCAGAAAAAGGAAGATGCCGCCAAATCTGAAAAGTCCCGTGTCGAGAGTGAAGCTGCTGACCTGATAAGGAAGTTCAAGAATCCGCCTGAGGAAATAACCCAGAAATTCAAGGACTGGCGTTCCGATGTTCACGCTCTGCCAGAAGCAAGCAGCATAAATCTGATAGGCGAATACCAAAAGTTCTATAACAGACTGGTAAATGAAGACCTTGTGCGTCATGAGAAAAAGTTCGGTGAGTACCTGCAAGAGACTGTAACAAATAAAGTCTCAGATTTCAGAATGTTCTTTAACAATTGGGAGAAGTCAATCAGAGAAACGATAGACATGCTGAACAAATCACTCTACGGGATTGATTTTAACACATCTCCCGTGACATATATCCAACTGGTCAACTCTAAACGATTAAATACAGAAATATCGGACTTCAAGAGAGAACTTGACAATGCAATTCCAAACATTCATGAAACCAATGCCACCATTGACGGTAAACGAGTCCATTTCGAACAAAAGATACAACCTCTAATGGAACATCTTAAAAACGAACAATGGCGACGTAAAGTAATGGATGTGAGGAGTTGGTTCTCTTATAAAGCAGAAGAATTCTACAAAGAAACCGGGCAGAAGTTTAAGACATACGAAAGTATGGGACAACTGTCTGGTGGCGAAAAGGCTCAGCTCACTTATACCATTTTAGGTTCAGCCATAGCCTATCAGTTTGGACTAACAAAAGACGGCTTGCAAGCTAAATCTTTGCGTTTCATTGCCATAGATGAGGCTTTCAAGGCACAAGATGAAGACAAAGCACGCTATTTGATTTCGCTATGCAAACAATTGAATTTGCAACTACTGGTAGTAACACCAAGTGACAACATACATATTGTAGAAAATGATATCTCATTCGTCCATTATGTAGAACGTCGAGGAAACGAATCTGTTTTGTATGATATGCCAATTGTACAGTTCAAGCAAGAACGTGAAAAATATCTAGCCAATGATAACACCAACTGAGATTAAAAATAGAGCGGCAAACAAGTACAAGGCTTATTTGCAATCAATTGTTGAAGGTGAGACTTTCAGCCCAATTGTCATTGTTGGTGATAAAAAGCCAAACGAGGACATCGTGAAGTTTGAAGTAGAGCTAACAGAATTGATGAACCATTCTAAAGAGAAAAAGGGGTATGGTTATACTATTGAATACCAATCCGTAAAGACTAAAAGGCATGGATTGCAAGATGTTCCAACGGATATTAGTTTTCAAACTGAATATGACTATCTGAAATATATTAACGAAGAAAAAACTACTGCAAAATTCAAGAAAGACATAGTTGATATCCTTTCGTTATTTCCAGCACTGAAAGATTGGATTTACAAATATCCCATGAAAGTAATAGACAACGATTGGGAGAGCTTGTTGAAGGTGTGTGAGTATTTCAAAGATACCCCACAGCCATGCCTTTATATTCGCGAATTGCCGATAAATGTCCATACTAAATTTATTGAAAGCAATAAAGGCGTTATTCGCGAACTGCTCGATATTATTATCCCAGAATATATCGATGTGAATGAAAAGCATTTTGAAAGCCGCTTCCATCTCAAATATGACGAACCTTTAGTTCGTTTCAGAATATTAGATGAGGCCATTAGTCAGCAGCTCTTTGGAGGCGTTAGTGATTTAAGTATCCCCATAAGTGCATTTCAACATTTGTCATTCCCCATTCAAACAGTATATGTAGTTGAGAATAAGATCAATATGCTGACTTTCCCCAACAAGAGAAACAGCATTGTCATTTGGGGACATGGATTCGGCGTTGATATGATGAAGGATATTGGATGGTTCAGGACGAAAAAGATCTATTACTGGGGAGATTTGGATGCACAGGGATTCCAAATCCTTTCAGAAATCAGAACTCATTTCAGACAGGTGGAAAGTTTTTTGATGGATCGTAATACGTTTGACCTTTTTTTTGAAAACGAAAGAGGTACAGAAACTAACATTAAAAAGGATTTGTGTCTCACGCAAGAAGAAAGCGAGCTGTTCAACTATTTGAAAGATAATAATTATAGGTTAGAACAAGAGAAAATACCGTTTGAATATGTGTCGAGAATGATACCTCTTTAAATTGGATCCAATAATTAAAGATATTATTTAATGAACCCGCTATGAAAAAACACCTCACCCTCCTCCTCGCCTGCCTTCTCTTCGCAGGCACTACATTCGCCCAGCAGCACCTCTCATTCAAAGGTGTTCCTATCGATGGCACGTTGAAGGCATATACCGATGCCATGGTGAAAGCTGGTTTCCACTATGAAGGAACGCAGGACGGAATATCCTTGTTGACGGGCGACTTCGCAGGATACAAAAACTGTATTGTCGGCGTATCAACGCTGAAGAACTGCGATGTGGTTAACCGTATCGCCGTCCTCTTTCCCGATAGAGACACATGGTCCTCGCTCCTGGGCGATTATGAACATCTTAAGGAGATGCTGACTGAGAAGTACGGCACTCCTACGGATTCCAAAGAGAAATTCACTGGATATGTGGGAGATGACGAGAACGGTCTTATTATGCTTGCCATTAAAGATGGCGAATATGTGTGGTACACTACATTTACAACAGAATTGGGCGAGATCGAGCTTTCGCTTGTTGAGGGAACTAAATATCAGACAGCCAAGGTGAGGCTGCTTTATTCCGACAAGGCTAATTCCGACAAGGTGCGCAAGGCGGCCATGGATGATCTGTGATCTTCCGCTTTTCGCCAAAGCGCTCCCCCTTGCGCACCGTCATTCCGTTTGGCCACCACGCCATACCGGAAACGCTTGCCCTTGCCGATAGCCTTGCATTATCGGAATGACCGGACATTTGCGGGCCAAACGGAATCTCCGTCTCGCAAGTGTATGGGGTGACGGAAGAGTGCCTTTTTCGATAGCACGTTCACTTGCGAGCTTGGGATTCCATTTGGCGTACACTCCCTCGCGAGCCACTGCCTGCCTCATCCGTTTCTGCCCGCACTTGCGGGTCAACGCATTCGTCTTCGCAGGTGCCTTCCGGCCAATTGTCTTCCGAATTCAACCTCAAACTCAAGGACAGTTACTTGTCCGAAACCCTCAACACTTTCGACCAGCGCAGTACAAACGAAGGATTCCTTTATTTGCTGTTCTATCTGACACTGATCATTTCCGACGAAGCCCCGAGCTTCTTCGCTATAGAGAACATCGACACAGCGTTCAACCCGAAGCTTTGCCGTGAGGTGATCAAACGTCTCATTGTACTCGCACGGGAACATAACAAACAAATCATCGCCACGACGCACAATGCGTCGGTACTTGATGGCATGGATCTATACGAGGATGATGTCCGTTTGCATGTGGTTCGCCGCTCAATCGACGGCTACACCATGACCAATAGGGTTGTATTGAAAGAGAATATGACGATGCGCCTTTCGGAAGCATGGGTGAAAGGTATTATCGGCGGCCTGCCGGACAATTTTTAACGACAAAACTAAACGATTAATACTATGAAAACAATAGCATTGGTTTGTGAAGGAGTGTCTGAGAGCAAGATACTCACCTATATCATCAACAGATATTTGGATGGCGACGTGGTGGTGAACTCAATCCAACCGTCGCTCACGACAGCCCATGGACAGGAGAAACAGTCTTCCGAAGGCGGATGGTTGCAAGTGTATGGGGTGACGGAAGCGTACGGTTCTCGATAGCGCGTTCCCTTGCGAGTCAACGCATTCCCACGGCAACCGCACCAAAACTCGCCACGCCCAGTAAATAAAGACTGCGCAGAATGGCAGTCTTCCCAGTTTCGCAAAAAAATGTACGACAAGTGCCGTTTGGGTGGCTTTTTTTCGGAGGAAAAGGCACACCAAACCAGCACTTGTTGATTACCAAGCAGTTGTAAGGACTCGGAAAGGTGCTGTGTTATCTGCGCGGATTGCCTGCGTTACAACAGGCTGATCAGCTGCTTCCGATACTCGTCGTCAAGGGCAGCCTTGAACATACGGCGCTTCAGCGAGACGCGCTTCTTGCCGTAGTCAACCCCGTCGTTCTTCAGCACGTTCAGCGCCATCTTCCTGATAATGTTGAAGTTTTCTGCACTGTTACCCTCTCTTTTTGTGTCTGAGTCCTCCCCGAAGGTCACATCCAGGCTCCAGTGCATGCTCTCCACGCCCCAATGGCTTCGGATGCACTCCGCGCACCGCTCCGCCTGGTTCCGCTTCATTGAGGTGATGTAGTAGCGCGTCGCTCGGGTAGTTTCCCCTGTCTTCTTGTCTGTCACCTCGCTATCCACGCGCACAATCATCTGCAGTCCCTTCCACCTGTGACCCGTGAACAGGTGCGACAGATCGTCGATGAAGCGGTATCTGCGAACCTCCGCCCGCCCGTGGTCGGTCTCTTCGGTGGTGACGTCCGCGCAGCATGGCAGCTTCTCGAAACTGTGCTCGGTGTCGAGACGCAGAGTGGACTGGTTCTTCTTCAGCGCGAGCACGTAGTCGGCTCCGTGGCCGACGATGCGCTCGGCAATCTTCACCTGACAGCCCATTGCGTCGATGGTCACCGCAGCTCCCTTCAGGTCAAGGATTTCCAGCAGCTCGTTGAGGGCGGAGATCTCGTTGCGCTGCCACCCTTGCCTGCGCAAGAGTCATCAGGTTCTCGCCCACCCACGCGCTTACGATGTGCACGGGGCTTTCGTGGTTCATTGCGCTGGCGCCCCTGACAGTCTTGCCGTCCAGGCTCACGGTCTTGCCCGCGACCCCGCCGACGGTGGCTGTCACCCACGCCGTGAAGCGCTTGCGGAACTCTCCGGGCTTGAGCGCGCTGAAGAATCGGCGCAGCGTATCCTCGCACGGCAGCCCCATGGAGACGTCTATGTACTTGGAGAAGAATCCTTTGCGGTACTTGGCGAAGTCCGCAATCTCCTCCCATCCGGTGAGCCCGCACAACGCGCCCACAATGGTGATGAAAACAATGTTTCGCAACGGATGGATGGTCCGGCCGACAACGCGGGGGTCCTCCATGTCCTCAAAATGCTTTAAAGTCTCACTTTTCATACTTGTATATTATAAATGTAGATAATTCGGAGCATCACCACCCAGAATCACGGCTGAGAATCCAGTGATTTTTCGGAACATCACCACCCAAAAACGGTGAAAAAACCTCAAAAATCGTGTTCTCGGGGCTATCGGGGACCATGTTTTTCGGAGCATTGCCACCCAGCCGCGAACGAGGAGGGTGAAAAGGTGCAAAAAGGTGCCCCGTTTCGGAACATCACCACCCATTTTTGAAAGGTACACCGCTGGAGACCAAAGCTTTTCGGAGCATTGCCACCCACTTGTTTGTTAACTTTGCAGCTCGAAATCAAATTGAGCAAGCTATGGCAGGAAAATGTAAAGAAATGAACAAGATCAAACAAGCGTTGCGTCTCCATCTTGACGGGGAGACAAACCGGTCGATAGGCCGCAAACTGGACCTGTACAAGGGTACGGTCAACAAATATGTCAATATGGCAAAAGCCTGCGGCATCCCCATACCAGAGCTGCTGGCGATGGAGGAGCCCGAGATAGAGCGCGTGCTCACGGGCGGCAACCCTGCCTACAGCGACAGCCGCTTCCAGGACTTGAAGGACAGGCTCCAGTACATCGCTTCGGAGCTGCAGAGGAGGCACATGACGATGTACCTGCTCTGGAGGGAGTACCGCACGGAGAAACCCGACGGATACGGTTACACGCAGTTCTGCTACCATGTGAATCAGTTCACCGAGGCGCAGAAGCCGTCGTTCGTGCTCTCGCCCGACCGTGAGGGCGGGCAGTACCTGTTTGTGGACTTCGCCGGCGACACGCTCTCCTATGTCGACCTTGACACAGGGGAGGCGGTGAAGTGCCAGGTCTTCGTGGCGACGCTGCCCGCGTCGGACTACGGCTTTGCGATGGCGGTGCCCTCGCAGAAGGTGGACGACTTCCTGTACGCCATGGAGTGCTGCCTGAGGCACATCGGCGGAGTGCCGAAGATAATAGTGACCGACAACCTCAAGTCGGCCGTGGTGAAGGCCGACCGTTACGAGCCGGAGGTCAACCGCTCCCTCGAGGACTTCGCCGAGCACTTCGGCTGCGTGACCATACCTGCCAGGTCGGGCAAGCCGAAGGACAAGGCACTGGTCGAGAACCACGTCAAGCTCACCTACCACGACGTGTACGCCCCGCTGCGCAACCGGCAGTTCTTTTCTATTGACGAGCTCAACCGGGCCATAGCCGAGCAGATGATACTCCACAACCAGAGGAGGATGCAGCGTCTCCCGTTCACCCGCGAGGAGCGCTTCATCTCCATCGACAAGCCCGCCCTGAAGCCCCTGCGGGCCGAGCGCTTCGAGATCAAATACCGCTGCGAGCTGCTCGTCAACGCCAACAGCTTCGTCTATATGGGCCGTTCGAAGAACTACTACTCAGTCCCATACAGGCTCATCGGGCAGAAAGTCAGGGTTATATACACCAGGACGATGGTCTTCATATACTCGCGGCAGGGCGAGAAAGTCGCCACCCACAACCGCTCCTACCGGATCGGGGAATACGTCTGCGACAAGTCGCATCTGCCGTCCTATTACAACGACTACGTCAGCCTCTCGCCCTCCAAGTACATCCAGCGCGCCGAACGCGTCTCGACGCTGTTCGGCGAAGTGATACGCGGGGTGTTCGGGCAGAACACGTCGGTGCCTCCCGAGACCTACTACAAGTCGTGCGACGGGCTGTTCAGCCTTCAGAGGACCACCGACCCCGAACTGTTCGAACGGGCTTGTGCGGCGGCGCTCGAACGGCACCGCTGCAACTACGGGTTCATCAAGAACCTGATCGGGAGCAAATGCGCCGGTCTCCTCGCCGAGAGCGGGGAACCCGTGCTCTTCCCTGCCGACCATGAGAACATACGGGGGAGGGAATACTTCTTTTAATGCAACAACCCACTAAATGTCAAACAATATGGAAAATCAAATCTATCAGGACCTAAAAGGTCTTCGTCTGTCGGGCATGGCCGAATGTTGGCAGAACCTTCAGGAAACGCGGAAGCATCAGGAGATAGCCCTTCAGGACGGGCTGCTCATGCTCATACAGGCCGAGCACGACCAGCGTTCCGCAAACAGGACGGCGAGACTGATCAAAAACGCCAGGTTCCGTTACGACGCAAGCATCGACCAGCTCGTCTTCGACCCCGCGAGAGGCCGCGACCAGGGGCGCATCATGCAGCTCGCCTCTTGCGAGTACATCAGGCAGGGAGCCTCCGTGCTCATCACCGGCCCGGCCGGTGTGGGCAAGAGCTACCTCGCAACAGCTCTGGGTTACCAGGCCTGCCTGTCGGGCTTCAAGGTGCGCTACTACAACATGAGCAAACTCCTCGGGGACATCCAGATGGCCCGCATCGAGGCCAAGGCGGCCAAGTTCTTCGACCGCATGGCCGAAATGGAACTGCTCATCATCGAGGACTTCGGGATGAAGGTTCTCGACGGCCAGCAGCTGCTTGACTTCATGGAGCTCATTGAGGACAGACACGCCCGCAAATCCACCGTCATCACAAGCCAGCTGCCCGTCAGAAACTGGTATGATGTGCTTGTGAAGAATACCACCGTGGCCGACGCCGTGCTTGACCGGCTCGCGAAAACGGCACACCGTTTTGAACTAAATGGTGACAGTATGAGAAAATAATCGTATTTTTGCCGCGCCAGGCTTGAAACGTTAACTCAAGTGGGTGGTTATCGCCGAAATGCCTGGGTGGTTATCACTGAAATATCTA
>Ga0310696_10003945_pt1 | contig 18350 bp, 11 predicted proteins | sample AusTroGonzalo_MG_4_FD_203885 | JGI IMG/M metagenome (GOLD analysis project Ga0310696, IMG submission 203885) | Bovine rumen microbial communities from tropical cattle in Woodstock, Queensland, Australia - Gonzalo_02 (v2) (version 2) | ecosystem: Host-associated > Mammals > Digestive system >...
CCCGATCAGAATACCGTTTCCGGTCTCGTCGTTGATTTCTCTCCCGACGGCGTCATCATCCTCGTGGAAAATCCGTCCGGGAATATCGTGGAGATCCGAAGCGGAGACCTGCTCGGTTACTGACCGACGGCCCGCGCGATCGACTTCGCAATACGCCGGATCGTCTCTTTCTCCAGATACGGGTGCATCGGCAGTGCGAAAATGTTCGATGCCGCTTCTTCCGCGCACGGAAAGTCCCCGCGCTTGTACCCGTACTCCTTCATCGCCTTCAGAAGGTGCATCGGGATCGGATAATATCTCGCGGTGGGGATCCCGTCCGCTTTCAGCGCTTCCTGGATCTCCCGGAACTTCGGCGAACGCAGACAGAACTGCGCCCACACCGACCGGTAGCCAGGCAGGATCACCGGCAGCGTTGCCAGACCGTCCAGGCATTCCATGTAAGTGTGTGCGACCTCCTGCCGACGCTCCAGCTCTCCGGGGAAGATCTTCAGCTTGGCCAGAAGAATCGCCGCCTGCATCGTATCGAGGCGGGCATTGAGTCCCAGCCGGACGTTGTCGTACTTGTCTTCCGAGCTCCGTCCGTGCACGAGGATCGAATACATCTTCCCGTACAGCTCTTCATCGTCCGTAAAGACCGCTCCGCCGTCTCCGTAGCATCCCAGCGGCTTCGCCGGGAAGAAGCTGGTACACCCGATGGTCCCCATGGAAGGCGCCACCGCGCCGGTCGCGTCTTTCGCGCCGAAGCCCTGGCACGCATCCTGAATGATGGGCAGAGAATACTTTTCCGCGATCGCCCGGATCGCCGGGTAGTCCGCCGCCTGCCCGAACAGGTCAACGGGAATAATGGCCTTCAGCTTCAGCTTTCCTTCGGACTGAACGCGCCGGATCGTCTCCTCCAGCTTTTCGGGATCCATGTTGTAGGTACGGAGATCGATGTCGGAGAAAACGGGCGTGGCGCCACGCAGCGCCACGGATTCCGGAGTCGCGAAAAAGGTGAAGGGAGTCGTGATGACCGCATCGCCCGGCCCGATCTCCAGCGCCATCAGCGCCATAAGGAGGGCATCCGTGCCGCTGGAGCAGCAGAGCGCATATTTCGATCCGGTAAAGGCCGCCAGCTGTTTTTCCAGCTCCGAGACCTCCCGACCCAATATGAACTGTCCTGATTCCAGCACCGCATTCAGATTGTTCAGCACTTCCTCGCGGATCGTTCCGTACTGGGTCTTCAGATCGATAAACGGTATCATCTTTTTCTTATTCCTCTTTCTCAGATCCCATCATCAATACGGGAACGAGGGCATACCACGTTCCTCGTTCTCGCGGATCGGCGAGCCGTCCGGCTTGATCAGCCGGCTCGTCATGAAGATCAGCAGACTGGTCTTATCGGATCCGCGTCCTTTCGACTGGAACAGCCGTCCGACCAGCGGAATATCGCCGAGGATCGGGTACTGGTCGTCCACCATGGAAACACGGTCGCGGATCACGCCGCCGAGGACGATCGTTTCGCCGTCGTAGCTGACGACGGTCGTTTCCACCGTTCTGGCTTCGATGATCGGCTTTTTCAGCGTATTGGGATAGTAACGGGTCATACCGTTCGCTTCCAGAGGCATTTCATAGCTGTAGTCCGTCCAGCCGACGAACATCTGGATCACAGGCGTCATCACCAGCGTGATCGTGAAGTTCTCCTCCACCTGAGGCCGGACATTCAGCACGATACCTTCTTCGACCGGATCGCCGAACGACGGGATGGACGGCTGGAAGACCGGAATGTCTCTTCCGCTGTTCGAGGAAATGATTTCCAGCGTCGGATCATCCCATTCATCCGGATAGTACCGTTCCGTCACCATCTTGATCACGGCGTCTTCATTGGCCAGCGTCGTCACGCGGGGCGCGGAAAGGATGTCCGAGGAATCCGCCAGATCCAGAGCATGCACCTTTGCACTCCAGTTCAGACCGGAATCCGGATCCTGGTGCGCCCAGCTCACCACGGTATCGTTGTTCACCGTCATCGAATCCGTGAAGGCACTCGTGTCCTGCGCCGCATTGCGGACCAGCTGGGAGTTGGGGCCCCACGTCACGGAACTGCCGTAGATGGACGTCAGGTTCAGCGGCAGAGCGTAGTACGAGGGAACGTCCTGCGTAAACGGAAGCGTCACCTGAGCATCTCTGGGAACCTGATAGGTATCATTGAGCTCGTATGTGCCGTTGGTGTCCCGCACCGTCACACCGTTCAGCACCGAGGTGCCGTTGCCGGCCGTGTACGGAGGATAGTACACCAGCGTATAGGGACGTCCGTCTCCATAGGGATTCGGGATCGGTCCGGGCTGATTGTCGGGGCCGACTACCGGAGTCAGCGGAATGGCCTGTTCCCGGATATCGGTTTCGCCATTTGTCGGACGCGAGATCACGTACTCGAACCCGAGTTCTTCCAGGTCGTTCAGCTGGACTTCGACGAACTTCACCTGCACAAGAACCTGGTTCGTCTGCTCGTTGCTCAGCTGCTCCAGAATATCACTGATCATTTCCAGCGCGGCCGGCGTATTGGAAACGATCAGACGGCTCACCGCCTCGTCATACTTGATGGCCGCATTGGCCGGGAACGGCACACCGCGTGTCTCGAAGAATCTGCGGATCGCCGAACTGCTCTGCTGAGAGCCGCCCTCTTCATCCGAACTGCTGCTCGAAGAAGACCCGCTTTCCTCGCCGCCTTCGCCGCCCAGAAGATCAAGGGCGTCCTTCTCCACCACGAACACCCGAAGTTCGCACTCGTCCAGAGGCACGCCGTCATCCGCGATCAGGACCGCGTGGGGCTCCACGCGATACCGAACACCGGCAGCCTCGCAAACAAGTTCGATGGCCTGACGGAGATCCACATTGTCCACCTTCAGGTAGTCGATCATGTACTTCGTGCGGCCGCCCGCGGAGGCGTCGTCTCCCGACTCGCCGTCTTCCTCGCCGCCTTCTTCGGACTCTTCATCGCCCTCTTCGGACTCTTCATCATCCGAGGACGACTCTCCTTCATCGCTCTCCTCGGCATCTTCTTCCTCGTCGTACGAGGAGGAGGATTCGCCGTCTTCACCCGCTTCACCCTCCTCGCCTTCCTTAGCCGGCTTGTTGGAGAGGAAAAGAAGAATGTTCACGCCATTCTTGTCCGGATCCAGCTCCTTGCTTCTGCGGCGCAGGATATCGATCACTTCCTGAAGCGTCTGATCTTCGAAGTCCAGATTCGGGATGATGATGTTCTTCAGTTTGCCTTCGATGTTCTTCGTGTCATCGGTCTTGGTTCCGAAATCGACCCCGTTTTCCTGATCGTCGATATTCGAAGGCGACACGATCGAGTTCACGCTCTTCCACGCGACATCCGCATCCCGCTCAAGCGTCACCACATCGTGGCGGCGGCGGCCCGCATCGATAAGATGGAGGAAGCAGCGACGCAGGTAGTCAATGGCCATTTCGTTATACGGATCCTCCAGCAGAACGGCCTGGAAATGATCCCGGGCCTTGGCCCACTGTCCGGTTTTGTAGAACTGCTGACCTTTCCGCATCTCGCGTTCGATGGTCAGCTGACGTTCCGGAGCCTGCTGATCCACGGAATAATACGAAGTCTCCTCATTGTATTCGGTGGCTTCCTTCAAGCGGTTGAATTTCTTGATGAGAGCTTCCGAATACGCCTTGATCTCTTCGTTGTCGGGATCCACGGCCACGGCCTCGTTGCATTTCGCGATGGCTTCGTCGAACATATTCGCATTCATGGATTTTTCCGCATCCACGAACATTTCCAGAGCCAGATTGTAGTACGCCTTGGAAAGAAGAGCCTTCGCCGAGGCGATCTTCTCCTGCACTTCCGGCGGCTGAAGAGAATCCTCGCCGGCGGACTTGCCGTCGCGCAGAACCTCGATAGCCTTCAGCGCATGCTCGCTGGACGTACGGAAAGAGCCCTCGATGAAGTCATTCCGGGCCATCGTGTAGTAATCATCCGCCGTTTTTTCGCGCTTTTCCGCATCAATGGCGGCCTCGGCTTTCATCCGCGCCGCATCATTGGCATCAGCCTCAACTGCAGCAGGCGCTTCCGCCGTCTTGTCCGCCTCGGCTGCGGCCGACTCCTCCGCGGCCTTCTCCTGAGCATAAAGAGTGAACGCCGACAGCACTGTGACAGCGGCTGTCAACCGGATGAAACGGGAAGGGGTAATCATTGCGGTCTCCATGATATCTGAAAGATGTTTTTTAGTCATGTTATCCTCCCCTCGCTCAACGCCGGAAATCCGGCAGGCCTGTGGCCGGGTTGGACCGGAGCGGGACACCGTCGCCGCTGATCAGTCGGGATGTGACGGAAACCAGCAGGTTCTCCTTTTCGATGAAGGTGCTGTCGCTGGAGAACAGTCTTCCGAACAGCGGGACATCGCCCAGAACCGGCCACTTGTCGTCCTGACGGGTCTGGCGGTCAACGATCATGCCGCCGATCATCACGGTCTGTCCGTCATAGACTTTGATCTTGGTCTGAACTTCCCGGCGTGAAAGTTCCGGCATTTTCATCGTGATCTTGGAAGTATTGTCGACCGCGGTGAAATATCCGAACACGATCTCATAGCTGTAATCGGACCAGCCGACCAGATCGACGACCGAGGGAGCGAGCTCCAGGTTGATCGTGTAGTTGTTCGGGCTGACCGTCGGAGTCGCCGTAAAGACCACGCCCACGTCCGTGGCGTCGCCGAATTCCGGCACCGAAGGCTTCAAGGACACGCTGGATCCGCAGCTTGTGGAGATTTCGGGCTCGGACCAGGAATCCGGGAAGTACATCTGGCGCACCATGCGGATCGTGGCGGACTCGCCGTTCTTCGCCATCAGCTTCGGCGAGGAAAGCACTTCCGCACGGTCAGTACGGTCAATGGCATTCACCGTCAGGAACAGGCTCCACACGTTATCGCTGCCGAAGTTGGGCAGAATATTCAAATTGTTGATGAGGGTATTGTTCGTCCCCATCGATTTGCGCATAGGCGACGAAATCGAGAAAGACCAGTTCGGATTCACGTTCTCATGGGTCAGAGTCCAGTCGAATCCCAGTTCCTCATAATCGTTCATGGAGATCTCCATGATCTTCGCTTCGATCAGGACCAGCGGCGTATCGATGTCGATCTCACGGATCAGCAGCTCCAGCTTCCGCAGATTTTCCGGCGTATGCTGCACCACGATCCGGTTCTTTCTGGAATCATAGGCAATGTAGAAAGTATCGTCCGGGAACTGGAATCCAAGTTCCATGAAATACTTGCGGAGCTTCTCGGAATAGTCCGGCGCAGCTTTCCGCTTCGACATGGTGCCGGCAAGGCCCGAGGAGAAGGTATCCTCCACCTTCATGCCGCCCAGTCCTTCGTCCAGCTTGAATCCTTCGCCGGAACTGCTGCTTTCCGAATCCGAACCGCTTTCCGATCTCGCGCTGTAATTGACCATGCGGTTCACCGTGGCGCGGCGGATTGGAATGTAGATTTTATCCTTCGTATCACCCTTCGCGATCTCCGCTTCCGGTCCGATCACGATGATCTGACTCTTTTCGTTAATCCGGAATCTCAGATCCGCCTGAAGACAGAGATAGCGGATCGCATCGTAGAGCGGAACGTTCTGAAGACTGAAGGTCAGGCGCTTGTCCGCGTTCTTGCCCTTCTGTCCGGTGACCATGATCTGCACACCGATACGCTCCGGGTCGACCTCTTTGCTCTTTTCACGAAGGTAGTCGATGGCATCCGTCACGCCCCGGTCGATGAACTCGACGGAGGGGATGATCAGCTTTTTGGACTTTTCGTACAGCGGCGAATTGGTTTCCGTATACTCGCGGGCATTCTGATCCGGAAGGATGGACTGCTCACGGGGAATGTTTTCCATCCAGCGCCATTCGACCAGCGCCTGATCCTGAAGCATCTCGTTGTATGCGCGCATATCGGCCACAAAGTAGAGCTTGCGGTAAATACGCGTGAGCATCTGCGTGGCCCGTTCATTGTACGGATCCAGGATCAGGATCTGCTCCATCTTGTCGCGAGCCTGCGTGAACCGTCTGTTGCGATACAGATTTTCACCTTCATGATAGAGCCTCTGGATATCTTTCTGACGATCCTCATATCCGGGATCGATCACGTCCAAAGAGGTTTCCTTGACGACATCGGTGTAGTTCGTGATTTTGGCGAAGTCCGCATTCAGCGCGTCCGCGCGGGCGGCGAAATCGCTCCGGGAATCCTGCGCCACGGCCAGGTTCAGCGCCTGCTGTTCACCGCCGTACGTTCCCAAATAGTACATGAATTTCGCCCGGAGGATCTGCTTCTGCATGGCAGTCCCCTTTTCGGCCGCAGAGGAAAGATCCTTGTCCGAAATCACATTGATATATTCATCACGGCACCGCTGAAGCATGGCTTCCGCATAGGAACGATGGCAGTCTTTGGCGAAAACCGCATATTTCTCCTTCAGCACTTCCGCCGTCTTTCCCGGCTTTTCCGCCTCGAACTTATCCAGGCGGACCTTCGCTTCGGACAACTTCTGCAGAGCCTGTTCGTACTCTCTGTTTTCCGTAAAGGCGCCTGCCTCGGAGAGAAGTCCGAGTATCGCCTTTTCATCAACGGAAAACTCCGTTTCATAGCTCTGCGCATCCGAGGATGCAGTCTCCGCGGGTGCTGCCGGCGCCGGCTCGGCGACTTTTTCAGCGTCCTCGGCGGAAGCGTCCCATGAAAACGTCATGAAAACGGCGGCAAGGCAAACGACCGCGCCCTGTGCGCAAGGGGAAAACAACTCAGCGTGTAGCCTCATCTTGATACTTTCCTTATTTTCTATGTTGAATTTCATTTTCATTCTTTCCTCCGGACATCAACGCCGCGACCGACGGGAAGGCTTTTTCCTCGAACCCGAGGGCACTTTCAGAGGCTGAAGACCTCTGTCGCGTCCGCTGTAATCCGGGACAGGCTCGTCCGGATTCTCATCGCTCGAACGCCGTTTTTCCACGATCGGCTGCTTCGTATATTTTTTCAGCTCAATTTTCTCACCCTTGGCATTCACGACCACCGCCGAATTCGGGGTAGCCGACTCCACGGTATATTCCTCCACGCCGGTCTTGGCATCGCCGAGACGGAAGGACTTTCCGACCTGACAAGGTATATTCTTTTTGTACGGCTCGTTCCAGAGTTCGGCGGTTTCCACAGGATCGTACACAGGCTTGTTGTAATCGCACCGGATCTTCTCGTCGAAGCCGTTCCGCTGCACGATAATAGCCGTACCCCGTCCGGGATTGGCCTCATCGTCCGGAATGACATCCACAACCTTGAAGGTCCAGGACTTGTGCTTGATTTCCTCGCCGAGCTTCTTCGGGCGCGTACGGGAACTCTTCCATCCGGGTTCCTTATATTCGATGTTGAACTCCATCTTGTCCTTGTCCGTCACGCCGGAAGAGGCAAGTCCTTTGAAGGAGAAATCAGCAATCCTCGTGCGTCCCAGTCTTTTCACCGTCGTGTAGGTGATATAGGCAGGATGCGACTTCGGATCCTGGGGATCCGTCTTCAGCACATATTCCTCGTATGTGGTGTAATGGTCTCCATCGGGATCTTCGTCGATTGACGTACTGTCGTCCGCGTAAATATTGTTCTCCTTTTCCCAGGAGTCCGGAACACCGTTCGAGTTCCGGTCGTTGTTCCCACCGACACTGAAATCGATATCCTGGTCTCTGCGATCGGACTCCTTCAGACGCGGCTTCAATTCCTTTCCGCAGTCGGCAATGGGACAATGCCCAACGGCCGTGGAACCGATCTCGGGGAAATAAGATGTGGGGATCAGATTAAAGCAGAAGGGACAGACAGAAAGATGGAACGAGGAAAAGAGATCGGTTCTGGGATGCGGCAAAGCATTGACCTTCGGCTCCGGATGCCACTGTACGAAATCCGAGAAAATGAACGAATCCTTGAACTTCTCCTGCGTAAAATCGAAGGGGACCTGATCCGAGGCGGGATCTTCCTTATTGATGATCGCATCGACCCTCTGGCTCTGCACAGCCTGAAGGAAATTCACCTGCCAGACAAGCAGAACGGCGAAGATCACCAGCAGGCAGGCCAAAATGATCTTTTCATAGTGGGACTGAAAAAAAGCCATCATTTTACAGTATTTCCTTTCCTGCGCGGTTAATCTTTCGTCGAACCCAGCGTTTCGCCCACGTACTGTATATAGTTGAACTTGATGAGCGCGGTTACAAGTTCATTCTCTCCGATCAGCACGGCCCCGTATTCGGGATCGGCGTAAATGTCCTCGACTGTCCGTTTCTTCACAGTCTGACCGTCGGAGGAACGATCTTCGTATTCCGTTCCCGGCTCGCGGTCACGCTGTTCTGCTGCTTGACGGGCCTCCTCTTCGGCCTTGGCAGTCTCCTTCCGGAGAGCATCGACCTTGTCGTAGGCAGCCTTCACCTCGTCCATCTGCGCAGTCTTGAAGAAACTGATCTCCTGAATGTCGTACACAATGTTCTGCTGATACGCATGATGAAGGTGATTGATGAAATCGCGGATCTCGCCGCCGGTGGAAACGATGGTCACTTCGTAGGCGAACTTCTTGTAATCCGGACCCATTTCCCGGAAAGTGTCGCCGCTCAGGTCACCGGTGGGCTTTTCGCTGAAAGGCGAGGAGATGCTCATAAGATACTGGATATTCGTCTCGCGCATGCGGCGGAAGAGATCTTCGATGATCCGGTAATGCCGCAGGATATGCACCACGTTTCCGGGAGGCGGAAGCATATTCTTGTGGTTGAACGTATACGCGGGAATCCGGGCTTCGATCCCCGGCTCGTTGCTCTGGCCCGAGGAATTCTTCGACAGCTTATCGAGACCGGGAATGATGGACGGATCCTTCCGGATATGGGTCAGGATCTCATCCACAAAGACCTTGCACTGGAAACTCGTCATCGTCCGGGGCAGCCCCAAGGCATCCAGGAAAATGAACTTCGCATCCTGCAGGTCGATCGTTTCGATGGTATTCTTCTGGATCTGAAGGCGGAACTGATAGAAAGCCTTTTCGAACGTTTCCAGCGCACCCGACTTATAGGCGGCCAGCTCGGCCTCGGTGGCGGATTCCATGCTTTCCGGGGGCTGGATCAACAGATCGCGGAACTTGTCGAAGAGCTCGTTGTATTCCTCGATCAGCCGTTCGTTGTCTCGCGAGGCGGACGCATCCGAAGCATTCTTCCGGTCCGAATAATATTCGTTGTAGAGGTCGGCAAATGAAGAACGGATCTCGTCTTCCGAAAAATGCAGTTCCACGGGCTCCCGTCCGGAGGAAGACTGGGCCGCGGGGGCCGCTGTCTGAGGCTGAACGGCAGCCTGAGCCGGGACATCCGCCGCGGGGGCCGCTGCCTGAGGCTGAACGGCGGCCGGGGCCGGGGCTACAGCCGCGGGGCCGCGGGCATCCACAAATTCTTTCGGAGGAAGCGGCGCGCTGCGGAGGAAGGCGGAGGATTCCAGATTTTTCAGGAAATCCTTGAGAGCATCGCGGTAGGGATTGCCGATCTTTCTGCGGATATCGCGGATCCGCTGCTGAAGCTGTTCCGTGTTTGCCAGAATGATTTTCTCGCTCATCTTCACGGGATTGGGATTCTGCCGTCTGTTGATCTGCTGGATGGCGGCATCGTCTTCTTCGATCTGCACCATGATGTCCTGAACATCGCCATACACGCTGAAGCATTCGTAAATCAGAATGCAGGCGCAGACGAACGTAATGGAAAGGACCGCGATCAGGGTCTTGTTGTTTTTTACGAGGGGACTGATTTTCATTCTTTACTCTCCCTGCGCAGCCGATGATTTTTTGGGCATGGTGATCTTACGAAGGACGGCCGTATACTCCGCAGAATTGATCGGATTCTTGAGTTCGATGGATGCCCGGAACTTGGAGATATTGAAATTGTAGGTATTCGCATCCTGCTGGGGCTCCAGATTTCCCTCAAAAAGTCCGGCTTTCTTGAGATGGTCGCTCAAGAGACCGATCGTCTCGTTCGCTTCGGGAACCAGATAATCGACACCCTTGTTGCCGATGATGTACGCATCCAGGTTCAGCCACTTTGCCGACACGTCCATAGTCTGAGATGCCTTTTTGGAGTCGGAATCATCCCGCGAACGACGGCGGGAGAAAAGACTCGCCATATCGAAATCATCATCGTCCCCGCCGATATCCTCTACCGGCTGCTGGGCACGGGTCTGAGCGGCAACGACAGGCGTGACCAAAGGCGTTTTTTCAACGGCGATCTTGGAGAACCACACGTTATGCGGAATGCAGTATTGAAGCAGATCGAAGAAGGTGATCCAGTTCTCCCGATGCTCCAGATGTTTCGTAATGGCGTCAAATGTCTGCTGCGCGCTTTCGAATTCGGCATAGGCACGCCGGACATCGTTATCCGTTTTCTTCTTGTCCTCCACGATACGCCGGAAGGAAGTCTGCTTGTTCTCAATGGCGTCCTTCTGGATATGCAGAGCCCAGGCCGTAATGCCCAGATACACGATAAGCGAAATGGCCGACGCATAGAAGAACGGCCGTTTCGTACGGAAGATATGCTGTTTCCGGACCGTCTCCGGGATGAGCGAGATGGAGATCGGCGGATTGCCGATGTAACGGAGGGCCAGCCCTACCAGCTCGCCGAACAGATGGGCGAAGTCACGGAGCGTATCCGCGTTGATATCCGGCCCCAGCTGAACGACCTGGAACGGGTTGAAATATTCCACGGGCACCCGCAGCTTCTCGGCGAAGAACCGGGGGGTGAAGGGAAGAATGCTGCTGCCGCCGGTCAGATACAGTTTTTCGGGCTTGTGTCCATGCTGCGAAGCCCGGTACACGTTGACGGAACGATTGATCTCCGCATGGAGACGGGTCATGACGTTCCGGACGATCTTGGAAACGGTGGCGGCCACGGCGGATTCCGGTTCCTCATAGGCGCCGCCCAGGGCCACGAAACCGTGACGCCGCTTCATTTCCTCGGCTTCGGCATAGGGAATATTGAATTCCTTGGCGATCTGCTGAGTGATGGTGTTGCCGGAAATCGGAATAGACCGGACGAAGAAACGTCCGCCGTCCACGAAAATCAGGGAGGAGCACTTTCCGCCGATGTTCAGGATCATTTCACACTGGTTGTTGCCCACCATGTTCGCCCGGGCCGCATTGTAGCAGGCAGTGGGAGCGACTTCAATGATCCGGACATGCAGTCCGAGGGATTCCACGCACTGCACGATCCGCATGGCGTCTTCGTTCTTCACGATGACCAGCATGGCATCGATCTCGTTGTCTTCCGAATTCTCCGCAGGCTCGATGATCTGCGAATCCCAGACGACCTCGTCCATGGGGAACGGGATCGTCTGCTTTGCTTCGTAGGAAATGATCTCCTTGACCTTGTCGCGGTCGGTCGTCATGGAGGGGACCTTGACGAAACGGATGAAGGAATTCTGTCCGGAGACAGAAATGTGAACGTCTTTTGCGTCAAAATCGTTGGACTGGAGAGTATCCGACAGGGAATTGAGCATGGCATCAGTGCCGGATCCTTCCGTATCGGAAGCGAATTCGCTGTACGCGAACTTGTCCAGCACCATGTTTCCATCGGCCGTATAACTGAACTGGGCAGCCTTGATGCTGCTGCCGCCGATATCCACGCAAAGGACTACATTCTTTACAGCCATGATTACCTGCTCCCGTTCTTCTCGATTTTCATACTTTCGAAGCGCTCCAGATCGCGTTCCGCCCAGGGAGTGTATTCGGCCGGCAGAATGACGTTGTCGTAGTAGTTGCTCTTGGAGTCGCGCAGCTTCTCGAACAGGGAAAGATACAGGGAGCGCTTGGCGGGATCGACCTCCTTGCTCCGCACGATATAGCTGATCGGCTTCTCACGCCAGAAAATCGTGACCAGAACGGGGAACTCCTCCGCCAGCTTCTTGAGGTCGGGCTTTTCCTGAAGGCCCACAATGTAACGGAAGATCGCATAGGGCGGAATGAAGAACCGCACGTTATGCGTCTCGTCGTTCGCATAGATCGAATTGAGCTTCTGACGCCCGTGAAGCACCACATACGTCGTCTGCCCCTTCTTGTTCCGGCCGGGAATGCAGACTTCCACCCGGACTTCCACATCATCCAGCCAATCCGGCCAGGCGCCCGATTTGCCTGCGGAATAGACGGGGAAACGGATATGGATGAAGAACCACTCCGCGATAGCACCTCTGGTCGGTTTGATCTTCTCCGTATACGGCGTGAGCGGGTCATCGTTGGTCACCGAGGCGGGCAGCGTGGGACGCACATGAATCAAATACTTGGAAAAATCCTTTGCTCTCTTATCGCCGGGCTGAGGCGGGATGGGAGAATCATGCTCCAGCGCGCACAGCGCAGTCATGAACGATACCGAAAGAACAAGAATCAGTTCAATTTTGTTCCACATACTCTGCTCCTGTCAGTTTTTACTGTCCGTCCCGCGACCTTCCATAGGTGAGACACGAGGACAATACAATCTTTTTCCTCTACTTTCAAGTGCTCAAATGATTTTTTTTCGGGAAAACCGCTGTTTTTTTCCGAAAAATCATATCCGATCCGCATCCGGCGGCCTGTTCCAACGTCCTTTCCGTTATTTTCCGGATTCCGCCGGCGCACTCTCCTGCACCTCGTTCCCCAGCACCGATTCCGACCCGGAGTCCGTGATATGTCCGGACAACACGGCCAGAAGAAGCGTCAGGATAAAGAAGGCGGTGATCAGGATAACCGTCAGCTTGGAAAGATGGCTCATCGCATGAGCGCCGAAGACGCTCTCGCCCAGACCGCCGAAAGCGGAGCCGAAACCGCCGCTCTTGGAAGGCTGAACGAGGATCAGCGCGATCAGCAGGACCGCGATCAGGACCACAAGGGCATAGATGATAATGCTCAACACGGACAACATTCGTAAAAATCCTTTATTTTAATTTATCTGCAGACTCATTCACGAGCGAGGTCTTCCGAAAAAGACGACACACGTCCCGCTGTCGGATGACACCGAGCTTTTTATTATAGCACGTCTAATGCCGTTTTGCAAGAAAAAGTTTTGTCTTTTTTTCTCATTCTCCGCCGATACAGGAAAAAAGATGGTCAATTATCTTATTTTTTTCCGCAAAAAAGGCCAGGATCACCCGTCGTCCCGCCGTTTCGGCCGGCCCCGGCGTACCTGCTTCCAGAGCTCGTCTGCCTCTTCGGACAATTCCTTCGCTCCGTCGTGTCTGCGGGCCGGATCGGCAGGACGATAGCGGATCTGTTCGTAACGGGCCGTCAGTTTCATCAGAGCCGGACCGAAAAAGAGATCCCGGAAGGATCCCGCCCATTCGGTCCAGGTCTGTTCGGGTTTCCGGGACCGGTGCATACGGAGCGCCAGTCGTCTCTCCAGTTTCATCATGACACGCAGAGACTGTCTGTGTTCCGGAGGATACGAACGGAACGGGTCGAAGACACGCCGGATGTAAAAGGTCAGCAGACCCGCACAGAGAAGGGATGTCAGCAGGAACGCGATCCCCCAGGGCTCCCGTACGAAGAGAGAGAGCCATGCACCGAAAGCCCGCAGCCATTCCGAAATCTGCCGGCCCGCATATCCGCGGACGATGTAGGCGAAGATCCGATCCAGGAAGGAATCCGAGGAAAGCTGGAAGCTCTCCCAGGCGCTCATTTCCTTCCCCTCGCCCGCCGAGGCCTGCCAGACGGACGGCGTGGGATCCAGCAGGATCCACTTTCCGGATTCCCGGTCGTAAGCCTCCGCCCAGGCGTGGGCATCCCTGTCGGTAACGTAGTACACGCCGTCCGGATGCGGTCCGCCGCAGACGAATCCGGTCACATAGCGTGCGGGGATCCCCAGAGAACGGAGGATCAGGACGGCGGAAGAGGCGAACAGTTCGCAATGTCCGGCGCCCGTGTGGATCAGGAAGCGTTCCACGGGATCGTCCGGCGGAGGAAGTTTCCGCATTTTCCGGATGGCAAAGCGGCTTTCCGTTCCCGGATCCAGAGAATAAAGATAGTTGTCTCGCAGAAAACTCTCGACTCTGTACATGGCTTCCCGCGGCGGGACTCTTCTTCGCGGAGAAACGAGTGCACGCCCCATGTGCCGGGCTGCCTCCGTCGGGGTGCCCCGCGGCATTGCCAGAAAACGCCGCAGTTCCGGCCATTCCGGATTCTCCGGACTCTGAAACGCACCGCCCGGTTCGGGGTTGGGAACTCTGGCGATATATCCGGCGGATCGGGACGGATTTTTGGCGAACAGAACGCCGTCCGCCGAAAGCGAAGCGCTGTCGGCGACCATTTCGACTCCGGCAGCCCGGGGCGGAATGGGGAAGTAATCGGTGCGGAACGAACGGGCGAAAAAGATTTCGACGGGCTGCCCGGTCCGGTTCGTCTGTTCGCTGTGAAAGGGATAATATCCCACGGAGAGTTCCTGGTCGATGGTAAGATCCAAAAGCTCCGTCTGTTCATTTGCCTCCGACGAGATCCGCCAGACGCCCTGACTGTACGAATCGTATACGCGTCCTCGGAGATATCCCGGCGGGAAAGGAGAACGCACGCGGAGGAGGACTTCTCCGACGGGCATGGTCCCGGCCTCCTGCATGGAACTGACGATCCGGACTTCATTGGAGGCGAAGGAAGTCCTGCGGGGACTCATCCGGCGCATCCGGTACAGCAGGAACCGCTCCAGTTTCTTCGCATCCGATTCATGGCGCAGATAAAACCCCGTCTCCCACACCATGAGACACGGTATCACAAGGAAGAGGAGGAACCGCAGTCCGGACGACCAGCCCCGTTCCCGGCGCGTGCTCACGGAATCCATCCGTGCCTCGGCCGTCAGGAGCAGAAGGATCCCGAAAAACTGCAGCGCGGCGCAGGTCATATAGGTATAGCGGTACATGTGGAGCAGTCCGTCGGAAAGCGGAAATCTCGTATTGAACAAGGTGTTCGCCATGGGAAGACCGCCGCAGATCAGCGTGGTAAAGAGGACCATGAGGATGATAAACGAGGTGATTTCCCGCGAACGCCTCAATCCGCAGGCGAAGGCCGCCGCATACAGGAGAAGCGGAACGAAAATATGCGCGCGCAGCAGGACATCGCCCGGCGTGATCCGGCCGGGATCCACCTCGAACATGTAGCTCGGGATCAGAGCCAGGGCAACGGCGACGGAGAGGAAGAAGAGCAACGCGTTTTTCCCGAAGGATGGAGCTTTTTTCCGGAAAAGCGGAAGAAGGATCAGCAGGAACGTGAGGATCGGGACATGGGGGATGTCATATTTCAGCCCGATCAGAAATGCCGGCGGCAGAAGAAGAAAACACCGGGTGACAAATCCGATCGGCGTCAGAGATTCCGCATGAAACCGCTTCATAGGGACTCCACCTTCCCTTCAAGAATATCCCCGGGCCGCAGATGCCGGATATCCGCAGGCAGATCCGCGGGAGGAGGATCGGAGGAGATCAGGCAGAACAGAGCGGGGACCCGCTTCTTTTTCAGGAGCAGATAGAGATTCTTCGCAGGCTCGTCGAACCGGCGAAGCACGGCATACACACACTCCAGCTCGCGGAGCGATCCGGCAAGCTCGCCGGTCAGGTCCGGCAGAGGATCGCGGATCCGTTTCCCCGCCAGCGCCAGATCGTCCAGAAAAAGCTGCTCCGAGTTTTCGGCTGCCGGGAGATGACGCCAGGTGCGGTCCGCCGCCGAAAGGGAAAGATGGTATCCGTCATGAGCAAGAGTGACGGCGATGCTGGCCGAAAGAGAAAGGATCGCCTCGAACACCGGATCGTCGGTGCGGAAAATGTCCTTCCGGAAAAGCAGGAAAAACATTCTGCGGAAACTGACCTGATGAAACAATCCGGGCTCGAACACATCGGCCAGTATGGCGGCCCGGGCCTGCTGTTCCTGCTGAAATTCTTTTACGATGAGCGTATTGTGTTTTGCGGACGCACGCCAGTGTATTTTCCGGATCGAATCCCCGTACTGAAATTTCCGGCATCCGTGAAAATCCATGCTCTCGCCCGGCATCGGCGTCGTGGAAAGCGACGTCTTCTTCCGCATGTCGCCCGCGTCCGTGCAAAGTTTCCGCAGGATCCGGTGGAACGGACGGACCAGGATGGTCTCTCTCTTCCCCGTCCTCACCGAGTGCTTGAAAATGTTGAAGGGGAAGATGGATTCCACCATGGCACAGGGAAAGGAGAGAATTCCCCGGCGCAGAGGCTGGAAACGAAGTTCCGCACGGACATCCCCGCCCGGCGGCACCGTGACATACTGGATCCCGGATGTCCGGTCCACGAAATTTCCGTCTCCGTACGGTTCGGGCAGAAGATCGCAGGCCGGGAAACGCTTTCTGCGGTTGTGAATGCGGTACACGACGGCAAAGGGCATTCCGCATGTCACGCGGAGAGGGAGGTCCCTCCGGATGTTCAGTCTCGGCAGAAACACCCAGCCGACGATCAGATCGATCACGATCGCGGCCAGAATCAGAAAAAGGAGGATCAGCGCCGGATTCTGAAGGGAAATACTGCAGTAGAAGGAGCAGATCAGAAAGAAGATCAGCAGAAAACGCGCCGGATGCGACAGCATTCTGCTGAACCATCCGGACAGCCAGAAAAACAGGGCGACCGCCGCAGACCGGTAGACCTTGTACACGAGAAGGACGTAGTCCGGCTCCCGAAGCCACTGCGGCCCCTGCAGAAACCAGTCACGCGTCCGGTCGGAGAAATTTTTGATGCGGCGCAGGATCATGCGGGGATCCGGATCTTCCGGAGGATTCCGGTAAGAATCTCTTCCACATTCTCACCGCCGATGCCCGTCTCGCTCTTGAGGATCAGCCTGTGCGCGAGAACAGGCAAGACCAGCAGACGGACATCATCGGGCGTAACGAACTCGCGTTTCCGGAGCCAGGCGCAGGCCTGCGCGCAGCGCGCCAGAGTCAGAAAAGCCCGGGGACTCGCGCCGAGGCGGATCCGGTCGTCCGCCCGCGTAGCCGCAATGATCTGGTGCATGTAGGACGCCACCGTTTTTTCCAGTGTGACACGGCAGACCGATTCCCGCGCCTCCGCCAGCTCGCCGGCCTTCATGCACGCCTGAACGTGAAAGATCGGATCAGTCAGCTGCCGGTCGTTCAACATGGCAAGCTCGGAGTCCGGATCCGGATAACCGAGACTGAGCCGCAGGGCAAATCGGTCCAGCTGCGCTTCGGGAAGCGGATACGTTCCGAAATACTCTACCGGATTCTCCGTGGCAATCACAAGGAAAGGATCCGGCAGCCGGTGCACGTTTCCATCCAGCGAAACCTGCCCCTCATTCATGGCCTCCAGAAGCGCGGACTGCGTACGCGGCGAGGCCCGGTTGATCTCGTCCGCCAGAAGGATGTTGGTGAAGATCGGCCCTTTGTGGAACTGGAATTCCGCCGTCCGGGGATCAAAAACCGAGGCGCCCAGGATATCCGCCGGAAGAAGGTCCGGGGTGAACTGCACCAGCTTGAAATCGGCATCCACCGCCTTCGCCAGCGCCCGGGCCAGCGTGGTCTTCCCCACGCCCGGGACGTCCTCCATGAGAACATGCCCGCCCGCCAGAACGGCCGTCAGCAGAAGTTCTATGGCGTTTTCCTTGCCCCGGATCACCTTGGTCAGTTCCATCCGCACGCGGTCTGCGCCCGCCCGGAGTTCCCCGTTTGTCATGGCCGATTCCCTTTCCATTCTTTTCCGTTCCAAAAAAAAGTTTCCATGAGGTTCTTTTTTCGAGCCTCATGGAAACATAGGCTTCTTCCTGAAAGAAGAAGATCGCCGGGAAAGACGGGACTCAGCCCAGTCTTTCCTCCAGACCCTTGCGCTGCGCTTCCAGTTCGGCGGGAAGCCGGTCGAACTTCTTGAAGTGCTCGTTGATGGTCTCGAGCTCGGTCTTCCAGCCGGCCTTGTCCACCGTCAGCAGCAGGTGCATGTCTTCGGCGGTGACGTCGGTGCCGGTCCGGTCGATGGCGTCTTCCGTGGGCAGATATCCGATCGCCGTCTCAACGGCCTTGCCTTCGCCGTCGCAGCGTTCAAAGACCCACTTGAGGATGCGGCTGTTGTCGCCGTATCCGGGCCAGAGCCACTTGCCTTCCGGAGTCTTGCGGAACCAGTTCACGCAGAAAATCTTCGGAAGCTTCGCACCGGGATGTTTCCCGATATCCAGCCAGTGCTGGAAGTAGTCGCCCATGTTGTATCCGCAGAACGGCAGCATGGCGAACGGGTCACGGCGGACGGTTCCGGCCTTCACGTCCAGAGCGGCGGCCGTGACTTCCGAGCCCACCGTGGATCCGATGAACACACCGTGCTCCCAGCTCCGGGACTGATAGACCACCGGCAGCGTGGAGGGACGGCGTC
>Ga0310696_10003946_pt1 | contig 18345 bp, 29 predicted proteins | sample AusTroGonzalo_MG_4_FD_203885 | JGI IMG/M metagenome (GOLD analysis project Ga0310696, IMG submission 203885) | Bovine rumen microbial communities from tropical cattle in Woodstock, Queensland, Australia - Gonzalo_02 (v2) (version 2) | ecosystem: Host-associated > Mammals > Digestive system >...
GTTTGAGCGCGCTGCCGAAACTTTTTCGACCACCCCTCCCGTGATAATTTTTGGAAAAAATATTTTTTTTCATTTGTGTAGTTTTTAGTTAGACAATCAGTTTATAGTTGCTTAGGGAACTGCTGGGAGTTGCTTAATCAACTCCTCGGAGTTGCTTAGGGAACTTTTTCGGCGGTGTGTATCGCCGTGTGGCAGGGTTGGCAGATGGCTTCGAGGTTACTCATGTCCCAGGCATAGAAATCGAAGTCGGCTTGCGACAGCCCGCGTTGGAAGGGACTGATGCGGTGGTGCACCTGCGTGGCAGGGGTGACGATGCCTTTCCTCAGACACTCTTGGCACAGACCGCCATCGCGGGCCATCACGGCCTCACGGATGGGACGCCAACGGCTGTCGTTGTACACCAACTCATGGCGCCGGTGATAGTTGTAGGTCGGCTTCTTCGGCTTGGGTGCCGGTCTAAAGATGCGGGCCATAGGGCACCTCCTTTCGTCTTTGCACGTCGTACCTTTCCCGCGCCACCACGGCGTTGTAGGCTCTTCGCCAGCATTGGGCGAAGTCGTCGCCGGCGCGGTAGGTGGCCAGCACCTGCTCGTAGGTCGCGCCGCGGCGGGCTGCGTCGTTATAGCCGTAGAGCGAGCCTCCCAGCTGCCTGATGAGGCGGTCAATCGTTTGTTTTGTCGTCTCTTTCATCGTCGTCAAAGATATTCTTGCCTTGGGTGATCATCTGGTTGATGGCGCGGATGCCGGTGAGCAGCACCGTCTTCAAAAGTACATTGTCCTTCACTTCGATGCCGCGCTGCTGAAGCTCCATATTGATGTGCTCCAGCATTCCGACATATTCTTCCGAGACCCTGATAGTGAAGACGGTGCGCATTGCCTAGAACTTTATGGGCGAAGATAGTCATTTTTCTTTAATTCTTAGTAGTGCATGCCGAAACTCTTTTGAGAATATCAACTTTCGGTTACATATCCACACATAGCCGTTTGGGGCATTCGTAGCATTTTGTATCTTAATCCACCCATCCGGCATCGTGTCGTATCGCGGTACATCTGGGAATTTCATAGTCAAATAATATCATGTCCTATCTTTTCCATCCATATCGGGTCGGCTGCGAAGTAAAATCGCACCCCTTTGTATTGGTGGTCGGTGTTCACTCGGCTGGTGCCTTTGCTGAATCCAGGTGCCCAATCGTGTTTTTTCTCTCGGCGGCTCTGGTTCTCTCGGCAGCAACGCCCCACGTTCTCACGGCTACCACCCAGCCACTCGGCAGCGGCTCCCACATAGTCGAAGATGTGATACTCGCCATTGTTGCGGACTGCCACAACCTCCTTTCGGCAGCGGCCAGCGGTGTCGGCTCGCCCGTTGCAGTTGCGATACTTGTCGAGGTTTTTCCACCCCTTCCGCATCTTGCGTTGTGATTTTTTGCTTGCCCATTCATCCCATTTGCGGCCTTTGTTCATTGGCTCATGGCCTTTCATAAACTGGCCGTTGTTGGGATTTACTTTCGTCCAGTCGGAAGGGACATACAGGCTTCCGTCGCTAAGTATTGGCATAGGTTAGTCCTCCGATTCTATGTGAACATAATGATGGCACAAATCGCTGCTACCATAATCAGGCAGATAAAGCCGGCAACGAGGCAGCCTCCAAGGCTTGTTCCTTCGTCATTGGGGAATTGTTGTTGGTTATCCATAGGGCTTACTGTTTGCTCATAATTGATGACTTCTCGTTTTCGTACCACTCTGTAAGATTACGCTCCTCGTTGTCGAGGTCGATGCGTTGGAGGTGGTAATAGTTGCTGATCCTGTGTAGCATGTATTCGTGCTCTGTTCGCAGCAGGCTCAGTCTGCGCTCCTCTTTTCTGGCATCATCTTCGGCTTGGTGCATACGAGGGTCGTCATAATCGAACTCGTGTTTTTTGTCGCGGAAATAGTCTACGCGCTCAATCATTTCGCGCTTGGCCTTGAAATAGTTGTTTGTCGCTTCTTCGAGGGCTTTCAGCTTCTCTTTGGTGAGCTCATCCTTCTTTCGTTGGATGGCGTTTCTCTTTGTTGTTGTTTCTGCTGCAAGCTGCTGCAACTGGATCTGTCTTTCTCTTTCTGTCATTGTGTTTTCCATGATGTTTAATAATTAAGGTTTTTACTGAGTTTTTGTCTGTATTTCTCTGCATACTCCGGTGTGGCCTTTTCGGGCGGCACCAGGATGCAGGTGTGGGCGTCGATGCGAAGGCTGACGACAGCCTTGCGCTTGCGCTGCTTGATGAGCTTGGGCTTTTCGGCCTTCCAACGGCGGCTGAGGTACTGCACACGCTCAGTCTTGCTGTCGGCATCCTTGGTGTGGCACCAGTACCAGCCTCTGAACATCTGGTCGTTGTGCAGGTATTTCTGAAGTGTCGAAATATCCACCTTGCAGAAGTCTCTGGCGGTCGACATCGAGGGGAAGTCGATGCGTCGCCTGGTGTTCAGGTCAAAGGCGGTGATGGGGACGGGCGGCTTCATGGCTTATAAGGTTCTACTGTTATTTTCCCGCCGACGATGCCGACGGTCAGTTTCTCGTTGGTTTCGCCTAATTCGGCCACGGTACGCATGAAGTCGCCCATCGCGTCCATGAAGCCTTTGCAATAGCCATCCTCGAAGGCGGCGGTGCGTTCCTTCACGTCGGTCATGTAGGGATCGTGATAGCGGAGCTTTGCGCGGCGAACCACTTCCATTGTCGGGTCGGTGTAATCGCGGTGCATGTCGTCGAAGAGGCTGTCAAGCTGCTGGAAGATCACCTCGGAGAACCACGAATAACGTTCCTTGAGGTCGGGGCCGGTCATGTAGGGCTCCACGGTCTTCAGGAACTCGTTGCACGACCTGCTGATGCCGTTGCTACGATTGCGCAGCTTCACCACGAAGGGTGTGGGGATGCGGTCGCCGATGTCGTCTTTCAGGATGTCCATGCGGTAGGCGATGTAGCAGGTCAGCAGCAACAAGGCTTCGCCGGTGCGGCTGGTGGTGAGGCTCACCTCATCCGATTTGGCGATGACCTGCTTGGTGAGCGTCTTGCCAACGGCGCGGGCCACGGCGGCATCGGCATTGATATTGCGGTGGTTGCGGCTCATTGCTTTGCGAGTTTGGATTTCAGCACGTCGATGCGGGCGTTCAGTTCGCGGACGCGCTTCTCTTTCTCACGGAGTTTGCCTTTGAGTTCGGTGACAGACGATGCCAGGCCGTTGTTGGTGTCCTGAAGTTCGTCAATCTTATGGTAGAGTCTGGACTGTTCTTCCTGATGAGCTCTGATTATGAGGTTCATGTTCTGAATCACATCGCCTTTGTCTCTCAGCTCTTCTTTGAGCTTGTTGCGTTCCTTCTTGGTCTCTTCCCACAGGCGGTTGAGGTCGGTGTTGGCTTTGCGGAATGCCGCCATCTCCCGTGACTGTACGCCGATCTGCCCGTTGAGGTCGGCAATTTCATCCAGTAGGGCTTTTTTTCTTCTGAAAATGTTCATGGTTGTGTTGCTTTATTGAGTTTTTCAAGGTTGTATTGTATCATTGCGTCACGCATTGCGGTGATTTCCGCCTTGCGTCCGTTGTTGCGGTAGCCACCAAGGTCACCGCTCTTGATGCGGTACTCAATGGCGTCTATGGCATCCATTTTTTCTCTATTGTAGCTGTCAAACCAGCTGCACACATCCTGGCAGGTGAAGCCTCCGTAGGGCTTTCCGTATTGGCCGCTCATGGCGCGGTCGAAGACGATGCGGAGGTCAGCGAGGTTGATGGTCACGTCCAGGTCGTTAATGATGTGATTGAGGATCACCGGCACCATTGCCTCAATGACCGCCTCGGTCAGCGGGCGCGCGGCGTTGGTGCCGACGTTCAGTTGGATGAGGTAGAGCTTCAGCATGGCCTCAACGCTGTCGCGGCCAAGTTCCTTCATGCAGCGGCTGAGGCTGGGGATGTAGGCTTTACCCTCACGCACGGCCACAGTGTCCTGCGGTGAGCGGAAGGCGGCGGTCTTTTTGTTGATGTTCTTAGGCAACAGTATCTCGGCGGTGAGTGCGTCGTCTTTGCTATAAGTCTCCGGCAAGCTGCTTGGCGACTTTTTCAAGGTAGTCGGCACTGACGCCTGTGGGGTTGGCTGCTGTGTTATTGCGTTTTCCATTGTTTTTGATTGTCTGATAGTATTCGTTGAATTTGTCGGCTATGACGTGCGGGGTGAAGTTGGAGCGCACCCAGGTGTCGCCGATGGTGTAGATGTTCGTTACGAACCACACGAAGGAGTTTTCTTTGTCGGCCTCGGTGGGGTCGCGCCCGGCCGCCTGCATCATCTGCACGATCTTGCCGACGATGGCGTTGACGGCGATGTTTTCGCGTTTGGCCCATTGGAAGTCGTCGCCCGTGAGCATTTTGAACTGCTCTTCCCAAAGGCGGTCATATCGGGTGACGGCGTGGCATTTTTCCTTTTCCGTTGGAGGTTTTTTGGGGGACTCCCCCTGTAAGGGGGTAGGGGGGTTAATATTATTATTCTTATTTTCTTCTTCTTCTTTTATTCTTGTAATGCGTGTTGTTGGTTTGTTGTTGGTTTGTTGCTTGCGTGTTGGTTGCTTGCCGTTTGTTTGTTGCTCGGTGTTGTCGGTTTCTTGATAATCCTCGTATTTACAAATGGTTATGATAGTATATTTGTTTGTTGTTTGCGTGTAGATTTGTCTTGAGGATTTTAGGCGGTCAAGGCAGGTGCGCACCTGCTGTGGTGATATTCCTGACTCAGCGGCAAGTTTTGCCGTTGTGGTAACGAGCTGGCCGCGGCTGATGGTGACGCCATGCCATTGTATGTCGTCATGCGTGGCGCGGATGATCAGGCGCACCCATAGGGCGACCATCTCAGGCACGTCGGCCCACTCCCAGTAGAGCAGCGAGCGGTATATCTTAATCCAGCCGGTCATTCTACCTGCACCCCCATGAGTAAGCACCTGATGTCGACATCAGGATTGTTAGGTGCCGTGATAACGAACTTGTTATTTTTGTAGGCTTCAAACTTCAATGTGCCTCTCACGCCTAGAACCTTCGAGGCCTTGTTGAGCAGGGAAGCGTTGAAGCCAAAGACGCTCTTTTCCTCCCTGTAATTGTCAAGGATGCCCACAAACACATCGTCGAACTTGAGGTCAACAATCAGCTGGTCGTTGAAGAGGAAACTCACCTTGTTGCCGTTGACGCCTGTGGCGAAGAAACCGCTTTCGTTGATGGTCACATCGTCAAACTCCAACAGCTTGCGGAAGGATGAGGATGAGATGGACTTGCCTTCCAGCAGTTGCAGTTCGTTATCCGGAAAGCCGGAAATGTCCTTTATCTTCGCCTTCACGATGAGGTGTGCATCGGTGGCGTAGGCGTAGCCGCCACGGAAGCTAACGAGGTCGAATGCAGGCCTCAGTTCATCCTTTCCCGTGGCCAGATGTAGCTTGTATCGTTTTTCAAAGTTTTTGCGTTTTGTTGTCATTGCTTTATTCCTTTCTTTTTGGCCCGTGGCGGTCGGATTCGGCCGGGCGGGCATGGGTTATTTTTTTCGTACTCTAGTCTTTCGAGCTGGTCTTGCAGGCGGATTTCCTTCTCACGCAGCACCAGCTCCCGCGCTCCCACCGGCAGGGTGGAGAAATCGTCGTATCCTTCCATCACGCGGTGGAACTTGCAGCAGAATTGCGCGAAGTTGGCGTCGGTGGCCTCACGTGATTTGATGGCCGCCAGCTGGGCGCGGCTGAAGGTGCGTTTGCGGTTTTTGGCGCAAGTGCCTAGATCCATAGGGGCCTGTGTGAAGAGCTCGTTGCCCTCGGTGACGATGTGGGCGTGCAGCCATGTCCTGCCAAATTCCTTCTCAGCCTGCCGTTGGCTGATGGCGTCGCCGTTGGTCTGCTGCATCTGTGCCAGCGTCGTGGTGACCGTCTCCCTCACGATGGAAGCCAGGTACTCCCGCATGCCTTTGGCCAGCTCCTCGAAATAATATTGCTCGATGAGGGTCATTGTACTGTTTCCTTTTCTGATGCTGACCAGATAAGAAGTCCGACAATGAAAGCCGCCACGCCTCCGAGGCGGATGGCGATTTCGTGGGCTGAGCCGTCAACGAGGCAGACGGCGGTGAAGACGCCGGCGATGGCCAGCGTGCTTCCGAAGATTTTTGCTACTTTTTTCATGTTTGTTGTGTTTTAATGGTTAGTAGATGTGTTTTCCTGTGATTGCCTCAGAGCAAAGGTTGATCACCTCACGCTTCGCGTCCGTGTCCGGCTCATACGTTCCACTCTCCCAGTTGCGGAAGGTCTGGTCACTCATGGAGATGTCAGCTTTCAGCATCTCCAGCTTCACCATGTTTCTGAAGGTGGCGTATTGCCCGTGAGGCAGGTTTTGTACAAATTCTTGAAACGGTGTCATCGTGTTTGTCTTGTTTGGTTAGTTTTTACTATTTTTGTTTGTCGTTTGCAAATGCAAAGGTAATATATATATTGATACGCACGATAAAAAATGTGTAAAAAAGATGAATTATTTTACTTAATCTTTATAACGATATGACTTACAAACAAATAAAAAACGTAGCAGAGGCACGAAAAATAATGATTAAAGACATTGCGGAGCAGCTTGGCTTCACTCCGAATGGCTTCAAAGTATCAATTGAGACTGAAAAATTCCCCATAGGGAAGCTCCGAGACCTGTGCGACATCTTGCAGATCAGCATTACTGAGTTCTTTGGCGAGGCCACGGAAGGCGGCACCTTCATGGCCGCTGAGCGCGTGCCGTATGGTGAGCCGGTGCCACACGCTGATGTGCAGCAGCTGTACGCCCGCATTGCAGAGCTGAAGGAAGATAAGGCGTTTCTCCAGGCGCAATTGTCAGCCCTCACGGGAGCTGCCACGAAAAAAACCAAGAGTGCATAACATCAACAATGTTTTACAACTGTTTATCAAGTTTTGGACTTGCAAATGCAAAGGGTTTGAGAAACAGCGTAATAAGGTGCTGAGTGCATCTGCTTTGGGAGCAGGGGGTCGAAGGTTCGAATCCTTTTGCCCCGACAATGTAAAAGCACTGAAAATCAGTGCTTTTTATTTTTTCTCAGAAAAAACTTTGCATTTGCAAGGGGCAAATTTGGCAAAAAATACGTTAATTTGCACCCGAAATGTTTTACAAATGTTTTGCAATTTTTCTAACCGACAACAAACATGGCTACAACAATCAACTATTATATCGCGCCTAGAGAGCGCAAAGACGGCACCTTCTCCGTTAAGATAAGGGTCACGCACAACAGAGTGTCGAGGTATATCAACACCTCTATATATATCACGCGCGCGCAGGTAGCGCGCGATGGCGTCCATATAAAGGATGCCACCGTGGAAGTCAAAGTCAGCGAGCTGTTGATGGAAATGCGAAAGACACTGATGGGAATTGCCTACGCAAACTACATGACCGCCGACCAGCTCGTTGACGCGCTCAACAGCCAGGCTGACCGGCAACAAGCCTTCAGGCTTGACCTATTCGATTTCGCCGATCAGCAGATGGCGGCAATGGAGCCTAAGACAGCGGAAGGCTATCGCACCGCGCTCAACGCCGTGAAACGCTTCATCAAAAAAGACCACATCGACATCAACGAAATCACCAGCGCGTGGGTGAGGCGGTTCAGGGAGTTTCTTGAAACGGAGCCTCAGGTGGTAGGGAAAAAAGGCACGAAATACCGGCAGAAGAGCCGGGGAAGCCGTGCTGTGAGCTACTACCTCGGATGCCTTCGCAGCCTTCACAACAAGGCGCGGTTGATCTACAACGACGACGACGCGGGCCACATCGTCATCCCACGACAGCCGTTCTCACAAAAAGACCTGGTGCCAAAGATGCCGGTGACTGAGCACCGAGCCTTATCCGTTGCGCAGGTGAAAGCTGTACTGTCGGCAAAGGCGAAACCAGGGAGCCGCGCCGAATTGGCCCGCGATGTGTTCGCGCTCAGCTTCGCGTTGGCCGGCACCAACACCATAGACCTCTACAACCTCAAGACCTCAGACCTTGACGGCATCCTGCTTACATACAACCGCGCAAAAACCGACTCCACGCGCCGTGACCATGCGAGGATCACGCTGAAGGTGATACCAGAGGCGGCGGCTGTCATCGGGAAATATCCAGGCCGTGACGGGTTCCTGCTCAGCTTCGCCGACAGGTATGCCAACAGCCATGAGTTCAACCGTGCCGTCAACAAGGGCCTAAAGGATGTTGGAAAGATGGTGGGCATCGACGACATCGGGCTTCAGACGGGCCACGCCCGCCACAGCTTTGCCACCATCGCCCGCAACGTGTGCCGCATTGACTTCGACACGGTGAACGCGGCCCTCAACCACGTCCACCAGGGCACCGACCGCATCGGCGACATCTACATTGCCCGTGACTACACCGCCATATGGGCGTCTCAGGAAGCCGTAATGGCTGAGGTGATGAAGGCAAAAGCCGAAAAAGTAACAATTCCTGCTGCGATTTAGGGAAAAATACCTATCTTTGCCGCTGGTTAGCAGGTAGGCATTGCCTATCTGGGAAAGTCGCCTTTATCATGTTTGTGGCGGCTTTCTTTTTTTATACCACAGCCGCCGTATTGATACGCATGAGCTTCACCTTCATGGTTTCCTTGGTATAGTCAAACTCTCTCTTCACAGGCAGGAAGTCGCCATCTGCCTCGGTGAGCTTCAGCACGTGGAAGTTCACGTTGTGGACGTTGTCATCGTACAGGACTGGCGTATCAAGCTCGACAAACAACTGCCCCGCGCTGTATTGCTGAGCGAGACGTAATGCCAGCCACCACTCTGGTGCTGCCAGTAGTGGCGCACCAGATTGCCGCTTCACCTGCTGCAAGTTGTGCCAGCTCTTTCCGCCGTCATAGACTAGAGCATTGCTGAAGAAGCCGTCCACCGAGGGTGATGCCATCCTCACTTCTCGCTCCAACTCTTCCTTGGTGGGCGAAGTTGACATCACTTGCGTGTGTTTGTTGTCGATATTCTTGCCCATCAGTTCGGCGTCGTCGGTGTAGCCGATGTCGATGTTGTTAATCAGCAGGAAGGGCACCGAGTTGTTGCTGTTCTGGAATCGAATCTGACCAAGAATCTGAATCTCAAGTTGGCCCTCAAGCGGTTGGTTGTGCACCGAAATCCCCCCGATGCCGGTCAACAGCTGCGTATTGTTGTAGCGGTCGACTATATTTGCCCCGCGATAAGGCGTGGAGATGGTGTAGTAGTAGTTGACTGTCTCGGTCAAGGCTTGCCCATTCACATTCCATTGGCTGATTTCCGTGGTTTCGTTCCACATTGTCACCTGGCACTTTGGCGGCGTGTCGCCAAATGCTACATGCTGCCAGTTGGTGCCATCGTAGTAGAAGTCGCCGATGCGGATGTAGGCTTCGAAATATAGATCATACCACAGCCCTAGGGTGGCGTTGTAAGTGCCGCTGGCTGAGAAATCGAACAGCGTGGTCTCTGAAGGCATCAGGATGGCCGGTGTCTTGAATGTCACCTGCACGGGAGGCGTCTGAGCGTCAACGGCCTTCAATGCGAGTATCTTGTGCCGTGACGGCATGTTCTCACGGATGAAGGTCACGCTCATCTTGATCGAGAGATAGTGCGCCTCGCTGGGATGCACGGCGCCAACCGCTGCAAGCGGCTTCAATTTCAGCCACGGCGTGTCGGCCAGGTGGGTTGTCTGCATGGTGTAGTCACTCTCGTTGTACATGTTGCCCCACATGTGATTCAGGATGAGGAAATAGGGGTTCAGCTCTTTGTCTTCGTCAATGCCTCCCAGCATTTCGCTTTCCCCCATCTTAATGCAGCAGCAGCCTTCCTTGAAGGTGATGAAGTCGAGGCTGTCGGCCACGGCGGCGGTCGGCTCAGTCAGCCCATCGCAGCTGTTGAGGTCGTCGTATGGCAGCAGGTTTTGGCGAGCCATCACCAAGCCTTCGCCATCGGCACAGGCGGGTATCTCCACAAAGTCGCCCTCTTCGGCATCGGGTTTGATATAGCGTAACTTGTGCCATCCGAAATGCTCATCATAATAGGGGTCGCTGGTGTTGTCAAGCTCTCCCCACTCATAACGGACAAACTTGTTGTGGTCGATTTCCTTGTAATGCTCTTCCGTGAGGTAGTCGTGCTTCTCCCATCGCTGTGGCGTGCTGGTGACGATGGCCTTATTATAGCGGTCAGGTTCTGTGGTGATCTGCAGGTTGGCGCCCACCTTTGTGGGATTCTCCAACATCTCGAAGCGGTCGGCGGTATCGGATTCGTGGACGTGGTTGTAGAGGTTGTAGATGTGCTGCACCACCGTGTTGTTGTCGCCTGGTGTGGTCAGCATCCAGCAGTCGCAGCCGGCAGTGCCGTCCCAGCCGCCAACGCTGAAGGTGACGCCAAGGTAACGGAATACATCGTCAAAGACATCCTGCCAGGTGGCCTTTTCGTCAAGAATCCAACGGTCTAAGTTCACCACCAGGGTGTCGGGCAAGTCGGTGACGGTGTTGCCGTCGTCATCCACCATGCTCAGGTCGCGCTGCCATAGCAGCAGGTTGCTGGTTGGGTAGCCGTCGCGTCCATACATCCAACTGAAGCCAGGGGTGTCGGCGTGTATGCCCGAAACAAAGTGCAGCGTGAAGTAGACCTCCATCAACTCCACCAGTGTGCCGTAGTGCTGATTTCCGATGGTCTGCCTGAAGTTCATGTACTTGGCCATCGCCACCTCATCCACGGCCACCAGCTGCACCGCCAGCAGGTTGTTGACGACGGTCATGTTGAGCGTCTGCCCCACCAGATAGCCGCGCCACATCACGGTGACATTGGTGCCGGTGCGTACCAGCACCACCTTCGCCGTATAGTTGGCACAGAACTCCATCAGCCAGGCGGGGAAAGTCTGCACCGCCATGTTGAAGGATAGTTTCGACATAACAAGCGGCTCAAAGTAGTCGTCACGCTCATCATCGGTGGCCTTCACGCTGCCTGCCAGCGTGCCGGTGTAGTTGTAGATGGTGTCGTTGCCTACAGTGTTGACCAGGCCCGCTGTGAACACCTCTGTGTCGGCATTCAGGGCCGCAAGGGCACCGCTCACGCTGCTGCCATTGAAGGTGAGGCGAAGCTGGTAGTTGTTGTCATTCCTTGACGAAAAGGGGAAGATGATGTTGATGTAGTTCATAGTGCTTCTATTTTGTTATAGTTATCCAAAACGCCTTTCAGCTGCGAGCCTTCAATCACAAAGTTGACGTTGCCGCCTCTGCCGCCACCGAATAGAGCTGACTGCTGCTGACGGTTGAGAATCATTTCGCCCGAATTGACACGCGCCCAAAGTTTGTCGCCTGTGTAACTGTTGCCGCCGACGACACCGCCACCGGCGAATTGGCCCGCAAAGCTGCTCTTCAAGGATGAAATGATGCCCAACAGCGTGGAGCCTGCCGCCGCGATGGCTACCAGGTTGAAGGGGAAGGGGATGCCATTGCCTGCCTTGATGCTTTCGCTCACCGCCTGCACGCTGATGAGCGAGGTATAGGTATTGATGAAGGATGCAATCTGACTGGTGATGCCGCTCATCGCTGAAGCAAAGCTCCTGAAGGGAGAATCGTCGCCAACGATGTCAGCAAGGCTGCTGAAGGCGTTGCCGGCATAACTGATAGCCGATGCGTATTGGTTCACCTTGTTGATGCGCTGCTGCCACAGTTTGTTCTCAAGGGCCACCAATATGGCATTCTCCTGCATCTGGATGCCTTGGAGTTGCAAGGCGCGATTGATCTGCTCGATGATGGCGAGGCCTTCGTCTTCGTCTTTCACTGCTGAGATAGGGGAGAGGGCGGGAACCAGGTCAGTTGCTTCCCTTGTTGTTCCGCCGCTGCCACCTGTCAGACCTCTTTCCATCGTTCTGTTTGCTTTGAGCTTTGTGGCGGCCAAAGACTGGCGGATGGTATTCTCCTGATCGAGCAGGTCGTAATATATCTGCCATTGTTCCTTCTCGCTTGCGGTCAAAAGATTATTCATGGCCCGCCACTTGTGTTCGGCGTCGGTGGCACTCCAGGTGACATTCGTTATATCGTAGGAAGTGGGCATTTTTGCCATACTTCCGCCGCCCATTGTCCAGCCTTTTGCATGTGTTTCGGTGGCATATTGCTTGTACATGTCATCAACCATGCCTTTCAATTCCTGGTTCTCAAAAGCCCACACATAGCCTTCCAATTCAGCGTCACTGACAAATTCCTCTCCAACTCCGGCCATCTTTCTCAATTGTGTCTTTGCGGCACTTTTCGTCTCTCCAAGGAGGCTTTGAGTTAATGTCTCCATCTGAGCAATATACATCGAAATCAGCCTATTTGCCTCTTTCTTTTCAGAAGCTGTGGAGTTTTTAGACATTGCAACCACCCTTTGCTCGGAGATTTGGGCACTGAGTTGGTTGATTCTTACCTTGCTCCACATGTTCATTGTTCCAAGGGCATCGATGGCATTGTACGCTTCCTTTGCCATCTTCACAACCTCACCCAAATCTGTGACGAAATTGGCCAAATTGCCCTGTGACAACGATTGGAAGAAGTCACTCACGGCTGATTTCATCGAGTATATTGAACGGTCAAAAGCGTCGCTCGATTGCTCGGTTGACCTTATCGCTGTCTCGAAAGTGTTCATTGCGCCAGATGCAGCAGCAATGGCAACGACGGCTCTTCCCATCACCTTTACAATGCTGCTACCAGCCTGATCCACTTTCGCTCCAAAGCCTTTCATGCTCTTTTTGGCATTTTCAAGGCCGTTCTGATAGTCATTACTGTTCATGGTCATTTTGACGACCAAATCTTTTCCCTGTGCCATAGTTTTACTTTTTTATGTAGTTCTTAAATGCTTTCTCAAAATCTTCCTTCGTTGTGGTTCGGCTTGGTGTGCTCTTTTCCTTCTCCCAGCTGAAGGTCATCACTTCTTCAGGCATGAACTTCTTTGTCGAGAATGGAGCAAGCGCGGCCCACACGATTTGTCGTGACATCTCCCAACTGTCGCGGTCAGCTTCTTCAAGGTGACCACACATTAAGTCGATGTCGAACATGTCCGCCTCATAGAACTCGGTCATGCTCATCACCTTCTTTCGGATGACCAGCAGGGCGAAGAGTTCCGTGAAGCTTAGTCTTTTTTTGGCTCAGCCCCCCCCTCATTGGCTAGTTGCACCAACTTTTCGGCTGCCGTGCGAGGCAGAACGATTTCGGTTGCCCTCTTTATAAGGTCAGGGTCTTCATCCATCGCATCCAGCAGCACGTCAAAGTCGAGTATGGCACCTGAAGTGCCGGCAATGATGGCCGAATAGATGTAGACTAGGATGTCGGTGGTGGTTTTGATTTCAAATGCCTTTTCGGCAATCTTCTCGAATACCACAATGGCCTTCATTCCAGGCTTCAGCATGTAATCCACGCCGCGAACCGTGATGATGTTGTTTTGTTTCTTTTCTTCCATGGTTGATAATATTAAGGTGTCTTCTATTATATTATAGAAAACGATGTAACAAACTTGATTTTCAATGTTTTGCAAAATCTAATAATTCAACAAAAAAAACCCTCCGCCAACAGTGCCGACGGAGGGAAAAAACCATATTAACTTATTACAACAAAAAGTCAGCGCAAAACGTCGAGCCTGTACATCACGGCGGCACCGGCCGACCATTGGCCCTTGGTGTCGATCATGCCGTAGGCACTCCAGGTAGTGTGCTTCGTGTGCAGGTTCAGCCTGCTGACGCCACAGGGGTTCAGGTTCAGGCCCGTGGCTTTGCCTATCTTACCCGACACTATCGACGTGCCCGCCCCGATCTCCCACGTCAATGCCGGCATCTTTCGCACCTCGTAGGGCTTGGTGATGATCTCCGTGGTGTGCGTGATGTACATCTTCGCCGAATCTATCTTGGGGTCAACGCCGCTGTACCATACTTCCAAGGTGTCTTTCTTCTCATAATACCGGTGCTCGTAGGGCAAGGTGATGAAGAAGCTGTCGGTGACAATGTGCGTGATGGTGGTGGTGTCGTGCACGGCATAGGGCTTATAAACGACGCGAATCAGCGTGTCACGCGGCTCTACCAGCCTCACCGTGTCGGTGTGGTGGATGTAGATGGTGTCGGCGGTCGGCAACTCTTGGCATTTCCCCGCACGGATGTCCCAGCCGACAATGAAGGCAATGGCCATCAATGCCAGAGCGATGCCGGCGGCAATGAGTATCTTCTTCAGTTTCGGTGACATATTTCCTCCTTATTTATAATGGCACCCCGTGCCGGTTATCGTTTCGGGTTTCTCCCCCTCGGGCTTCTGCTCAACATACTCCAATTCATCAATGTAGGCCCACCGCTTCCAAGGTCTCTTGCTCAGCCGCGTCCTGACGACGCCGTAGGCATGGCCACGGGCCTCGATGACCCAGCCATCGCCTTCGTAAACTCCAACGTGGCCTTTCATAAAGACCAGCACACCCGGCACCTCTGGCAAGGTGCTCATCGTGTTGCCCTTGCGCGTTGAGCGGGTGAACTGAGCGTCGGCACTGACATCGGGAAATCCGTTGCTCTTGTATTTCGGCGCGGTGTCTTCAGGATGCTGGCACCAAAAGTAACCTTTTACCAAGCCGATGCAGTCGTGAACCTTCACGCCTAGCTGCTTCAGGAAATCCTTTGCGGTATAGTAGCCAGGCAGCCGGCTCTTGTTGTACTCGTACAACTGCTGCGTCGATACCTGCCCAAAGGTGCCATACCAATAGGGCCTGCCCAATTGTGCCTTGCAGTATTCCAGGAGTCCGAGGTTAGTCTTCATTGGTCTTGGATTTCCTTTTGGTGGTTGGCTTGTTGCGCTTCAGGTATTCCTGGAAGTCGCCGTTGAGGTAGGTCACGATGTCGGCCAGGCGTGTCTCCTGACTGTCAACGCGGCTGTCGATGGTGTCGAGCTTGCGCCCGTGATCTTCGCTCTGTGCCGAAAGGCTGTCGAGCTTCTTCAGGATGGTGGCTTGGTTTTCGTTGCCGCTGTCTTGTTTCTTGGCCATTTCGGCCATCAGCTCGGTGAGTTCCACGACCTTGTTTTTGTAGAGGTCGGCCAGCTCGATCTGTTCGCGCTGCGTGGCTGCGTCGTCTTTTTTCACCTCGTTCTGTTTGAGCTTGCGGTTTTCCTTGCGGTAAATGATGAATCCAATGATGGCCACTAATGAGGTGCCGCCGAGGATGTAGTTGAGAATTTCGCTAATTTCCATGTCGTTATGTGTTGAAATTGTGTCTCATATATAATGAGAAAAAACCGTTACATCGTTGATATTGTTTTTTTTCCTATCTTTGTGGCCCCATAAAAAAACCTATTACAATGAAAAAATTATCATTCATCCTGGCAGCCGCCATGATCATGCTGGCCGCCTGCAACAAGCAAACCGACAACACCGACAAACGCCTCACCTTCGTAATCTCCAACGAATGGGAAGGCAGCGACACCATCCCCTTCAGGGCCTGCACCGACGACGGCCTCTCGGCCAACGGCAGCGCGATGACCGACCTCTGGGTCTTCGACTATGTTGACGATGATCTGCAACAGCAGCTGCATCAAACCCCGACCGACTCCGATTGGGGCACACCGTCCATGACATTGACCTACGGCACGCACCACCTCTACTTCGTCGCCAGCCGCGGCAACTCACCGAGCCTCGACACGGATGACCACATCATTTCCTGGACTAAGGCCTCGGACACCTTCTTCTATCACCTGAGCCTGACCGTCAACCCGAGCACGCCCGACAGCCAGCCGCTTACGCTGCTGAGGGTATGCGGCAAACTGAAGATGACGCTGAACGACGCCATCCCCTCGGGCGTGACGTCATTCGTCATCACGCCGCACACGTGGTACACCTCGCTGGACTACCTGACGGGCAACCCGTCCGCCCCCGTGACCGACCAAAACATCACCGTGTCGTGCCCATCCTCGATGTGGGGATTGTCCGGCCAGTTCCTCACCATCTACTCGCTGTCATCCACGACCGAGTGGACTACGGATGTAACCCTCACCGCCACCGACGGCAGCAACACCTATGGCCAGGCCACGCTCTCCAACGTGCCGATGCTTCGCAACCGCTCCTCAGAGTACAGCGGCAACCTCTTCACCTTCGGCAGCGAGTTCACGTTGTCGTTGAACGATTCATGGGATGACCCCTATAATGGCGGGTGGTGATGGGATAATATCCCGCTATCCCAGGCTAATATCCCACAACATAGGCATCCGCAAGGGTGCCTTTTTTATTGCAACAATATAAAAAATATCGGGGTTTAGTATTGCATTTATCAAAAAGTTTGTATCTTTGCAGCGTAAAAACACAACGAATATGGCAAACAAAGGCGGCAGACCCAAGACCGGAAGAGATACAGCGGTGACCATCCGCCTCAGCAAGGAGGCTCTTGAGGTATTGGCAAAAGAATCGAACAAATCGGAGTTCATCGACTCCCTCATCCGTGGCGAAGCGGGGCAAATCGTTTGTCCTCACTGCGGAGCCACCATCAAAATAGAGCTCAAATGAACTTGTTGAAAGCGTTACACAAAAAGCACCCCGATGGCCGCACCATCTACCTGCCGAAAGACTTCGAGGCCTATGCCCACGCCTTCAACGAGGGCATCGGCTTCCACCATCCCGCCATCGGTGGCCCGTTCTATTGGGACTTCACGGCCCTCAACCACTACAACGAGTATCAGCTTAAGGAGCTCTTCCGCCTCTACATCTGCTGCGACCGCCTGGCCGACCCCGCGAAAAACCCCGACTGGGAGAATTATTTGAAAATTGTAAAATATGTGAACCAATAAGGACGACTAATTATGGAGACATCCCAAGAATTTACAGTACGCAAGCGGATATGCACGGCGGCGGAGGGGTCGGTGTTCCCCGTGTGGGTGAGAGTAGAGAGAATTAAAGAAAGGGTTTGAAAGATATGAAAGAAAAGGAACTGAGGATTACCCACGCATCGGTATTCAGTGGGATTGGTGGCCCCGAGGTCGCAGCCGCGATGCTGGGCTGGGAGAACTTGTTCCACTGCGAGATAAACCCGTTCGGAAGGGCGGTGTTGGATTATTGGTTTCCAAAGAGTAAGAGTTATGAAGACATCACGAAGACAGATTTCAGCGAATGGCGAGGACGGGTCACTGTTCTCACTGGAGGATTTCCCTGCCAGCCGTTCAGTTATGCCGGGCAGCGAAGAGGCGCGGACGATGACCGCTACCTCTGGCCGTTCATGCACCGCTGCATTAACCAAGTCAAGCCCGATTGGGTCGTTTGTGAGAATGTTGCTGGCATCACGACGATGGTCGAGCAAGGTGAGGTTACTGAGGTGGCAAGTGCGCCATCTTTGTTCAATGAAGAAGGTGACGTTCACAGATACGAATACCGAGCAACCTTTACCATCGAACGAATCTGCCACGACCTTGAAGCAGACGGATACACAGTCCAGCCGATTGTTATACCAGCTGCAGCTGTCGGAGCCCCTCACAAGCGTGACAGAATCTTCTTTGTTGCCCACTCCGAAAGCGTCGGACAATTCAACGGGGATTGGCAAGGAAGATACACCGTGGCTGGATGGCCATATATGGAGGCGGCAGAACGGGGTGTCGATGCGTCTGTCAGCGATGGCGGCGAAGGACTTGCTACCGACACCGAGGAGCAATGTCGTGAACGGATGCGACTTGAACAATCCGAAGTTGGCAGAGCGTCACAAATCGAATTTGGAAGAGGAAGTGGCGAAGATTGTTGTGGCGAGCGGTGGCGGTACTTCCCGACTGTCTCCCCTATTCACAGAGGAGATGATGGGTTTTCCTTCGATGTGGACGACCTTACCATTCCTTTCACACAATGGCGAACGGAATCACTCAAAGCCTACGGAAACGCCATAGTGCCGCAGGTGATGTACGAGATATTCCGTACCATCGAGCAAGTCATAAAAAAAGAGGGAGCCGAATAAGCTCCCTCCCTTCTTTCGTTGCTGTCGGTGGGTCATTCCAGCCCGCCATTTCCACCTTCCCCGCCTTCACCACCGTTGTTGTCGCCTGTGTCGGTGTTGTCAGTTGGAGTCTCGTCATCCACAACGTCTTGTTCTCCTTCCGATGTCGGGCGGGTTACAAAGGCAAACTTGGCGTCGGCCAGCTCTGCGGCCAACTTGGGGTCAACGTCGAAGATGACCTGCGCACGGCAGCCCTGGGCGGTCACGTCGTCGATGTTCTCCTTGGCCTTGCCCTGCACGCGCAGCTTGAAGGTGCCGAGTCCGGGAATCTTGGCGGCGTTGCCGTTGACCGTTGGTCGAGGTGCCTTGCGCTCGGCAATGCTCAAAAGGGGTTTTGACATTGCGCTCGCTTAATCGGCACCTTCATCAGCGA
>Ga0310696_10003948_pt1 | contig 18337 bp, 16 predicted proteins | sample AusTroGonzalo_MG_4_FD_203885 | JGI IMG/M metagenome (GOLD analysis project Ga0310696, IMG submission 203885) | Bovine rumen microbial communities from tropical cattle in Woodstock, Queensland, Australia - Gonzalo_02 (v2) (version 2) | ecosystem: Host-associated > Mammals > Digestive system >...
CTTGTCCGTTTTGGGTCGCACCTCGATAACCTTCTGTAACAGAACCTCTTTTCCTATCGAAGCTTCAACATATTGCCATTGAAAACGGTTCCCTTGTTCCTGCCAAATCGGAGTAAAATGCACCATGGCGGTCGTCGAATCATTTACAATCACCGTATAATCGCCCTGCATGGTGCGGTAAAACTGCTTGGCGTCTTCCTCCGTGAACTTGTCTTGCGCGAAACCGCTAAAAGACAAAAAGATAGCGACCAATATTAATGCAAATCTTTTCATATCAATAGTCATTGTCAATCGCCACACTGATTACTCAATCCTCATGTTAGGCACCTCAGTACCGTCGTAATAACCTTTGGCGAGTTTTTCCTTGACCTCGGTGAAGGCGTTGAGCGTGTAATTCACGTCGTCCATGGTATGTGCCGCCGTCGGGATGATGCGGAAGATAATCATGCCCTTGGGGATGACAGGATAGGTTATGACCGAGCAGAAGATGCGGTAGTTCTCGCGCAGGTCCATGGCAATGTTGGTGGCTTGCACCACATCACCTTGCACATGCACTGGTGTCACGCAAGCCTCGGCGGGACCGATGTCAAAGCCCAAGTCGCGGAAGCCCTTTTGCAAGGCACGAGTCACCGTCCAAAGTTGCTTGCGGAGGGCATCACCTTCAGCACTGCGGATGATTTCCAAACGCTTCTCACAACCTTCCACGATGGCCAAGGGTAAACTCTTGGCATACATCTGTGAGCGCATGTTATAGCGCAGATACTCAATCACATACTTCGGACCAGACACAAAGCCACCGATGATAGCCATGGCCTTGGCGTAGGCACCGATGTAGATGTCGATGTCGTCCATCACGCCAAAGTGTTCTGATGTGCCGCGACCGTTGGGACCCATCACGCCGAAGCCATGGGCATCGTCGATGAGGATGCGGAAGCTGTATTTCTGCTTCAGGGCCACGATGCCAGCGAGGTCGCCCAAAGCACCAGTCATGCCGTAAACGCCTTCAGTGATGACGAGGATACCGCCACCAGTCTTGGCCACCACCTCAGTGGCGACTTTCAGCTTCTTCTCCAGGTCTTCCATGTTGTTATGGCGGTACTTGTACTTGTTGCCGATGTGCAGACGGATACCGTCAAGCAGGCAGGCATGGGCCTCGTTGTCGTAAACGATGACATCATGTGGACTGGTCAGCGTGTCAATGGTCGACACAATACCTTGATAACCAAAATTAAACAGGTAGGCAGCCTCTTTTTTCTCGAAGTCAGCCAGTTCATGCTCAAAATGTTCATGCATGCGGGTGTGACCTGTCATCATGCGGGCACCCATGGGAGCAGCGAGGCCGTATTTGGCAGCGGCTTCAGCATCCACACGACGAATCTCGGGATGGTTGGCCAGGCCCAGATAATTGTTCAAGCTCCAGCAGAGCACTTCCCTGCCGTTGAAGACCATGCGAGGTCCTAACTCACCTTCCAAGCGCGGAAAAGCGAAATAACCGTCGGCGCGTTCGCGGTATTGCCCAATCGGGCCACCCGAATCCTTTGATATTCTTTCAAATATATCCATCAATTTGTGATTTAAGATTTAAAAATTCAAAATTTAAGATTTTGCAGGGCTCCCATGTCATTCCTTGCAGAGGATGTGCGATTGGAATCTATGGGAGACCGATTTTCGAAGCACAAAATTAGTAAATATATTGATTATCCCAACGTCAAGGAATTATTTTTAATTTTGCAGCGTTGAAAAGGAGATTCCCTTCGGGAAGGGAGGTAATGCATTACTTATCAAGCGGCGGCAAGAACAAGTTGCCTATTTGCAAACGTCACAAGCCGCCGCAGGAAAAACAGCAACGAACTCCTTTCCCGCAGGGAATCTAAAAACATTATAGTATGTTAGACCTCAAAAACAAAACGGCATTAATCACCGGCGGCGGCACAGGCATCGGGCAGAGCATCGCCCTACATCTGGCCAAGGAAGGCTGTCACCTCGTGCTGACAGGCTTAGGCATCGACGACCTAAACAAGACCAAGGAAATGTGCGAACAATACGGCGTGAAAGCTTTGGCTACTGAGACACAACTCGACGACTATACCTCCATCGACCGCCTCTATGACTACGTGATTTCCAACAACTTGAGCATCGACCTTTTCGTGCTCAACGCGGGTATCTCACAACGCGAAAAAGCCTTAGACACTGACTTCAGCGTGGACGAAAAAATCATGAAAATCGACTTCATGAGCGGGGTTTACTTGGTGAAGAAGTTCAAGGAGATGATTAAGGCCAAGGAACATGTGCAGTTCAGCGTGACCACTTCGTTGTCTGGATTGTTTGGTTTTCCGCTACGCTCGGCCTATTGTGCTGCAAAACATGCCTTGTTCGGGTTTTATGAGTCGTTGGAATTGGAATATGACAACATCAATGTCACTTTCCTCATTCCGGGACGTATCAACACCCAAATCAGCAAAAGTGCGTTGATGGGTGACGGTACGGCCCACGCCAAAATGGACGCTGGACAAGCCAACGGTCTCGATGTGGACAAATGTGGTGCCATCGCCGTGCGGGCCATCAAGCGGCAGAAACACCGCAAACTCATTGGACGTTCGGAACTGCTGATGGCATATATCCATAAGTATTGCTTACCTTTGTATTATAAACTCTCGAGAAAAATATCTGCGACATGAAAGAAAAAGTCATCTGCGGCATACAGCAAGTGGGCATTGGAGTCAATGACTTCGTGGAGGCCTGGAAATGGTATTACGACAACTTCGGCTTCGAAATCAAAATCGTCGACGATGAAGGTGTGGCGGAGCGTATGCTCCCCTATACTGGTGGTAAGCCCCAACCACGCCGTTCGGGCATCGCGGTCAACATACGCGGCGGCGGCGGCTTCGAGATTTGGCAACCCAAAGGCCGCCCACTCAATTATTTGAAAGAGCCTGTCAAACTTGGCGACTTGGGCATCCTCATCGCCAAAGTGAAGACCCCAGACATCGAAGCAGCTTACAACACCTTTATTAATAAGGGCCTTGATGTCATCAGCGAAATCAGGACCTCACCTGCGGGACAAAAGGAGTTCTTTATGAAAGACCCCTACGGCAACCTCTTCCAATTGGAGCAGGACGATTACGTCTTCATCGACGAGAAGAAGACTACAGGCGGTGCCAACGGTGCTATCATCGGGGTGAGCGACATCGAGCGTTCCCTCCCCTTCTACACGCAGCTGTTAGAATACGACAAGGTGGTTTTTGACCAGACTGGTGTGTTTGAGGATTTTGCAGCCATCGAAGGCGGCAAAAACAAGCTTCGTCGCGTCATCTTGGAACGTTCCAAGCCCATCGAAGGTCCACTGAGCCGTATCATGGGCACATCCCATCTTGAACTCATCCAAGCCGTTGACGGTCCTGGCAAAAAACTTTACGAAGGCCGTTACTGGGGTGACCCAGGTTACATTCACCTCTGCTTCGACGTGCGCAACATGGAGGCCGTGAAGGCGGAGACTGAGGCCATGGGGCATCCTTTCGTGTGCGATAGCGGTGCCGACTTCGGGATGGGCGACGCCAACGGCCATTTCACCTACGTGGAAGACCCCGACGGCACCCTCATCGAGTTCGTCGAGACCTTCAAGATTCCGATTGCGAAGAAATTCGGCCTTTACCTCAATCTCGCCAACAAGGACGACCACAAGCCTTTGGGCATCTTGAAGTTGCTGCGCTTCGCCAAAGTCAAGCGAGAGAGCATCAGATAATTATTCCTCGCGACGTTTCTTGCCAAAGGCATAGGCTGCACCAAGACCCACGAGCACGGCAATGCCGCCGCCCAAGGGAGCATTTTGGTCGGTTTCATTGCCAAAGCCAGGAAGGCCAGGAATAAGAGGGTTGCCCCTGTTTCCGTTAAAGAGGCCTACACCCAAGCCGAAAAGCCCATTATCCACATAGCCTTGCGGCTGGTTTCTGTAGTCCACGTCTTCCTCGTCATCCAGTTCGTAGTAATCAGAAGAGAACAAGCCGAGTTCTCCGTTGCTGAAGAAGCTTGTGCCAAAGCCAAAGAGGCCGCTTTCGGCGACTCCGTCGGCACCGGTGAAGGCTTCTTGTGCGAAGGTGGTCATGCCCATGCTTAGGACGACTGCGATTGTTACTATCAGTTTTTTCATCTTTGTATTTTGTTTGTTTGTTTTATCTTTTGTTTTGGCGCAGGGACTCACGTCGCCTGCTTATTGTCCTGTGCCCCTACAGGGCTGGGCCTCACCCCCCGCGTCGCTTCGCGCGTCCCCTTTTTAGGGGATCAGGGGGCACACTGGGCTTTGCCTTCTCGCGGTAGCGACAACGGGGCATGCCCCGTTGTTGGCAAAGCCCAGCATATTTCTATCATTCTATTACCAACTTCTGCGTCCTCACATTATTTCCGTTCACGAGCCGCAACACATACACGCCCGCCGTCATTCCGCCCGTAGAGACGCGATTCATCGCGTCTCCCGAATAGATGACACGCCCCCATCATGTCCACCACCTGTAAAATCGCACCGTGTGCGTCCGCTGTGATGATGATATTGCCGTTATTGACAAACGCAAATGGTGCCTCATTGTCGCCGTCAGCGTCTCCGCTGACGGAAAACACCAGTTTGAAACGCGAAGCGTAGTCGGTGGTTTTGGCGGTGAAGGTGTAGGAGGTCGTTGAGCCTGTCGAAACGCCGTTATTTAAGGTCGGCCCTTCGACGGGCTCAGGGACCTTAGCGGCCAGCAGGTCGACATCCGCACCCGTCATATTATCAATAAGGTGCAGATAGTTGAGAGTTGAAAGTTGAGAGTTGAGAGTTGTTGAAACGGTCAGGGTGTAGGTGCCGTCCTCGGAGGCCTTGAAATTGACGGGGATTTCGTTTGTAGAGACGGTGCGTGCAACGTCTGTACCACCGACGGAGACGATAGCATAGTCCTCGCCATCCTGCGGGATATAGACCTTCGTGCTACCCTCGCGGATTTGGAATTTCGGCAGTGTCTGGCCGGTTCCTGAGCTCATCGAAGGACCGCCGAAGCGCACAATGGCGCGGTCGATGACAGCGGCGGCGGTCCCTGAGCCTGTCGAAGGGCCGCTTTCACTAACATTAATCACGATTCTCCCCTCTTCATCATCGTTGGCCGCCCTGCCGCGCTGTGGTGTGAAGGTTACGATTTCGCCATCAGTGGCAGCTTCCACGAAGATGCCTTCCATGGCGGCGACGCTGTTGGTTTCGGCGGCGATGAGTTCGTCATGGGTTTGGGGATTCATCACGTAGAAAGGCTTTCCGATGGTGGCCGCCGTGGCGAAGGGGTTGCCGATGAGGTTCCAGCCCTCACACTCCGCGTCTGCGGTCTTGTACAGCGTGACCTGGCCGTTGCCCGCGTAAGGTCTGCCCATGAAGACCAGGTTGACCGTGTCCTTGCTGGCATAGAGGTAGCCTTGGCCGTTCTCGATGAGGAAGTCTGCGGCGTGGGCCTTGTAGTTCTTCCATTCCTTGCCGTTGTCGCCGCCGCTTTCGTCGAAATAGTAGAGGTCGTAGTCTGTGGCGGGGGTGGCCACGAGGTGCTGCACGTGGTGGGGTGTTTGCACGTAGGCCATCGGCGAGGCGATAAGCTCCCAACCGCCGCCGCCTTCGTAGCCGTTGACGGTCTTCTCCACTGTCGTGGCGGGCACCGCACCGTCGTTATCGTTATAATCGCTGATACCCCATGTGCTGCCACTTCCGTAGCCGTAGCCGATGTCGGTGGTCTCGCCAGCCACGGTGCAGTTGGTGTAGTAGTTATGGTCGAGGGTGCCTCTATTATTGCCAACGATGGCACCGAGACCTCGTAATGTGGCAGCGGACGGAATGTTGGCATTGAGGACAAGGCAGTTGCTAACCGTGCCGTCGTCAATGTTAATGCCTGCGATTCCGCCGAAATTTCTCAAATCAGTAACGTCACTGCCAAAGGTGAATTGGGCGGCACTGGTGCAGTCGCTGATAGTGCTCTTGCTGTTACTGGCCGCGATGCCGCCAAAGGTTCGAGGACTATTGTAAAAGTCGGCATGGATGTGGACATCTTCCAGGACATGGCAGTTTGTTACGGTGCTGCCGCTGTCGTCATGTGCATAATAAGTATTACGGCCTACGATACCGCCCACATAAGACTCGCCGGTGAGGTAGACACCTAACTTGACATAACAGTTGCTGATGGTACTCTTATTCGTAGCATAGCCGGCAATACCGCCAATTTCCGTTACTGCCGTAATATGGGTATCTGTCAGCGTGATACCCGTCACCTCAGCCCCATATAGAAAGCCGAAAATGCCTAAATGGTCGTTAATGAAGTATGCCCCAGTTGAGTCAAAAATATTCAGATTCATTCTAATGCCGCTGATGGTGTGTCCGCATCCGTCAAAGAACCCACTGAAGCTATATTCGTAAAAATGACCGATGGGTGTGTGGTTGCTTTCGGGCGTGCCGTCGCCATCAAGGTCAAAGGTCAGGTTGTCGGGGTCGTAGGCGATGTCGTTGCCCAACTGGAAATGGCTGTTCCCTCCATAGGAGAAATCGTCATGATAATCGTCAAACTTAACCTTGTTCACTACGTCCGCCAATAGTTCGATGTCTGCTGGGGTGCGGATGACGTAGGGGTGCGCCTCGGTGCCGTCGCAGCCGTCTAATGTGCCCCAGAGGTTGTTGGGGCTGATGCTGACGCTGTCGCCTTGGGTGGCACCGGCGGGGATGGCGAGGGTGTAGGGGAAGACAGGGTTTTTGCCGCCATGTAAAACATAACCATAACAATAAACAACACCATAATTATCTTTTGGCTCCAGTTCATGCTCTAAATGATAATCGCCGTCGAAAGTCAGTGTGCCGCCGACAACGGTGTAGACGTCGTTGATGTCGGTGCTGTCGTTGATGTTGATTTTCAGCGCTTCGCCCGCGCCGCCATACAGTCTCCTGTTGCTGAAGAACACGCCGACGGTCGACTCCTCGTCGATGCAGAGGGTTGTCGTCTCCGGGCAGGTGACGGGGATGCCTATCTGGATACCTTCGCTGTCGCCGTCAGGTGTGGCTGCGTTGGTGGCGTTGGCCACGCCGCCGACGGTGCAATAGGAGTAGTAGTTGTTGCTGAAGGTGCTGCCGTCGTTCTGGCCCACGATGGTGCCGCAGTTGCCGCCGCCGGTGGAGGTGACGGTGGAGCCTGCGATGACGCTGTTGCTGATGGTGCCGCTGCACTTGCCCGCGATGCCGCCAACGGTGGCGGGGCCGGTGAAGACGGCGTCTTCGATGGCGATGTTGTCGGCCGTGCCGGTGAGGTTGCCGAAGAAGCCCACGCAACTGTCGTTAGAATGGCAGCGTATGCCGCTGACGACGTGTGGGGTTCTCACGGTCACGGTGGAGCCGCTGTCACCGTAGCGATGTATGCCACCTTTGATGAGGCTGATGAAGGGGTGCTCGGCGGTGCCTATGGGGATGAAGTTGCTTTCGGGCGTGCCGTCGCCGTCAAGGTCAAAGGTCAGGCTGTCGGGGTCGTAGGCCAGGTCGGCATCTATCGTAAACTTACAAGGATTGAGGTCAGAAAAGCCTATCCAATAGGCTATTAGGTTTTGGCCGTTGTTGACGGCCTCCGCAAGCCAAATGAGCTCGTTGGGGTCGGTAATGCGCCACGAAAATACAGTATTATATCCATCATACCAATCATTATCGCTCCAATATTTAAGCCTGAATGCCCGATAGACGAAGGACTGCGAGCCGTAGCAGTGGGGAGGGATGCCCGTTATGGTCAGCGTGTCGGTGCGCAGAGGGCCGAAGTGTGCCAATTCTGAATTATAGGCCATGGAAGTAAATGGTTCTGGATTAGTCGGGTTGGCAGCAGTATTCGCTGCAATAAAGACATCCCAAGGTTTTTCTAAATTCCAGGCCGTGCCGTCGGGGAATTTTACGGACAATGCATAGTCTTGTTGATTGTTAAGCACCGTGCCGTCGGGGGCTGTCACGACGGGAACGGGCACAAGGCTTTCATCGCCTTCGAAGTAGATGCTCAACAGGCCGGAGACGTCGCATTGGCTGATGTCGTAAACTTCGAATCCCCAGGGCAGCACCATGCCGTTGTCCACGTGCCACTGATCTCCGAGGGCGGCGGCCAAGGCTTCGTTGGACATTCCCGAGGCGTCGGTGCCCTGTGAGGTGCCGAGAGGTTCGGTGTAGTAGCAGTTCGTGATGGTCACCGAATTCATGTTGGCTGCGCGTGAGAAGGTGCATCCGCTGTGTATCTCGATATTCGTCGGGGCGAAGAGGCCGTTGGTGATGGTGGTCGTGACATCGTTGGCCGTATAGCCCACAAAGCCGCCGCAGAGGGTGGTGCTTTCGCCGAGCATTTGGCCGATGAACGCGCAGTCCGTGATGTTCACCGTGCCGTACTGTGCCAAGCCCACGATGCCGCCGTGGGTGCCGTCGCCGCCGACGCTGCTGCTGATGGTGACGTTCGACACACAGTGGGTGATGCTCACCGCACCACCCTCCGTCTTGCCGACAATGCCGGAGGCAAACTTGTCTGAGATGCTGATGGTGCCAGCCGTCACGAGGTACTTGATGGTGGCGTCGCTCACGTAGCGGAAGGGGGCCGTGACCACTTGGTCGTTGTTGAGGTTCACCGTAAGCGTGTGCCCTAAGCCGTTGAAGGTGCCTTTGAACCTGTGCGCCATGCGGGTGACGGTGATGTCGGCGCCGAGATTCACGAACTTGCCGGCGAAGAAGTCATTGCTTTCGGTCAGCGAGTCGCAGAAGGAGTTCCAGTCCTCACTGCTGTTGATGCGATACGGGTCGGAGGCGGTGCCGCTGCCCGTGATGGTTGCCCACGCGTTGGTGGCGGTGAGCATGGCGAGCAGCAGGAGGGCTGCCCGCACAGTTAAAGTCTTGAAAGTCGTTTTTCGTTTCATTTTGATTCTTTTTTATGTTAATATTCAGTTTTTCGGTAATTCTTTGTACCTTTGCGGTCAGAAACACATAAATGTATAAAGGATGATGACCGCAACGCAGATAAACGCGGAACTGTTCCGCACGATGGGCGAAATTGCCGACGATGAAGGGCTGATGATAAAACTCCTGAAGTACGCCAAGAAGCTGGCCGCCAAGAAAGCAGACCCGACACTGATGACGAAGGAGGAGTTTTTTCGTCGCGTAGACGAGGCAAAGAAAGGGCCAACGTATAGAATGCTGCCCGATGAGGATTTGACCACATTCTTAAGACGACTGGGCCATGAGATATGAAATTGAATTCAAGGAAGAGGCCACACGCGACTTGGTTGCACTGGCCAAAAGTGAGCCAAAAGCCTTTGCCAAGGCACAAGCCTTGATTGCCGAATTGAGAGAGCATCCGCGCACTGGTACGGGGCATCCAGAACAGCTCTCCGGCGATCATGCAGGGCAATGGAGCCGCCACATCACGAAGAAGCATCGACTGGTGTACGAAATCCACGACACGGAGGTCATCGTGCTTGTGCTCACCGCCTACGGGCATTACGACGACAAATAGCCTTCCCCATTTTCGTGTCAGTATGTCTGTAGCCCTAATCATGCCCGAGGAAAATTTGTTTGACGGATAGAAAAAACAATGCGGCCTCCCATTGCAAAATGCTTGGAAAGCCGTAGATTTACACGCGCCTGTGCGCAAATAATTAATTGAGGTTGACTGGCGGTGAGAATGTGTGTGTGTGTTTAAACAAATTTCCGAAACCTCCAAATTTTATTGGGGTTTTCTTTGTTTTCTCCATCGGAAACTTGTTTGATATTGAGGGCATTGGCGTGCATTTGTTTGAATGGGGCAAAAATAGGAAAAAAAGTTTACGCAAGCACGTTACGGACAAATTATTGTATGAAAAGACAAATTTTTCGGACAAATACCATTCCGTCGGCCAACAAAACAAAACAGCCGGCTCAACGAGTCGGCTGTTTTCATATCATCGGAAATTATTCCTTATTTGATACCCAGTTTGGCTTTCACATCCTTGGTGCAGTCAACGGCATCGTCGCCGACATAGACGGCAGCTCCTGTGGCCAAGTCGAGCACGTAAGTATAGCCCTTTTCCTTACCCACAGTGTTGATGGCGTTCTGAATCTTCTCCAAAATGGGAGCAAGCAATTCGGCACGCTTGCCTTCAAATTCCTGCTCAGCATTGGCTTGGAATTGTTGGATACGCGTCTGAAGGTCAACGATTTCCTTTTCCTTGGACTGTTTCACCAGATTCGACATGGTAGCCTGATTGGCTTCGTAGTCCTGCATCTTGGTCTGATACTCCTTGGCCATGGCTTGCAACTGGTTCTGCAACTCGTTGTAATACTTCTCCAAATCCTTCTCGGCCTTGGCCTTGTCAGGCATGGCATCAAGAACTTCAGCAGTATTGACGTGCGCAATCTTCACTTGAGCTTGGGCAACCCCGCTCATCACGAAGAGGGCAACACCCAGAAACAAAACTTTAAATACTCTTTTCATTTTATTTTACTGATTTTTAATAATTTAACTCTAAATCACTTCAGTTTTGAGCGGCAAAGATACGAATAATTTGTTTTCGTCCGCTGAAATACACGTTATTTCTTGGGTTTCTCGGCACCACCTTTGGCTCCACCTGTCGTGCCACCTTTGACTCCAGAAGTGCCACCTTTGTTCCCAGAAGCACCACCTGAATTGCCGCCCATGGTTCCAGCAGCGGCCTTGCGGCGGTCTTCACGGCGCACGGTCTGCATCACGTTGCCCAACTGGTCGAGCACATCGTCGCTGACATCGTTTTTGTCATTAGCATAAAGGATGGAAGTGCCTGAAGCCAAGTCAAGGATGAAGGCGTAATTCTTGGTCTGGGCCAATTCCTTCATGGCAGTGTAAACCTTTTCCTGAATGGGCTGAATCAACTCGGTGCGCTTTTGGTAGAGTTGGCCTTCGGAGCCGAAATACTGCATCTGCAAGTTCTTGGCTTCCTGTTCCTTGTCGACGATGGCCTGCTCGCGGGCGCGTTTCTGGTCTTCAGAAAGCAGCAGCATCTCGGTTTGGTACTTGCTGTACATCTCCGAAACCTTGTCGTAAACGGCCTTCACTTCCTTTTGCCATTTTGCCGACAGGGCGTTCAATTCTTCCTGTGCGTCGCCGTATTCCGGAATGTTCTCCATGATGTATTCCGAATCGACATAAACGATTTTCTGTCCACCGCCAACGATTTGCGCATTGGCTGTCATGATGCCGCCACAAACCAACGCGGCGGTCAAAATCATTGTTCTAAATGCTTTCATTGTGTTATGTATTTTCAATTTGTTTTCTTGTTTTTAGCAATAATCGTTCCAAAAAGGTTCCCCTTCGGGGAATGGAGAGGCTTTTATTTTTAAACTGCGGCGGCATCAGTCTGTAACAGACTCGTAGCCTCTCTTGCCGCCGCATTTATACACCACTTCCGACCTCCATTCCCCAGAGGGGAATCTCCTCACTAATCAATGGAGCCTCCAATCGAGAAGTGGAACTGGCTGCCGTTGTTGCCTGAGGTGCCGTACACATTATCAAAGCCATAGCCCCAGTCGAGACCGAGCAGACCGAACATCGGCAGATAGATACGCACGCCGAGACCCGCCGAACGCTTCACTTCAAACGGATTGAAGTTCTTGAACCCGAACCAACAGTTACCAGCTTCCAAGAAGGTCAAGGCATAGATGGTGGCCTGCGGATTCAAGGAGAGCGGATATCGCAGTTCCAAGGTGTATTTCGTCATGATGTTGCCGCCTTGGTTGGATTGGTTGTAGAAACCAGGTGTCAGCGAGCTATTGGCGTAACCACGCATTCCGACGAGCTCACGGCTGTCGAAGGAGACATTGTTCAAGCCGTCGCCACCAAGGAAGTAACGGTGGAAGGGCGTGGGGCCAATCTGGTCGTTGAAATGGCCAAGATAGCCGAAGCGCACGCGGGTCATCATCACGAGTTTCTCATAAAGTTCGGTGTACCAAGCCGCCTTGAAAGTCCAACGATGCATCTCAATCCACTTGTATTTCTCGTTTTCGGAGAGGGTGGAATAGTCCTTATTCGAAAGCAGCGAATAGGGTGGCGTGATTTCAAGTCCTATTTGGAACTCAGAACCATTGCGCGGATAAAGAGGCTGGCTCACCGAATTGCGCGACAGCACAAAACTGTAGCTGATGAGGTTGAACTTGCCATTGCCGTCACCCACATTCAGGTGAGAGGTCTGATAGTTATGTAGGCTATAACGCTTCAAGTTAATACCTTGATACAAAGAGAAATAGTCGTCAGGCCAAGTCAGGCGGCGACCCAATCCGACAGTTCCACCTGTTATATTGAAATAGCCGTATCTCGAATCGGTCTTATCATAGTCTTTGGCATAGAACGACTGATAGAGCGATACCGAGAGCGCATTAGGTTTGCGGCCACCCAACCAAGGCTCGGTAAACGACAAGCCATAATACAAATAATAACGGCCTACAGTGCTCACATTCAGCGAAAGCTTTTGTCCGTCGCCCATAGGCATTGGTTTCCAAGACTTCCTGTTGAAAAGGTTGCGCATCGAGAAGTTGGAGAACTGCAAACCGGCCTCCAACATCAGATAGCTGGAAGCAAAACCAGCCGAGAAACGGATTTGGTCGGCAGCGGCTTCTTCCACGGAATATTTGATGTCGACCGTATTGTCGGAAGGATTGGGCTGTACATCAGGGGTAATTGTCTCCTGGTTGAAGAAGCCAAGGGTGGCCAACTCACGCATGGAACGAGTCACGTCGCTGCGGCTGAACAACTGGCCTGGACGAGAATAGAGCTCACGCAACACCACATGGTCATACGTTTTCGTATTGCCGGCCAAGGTCACATTGCTGATGCGGAACTGTGTGCCTTCGTTAAGGCGGATTTCAAGGTCAATGGAGTCGTTTTCCACCGCCACCTCAACAGGATCCACGCGGAAAGCCAGATAGCCATCGTCCATATACAACGAGCTGATGTCGAGATTGGTCTCGCTATAGGTCAGGTTTTTGTCAAGCAACTCCTTATTATATACGTCGCCCGACTTGATGCCCAAAATGGAGTTGAGGGTCTCGTCAGAGTATTTCGTGTTGCCTGTCCATGAAATATCGCGGTAATGGTATTTGTTGCCTTCGTCAATGACAAGGTCGATGCCTAAGTTCTTTTCGTCGATGCGATACACCGAATCGCGGACAATTCGAGCGTCACGATAGCCTTTGGCATTGTATTTCTCCACGATGTTCTTTTTGTCGTCCACGTAGTTCTTCTCAAGGTATTTCGACGCCTTGAAAATCCTCGGACGATAATTGTCGTAAAAATATTCCTCCACCCCATTGATGGCCCTCAAGGGATGCAAGGTTACCACATCGGCGACCGTGTTGATAATCAGCGGCCCAAGCGGATCAAGCGGGTCGAAATGGCCACGCTGCTTGGTCTCTTTCATCGCGGCCAATATCTGACCATCTGAAAGATTCTCATTCCCAATCACATTGATTTCCCCAATCTTCACCTTGGGACCCTTGTCGATGTTGATGAGCATGTTGATATAGCTTTCGCGAGTGGTGTCGGCCTCTTGCTGGATGTCGATAGCCACATTGAGGTAGCCTTTGTTGTAATAGTAATCCTCAATGATTCGGGTGGTTTTGGTCAGCAAATGCTCAGTGGCAATATCGCCGCGCGAAAGGTTGATCTTGTTGCGGATTTCGTCGGCCTCGCTTTTCTTGATGCCTTTGAAAGAGAACTTCAAAACACGAGGCTTTTCCTTGATGACGATTTGCAGAAAGACCTTGTTGCCTACAAAGTCGGTGACATTGACGGCCACATCCTCAAACATGCCCTGTTCCCAAATCTTGCGGATGCCAGAAGAGATTTCATCGCCTGGAATCGAGACCGTCTCACCAGTCCTCAACCCGGCAATCATGCTCAGCATCGAAGCGTCGACATATTTGGCACCTTCAACCACCACGCCACCGATTTCATATTTCTGCGGATGCATATAGTCAATCTCCGACAAGTCATCCTCGATTTGAATCTGGGCTTGGGCAACATTCCCGAAACTCAGGAACGCGACAATGGAAAACAAAACGTATAAATATCTGTGGCTTCGCATGTTTCTTTTGGGTTCAATCATTATTTGGTCACTTGCTCGCTGGTCTTCCCGAAGCGGCGTTCGCGGTGCTGGTAGTTCAAAATAGCCTCGTAGAGGTCGGCTTTTCTGAAGTCAGGCCAGTATTTGGGGGTAAAATAAAGTTCCGAATAAGCTATCTGCCACAGCAGGAAGTTACTGATGCGCTCCTCACCACTCGTGCGGATAAGCAACTCAGGATCAGGCATGTTTGCTGTGGAGAGGTAGGACGAAATCATTGCGTCGTCGATGGCCTCGGGTTGCAGTTTGCCTTGGGCGACATCCTGCGCTATACGTTGTGTGGCTTGCTTCAAGTCCCAACGGCCGGAATAGCTCAAAGCCAAAGTCAGCATCATGCGCGTGTTGTGGCTCGTGTCTTCGAGGGCCTGCATCAGCTGGTCGTAGTTGGCCTTGGGCAGATTCTTCAAGTCGCCGATGGCATTCAGCTTGATGCTGTTCTTGTTCATCGTACTCACCTCGTTCCGAATGGTCGTAGCCAACAGCGACATCAGTCCTGTGACTTCGGCGAAGGGCCGGTTCCAGTTCTCGGTCGAAAAAGCGTAGAGTGTCAAATACTTCACGCCAATTTCAGCCGAGGCCTCACTCACCTCGCGCACCGATTGAATCGCGCTTTGATGTCCGAAGAGACGTTGCTTGCCACGTTCCTTGGCCCAGCGGCCGTTGCCGTCCATGATGATGGCGATATGCTGCGGAAGCCTATCGCGGTCGATTTGTTGCATCAGTTGGTCTTTCAGTTCCATAGTCAGAATTTGCTTAAATTACAGCCCCTTCCGTCGGGCAGGTTAAACTTCCAAGTTAATGACACTCGCGCCATGCCGAACCAGTCATTGAAGGCCGAATCGCCCCTTTGCTGGCCTGCGATAAAATCACCAGTCGGGTCGGTCAGGTCGTATGTTGTGCCGTCATCAGCGGTATAAACAGCGTGTTGCTCAGGGTATACCGTTGCGACATCGTCCAAATAGTCGGTAAAGGTCTTCTGCATCCGCCATTCCACCGTTCCAGCCATGTGGCGCGACAAGGAGAACTTCACGCCGAAGCCGAAGGGAATGGACACCCCGATGGAACTGGTCTTGCCAAACATCTTCTTGTACCATTTCGCATTAGGATCTATGGCTTCGGTCGCGTAGTCACTCAAATCAACCAAATTGTCACCCACGTTGGCGAAGGCCGTGTATTGAAACACAGAAATGCCGCCAAAGAGATAAGGCGACACATTCTTTTTCGGGTTGCCGGTGTAGTATTCCAAAAAATTGAACTCAGCCACTAAACTGAAATCGTTGATAATAGAAGTGAAATTCAAGCCGCGATCGGGACGCCATTTGATGACCTCGTCGGAAGCCGTCACCGTGGCACGAGAATAGTCGAAGCGGAAAGTCCAGCGGTTGTTATAATTGAAACGAACCACGCCTCCATATTGCAATTGTGCCATGGCAAAAGGCAACAGCGGATTGATGTCACCCATATAATAACTCAAGCCCACATGCGGCCCGACTTCAAGCGTTTTGGGGTCGTCAAATTGGGCTTTGGCCTGACTAAAAATAGCCAAGCAACTCAGAATCAATAAAAAACGAAACTTTCTATACATAATTCAAGCTTGCAAAATTATGAAATTTTCCAATGAAAACGTAAGAAATCAGTTTCTATTGTCTTTGCCCCACATCAATTTGTTGCGGATGGTGCCGAAAAAGTCCTCTCCGTGCATCCTGACGAGGTTGATGCAGAAGCCCGCCTTGCGCACCTCAAGCTGCACGGAAGTGTCTAAGGTACAACTTCTTGAGTCCATGCTGAACACAAACTTCTTCTCGCGACCCTCCACCTGGATGCGGATGGTGCTGTCGTCAGGGATGACCACAGGGCGCACGGTCAGATTGTGCGTAGCAATAGGCGTGATGACGAAATTCTTCGCATTCGGTGCGATGATGGGGCCTCCGGCACTCAGCGAGTAGGCTGTGGAGCCTGTCGGGGTGGCCAAGAGGATGCCGTCGCCCCAGTAGGTGTTGAGGTAGACATTGTCCACAAACACCTTGATTGCCAACAGACTATGCTCTGGATTACGGATGACATTCAGCTCGTTGAGAGCGTATTTCACATCGTCAAAGACCTTCTCGGGCGAGACTAATTCCAAAAGCGTGCGCTGCTCAACGGTGTAATCGCCTGTGAGTACGCTGTTTACCGCATTGGCAATCTCGTTTTTGGAGATGCTGGAAAGAAAGCCTAAGCGTCCCATGTTGATGCCCGCCACGGGGATGCCCGAATCGAGGACGAAGGGCACCGTGTCGAGGATAGTGCCATCGCCGCCGATGGAAAACAGCAGGTCGGCGTGACCTTTCAAGTCGTCGTACGAATGGAAAACGCTGTATTTTACGCCTTCGGGGACGAAGGAGGTGACAATGTCAGCAAAAGGCTGGTAGACAATAATTTCCACTTGATTATCGGCCAGTTCCTTGAACAATTGCCGCATATATTCCCCATTCTCGGGGGCGATGGTTTTTCCAAATAGGGCGATTTTCATTATTCTATTTTTTTCGTCTTTTTCGTCCGGTAGGGACAGCGGGGCATGCCCCGCTGTTGGCGTATTCGCCTATCCCTACCGGAATCTATATTATCCTTCATCTTTCACCGAATCATGGCTTTCATCGGTCATCATTCGCATATAATTCACATAACGCCAGTCAGCGATGTCACCGTTCTCCACGGCGGCCTTCACCGCACAACCTGGCTCATGGGTGTGGGTGCAATTGGCAAAACGGCACTCGCTCATCAGATTGCGCATCTCGGGAAAACGCTGCGCCAAGGTCTCTTTCTCAAGGTCGTACAACACAAACTCCTTAATGCCAGGCGTATCGACAATCCACGCACCGAAATCCAAATGGTGCATCTCAGCGAAGGTGGTCGTGTGCTTACCTTTCTCGTGATAGTCCGAAATCTCACCGATGCGAACATTTAAGGATGGGTCGAGGGCGTTCACCAAAGCCGATTTGCCCACGCCGGAATGGCCTGAGAACAGACATATCTTCCCTTGCATCAAGGTTTTAAGTTGGTCGATTTGGAAGCCTGTCTTGGCAGACACACCGAACGAGGTATAGCCGAGGCTTTGATAGTATTCCATCAGTACGCACATCTCCCCTATCTGCTCGTCCGTGTAGAGGTCGCACTTGTTGAAAATCAAAGCGGCGGGGATATGGTAGGCTTCGGCAGTCACCAAAAAGCGGTCGATGAAGCCTGTGGAAGTGCGCGGTTGGGCGATGGTCGCCACTACGATGGCCAAATCCACATTGGCAGCGATGATGTGTGAGGCCTTGCTCAGATTAACCGATTGGCGGACAATTACATTGTCACGAGGTTCAATCTTCTTGATGACACCAGTCTCTTTGCCAGGCTCCTGCTCAAACTCTACATTGTCGCCTACGGCCACAGGATTGGTGGAACGGATGCCATCCAAACGGATTTTTCCACGCAAGCGACACTCCCACTGCCGTCCTGTCTCATCGAGGACGATGTACCAACTCCCTGTCGATTTGATGACTTTACCTAACATTTCTGGTATCTTTTTCCTGGCATGGCCATTAGCACGCCGTCAAATTCCAAATTGAGCAACAACGCCGCGATTTTCGTGGTCGGCAACTCTGTCTTCACGATAATGTCATCCAAACTAATCACCGCGTTGGAGCCAAAACAGTCCATGATGAGTTTTTCCTCTTCAGTAAACTCACGGAACAATACGCTTTGCTTCTCACTTTTTGTCTCTGAGTCCCAGCGCATCACATAACGCAGATTGAGCACACTCTCCATAAGGTGGGCGCGGTTGGTGCGGATGAGGTAATTGCAACCTTGGCTATAAATATCCAAAACGCGGCCAGGATAGGCGAACACGTCGCGGCTATAGGAGTTGGCCAAGTCAGCAGTAATCAATGAGCCTCCTTTCATCGCCGACTCGATGACCACCACAGCATCCGACATGCCCGCTATGATGCGGTTGCGGCGCGGGAAATTCTCTCGGTCAGGCATAGTGCCACTCATGCATTCTGTGATGATGCCGCCGCCTTGCTCAATCATTTCTGAAGCCAGTTTCTTGTTCGGTGCGGGATAGATTTGTTGCATTCCGCTGCCCATCACCCCAACCGTCGGGATACTGTTCTTCAACGAGGCTTTGTGGGCACAAGTATCGACACCGTATGCCAAACCACTTACTATCAACACATTATCATTCTTC
>Ga0310696_10003949_pt1 | contig 18337 bp, 15 predicted proteins | sample AusTroGonzalo_MG_4_FD_203885 | JGI IMG/M metagenome (GOLD analysis project Ga0310696, IMG submission 203885) | Bovine rumen microbial communities from tropical cattle in Woodstock, Queensland, Australia - Gonzalo_02 (v2) (version 2) | ecosystem: Host-associated > Mammals > Digestive system >...
GGAAAAGGCAAGAGCCGATACGGGATGATGGGCGGGCGCGTCTTTTTTTCGCCGCGTTTTTTGTTGCTAAACGCGATAGGATGATAGTATAATATTAAAGTAACTATCGTGCGCGTGGGCTTCCGCGCGCCTACAAGGAGGAGTTATGAGAAACGTACACGGGATCTGTCCGGAATGTCATAACAGGATATCCATCGATCTGGATGCCGCCGTCGTCGAATGCCCGATCTGTCATCGCCGCTTGAAGACCAAGAAGTCCAATGCGCCCGACGTCGCGCAGGCCAAGACCCCGACGGAAGGCGTCACTATGCCGCCGAAAGTAGAAAAACAGGCAGCCAAAGAGGCAGTCCCTGCCGCCGTCGCCAATGCGTTCATGGTGCCGCAGGAGTCTGCGCCCATAGAAGACACGCAGCCGACGGAGACCGCCGCGCCCGTAGAGACGGAAGTTCCCGCCGAGCAGGTAGCGGAGACGGAAGCTCCGATCGAAGAGGTAGCGGAGACGGAAGGCCCCGCCGAGCAGGTCGCAGAGGCGACCCTTGCCGAGACCGCCGCTCCCAAGGAAGAGACCATGAGCGAAGCGGAAGCGATGGCGCTTGCCGCCTCGTTGGATGAGGGTGCCCCTGTGGACGTAGACGTTCCGCAGGAAACGGAAGAAGCGCCCGTAACGGAAGAGGAAACGGATCCGAACGAGATCTCGCCCGAAGAACTTGCCTTGATGGACGACGTGCCGCCCCAAGAAGCGGCGGCCCCCTCGGATGAGACCATCGTATATTCGTCCATTTCCGCAGAGGAAGATAAGCCCGTGACGGACGAAGACGAAGAACAAGAAGAAATCGCGGAAGAAGAGGAGACCCTCGGCGAAGGGCTGAAAGAGCTCTCCGCAGACACCGCCGCCGACGATCTTACGGTAGAGGACTCTTTGGACGACGCCGACGCGGACGAATTCGGACTGGGCGACAACGCCCCCGCCGCGGAAGAGACGGCGGCAACGGAAGAAACGTCCGTCGAAGATGCCTCCCTCGAAGAGGTCGCTGTCGAAGATGCTCCCGTAGAGGAAGCATCAAGCCAAGACGCGCCCGCTGAGGACGTGCCCGCTGAGGACGTGCCCGCCGAAACGGTCGCGGAAGAGGTCTCCGCCGAGGTAGCTGAGGCAGCGCCTGTGGAAGGAGCTCCGCAAGAGACCGTCACCGAGGCAACTCCTGTCGATGCGACTCCCGTCGAAAAAGAGGAAGACGCGCAGGAAGAAGTCGCCGCGGCACCCGCCACCGACGCAACGGCACCCGCAGAGGAAGAGGAGAGTCCCGCGTATTCGGACGAGGATTTCGCCGCCGCGGCGGAGATGGACGTTCGTACGGCACACGTTCGTACCTTCCACGCTCCCAAGCATACGCCCGTGCCCGTGCGCACGGCGCCCGCTCGCCAAACGGAGACCGCCGCAGAGACGCCCAAGCAGGCGGCGAAAGTGCAGTCTGCCGGTGAGCACGAACGCATCTACGCGAAGCCCATTGCGATCATTCTCGCTGTGCTCTCGCTCCTGTTCGTGTTGGTCGATCTGACCTACGGATTGCACGTTCGCGGGAATTATTCCGCCACGTTGCTCAGCGCCTTGCCTTCGGACATCAGCGCAAAAATCGTCGAAGCGTTGCCTGTGTTCGGCGGCGAGAACTTCCCGTATATCATCACCGTTACCTATTACGCATTGCTCCTGCTCATCGCCATCTTCGCCTTCACCGGCAAGAAGGGGAAAGTGGGCAGTATACTCTTCTTTATCGGCACGCTCGTGATCGGGGTGTATCGTATGTGGATGTTGCATGGCGGTACCACATTCTTCATTCCCTACGAAGGGCTTCTCGAACTTCTTGAGACGTACGGCTCGTATATTCTCGGCGGCGGCTATGCGCTGCTCATGCTCGCGGGTATTTTCTACCTCGTGGCGCTTTCTAAAGGGAAAGAGACATATGCCATCTCCTTCGGACCGGGCGTCTTTGCTATGATCTTCTCGGTGATCGTATTCCTCGCAAGCGTGGCGGTTTTCGTAGGTCCGGCGTTTATGGAGAACTTCCCGGACATCTCCGAGTTTTTTAACTACGGATTGCTCGGCATCTTCGGCGCTACGATCCTCTTGACCTTGATCGGTGTGCATAGGGCGGATCTGTCTCGTTCTGCGAACGGGTACCTTGCGGCGTTTATGCTCATGTTCTTCGGGTTCCTGTCTTTGGTCGGAAGCATCTTACCGAATGTGCTCGGGGAGATGTTGACGATAGAGATGCTCATCGCCATGCAGAATATGATAAGAGTGTGCGGCGTTATGACGACGACGCTCACGATCGGCGCGGCGGGCTTCGCCCTAGCGGATATAAGGAACTGAAATGGAGCACGCGAAGAGAGATAACGAATTCATCACCACGTACCGCACCTTCATTAAGAGAGAGGGCGCGGACAAGTTGCTCGATTATCTGATCGGCAGGTCGGATTTCTTTACGGCGCCCGCTTCGTCCAAGTTCCACAGCGATTACGAAGGCGGTCTCCTCGATCACAGCCTGAACGTGTATTATCGTCTGCTCCGCTTGGTCGAGAGCGAATACGGGGAGAATTGGAGAGAGGTCATTTCGCCCGAATCCGTGGCGATCGTGGGGCTTCTCCACGACGTGTGCAAGATAGATATGTATAAAGTGTCCTATCGCAACGTCAAGAAGGACGGCGCGTGGGAGCAGCAACCTTTCTATACCATCGAGGACGAGATCCCCTACGGACACGGAGAGAAATCCGTGTATATCATCAGCGGGTTCATACGTCTCACGCGGGAAGAAGCGATGGCGATCAACTGGCATATGGGCGGCTTCGACGACAGGGTGCGAGGCGGCAGTTATACCATCGGTCGCGCTTTCGAGAAATATCCGCTCGCCGTTCTCGCGCATACCGCGGACTTCCTCGCGACGTATTTCGACGAAAAGAAGGAAGAACAATGATCATACTGAAGGACAAGAAACAAGAGGCTCTGAAGAAGAAGTATCGGATCATTGACGCACACTGCCATATTTATCCGCAGAAGATCGCGGCGAAAGCCGTGGCGGCGATCGGGACCTTCTACAATATCCCGATGGAAGAGGACGGCACCAGCTCTTCTCTCATCGCGGAAGGAGAAAAGATCGGCGTAGAGGGGTACGTCGTCCACAGCACTGCCACCACCGTGCATCAAGTGCGCAGTATCAACGAGTACATCTACGGCGAGATGCAAGCGCATAAGGAATTTATCGGGTTCATGACCCTGCACAACGAGATGACGACGGAATCCATCGAGGAAGAGGTGGCGCTCGCCGTTGCCCGTGGGATGAAGGGCGTGAAGCTGCATCCCGATTTCCAGAAATTCAATATCGACGACGCGGAAAATATCTACGAAGTCACGAAGGGGCGTCTGCCCGTTCTGTTGCATATGGGGGACAAGCGGTACGATTATTCCTCGCCCGCCCGCCTTCGGAAAATGGCGGAGAAGTATCCCGATCAAATATTTATCGGAGCGCACTTCGGCGGCTACTCCGTGTGGGACAAGGTGGAATGTCTCAGAGACCTTCCCAACGTATACTTCGATACGTCGTCCTCGCTGTTCGCCCTCGACAAGCAGCGCGCCGCCGACCTCATCCATCGCTTCGGGCATGAAAGATACTTCTTCGGGACGGACTTCCCGATGTGGAAGCCGGACGAAGAGCTCGCGCGTTTCCTCGCGCTACCCCTTACGGAGGAAGAGAGAGAAGATATCCTCTTCAACAATGCGTCGAAGCTACTCGGCGTGGAATAAAGAAGCATAAAGACCGCGTATCATCGCGGAATAATAAGAAGGTGTAATTATGATCGATCTACAACTTATCAGAAAAGACAGTGCAAGCGTGGCGGCGGCTCTCGCCAAGAAGGGCGCCATCGTCGACTTTGCCGAGCTCCTCGAATGGGATAAAGAGCGCCGTGCGCTCATCACCGAAGTAGAGAGCCTCAAGGCGAAGCGTAATAAGGTCAGCGGCGAGATCCCCGTCTACAAGAAGCAGGGCAAGGATACCACCGAGATCTTCGCGGAGATGCGTACCCTCGGCGACGCCATCGCGGCGGACGACGCAAAAGTGAACGAGCTGGACGCCAAGATCAACGATTTCCTCGCGCGTCTGCCGAATATCCCCGACGACGACGTCGTTGCGGGCGAAAAGGAGAATAACGAAGTCATCCGCATCGAAGGAGAGAAGCCCGTCTTCGACTTCACCCCGCAGAACCACGTAGATCTCTGCACCAAGCTCGGACTCATCGACTACGAGCGCGGCGTCAAGCTGTCGGGCGGCGGCTACTGGATCTATCGCGGTGTGGGCTCGAAGCTCGAATGGGCGCTCATCAACTACTTCATTTCCGAGCACCTCGCGGACGGGTATGAATTCATCCTCCCGCCTCATCAGCTCTCCTACAGTTGCGGCTTCGGCGCGGGACAATTCCCGAAGTTCGAGGACGAAGTGTATTGGCTCGAAGGCGAGGAGAGAAAGAAGGGACATTTCATGCTCCCCACGGCGGAGACCGCTCTCGTGAATATGTACGCGGGCGAGATCATCGACGGTGCCAAACTCCCGATGAAGTTCTTCGCGTATACCCCTTGCTACCGCAAGGAAGCGGGCAGCTATCGCAGTGAAGAGCGCGGTATGATCCGCGGTCATCAGTTCAATAAGGTGGAGATGGTCATCTACTCCGCGCAGGATAAGAGCCGCGAGGCGTTCGAGGAGCTCGTCAACAAGGCGGCGAACCTCGTCAAGAAACTCGGTCTGCATTTCCGCATCAGCAAGCTGGCGGCGGGCGATTGCAGCGCGTCTATGGCTCGCACCTACGACATCGAGGTGTGGATCCCCAGTATGGGCATCTACAAGGAAGTCAGCTCTGTCTCCAATGCCAACGACTATCAGGCGAGAAGGAACGGCACCCGCTATAAGGATCCCGCCACGGGCAAGAATCTCTTCGTGCATACGCTGAACGGCAGCGGGCTCGCGACGAGCCGATTGATCCCCGCCATCGTGGAGCAATTCCAACAGGCGGACGGCAGCGTCAAAGTGCCGGAAGTATTGGTGCCCTTCGTGGGGACGGACGTTATCCGCTAAAGAGCGGAAGGAGGATACGGGAATGGGTATCATGTATGACGAGATCCTGTCCGAACCGGCAGTGATCATGCAGGCGATCCGCGCCAACGAGAAGAAGGTGCAGGAGATCGCCGCGGAAGTCAAGAAACGTAAGATCAAGGATATCACCATCATCGGACGCGGCACGAGCGATAACGCGGGGCTGTGTTTCAAGTATTTCGCGGAGATCCTCGCGGGACTGCCCGCGGGCACGGCGCACCCGTCCGTTACGACGATGTACGGCGCCAACGTGGATTATTCGGGGCACCTGTTCGTCGCGGTATCTCAGAGCGGCAGGAGCATCGACACCCTCGCCGTCCTCACGCAGGCGAATAAGCAGGGCGCGCTCACCGTCGCGGTGACCAACGACGCTGCGTCGCCTCTCGCCAAGGCGGGCAAATTCCATCTCGACCTCAGCGCGGGAGAGGAGAAGAGCATCGCCAGCGCCAAGAGCTACATTGCGGAGCTCACCGTGCTGTATATGCTCGCGATCGCGCTGTCCGGCAAGCCCCTGATGCCCATCGTATACGCTTTCCCGAAGAGGGTGGAAGAGATCATCGCTTTGCAGAAATCCATCGAAGAGGCGGCGGAGCAGACCAAAGATCTGAATAATTTCATCATCCTTTCGCGTGGTGTGATGCAAGGGGTGGGCAAGGAGCTTCAGCTCAAGCTCAACGAGTGCGCCTACACCTTCGCGCAGTTCTACGGTACCAATGATTTCATGCATGGTCCCTACGCGCTCATCGAGGAAGGAGTCAATGTCATCATCTTAGCCCCTGACGGCGAATGCGGAGAGAATTTCCGCGATATCGCCACCCGTCTGCAACTCCTGAATGCAAACGTATTGACCTTCAGCGATAACGACGACCTTCTCGATCTCGCGACGTACGGCGTGAAGATGCCCGCGATGGATAATCTGTCCTCTACCGTCGGTTATTCCGTGGCGATGCACCTCTTCGCCATCGCGCTATCCGAGAAGAAAGGGCACAATCCCGACGCTCCGAGAAACCTGAAGAAAGTCACCATCACGAAGTGATCGAGGACGAAGAAATATCCCAAAAAGTAAAAAGAATGAGAGTCCAACCATCGCGAATAACGAAAAACGAGAGAAAAAATTTCGCGAATTTTAGGCACATTTTCGAAAAAAGGGTATTGACAAAGTCCGATATGTATAGTATCATAAGCACAGTAACTCGTTAGGGAGGAAAGAGAAGTGAATAAGAGCGATATCATCAAGATCATATCGGATAAGACGAATATCACAGAGGCGGATTGCCGTCGTGTGTCGGAGGCTTTCATCGAAGCCATCGCGCAGACGCTGAAAGCGGGCGACACCGTGACCTTTGCCGGATTCGGTTGTTTCAAGGCGAAGCAGCGCGCACCGAAAGAGGGTCTGCACCCGAAGACGGGCGAGAGGATCAAGATCGCGGGAAGATGCGTGCCCACCTTTAAGGCGAGTAAGACTTTCGTTGCCGTGATGAATAAGTAACAGGGTCGATAAGACGGGAGGAGCTTAAGGGCTCCTCTTTTTTTTAGCGAATCGAGTCGCAGACCGCTTTGCTCGCCGTCAAAGCCCCAAAGAGCCTAAGCCTCAACGGCAGCTATTCGTTCTGCGCACGGATCGTTCTTTGTAGTTTTATGGTGGAGATCCCTCGAGCAGCTCGGGATGACATATAGGGTCCAACTGCACCGTTGATCCTTCCGCGACGCTTGCAACGCAACGTTTTCACATTACGGAGTAATAAGGATCGCGCTCCGCGCGCTACCTTCATTCCTAATTCCCTGCGCGGCATTGTACGCCTTTGGTCGCCGAGACAGTTGTCGCTGTCTCTACTGCGACATATCGGCGTACTGCCTTGCTCGCTCCGCGACTCTGTCGCGTTCGCGGTTTAACGAGCGTTCATCGGCGCGTCCGCATACGGCTTGCTTGGATACATCGCAAGCGTAGTTGCTCCGCGCCCATCTCCGCTCTCTATTAATAAGGACGATGCAAGAAGATATGGATCGCGAAGCGTTACCACAACGCACCGCAGGTGCAATTCATGGAGCGAAGCGAGAATTCATGCCGAAGGCAATTCACGCGGCAAAGCCCCAATTCATTGCGCATCAGTGCTCATTCCTAATTCCTAATTCCTAATTATCGCATAGTCTCCTTTCATGCGCCTAAATGCCAGCTATATAAAAAAGTTTTGTTTTTTCACGGGCGCGGTGTATAATAGATACATCTTATATAGGAGCATACGCGCCCATTCGCGCGTAAAGAGACTATGGAAAAGAAGACGTTTTATATCACTACCCCCATTTACTACCCCAGCGGTACCTGGCACCTCGGCACCTGCTACACCACCGTTATCTGCGACGCCATCGCGCGCTTCAAGAGGAAGCAAGGCTATGACGTATTCTATCTGACCGGTACGGACGAGCACGGGCTTAAGATCGAGCAGAAAGCCAAGGAAGCGGGCGTCACGCCGAAAGAATACGTAGACGTCAAGGTGAATAACCTCAAGACGCTCTGGGACAGACTGAAGATCAGCTATGACAAATTTATCCGTACGACGGACGACTATCACGAGAAAGCGGTGCAGAAGATCTTCGATAAGCTGTACGCGCAGGGCGATATATATAAAGGCGAATACGAAGGGTACTACTGCGTGCCCTGCGAGACGCATTGGACGAAGACCCAGCTCGTGGACGGCAAATGCCCGGACTGCGGCAGAGAGGTCGGGCTCGCGAAGGAAGAGTGCTATTTTTTCCGGCTCAGCCGCTATCAGGATCGCCTCATCAACCTCTTGGAAGAGAATGAGGAATTCCTTCTCCCCAAGCCGCGCCGCCGCGAGATGATCAATAACTTCCTGCGTCCCGGACTCAGCGACCTTGCCGTCACCCGTTCCAGTTTCACTTGGGGCGTGCCTGTGACCTTCGACCCGAAGCACGTCATTTACGTATGGATCGACGCGCTGATGAACTACGTCACCGCTCTCGGGTACGGCGGCGAAGACGACAGTCTTTTCCGCAAGTATTGGCCCGCGGATATCCACATGATGGGAAAGGAGATCGTGCGTTTCCACAGCATCATTTGGCCTGCGCTCCTGATGGCTTTGGACATCCCCCTTCCGAAGAAGGTGTACGGTCACGGCTGGCTCCTGATGGGCGCGGACAAGATCAGCAAGAGCAAGGGAAATATCGTGGACCCTGTGGAGCTCTCGGATAAGTATTCCGTGGACGCGGTGCGCTACTATCTCCTGCGTGAGATCCCCTTTGGACAGGACGGCGCCTACACGACGCGCGCCTTCCTCTCCCGCCTGAATGCCGACCTCGCCAATGACCTCGGTAACCTCGTGAAACGCACGATGGCGATGGTCACCAAATATACGGGCGGCGCCATCCCCGCGTGGAGCGGCAAGAAGGAGAATACCGACGAAGAGATCATCGCCATGGCGGAGGGGACCCTCGCGGAAGTGGCGAAGAATATGGACGATCTGTATATCCCCGAGGCATTGTCGGCGATATTCCGTCTCGCACAGCGCGCGAATAAGTATATCGACGAGAACGCGCCGTGGCTCCTTGTGAAGGACGAGGCGAAGAAAGAGCGTTTGAACGACGTCCTCTACGTGCTTCTCGAATGCATCCGCGTGGTGGGCGTGCTCCTCGAGTCCTTCCTGCCCGACACGGCGGCGAAGATCCTCTCTCACTTCGATGGGCTCACCGAGGCGGAGAAAGGATTCGACAGCATCGTGAAATTCGGCGGACTCGCTGCGAAGAGCATCAACGAGCAAGACGCCATCTTTATGAGGGTGGATATCGACAAGGAGATCGAGACTATGGAGAAAGAAACGGAGCAGAAAGCCGCGGCACCCGCCGCACCGGAGACCCCGAAGAAGGATATCATCACCATCGACGACTTCATGAAAGTGGAGCTGCGCGTAGGCAAGGTGCTCACGGCGGAGAAAATGCCCAAGACGGATAAGCTCCTCGTGATGACCGTGCAAGTGGGCGAAGAGAAGCGCACCATCGTCAGCGGTATCGCCAAGTATTACACCCCCGAAGAGATGGTGGGCAAGCAGGTCGTCGTGGTGGCGAATCTCGCGCCGCACGCCTTCCGAGGGGTGGAGAGCCAAGGTATGCTCCTCTGCGCGGATGATCCCGAGCACGGCGTGGTGCTGGTCAGCCCCGAGAAAGTCGTGGCGTCCGGCAGCGAAGTAAGATAATGTATATAGACGCGCACGCACATCTCGACGACGAGGCGATCTGCGCACGCGAAGCGGAAGTCGTCGCCGCCGCACGGGCGGCGGGAGTCGGCGTCATCGTCAATGCGTCGTCCGATCTGCCTTCTTCCGAAAGAAGCGTGGCGCTTGCGGCGAAGTACGAGGAAGTGTATGCCGTCATCGGCGTGCATCCGCACGAAGCCAAGACCTATTCGGACGAGGTAGAGCAACGAATCATCACGCTCGCCAAGCAGCCGAAGGTCGTCGCCTTCGGCGAGATAGGGCTGGACTACCATTACGACCTGTCCCCTCGCGACGTACAGCAAGCCGTATTGGAGCGGGAAATACAGCTCGCGGCGGAGCTTGCGCTCCCCGTCGTATTCCACGTCAGGGAAGCCTACGAAGATTTCAATCGTATCATAGAGAAGAACAGAGGTTACCTCGGGAACGGCGTGCTACTGCATTGTTACAGCGGTAGCGCGGAGCTCGCGAAGTATTACAGAGAGCGTTTCGACGCCAAATTTTCTTTCGGCGGTGTGCTGACCTTTGCCAAGCATAAGGACGTCGTCTTGCAGGCGGCGGGCATCGAGAACGTGATGCTGGAGACCGACTGTCCGTATATGACCCCCGTGCCGTACCGCGGTACCCCAAACGAGCCGAAATATATCCCGCTCGTGGCGGCGAAGATGGCGGAATTATATGGGGTGGATGTAAAACTGATTGAAAACGTAACGACGGAGAATGCGAAGGAGTTCTATCGGTTAGAACGACAATAATTCGGAATGCGGAATTGCGGTGGCGCTGACGCGAGGAATAATAAAACACAGAAGACGGCGCAGAATGGTGATACAAGCGCGCTCCGATGAGGCGGGTCTGCGCGTGCTTGTCGTACGTGATGCCCGACGAGCAAGGTTCGCTAAGCGGATGCACCGTTATTCGCTGTTGTGAAAGATATGATAAGTATAAACGGCAAATACTTTAACATTGATTTTAACAAGCGCTATGGTCAGAACTTCATCCTCGACCGGAATCTTCTCGCCGCCATCGCCGCGGATGCGGGGGTGACGGGGGAGGACGTCGTGGTGGAGATCGGTGCGGGAGCGGGTACGCTGACCGCCGCGCTCGCCGTCGTGGCGAAGGAAGTCATCGCCTACGAGATAGACGAGGAATTGCGCCCCGTGCTCTCCGTGACCCTTGAGGGGCTTCCCAACGTGCGTGTCATTTACGAGGACTACACCAAGAGGACGGAACCTCTGCCTCCTCGGTTCAAGGTAGTGGCGAATCTGCCGTATTACGTCACGACCCCCATCATTATGAGCTTTATCGAAGGGGACGCCCGTCCCGAGACCATCACCGTGATGGTGCAGAAGGAAGTGGCGGAGCGCCTCGTCGCCGCGCCGGGGACGTCGGACTACGGCGCCATCACCGCTTCGCTCGGGCTCGTCGCGGATGCGCAGATCACCCGTATCGTCGGCAGGCAGAATTTCATTCCCCCACCCAACGTGGACAGCGCGGTGGTGAAGATCACCCTTACGGATAAAGGCTATACCGCAGAGGAGATCGGCACCGCTCGAAAACTCATTCGCGCCGCCTTCAATATGCGGCGCAAGACCCTCTCCAATGCACTCGCGGGCGTAGTGGGGGGCAAAGATCGCGCGGCGGCGCTTATCGCGTCCTGCGGCTTCGCGCCCACCGTTCGCGGTGAAACGCTGTCGGCGGGAGAGTACGTTGCGCTGGCGCGCCGTGTTCTGACCGGGAATTAGGAATGCGATATTCGAAATGAAAGATGCGCTTCGCGATACGTATGTGGGATCGGGCGTGCGTTGCCGCGATCATTGCGTATCCAAACGCGATACCGCGATCTCGGCGCTGACGGTCGACAGCATGATCTGCAATGCCACTTGCAGACGCTGAAGTTCCTGCAGGGACCTGCCCCGCACCAAGGCATTCGCGAGGACGCTCACCGTCAATACGAAGTCATTCATATCGTTGTATATGAAAAATTAAAAAAAATTGCTAATTTTAAGGTTCATTTAATGGTAAAATAATAATATATAGCCAAATAGAGGCGCCCGATGACGCCAAAGGAAGGATTATATGAAGAAGAGATTTATCGTATTTGCGACCATTACCGCGCTTTTGCTCATCCTCTGCATCGCGGGATGCAGCGTGGTGGAGAACGGTGCAGGGGCCATCTTGGGCGGTGTGAGCGGTACTTCGTCTACGAGCACCGTCGCGAAGGCGGATTATTCCTCCATGACGAGAGCGGAGCTGGAGTCCACCTTGACGAAATACGTCGATATCTGCGAGAAGCAAGCCGACCTATTGGAAGACTACAAGCAGATCGTGGAGGAAGCCGTCGCGAATCGTGAAACGAAGATCGGCGCCTACGCCACGACCCTCGTGGACTGCGTGATGAATCTCACCTGCGTGGAAGAGCAGTATAATATCGGCTGTCAAGGCACGGGGTTCATCATCACCACCGACGGGTACGTCCTCACCAATAACCACGTCATCCAGTACGAGGCGACCGTCATCGATCCGGACAGCATTCGTCAGAACGGCTTTTTCACGCAATACAGGTACAAGACCGTTACGGGTGAATATTCGTCCATTACCGCTGTCTTCGATTCGGAGAGCAGCTATTATGCGAACGGCACGGTGTATCATCTTCAATTCGTCTATCGCGATGCCGACTATGATCTCGCCCTCCTGAAGATCGTAGAAGCGGTCCCCACCGGGGAATCTTGGAGCGCCGTCCCCTTCTATGACGGCACCACGAAGCGCGGCGACGAAGTGCTCGTCCTCGGCAACGCAGACGGCAAGGGTCTCTCCGCTACGGCGGGTATCGTGTCCGCCACGGGCAAGACCTTCACGGATTCGCCGAAACTCACCTTCATCCAGACCGACGCCGCCATCAACGGCGGTAACTCGGGCGGCCCCGCCGTCAATATCTACGGCGCGCTCATCGGCGTGGTGAATAGTAAATTCGTCAGCACGAGCATCGAGAATATGGGCTTCGCCATTGAACTCAATAAGGTGGAGACCTTTATCTCCGACGCGATAGCAGCCGCGCCGAAAGACTCGCCCATTACGGTGGCATACACCACGAAAGGCGCTGTGGGGGTGCCCGAGGCGGAAGAAGCGCAAGCGGCATAATTGCGCGACAGTCCCGCCTACGATCGAATGACAGAGTCGCACGTGACGAGCGTGTGACTCTTTTACTTTGCGTAGGATCGTTATATTGTTTGCGGGCAGACCGTCCGAAATATTGCGGTAGCGAAAGAAGGTTTTCCGTTCGCTATATCCTTCGCATGGCGACATCATCATTTTCCCTCTTGCCCGCGCACGATATATTATGATACAATTATTTACAGAACGATAATAACAGTTTCGCCTTGCGGTCGCAGGGCGGACGAAAAGGAGCGAAAATGAATATCACTTCGGACATCAAATACGTAGGCGTCAACGATCACGAAATAGACCTTTTTGAGGGACAATACGACGTGCCGAACGGTATGGCGTACAATTCGTACGTAATACTGGACTATAAGATCGCCGTTATGGACAGCGTGGACGCCCGTTTCGGGCACGAATGGCTGGATAATATCACGGCGGCGACGGGTGGCAAAGCCCCCGATTACCTTATCGTACAGCATATGGAGCCCGACCATTCGGCGAATGTCGACGTTTTTTTGAAGGCGTTTCCCAATGCGACGGTGGTATCCTCGCAGAAGGCGTTCGCGATGATGAAGAATTTCTTCGGCAAGGAGTACGAGGATAGGCGCATCGTCGTGGGCGAGGGGGACACGCTCCCGCTCGGCAGACACGTCCTCTCTTTCGTTACCGCGCCGATGGTGCATTGGCCCGAGGTCATCGTCACATACGACGCATTCGACAAGGTGCTGTTCTCCGCGGACGGTTTCGGTAAGTTCGGCGCTCTCGACGTAGAGGAGGATTGGGCGTGCGAGGCTCGTCGCTATTATTTCGGCATCGTCGGCAAGTACGGCGCGCAAGTGCAGGCGCTTCTCAAGAAAGCCGCCGCGCTGGATATACAGAAGATTTGTCCGCTCCACGGTCCCATCCTCACAGAGAACCTCGGCTACTATCTCGGACTGTATAATACTTGGTCGTCCTACGGCGTGGAGTCTGAAGGCATCTTCATCGCTTACACGTCCGTCTACGGACACACCAAGGCGGCGGTGGAGCTCCTTGCCGAGAAGCTGAAGGCGAAGGGTTGTCCGAAGGTCTCTGTCTGCGATCTCGCGCGGGAAGATATGGCGGAAGCGGTGGAAGACGCATTCCGTTACGGCAAGCTCGTGCTCGCCACCACCACCTATAACGCGGACATTTTCCCCTTTATGCGCACCTTCATCGAGCACCTCACGGAGCGCGGCTATCGCGATCGTACCATCGCCCTCATCGAGAACGGCAGCTGGGCGCCTCTCGCCGCCAAAGTGATGAAAGGGATGTTCGAGAACAGCAAGAATATCACATTTATCGATCCCGTCATTCGCCTGACTTCCGCGATGAACGACGCCACGAAGTCGGCGATCGATACCGTGTCGGATGAACTGTGCCAAGAATATCTCGCGAGGCAGGATGCCACGGCGAATAAGAACGATCTGAAAGCACTCTTCAATATCGGCTACGGGCTGTACGTCGTCACGTCCAATGACGGTAAGAAGGATAACGGACTCATCGTGAACACCGTTTCGCAGGTCACCAGCACGCCGAATCGCATCGCGGTCACCATCAACAAGCAGAATTATTCCCATCACGTCATCAAGCAGACGGGCAAAATGAATCTCAACTGTCTGTCGATCGACGCGCCCTTCTCCGTCTTCGAAGGGTTCGGCTTCCGTAGCGGCAGGAGCGTGGATAAGTTCGAGGGATGGGAGAAGTATCATAGCGACAACGGGCTCGTATTCCTGCCCAAATATATCAATAGTTTCATGTCGCTGCAGGTGGAGCAATACGTGGATCTCGGCACGCACGGGATGTTTATCTGCTCGGTCACCGAGGCGAGAGTGATCTCCGACCTCGAGACCATGACGTATACGTATTATCAGAAGAACGTCAAGCCGCGTCCGCAGACCGAAGGGAAGAAAGGCTACGTCTGCAAGATATGCGGCTACGTCTACGAGGGCGATACGCTCCCCGACGATTACGTCTGCCCGCTCTGCAAGCACGGGGCGGCGGATTTCGAGCCCATCAAATAAGGAGAAGGATGACGATGCTGAAAATTCGCTATTGCATCAATAGAGATCTCACCGATGATGATACGCCGGTCGATCTCACGCAAAGCTTCCACTTCCATTTCCGCGAGTACGTGACGGACGACAAGGGAAGGCAGGGCGCCAAGTTCCTTGCGGAGGGCTCCTCGGGGTACGATTTCAGATACGAAGACGAGGAGTTCACTCTCTTCCCCGGGGACACGTATAAAGGGCTTTGGAGCTACGAAAGCGGCGATGGTCCCTCCGATTGGGAGGAAGTCTCCATCCTCTACACGGTACAGCTCGTCGAAGTGGAAGAATGATCGTAAATATCGGATATTACCGAAAAAACAGGAGGTTTATCATATGAAATACGTTTGCAATTTGTGCGGTTGGGAATACGACGAGGCGGTCGGCGATCCGGAGAACGGCATCGCTCCCGGCACCAAGTTCGAGGATCTTCCGGAAGATTTCGCTTGCCCGCTCTGCGGCGCGGGGAAGGACGAATTCCAAGAAGCGTAACAGGCGCCGTGCGTTCTTTCTCGGAACGCCTTTTTCGGAAATAATTTCCATACGTTTCTTGCGCGTTCTTGCGGAAAGGCGCGCGAGAAGCGTGGTATAATCAAGGTATGAGGAAAGTTTCGGCGAAGCTTTGTATCTGTTTGCTCCTATGTGCGTTGATCGCACTCCTCTTTTCTTGCGCGGGCACGGAGCAATTCTCGATCGACGTGGGCGGAGACCTGTATCCGGGGTCGTCGCTCACTCTTGTCGTACGAGACGGTAATGGCGAGGTGGCAGCGGTCCCCGGGACGTTCGCCGTCACGAGCGGCGGAACGGTCGCAAGTATTCAAGGCGACGTGCTGATCATCGCCAAGAGCGCCCGCATCGGAGACAAATTCACCGTCGCGCTTTCGGGCGAAGGGATCGCGCTGTCTGCTTCGTTCGAGGTGCAGGCGCCTCCCGTTTCGAGAGTCTCCGTCGTGTGTAAAAGCGAGGCGGCGGCAGGAGAAGTCATCACGTTAGGGGCGAATATCTCCCCTGCGGTATACAGCGGCGAGACGGCGACCTTTACCGTCAAGGAAGGGAAGGCTACCGTCTCCGGTAACGTCCTCACCATCGCGGAGGACGCGGATCGAAATGACGTCGTGATCGTGACGGCTTCTTACGGTGGCGTCACCGGCGCGGAAAAACGCATCATCATCACTACCTATCAACCGAAAAGTATCACCATAACGAGCGAAACAGACGCTTGTATGCCGGGCGACTCTATGTCCGTAACGGCGGAAGTAGAGCCTTCGTACGCCGATTATCCCTTGGAGACCGAGATCGAAGTGGGCGGCGACTACGCTCGTTACGATGCGGAGCTCGGCAGGATCTTCGTTGACGAGGACGCTCGCATGGGATCCGCTATCGTATTCAAAGCCACCTGCAATATCCTCGTGGAGAGGGCTACTTTCCTCGTGGGACATCCCACCGCCACCGATATCACGGCGGACAGCGGCGGGCGAAGCGTCAGCCCCGGCGACACCAAAAGTATGGACTTCGTGCTCTATCCCGTGACGGCGGATCGGGAGAAAGTGCACGCGCGTCTCGTGAAGGGATCGGAGTACGTGGAATGGGACGGCGGCATGGAATTTAAAGTGCTCACGAGCGCACCGCGGGGTGCGGAGATAGCATTCATCCTGTATTATTCGGACGACGTGCAGACGGCGATCTCGTTCACGGTGGAGCCTCGCAAAGCGGAGAGCGTGACGCTCACCACCCAAGCGACGGCGTCATCCTATTTGGCTTGCGGCGCGACGGCATCTTTCACCGCGAACGTGTCCCCCGCTGACTGGGCGGGCGACGTGTATTATGACGTCTTGGAAGGGGAAGACCTCGTCGAGCAGACGTCGGACGGTGTATTTACAGTGAAAGAAGGCGCGGGTAGAGGCATCGTTCGGGTGCAGGCGAGGACGTCGGACGGCGTCCGAAGCGAGGTCAGCACCTTCTCTGTGCGCGGCAGATATCTCCGCGTGGTATGCACAAAGTGGGACGACATCTCGTTCACGTTGTTGCCGACGTCGGTGTGGTTCGTATTGCCCACTGCGGCACACACGGCGGATCGCACGATCATCGTACCGCGCGAAACGACGGATATCATATTGGAAGGACACTACGACGGCACGGAGGAAACGGCGTATAAAGGGCTGTATTTCTACTTCCGTAACGCCGCCGTTCCCCGCACGGTGACTTTGTCGCATTTCGCCACCATCGCGGACTACGGCTTGGGTGGCACCGTGATGGAGTTCGGCTCTTCGGGCATCACGACCATCGTACTGGAAGGAAAGAACGCCGTGACGGCGGATACCCCGCGCTACATAGACAATACGGGCGAGATCGTGAACGGCGAATGGAGCAATAAGTCGAATCCGTCCAATCGCGAGATGGTCTGGCGAAACGGGAAGGATGGGTATAACGGCGCGAACGGCGGCACCGCGATGAGCGGATGCGAGCTCGTATTTAAGGGAGAAGAAGGCTCTTCTCTCGTATTGACGGCGGGCAACGGGACGAACGGAAGCCCCGGCGGCAACGGTGCGAATGCGCGTTATATATCCGGCGTCGCCGTATATGAAGCAGGCAATGGCGGCGCGGGGGGCAATGGCGGCGACAGCGGCGTGGCGATCCGTGCGGAGAGTGTGACTTTCGAGTCCGGTTTCGTACAGGCGATCGCGGGCTACGCGGGCAAAGGTGCGTCGGGCGGCGCGGGCGGTAACGTGGATGCGCTCAGCGGATCCTCTGTAACGGCGACGGCAGGCAAGTCGGGAACGAACGGCAAAGATGGTATATGCTATCCCGCCGTGTATGCGTCCGTTGTGAACGGCGGAGAAGAGCTGTATGACGACTCGCGAAAAGAATCGGCGAAGAGCACGACCGACGTCGCTACGGACAGCTTGGACGTCTTGGCGAAGAAGATCGCCTCGTTCTACGGGGTCAACCTGACATACGGTACGAACGTCGCGAACAGCGACCTCAGAAAGCACAGCGGCTATTCGATGACGAAGCAGAGCGACAGCGAGAAATCGATGCAACAAATGCAATTCTTGCTCTATACTATGTCGATGATGCCGAAGAATTGTTGGCGTGAATTCCATGAGATCAAGGGCATCAAAGTGTCCATTTATCTGGTGAACAGTATCAACAGCGGCGGGATCCTCGGACTGACGGACACCTCGAATAACGTGTGGTTCGCCACCTTCGATACCGAGGTGCGCGGCGTCATCTACGGCGGGTATTATAATATCATGCTCCACGAATTCATCCACGTGTGCCACTACAATATGGATACCGATAATTCCATCCGCACTTCCGCATTCAATAATGCGATCGAGAATTATAATTATATCGAAGAAGACGGCGATCGCATCCACCTCGATTACGGCAAAAAGGGGAACGTAGGGGTGTACGGTGTGGCGAACGAAGAGGATAATACCGCAGAGGGATGCTGCTTCCTCTCCGCCTATTCTCGCACGAACGTCCGCGAAGATGTCGCCGAGACCTTGTCCATGTGCTCCGAATTCACGGTGCTCCCCGACTTCCTGAAGAAGGGCACTGTCATCCGTAAGAAATTCGACCTCATCGTGAATACCTTCGCGAAGGTGTTCGAGACGATGACCCCGCTCCACGCCCCCAACCTATTCGCCTACGACCATTTGTTTGATGGGGAAGATGCTGATAATTTGGCATAGCGTTTTAAGGAGAAGAGCTCTCAATCTGTTCTATGATTTTATTGTAAAAA
>Ga0310696_10003950_pt1 | contig 18337 bp, 14 predicted proteins | sample AusTroGonzalo_MG_4_FD_203885 | JGI IMG/M metagenome (GOLD analysis project Ga0310696, IMG submission 203885) | Bovine rumen microbial communities from tropical cattle in Woodstock, Queensland, Australia - Gonzalo_02 (v2) (version 2) | ecosystem: Host-associated > Mammals > Digestive system >...
AACTGGGTGTTGACGAAGCAGAAGTGAAGGCAGAGGCCAGCTTCACCAATGATCTGGGTGCAGATTCACTGGATACCGTTGAGTTGATCATGGAGTTTGAGAAGGAGTTTGGTATCTCCATTCCCGACGATAAGGCTGAGAAGATTGGTACCGTTGGTGACGCTATCGCTTACATCGAGGAGAACGCAAAATAAATTATTGAATAGTGTATGGTTTGCTCCCACTCAGGGGCAAACCATATTTTTTTTGAATTTATGGAATTAAAAAGAGTAGTCGTTACAGGCTTGGGTGCTGTGACTCCTGTCGGCAATACGCCTGAGGAGATGTGGGACAACCTGATCAACGGTGTGAGTGGGGCCGCTCCCATCACCATTTTTGATACAAGCCTGTTTAAGACTAAGTTCGCTTGTGAGGTGAAGAACCTCAACATCAACGATTATCTGGATCGCAAGGAAGCCCGTAAGATGGACCGCTATACGCAGTTCGCCATGGTTGCTGCCATCCAGGCCGTGAAAGACTGCGGCTGGGACTTGGAGCAGGAGGACAAGAACCGCATCGGCGTAGTCTTCGGCGTCGGTATCGGGGGTATTAAGACCTTTGAGGAAGAGGTGTCGTACTATGCATTAAATAAGGAGAACGGTCCTAAGTTCAACCCCTTCTTCATTCCCAAGATGATTGCCGACATCGCCGCCGGACAGATTTCCATCTTGTATGGTTTCCACGGACCCAACTATATCACCGCTTCCGCCTGTGCTTCTTCAAGCAACGCCCTGGCAGACGCCTTCAACCTGATTCGTCTGGGCAAGGCCAACGCCATCGTCGCAGGCGGTGCCGAGGCTGCCATCTGTGCCACAGGTGTAGGTGGCTTCAATGCCATGCACGCCCTCTCCACCCGTAACGATGAGCCGGAGAAGGCCAGCCGTCCGTTCAGCGCCAGCCGCGACGGATTCATCATGGCAGAGGGTGCCGGCTGTCTCATCCTGGAGGAGCTGGAGCACGCCAAGGCCCGTGGTGCGAAGATTTATGCCGAGATGGTCGGTGCCGGCATGAGTGCCGATGCCCATCACATCACCGCCTCCCATCCTGAGGGACTGGGTGCGAAGCTTGTGATGCAGAACGCCCTTGAGGATGCCGGCATGAAGCCTGAGGACATTGACTATATCAATGTGCATGGCACTTCAACGCACGTTGGTGACATCTCAGAGGCCAAGGCTATTAAGGAAGTCTTTGGCGACGCAGCCTATAAGCTGAACATCTCGTCGACAAAGTCGATGACTGGTCATATGCTGGGAGCTGCCGGTGCCGTGGAGGCTATGGCCACCGTGCTCGCCGTGAAGAACGACATCGTTCCTCCGACCATCAACCACGACGAAGAGGACAAGGATCCTGAGATTGACTACGATCTGAACTTCACCTTCAACAAGGCACAGAAGCGCGTGGTGCGTGCCGGACTGAGCAACACGTTCGGTTTCGGTGGTCATAACGCCTGTGTCGTATTCAAGAAATATGAAGCTTAACGACATTATTGATAGAATCAAGCTCCCTTTCCGCAAGGAGAAGGAGCTTTTTTCTTCTCTTTACGGCATATTGGGATTCTATCCCCGCAACATCGAGTATTACAAGCAGGCGTTGATGCACAAGAGCATCAAGAAGCGCAACGACAAGGGTAAGCCGCTGAACAACGAGCGGCTGGAGTTCCTTGGTGATGCCATACTCGATGCTGCGGTGGGATACATCGTCTACCGTCACTATGAGGGTAAGCGCGAGGGATTCCTGACCAATACCCGCTCAAAGCTGGTGAGCCGCGAAACGCTGGGCAAGCTGGCGAGTGAGATGGGACTGGGCAGCCTGTTGGTGTCGGCCACTCATAGTAACTCGCACAACAGCTATGTCGAGGGTAACGCCTTTGAGGCCCTCGTTGGCGCCATCTATCTCGACCGTGGTTATGAGGCCTGTCTGGCGTTCTTTGAGAAGCAGATTCTCGGCAAGTACATCGACATCGACAAGGTGGCCTTCAAGGAGGTGAACTTCAAGTCGAAGCTCCTGGAGTGGTCGCAGAAGAACCGTGTGCGGCTGGAGTTCAAGATGCTCAAGCAGAAGACCGATGAGAACGGCAGTCCTATCTTCAGCTTCCAGGTGATGCTTGAAGGCATGGAGGGCGAGAAAGGCTCCGGCTACTCAAAGAAGGAAGCCCAGCAGCGGGCGTCGAAGGATACGCTGCAGCGCCTGAAGCGTGAACCGCAGTTCATCGATTCTATTTTCGCCGCCAAGACCGAGCGCACAAAGATGGAGGAAGTGCCTGCTATGGCCGTCCCCGATACGGAGCAGGAGGAAAACTTTATCATTGAGCAAGAGGAATCGAGGAAGGAGGATACTCCTGCCTCAGAATCAAAGGAGTCTCGTGAAGATGACTTCGACCTTTCCGACCTCTCCGTCAAGCCTAAGGAGAAGACCCGCGAGGACATCATCGCCGAGGCAGAAGCCGCCGCCTTTGCCGAAGGTTAAATGATAATAAATCGTAATTTATTTTGCGTTTCGCCCGATTTACATTACCTTTGCAGCCAATAATGTAATGCGCAAGTAAGATGAGTCTGACTCAAATAGTAAGAAAGGTATTTGTATCCCGCCAGCGGGAGCTGGAGAAGCACCAGAACGGTGGCGAAACACTGCAGCGCGATGTACTCACACACCTGTTGCAGACAGCCAAGGATACGGAATATGGGCGTAAGCACGCCTTCAGCGCCATCAAGGGATATGACGACTTTGTCGGTCATGTGCCTGTGAACACTTATGAGGAACTGAAGGGCGATATCGACCGTATGCGACAAGGCGAGGCCGACGTGCTGTGGCCTGGTCGTGTGAAGTGGTATGCGAAATCCTCAGGTACCACCAATGATAAGTCGAAGTTCATCCCCGTCAGTCAGGAGGGCCTGAAGAAGATCCACTATGCCGGCGGCCGCGACTCGGTGGCCATCTACCTGAGGAACAATCCGCAGTCGAGGATGTTCGACGGCAAGGGCCTGATCCTCGGCGGCAGCCACGCACCTAACTATAATCTGAAAGACTCGTTGGTGGGCGACCTGAGTGCCATCCTCATTGAGAACATCAGCCCGTTGGTGAACCTCGTCCGTGTGCCGAAGAAGCAAACGGCGCTGCTCTCCGACTTTGAAGTGAAGCGGGAGCGGATAGCCCGTGAGGCGATGAACAAGAATGTGACGAACCTCTCAGGCGTGCCTTCGTGGATGCTCTCCGTGCTGACCTGTATGATGGAGATGACGGGCAAGAAGCACTTGGAGGAGGTGTGGCCGAATATCGAGGTGTTCTTCCACGGCGGTGTGGCCTTCACGCCCTACCGCAAGCAGTATGAGCAGCTCATCACCTCGCCGCGGATGCACTATATGGAGACCTATAACGCCAGCGAAGGATTTTTCGGCATTCAGGACGATCCGTCGGACAAATCCATGCTGCTGATGCTCGACTATGGGGTGTTCTATGAGTTCATCCCGATGGATGGAGGCGACCCTGTGCCCCTTTGGGCCGTGGAGACGGGCAAGAACTACGCGATGGTCATCTCGACCTCGTGCGGCCTCTGGCGCTATGAGATAGGCGATACGATACAGTTCACCTCGACAAATCCCTATAAGTTTATTATCTCAGGCCGCACCAAGCACTTTATCAATGCCTTCGGCGAGGAACTGATTGTGGATAATGCGGAGAAAGGTCTGGCATACGCCTGTGAGCAGACGGGAGCTGAGGTGTTAGAATATACGGCAGCCCCGGTATTTATGGATGCCAATGCGAAGTGCCGCCACCAGTGGCTCATCGAGTTCTCCAAGCCTCCGCAGGAACTGAAGCAGTTTGCTGGGCTCCTCGACAAACATCTTCAGGAGATCAACAGCGACTATGAGGCGAAGCGCTATAAGGACATTACGCTCCAGCCGCTGGAGATCATCGTAGCGCGACAGAGCCTTTTCAACGACTGGCTGAAGTTGCATGGCAAGTTAGGCGGCCAGCACAAGGTGCCCCGTCTCAGTAATTCACGTGATACCATCGAGCAACTGCTCAAGATGAATGAGGTGAGTGGAGAGAGGTAAATGCCAAGAGGTATGAAGAAAGGAAAAGATATAGGAAGACGTATGCGGATGCTGGTGGCGGTAGGAGTAATCTCTTACCTCTTGCCTCTTACCTCTTATCTCTTTTCCTCCTGTGCCAAGATGGGCAGTCCTGACGGTGGATGGTATGACGACGATCCGCCAAAGGTGGTCAGGTGCGTCCCAGACGACCAGTCTGTGAACGTGAAGAGCAAGAAGGTGACCATCTATTTCGACGAATACATCAAACTGGAGGATGCCACGAACAAGGTCATCATCTCGCCCCCACAGTTGGAGGCACCAGAGATCAAAAGCTCTGGCAAAAAGGTGGTCGTGGAGTTGCAGGACACCTTGAAGGAGAACACTACCTATACCATTGACTTCAGCGACGCCATCGTCGACAATAACGAGGGTAATCCGCTGGGATCGTATGCCTTCACCTTCTCTACCGGCGAGCACGTTGACACCTTTGAGGTGTCTGGCTATGTGCTCGACGCCAGCAACCTTGAACCCATCAAAGGTATCATGGTGGGGCTTTACGACGACCTCGCCGACTCTGCCTTCAAGACCAAGCCGCTACAGCGCGTCTCGCGTACCGACAGTCGGGGCCACTTTGTGGTGAAGGGCATCGCCCCAGGCACCTATCGGGCCTATGCCCTGCAGGATATGGACAACGACTTCCATTTCACCCAGCGCGGTGAGATGCTGGCTTTCAACCATGAGACATTCTCGCCCAGTTCTAAGCCCGATACTCGTGTCGATACCATCTGGCGCGACTCGCTGCACATCGATGCCCTGATACCTGTGCCCTACACCCACTTCCTGCCTGACGATATCACCTTGATGGCTTTTTCCCATATACAGACGGACCGCTATCTGCTCAAGACGGAACGTAAGGATGCGGAGAAGATCTCTTTGTTTTTCACCTACGGTCATCCGGAACTGCCCGTCATCAAAGGCATGAACTTCGAGGCCGACAGCGCCTTTGTCATTGAGACCAACGAGAAGCAGGACACCATCCACTACTGGCTGCGCGACACAGCTCTCGTGAATCAGGATACCCTCCGTATGGAAATCTCCTACATGATGACAGACACACTTGGGAATCTCGTCAGCCAGACCGATACCCTCGATGTGCTGGCGAAAACACCTTACGAGAAGAGGATGAAGGACAAGGCCAAGGAGATTGAGAAATGGCAGAAGGAGCAGGAGAAGAAAAAGAAGCGCGACCAGCCCTACGACTCCATCTATCCTGTGCAGCCGCTGAAGCTCGACATCAAGATTCCTTCTGCGATGGTGCCCGACGAGAAGGTGCGCATAGAGGTGCCGAACCCGTTGGTGCGCTGTGATACCTCCGCCATCCATCTCTATTCGCAGATTGACAGTCTGTGGTATGAGGCAGCGTTTGAGTTTAAGCCTGTGTCAGGCACCATCCGACAGTTTGAGATTACGGCAGACTGGCGACCCAATACGGAATACAGCCTGGAGATAGACTCTGCTGCCTTTGAGAATATCTACGGTCTGGTGTCGAACAAATTCAAGCAGGGCATCAAAGTGAAGAACCTCGACGAGCTGGGTACGCTGACGCTCAACCTCAGCGGGGTGACGGATACCGTGCCGTTAAGGGTACAGCTGTTGAACAGTTCCGGTAATGTCGTCAAGGAGATTGTGGCTAAAAACAATGTTGCCCACTTCGACTATATTATGCCAAACAAATACTATGTCAGTGCCTTCCTTGATGCCAACGGCAACGGCAAATGGGATACCGGCGACTATGACCTTGACCTGCAGCCGGAGGATGTGTTCTACTATAACCGCGAGATAGAGTGCAAGGAGAAGTGGGACATCACCCAGTCGTGGAATCTCACTGGCACACCGCGCTTCCGGCAGAAACCAGGTGCCATCACAAAGCAAAAACCTGACGCAGACAAGAAGCAGAAGAACCGTAATGCAGACCGCGCCAAAAAGCTCGGCATACCATATAATAAGGATAAGATTGTAAAAGTAAAAAGGAAAGACAATGAGAAAGACGAATAGTATAGTGACAAGGTTAAGTGGGTGGGTAAAGAGTATTTTGCTTTTTTACCTTTTTACCTTTTTACCTTTAACCGCTTCGGCTCAGTGCGGTATAGAGAATATTGCTTTCAAGTCGGGTGAGGAACTCAATTATGACCTTTATTTCAACTGGAAGTTTATCTGGATGAAAGTGGGTACTGCCGAGATGGATACGAAGATGGAGAAGTTTGAGGGTAAGGACGCCTGGAAGTCGTACCTGATCACTCGTGGCAATGAGAAACTCGACAAGTTCTTTGTCATGCGGGATACATTGCTCTCCTATTGTAATCCAGATCTCTCGCCGCTCTATTTCCGCAAGGGAGCACATGAGGGTGACCGTTATTACGTCGATGAGATATGGTACAGCTATCCCCACGGCAACTGCCAGCTGAAGAAGCACCGCATCGATGCTGACGGTGAGGAGCGTTGGCAGACAACCACCTACAGGTCTTGCATCTACGATATGATGTCGATTTTCCTCCGTGCCCGTAACTTCGATCCCTCGAAGATGAAAAAGAACCAGACGATACCCATGCCCGTCAGCGATGCCAGTCGTCTGAACAACTCGTGGCTGGAGTTCCGTGGCAGGGAGAACTATAAGATGAGCGATACGAAGGAGAAGTACCGTTGTGTGGTGTTTTCGTTCTATGAACGGGATAATGGCAAGAGCAAGGAACTGCTGCGCTTCTGGGTGACCGACGACGATAACCATATACCAGTACGCCTCGACATGTTCCTTTCATTCGGAAGTGCCAAGGCGTATCTGAGGTCGTATAAGGGTGTCCGTAGTCCGATGGCCGCGAAGGTCAAGTGATTATTTCTCGAACTCCTTGATTTTATTCAGATAATACTGGCGCAGGTCCTGCCACTTGTAGTAGGGCCAGTTGTCAGTCTGTGCAGGCAGATAAGCCTCGCGCTCGTTCAGCAGGGCTTTCACGAGGATGTCGTCACCCGTTGTGGGGGATTGGTATTCCACGCCTTTCACTTTCTTCACTTTCGGACGGTAGAACACCAGCTGGATGTTGCAGGCCATGGGGAAGATGCGGTAGTTGCGCCAATAAGTATCCAGCTCGTTGAGGTTCTCCACAGCCATACCGCAGTTGTCGAGCTCTAACAGACAGGCCAAGGGCATGACGCATACCTCGTGTCCGAAGCGCAGGGTGGCCTGTGTCTGGGTAACGGTATCTGCCGTCTCGATGATGTTCTTCAGCAGGTTCAGCTGGCTAAAAGGCATCTTTGTGCCAGAGACGGGTGAGGCTGCGTAGTCGAGATACCAGCCGATGTTGCGGATGCGCCACTGGTCGTACACCTCATCGTCGGTGAAGAGCGACAGCAGTTCGATGTCCGTATCGTGGCTCTGCATATTGGCAGCCACTTCAAAGAGACGACGCATGAAGTCACCAGAAGCTACATTGTTATAGACCCATTGCTGATCGTTGAAGAGGGCTTTCATCAGGCGCTCTGGGTGGGTGTACTTCTGCCTGGCCTCTTCCGTCTCTTTGTCGCCGGTTGTATTTCCCTGTTTTTTGACGATGCCCTCCCAGGGCTGGTTCAGATAATATTGCAGCGACTCGCTCACGTCGTTGTGGATCTGTGCCGTGGGGTTGGCAGCAGCCAGTTCCTCACACTCGGCCACCATCGAGAGGATACAGCGGATGACGACGGTGCTGCGGGCATCGATCTTCACGCCAGGAGTCTTGAAGATCTCCGGGAAGTGCTGGACCATACGCTTACCGATGCCGTGATGCTGGCGCTCGCCGACGGTTGTCAGATCGCCTAAGCGCTTTTCCGTTGTGGGGTGGAAGGCCTCTAACTTCTGGAGCGTTTCTTCGCCTAATGGGGTCAGTTTCCCAGCCTCGTGGGCACTCCTCAGCGTGGTCATGGGCAGCCGGTAGTCGCCCTCCCAGATCAGCCAGCGCGAGCCATGACGGCCGTAGTGGGTCATGTAGAAAGGCTCATAGCCTTTGGGAGCAGGTGTCAGCGCCTTGTCCGTCAGCTGACGGTCGTAGTCCAGATAGTTACTCCCCGCCAGATAACGGTTGGCGGCAATCTCGTCTTTGGCAGAAGTCTCAAATACAGGCGCCTTCTGTGCCTGTGCAGCCATCACAAAGCCGATGGCCATCATCAACAGTTGTCTTTTCATTATTCTTGTTTGTTTGGTTATTATCAGGAGAAAGAATATTACTTGCCAAAGCTGGCTTCAATCTGGCGGAGCCGATATTGCAGATAAGTCACGATTTTATACGACAGGGGGAAATATTTCCGTTCCTTGTAGCCGATGAAATCATACATGGTCGCATAACGTATGAAGTCGGGTTTCAAGGGATGGACACATTCCTTGAACCAGGGTTTCAGCCCGCGGCAGTAGTGTACGATGTAAGGATCTTTACGATCTTCAAGGATACGGTCCCACTTGCTGAAATGTATCTGCCATTCACTAGTGGGATAGAACCAATCTTCCATGAAGTTGTATTTGAAATCGAGGTACAGCACCTTGCCGCTCAGAGTCTTGTTGGCAGCGTCCTGATCAGGAAAGAGACAGGTGTCCGTATGCTCTTTCAGATAGGTCACCATCTTCTGGCCTATATCGTTTTGCCGCCAGTAGTCGAGGTTGATGAACAGCACGCCGGCGTTGAAATATGGTGTGGCGATCTTATTGCGGTTGTGTACAAAGATGTCATCGCCCCGCTGGTCTTCCACCACGCCGCAGGCATAGCCGTCAAGTGGTGTGTTCCACAAGTCGGATAGATCATGGCGAACGATGATGTCGCCGTCGAGATAGATCACCTTAGAGTCTTCTATCAGGTCGGCAATCATAAAGCGGTTATAGGTGGCGAAGGTATAGCGCTTGTAGAAGGGCAGGCTGTCGTAGAGTTCTTTGGGAATCTGTTTGACGACTATCTGCTGTTTGTAAATATCGGCCAGACGGTCAAACTTGCTGACGTTTTCATCTGTCAGCCCGTCGGTAAGCAGGTATATACGACAGTCGTTCTGACGGTTGTTTTCAAAGATGGAAGTGATTAATGCCAGGCACGGCATCACATAGTTGTTGTCTAAGCTAATGGCGAAGTTCATATGCTTTTTGTTTGCAAAGATACAAATAAAACCTTAATAATATCACGGCGGGAGCATTTTTTTTACTTTTCACTTTTCACTTTTCACTTTTTTTACTACCTTTGCGGCTGATTATAATAAAATAGGTATATATGATACAATCAATGACGGGCTACGGCAAGGCTGTCGTGGCCTATGAGGAGAAAAAAATCCATGTGGAGGTGAAGTCACTCAACTCGAAGCAGCTTGACCTGAACACCCGTATCGCACCGCTCTACCGCGAGAAGGAGATGGAGATGCGCCAGATGGTAGCCGAGGCCCTCATCAGGGGTAAGGTGGACATGAGTGTGTGGATAGAAAAGGATATGGTCGTGGATCCGACGCCCATCAACGCGGCTCTTGTGGAGAACTATTACCAGCAGATAAAGACCATCTCGGAGAAGACGGGAATCGCTATGCCTGAGGACTGCTTCTACACGCTGTTGCGGATGCCTGACGTGCTGACGAAGACAGAGACGGATGTGCTCGACGAGGCAGAGTGGATGGTGGTGCGCGGCGCTGTGGCCGAGGCGCTGAAGAATCTGGTGGAATTCCGTAAGCAGGAGGGTGCCGCACTACAAAAGAAGTTTACGGAGAAGATCGACAACATCGCCAGTCTGCTGGCATCCATTGAACCCTATGAGCAGAGCCGTGTTGAGAAGATCAAGGCCCGCATCGTGGACGGTCTGCAACAGATTCCTGGTGTGGAGTATGACCGTAACCGTCTGGAGCAGGAGCTGATCTATTACATTGAGAAGCTCGACATCAGTGAGGAGAAGCAGCGCCTGACGAACCATCTGAAGTATTTCCGCGACACGATGGCTGAGCCTGCTGGACAGGGTAAGAAGTTGGGCTTCATCGCACAGGAGATGGGCCGTGAGATCAACACCACGGGCTCGAAGTCGAACCAGGCAGAGATGCAGAACATCGTCGTCAAGATGAAAGACGAGTTGGAACAAATCAAGGAACAAGTTCTGAACGCACTTTGATATGAGAGGTAAATTAATTATTGTAAGTGCTCCAAGCGGGACAGGTAAAAGCACAATCATCTCGTGGTTGATGAAGGAGCATCCGGAGTTGAATCTGGCGTTCTCGATCTCTTGTACGTCGAGAGCACCGAGAGGTACAGAGCAGAACGGCGTGGAGTATTTCTTCCTGACCCCAGAGGAGTTCCGCCAAAGGATTGACAATGGCGAGTTCTTGGAGTATGAGGAGGTCTACGAAGGCCGTTTCTATGGCACCTTGAAGGCTCAGGTGGAGCGACAGTTGGAGGCAGGACAGAATGTGGTGTTCGACGTCGATGTGAAGGGTGGCGTGAACATCAAGCAGTTCTATGGCGACGAGGCGCTGAGCCTCTTCATCCAGCCGCCGTCGATAAGAGAACTCCGTCGCAGGTTGGAGGGCCGTGGTACTGATGCCCCAGAGGTCATCGACCAGCGTATCGCCCGTGCAGAATTTGAGCTGACCTTTGCGGAGAAATTCGACAAGGTGGTCGTCAACGACATCTTGGATTATGCCGAGGCCGATGCCTTGGCCGTCATTCAGGAGTTTTTGAACATTGAACGTTGAGATGTTTATAGTTGATGGTTTATAATTTATAGATGATTAGGACGGGGCTCTTCGGCGGATCTTTCAATCCCATCCACAACGGACATATCTCGCTGGCTCTGCAACTGAAGGAACAGGCGGGACTTGAAGAAGTGTGGCTAATGGTATCGCCGCAGAACCCCCTGAAACAGGCTGGCGACCTGCTCGACGATGAACAACGTTTGCAGATGGCTCGTCTGGCGGTGGAGCATGTGGCGGGCATCGTGGTCAGCGACTACGAGATGCACCTGCCGAAACCGTCGTACACTTGGAATACGTTACAAGCACTCTCGAAAGACTATTCTGATCGTCAGTTCGTATTGATGATCGGCGGTGATAACTGGGAGCACTTCGATCGCTGGTATCGGGCTGAGGATATCAAGGCCAACTACGAGATTGTGGTCTATACTCGGACGCCTGACGATCCAGGATTCATCGATATTTCGAGTACCGAAATCCGCCGCAGGATCCGTGAGGGTAGGGGCATCCGCAGATTGGTGCCCAAAGCCGTGGCCGACTATATTAAGGCAAACAATCTCTACTCTGAAGTGATGAGTGAAAAATGAAGAGGCACGGAACTATTAATCCTTTGAAATGGCTTGGATGGCTATGGACTCCCATTGAGAAGAATGGTGCCTTCTTTGTGTTTATGTTCGCCCTGGGCTGGCTGTGTACGTGGCTGGAGCTGATGCCCTATTATTTGCGGGAACGCGGCGCCAAGCCTTACGAACTGACGCTGCCAGAGCTGTTCCTCGATATCTATATCCTCAGTGTCATCCTCACGCTTATCCCCCGCAAGATTCGCCTATGGCTGAAAGCGTTACTATATGTCATTTTATATGGTGTGGCCATCGTCGACGTGTTCTGCTATGTCCGCTTTGAGTCCACCCTGACGCCAACGATGCTGATGCTCGTTTCAGAGACCAGCAGCCAGGAGGCCCTTGAGTTTTTCTCCGGCTATCTGAATTGGGCCGTCCTTACGACTAACGTGGGCTGGATCCTGCTGCTGATGCTCATTCATATCTTCTGGACCTTTATGCGCCGCTGGCTGAACGAGATCTGCTTGCAGATGATTCTGCCGAAGAAGAATGAGAGCTTTGTGATGGGTTTACAGGCGGTATTAGGTTGCGTGGTTGCCTGGTGCCTGTATAGCAGTATCAGCCAGACGTGGGATAATAAGGTGGCCATGCGACGGCTCTTCTCCTGCGAGGTCCTCGGTGACGTGGAACGTGAACAGAACCGCAAGGATCATGCAAAACTATATCTGCCCGTCTATCGTCTGGCTTTCGGAATCTATGCCAACAGCCTGGCTGACCAGCAGTTAGAACAGTTGAAGATTGCCGGCGGGGAAAAGATACAGGTGGACAGTTGCAGTTTTTGTGTGCCGGATATTGTGCTCGTCATCGGCGAGAGTTACAACAAGCATCACTCCCAGCTCTATGGCTACGACAAGCCTACGGCACCCCGTCAAGTGGCAATGGCTGAGGAGGGTTCACTCGTTCCGTTCTCAGATGTCGTCTCGTCGTGGAATCTCACGAGTTTTGTCTTTAAGCACATGCTCTCGCTCTGGGCTGTTGGTGACAGTGGGGCGTGGTGCGACAAGCCGCTCTTCCCCGAGGTGTTCCGTCGGGCAGGCTATCACGTGACGTTTATCACCAACCAGTTCCTGCCTAATGCGAAAGAGGCCGTCTATGATTTCAGCGGAGGTTTCTTCCTCAGCGACTCAGCCCTCAGCCGCCGTCTCTTCGATGAGCGCAACACGATGCTGTACCGTTACGACGACGGGCTTTTGAAGGAATTGCAACATAGAAGGGACGGTTCTTTTGTTACGTCGGCCGACGTAACAAAAGAACCGTCCCTCTATTATAAGGGCCGTTTGACGATCCTCCATCTAATGGGATCGCATGTCGACTACTCTGCCCGTTATCCGCAGACCTTCAGGAAGTTTACTGTCCAGCAATACGATCGTCCAGAGCTGACCCCCAAGCAGCTCCAGACGCTGGCCCACTACGACAATTCGCTGCTCTATAACGACTCCATCCTGAAGGCTATCACCAAACATTTTGCCGATCGCGATGCCGTTGCCATCTATATGCCAGACCACGGTGAGGAGATATTCGACGACGAACCCTACACATCCGGACGTCTGCACAATGCAGACATAGACTATCGCCTGGCGCGCAACGAGATGGAGATACCGTTCTGGATCTGGGGTTCGCCGCTATATCGGAAGAATCATCCCTACGGCTGGCTGGAGATACAGGCTGCGAAGGAACGTCCGCTGATGATTGACGCGCTGCCCCATCTGCTGCTCTATCTTGGTGGCATCTCGACACCCCTCTATCGCCCGGAGCTGAACGTCATCAGTCCCGACTATGACACGAATCGTCCCCGTATCCTCAAAGGCACAACCGACTATAATAGGTTGAACAGTAATCATAAAGAATAGACTTTAAAAATGGAAATCAAAGAACTAATGACACGAAAGGAATGTACGGCGATGCGCGGCATCGCTATTCTTGGTATTATGCTGCACAACTATTGCCACTGGCTGATTGAAAACGATTCAGAAGGGAATGAATTCCAGTTTCTCTCCTCTCGTTGTGACCATCTGTGGGAGGCCCTCACTAACATCGATGGGTTTCTGCCCATATATTTGCTTTCATACTTCGGCCACTATGGCGTGCCCGTGTTCCTTTTCCTGAGTGGCTACGGACTGGTGAAGAAGTATGAGCGTGGCTCCCTGTCGGTGGGAAGCATTGGATTTCTCCGCTACCACTATCTGAAGCTTCTCCGCATGCTCATCGTCGGCTTCGTCCTCTTCATTATGGTTGATGCTGTCACACCAGGCCGCTACCCTTTCCATTGGGACAATGTCATTGCCCAGCTGCTCATGTACATCAACCTCCTGGCAAGTCCGGATAAGGTCATTTGGCCAGGTATCTATTGGTTCTTCGGACTGATGATGGAATTCTACATTGTCTATCGTCTGATACTCTATCGCCGCAGTTCGTGGTATGTGGTGGCACTGATTGCCGTCTGTTGGCTGTTGCAGGTGTACTGCGTTCCAGAGGGTGGGGCACTGACTCTCCTGCGCTACAATTTCGTCGGTGGCATGCTGCCATTTGGCTTGGGAATCTTTTTGGGAAGGAGTCAGGAGTCAGGAGTCTGGAGCCAGGAATCAGTAGTCAGTAGAATACTGTTGGGGCAGGAGCTCCCGTCAAAGGTATTTTATTGTCTCCTAACTCTTGTCTCCGTCGCACTCGTCTTAGCGATGTCCTTCAATTTCCATTCCTGGCTGTGGATACCCGTTGTGATCATCATCGGAACGTTAGCAATGGTGAGGGCGATGCCAGAATTCATCCTGAAGATCTTCGTCTTCTTCGGTACCTATTCTGCCGCGATGTTCGTGGCTCATCCCATTGCCCGCAAACTCTTCATCACCGTCGCCTGGCAACGTGATGCCCACGACGGCCTGATGCTCTATTTCGTCGCAGCCATTGGCCTCGCGTGGGCTGTCAAGCAGCTCATCGATCGTCTCCCATCCCCCAAGGAAGTGAAAAGTGAAGAGTGAAAAGTGAAAAATTTGTTGCCGCCCAGAATAATGTTCAATCATCAATGAAACAAGTCTTCGCTTTCGACTTCGACGGGACGCTGACCACGCGAGACACCCTGATAGCTTTCATCCGCGATGCCTGTGGTACGCCTCGTTTCCTCTTTGGATTTCTGCTTCATGCCCCTCTGTTGGTGTTGATGAAGCTGAAGCTCTACTCGAATGGGAAAACGAAGCAGCGCATCTTCTCCTGGTTCTTCAAGGGGATGCCTCTTGAGACCTTTGATGCCCTTTGTCAGGACTTTGCCCATGCCCATCGTCATCTGCTGAGATCAGACACCGTCCGCTTGTTGGAACAGGCATTGGCCGAAGGCTCTGAAGTGCTCATCGTCAGCGCCAGCATTGACAACTGGGTGCAGCCGTTTTTTCCCTCCGTCACCGTCTTAGGCACTCAGATAGAGGTCATCGGTGGTCGCCTCACGGGCCGCTTCCTCACCCCCAACTGCTATGGTCAGGCGAAGGTCCGTCGCATCCTCGCCCTCCATCCCGACCGTTACTCCTATCATCTTACCGCCTATGGTGACAGTCGTGGTGACCGTGAGCTCCTGGCCTTCGCCGACGAAGCACACATGGTTCGTAATTTATAATATATCAAGGTATGGGAAAGAATCCGACAGCCCAGGAAGTGATAGTCTATATGGAGTCGCTGCAGAATGAGGAGCAGCGGCAAGTGCTCATGCGTTTCTTTAAAACGGGGCCAGGAGAGTATGGCGAGGGCGATGAGTTCCTCGGACTGAAAGTGCCCCAGACGCGAGAGGTCGTCAAGAGTGTGGCGAAGGACTTTTCATTGAGCGAAGTTCCCGAACTGCTCATGAGCCGCTGGCACGAAGTCCGTCTCTGCGGGCTGCTCATCCTCGTGGCGAAGTTTGAGAAACTGGCCACCAAACGCCTCGAAAGCGATGAGGCCGCCATCCGCAGTCGCGACGAAATCCTGACCATGTATCTCCAATACGCCGAACAGGTAAACAACTGGGATCTCGTCGACCTCTCCGTCCACAAGATCCTCGGACATTGGCTTCTCCTGCCCACCCGTTTTGGGAATGGCTCAAAGGACTATAAACTGAGCCTTCTCGACTCCCTCGCCCAGAGCGACAACCTCTGGAAGCAGCGCATGAGTATGGTCTGCTCGTGGAAGACCTCGCAGATGGGCGACCCTTCCTGGTGCCTGCGCTATGCCGAGATTCATCTTCACCATCCCCACGACCTCATGCACAAGGCCGTCGGCTGGATGCTTCGCGAGATGGGCAAGCGCATCTCGATGGATCTCCTCCGTGACTTCCTCCGCCAGCATGCCCACGAGATGCCTCGCACCGCCCTCCGTTATGCCATCGAGCAGATGTCAGAACAGGAGCGACAGTACTGGATGAGCCCGTAGTCTCCGAATAAGCAATCGTGCTGAGGCCCGATTCAAACTCTCCCTTCTGCATCCGCATTCCCTCCTTCTGGGAATTGCTTAGGCATTGGGTTATAGCCGGATGCGTGAAAAGAATCTAAGCAGAAATATTCAAAAAAATTGCTATTTCGTTCGGTTTGGACTACCTTTGACTTCGTCGAAGATATTCACGTTCGAGAAAACTCAAAAAAGTTTTGGTTTTCTTCTCACTTATTCGTACCTTTGCAGCGGAATCGGTTCACCCTTGGGTGATGAAAAGGGAATCGGGTGAGAATCCCGGACAGTCCCGCTGCTGTAAGCCGTCCTTATCGGAGCAGACACAGAGTCACTGAGATTATCGGGAAGACGTCTGCTACCGGACGGTAAGTCAGAAGACCTGCCGATATTTTTGATGCCGCCTATCGATCTCTGGGGTTAGACATTGACGGCCATTCTTAACAGCTATGAACCGTATAGGCACATTGGCAATGACTTGTTGGCTGGCTCTGACAGGCACAGCACAAAACAAGTTGGACTCCGTACAGCATGTGCGAGAGATTGTGGTGGTGTCGAAGCCTGCCATGCGGGAGGTGGTACCCAGCCAGAAGCTAAACGGAGAACTGTTGGAACGCCTCAACACCCATTCCGTGGCCGATGCCCTGCGCTACTTCTCCGGCATCCAGTTGAAGGACTATGGCGGCGTGGGAGGCATCAAGACGGTGAACATCCGTTCGATGGGTACACACCACCTCGGCATCAGTTACGACGGTGTGGCATTGGGCAACGCACAGAACGGACAGATAGATCTCGGACAGTTCTCGCTCGACAACGTAGAGGAGATAACGCTCTATAACGGGCAGAAGAGTGCCATCTTCCAGCCAGCCTCAGACTTCGGCAATGCGGGGTCGGTGTATATCAGGACGAAGGAGCCTGTGTTCTCAATGGACAATGGACCGCTCGACCCGAAGGGGCGCTTGCTACCGAAAGGGACGCAAGAATGGATAATGGATAATTGTCATCTGCGGTTCAGGGTGCAGTATGGAAGCAGTGATATGTTAAGGCTGTCGGGACTGTGGGAACAGAAGATTTCAGAGACGGTGAGCAGCAGCGTGAGTGCCGGATTCCTGACGGCCAGCGGAAAGTATAAGTTCCACTATGAGCGTCGCTATCCGGACGGCACGACGGCCTGGGACACGACGGCCGTCCGCCAGAACGGCGATATCCACGCTGAGCGTATCGAGGCGAACCTCTATGGCCGTCTGTGGCAGGGCAGTTGGCAGGTGAAGGGTTATCTCTATAACTCTGCCCGTGGCATCCCTGGCGCCATCGTGAATAATGTGTGGAAACGAGGGGAACGGCAACAGGATCTGAACACGTTCTTCCAGGCGGCCTACGACAAGAGTATCGGTAATAAGTTTGCCACCCGTTGGCTGGCGAAGTATGCCTATTATAACACCCACTACGTAAACCGTGACTCGACGCAGTTGCCCGTTGACAACCGCTATAAGCAGCAGGAGGTCTATTTCTCCACAGCCAACGTGCTGGAGCTGCTGCCCAACTGGAGTGCCTCCCTGAGCTATGACTTCAAATGGAACAAGCTCGATGCTGACATTTGGAACTTCGCTTATCCGACACGCATCTCAAACCTCGTGAGCCTCGCCACTGCCATCGACTACAAGCATCTGAAGGCACAGGGTTCCGCCCTCGCCACATTCATCAACGACTGGACGAATCGTCGGGGAGAGTTTGCTGGGCAGGACTCCCGCTCTTCGATATCCAAGCTGACTCCTGCATTTTTTGTGAACGTCTATCCCTTCCGAGGTACATTTTTCTCACTGCGGGCCTATGTGAAGCAGAGTTTCCGTATGCCGACGTTCAACGACCTCTATTATACCGATATGGGCAATGCGAATCTGGTGCCGGAACGGGCCACGCAATATGATGTGGGCTTCGCCCTAAACAAGCATTTCACCCACGGCATTGTCCGTCACGCCGAGATGCACTTCGATGCCTATTGTAATACGGTACACGACAAGATCGTGGCCTATCCCAAGGGACAGCAGTTCCGCTGGACGATGCTTAACTTAGGCAAGGTGCATATCAAGGGCATCGACGTAGAGGCAGAGGCAGACTTCCAGATCGGCAAGGACTGGGTGGCGACAACCCGTGTCCAGTACACCTATCAGGATGCCTGTGACGTGACCGATCCTGCCGACAGCTATTACAACGACCAGATACCCTATATCCCCTGGCACTCGGGCTCCGCCATCCTCGGTCTAAAATACAAAGGCTGGGACCTGAATTACTCGTTCATCTATGCCGGCGAGCGCTACGACGAACAGGAGAACATCATCTACAACCACATGGAGCCCTGGTACACCAGCGACCTGTCGCTGCGCTATCAGTTTATGTTACAACGCACAAAGTTCATCGCCCAGGCAGAAGTGAACAATCTCCTGGACCAGGACTATGAGGTCACCGTGAATTACCCCATGCCCGGCAGGAACTATGCCCTCTCTTTAACAG
>Ga0310696_10003951_pt1 | contig 18332 bp, 24 predicted proteins | sample AusTroGonzalo_MG_4_FD_203885 | JGI IMG/M metagenome (GOLD analysis project Ga0310696, IMG submission 203885) | Bovine rumen microbial communities from tropical cattle in Woodstock, Queensland, Australia - Gonzalo_02 (v2) (version 2) | ecosystem: Host-associated > Mammals > Digestive system >...
TATCAAACCCCATTTCAGAAATCACGCTGATATATAATAAATCATCGCTTGCCCTTGTCGCAGGGTCTTTTATTAAAATTGATTTTACCCTGCTTTCCAAATCTTTAATTTTCATTTTATGCCCCCTGCTTCGTTATCTTCATAAAGAACTTTGCAATTCTGAATTGCTAACTGTTCGATTTTTTCAAAATCTGGACTTGTCGCAATCAGCTTCTTAATTACGATGCGGTCAATTTTGAAGTCGCACCCGTAATCTTTTTGTTCTACGTCATAACATACAACGTAACCTGTACAATGCTTGATTCTGTCTTTTTCGCTTTTGAAGTCAAAATCTGCTCTAATAAATGTTTTCATCTTTTCCCCCTAGTTTTAAGGCGGGCTTTATCCCGCCCCTGTTTTTATTTATGCCAATAGCTTCTTGCGAAGCAACCTGCAACCGCTTTTTTGCCGTAACATAACCAAACAAATCCATCTGCATCGGCTTTTTCGCCTATCAGTTGATATTTGTCAAAGTCTGCGGGCTTTTCTGCTTCCCCGCTTTCCATTCCTGCTTTTCCGATAAACCAGAAATCAACCACAGGATTCGGAATCTTTAATTCAAATAAATCTGCTAACATCTTTATCATAATCACACCCCCTATTGCTTTAATCTGTCTTTATCTTAACACTTTTCTTTTATTATGTCAACACTTTTTTTTTCAACCAAAGTCGAATTCCTGTTGCGGATTTACAAACTGTTTTTCATATTCTTCTTCGGAAACTTCCCCGCAGAATTCAGCATCGGGATTTGTGATTTTCATTATATCTGGATTCTGGTGCATAACTGTATTTTCATAAACAGGCAAAACCCAAGAATGATTTCTGTCTTTATATTTGAAATAAAGCATATCAACCGCCAATTAAAAAAGCGGGGTTTCCCCCGCCTTGATTTATTTGTTCAATGATTTATAGAACGGGCAATGGTCTTTGCAAGCACAATAATCAGCACATTTGCGTGGCTCTGCAATTCTATCTTCAATGTAAGTTCCGCCCAATGCTTTCATATTGGCTTCGGCTTCTTCCCTGCTTTCAAAAAGTTTAATCGCAGTTTTTCTTCCTTCCTTCATTACTGCAAACTTGTCGTTGTCCTGCCAACGTTCGTCTTTTGTACAAAGCGGAAGTTCTGAATCTGAAAGCTTTTCGGCATTTTCAAAAGCCTGCACCTTTTCAAGAATATATTTTTCGATTTCTGCAAGGGCTTCTTCTGTTACCTTTACTGTATGAACTACAACGGGCTTTTGTGGATATTCAAAATCCTTTCTTGCCTTGCTTTTACTGTGGTCTTTAAGAAGTGCAACAAACTTGATTTCCTTTACCTTCAAGCCGTTCTGCTTCATCAACCAAGCATAAATTAAGCCCTGCTTGTCCCAATCTGTAAAATCGTTGAACTGTACTTTCCAAGTTGAAGCGGTTTTCCAATCATAGATTGTTTCGTTTTCCAGATCGTACAAATCAACCCTGCCCGTAACTTTTGAATTGCTAACAGGAACTTCAAATTTTTCTTCGGTGAAACCTTCAATTCCTGCCCTTTCAAAAATCAAGTGAACCGCAGTTCCCCAAATCTGCCAAACGCAGTCCGCAACATCAATTTCAATATCGTCAAAATGGCGGTTTGTAAGAACTACTTCCCTTGCCGATTTCAAAAGAGTTGTTGCAGAATAGCAACCTTCCGCATTGTGCTTTTCAAGATTTAATGCGTTGATAAATGCCTGTGGCAATCCCAATTCATTTGTTACTTTCATATTGTAACCCCCTAGTTATATTTTATGTTTTTATCTTAACACTTCTTTTAGTTCTTGTCAACACTTTTTTATATTGCGTTGCTTCCGTCTGATTTACCAAACCACCCCGCACCGCTTCCCGTTGCAATTCCTTCCCATTCTATGACCCGTTTCATTTTGCCCCCGCAGGTGCATTTCTGATTTTCTTTTTCTCTGTCATAATCTGCAAGGGCAATTTCCTTTTCTTCTTCTGCCCCGCAAACTGTACACTTGAAATTATATTTCATTATTTCCCCCTGTAATACGGATAATCACTAAATGTTATATTATTACTTGCATTTTGATAATCTTCATAATTATCAACCCATTTTTTCGTTTGTTCCGATTTTTCAAAAAATAAAGCTTTCTTTCCGCAGGAATTAAATTCATTACAACTATTCAAATATTTACACATAGGAATTAAGAACGGCTTGAATTCTGGATTTGTTTTAATTACTTCTTCCCGAATCATCAGCATAAGTTCTTGCATTTCCCTTGTCGCATTTCCGCACAATCTTTTATTCATCAGCGTTAAAATGCTTTCCCCGTTTAAGTCGATAATCATATTGACTAAAGCCCCCTGCGGTTTTTCGGCTCTTGGTGTTTCGTCTGTATTCCTGTCGTCCCTTTGACTTTTTACATATTTTTCAATGCCTATGTGATGTCGGACTAATTCACAATGCAACCAATAAGGAATGCCGATAATCAGAAAAGCAAACGGAAGTTTTCTAATCGGTGAATGTCTGCATTTAAGCATCTTGATTTTCCAATCTTCCGCAGGTGCTTTTTCTGTCGTCAATCCTACTGTTACTAATGCCCTTTGTTTCGCTTTCAACCAATCTGCTTCCGTTGGATTCTCTAGCATTATTACTTGCATTTTCTGCCCCCTTTTCTTTTTTGTACATTTCAAAGAATGCGTTTATTTCTGCCCGCTTCTGCTTTTTCATTTTATCACCTTTTAAGCGGAACGGCATAACTGAACTTTTCTCTGGATCTGGATTTTTCAAGTTCTGCGTTTGCCCGCTTTGCAATTCCGCAACAAATCTTGCATTCGCACATTTCAAATTCTTCCCGCTTGCAGTTCCAATTCGGATTTCCAAAGTTCCTGCAATAGCTTTCTTTTTTGTGAATACAAGTATAGCAAATCTGTTCGCCTTTATCCCCGCCCATATAATGTTTATTAAATCTAATAACTTTCATAGGCGGTTGAAATTCTGATTTCTTCACCGCCCTTGCACGACATTCAAAACCCTTGTCATAACAGGCAGGGCAACACGGCAGGTCATAATCATATTCACAACCGCATTCAAGGCAGATTGCCCATATATGTTCTTTTGCTTTTTTGCCCGTGATTTCTTGATAAACTTTTTTTAATGCAAGAATCGTTATTTCCTTGTAATTCTGCAATTCCCTTGAAAAGTTCAACTTTTGATTTTCGTCTAGCTTTTCAACGTTTTCGTTTATCCATTGTTCTTCTTCCTTCCCGATTTTCAAGTGAAAGTTTTTCAATTCGTCTGCAAACATATTTCCCCCTAGTAATATAAATTATAATTCACAAGATTTCTTTCGTCTTTGCCTTTTACAATAACGATTGTTGTATCTTGTGAAAGCCTTGAAAGAACATCGTTGCCAAAATAGTTTTCAAAACATTCTGGACAACCTTTATTTTTGCACATCTGCTTGAAGTGCAGATTTCCGCACAACATCAACGGAAGTTTTCTTGTATGCCTTTTATCAATGATTGCAGAAAACCAATTTCGCACGGCTTCGGAATTTCCAACCTTGCCAACTTCATCAATTACAAGAAGCGGAATGCTAGAAAGTTCTTCCACAATTTCAAGTTCTGTTTTTTTTGCATTAAAAGAATAAGACTGCCGAATCATTGTTGCAATATCATATTGTCGGTAAATCTTCCCGCCCATATATTTGACCGCTAAACTTCCAAGCATTGTTTTTCCAAGCCCCGTTTCACCTAGCAGGACAACTTTCTTTTTCTTTCCCTGCATCAAATCTTGAACGGCTTCCAATGCCCGTTTCTGTTGCGGGGTTTCCGTTCTGTAATCTTCAAAAGTCAAAGACTGATAATCAATTTCAATATTTCCTTCCTGCACATTTTTAGAAATCCTTTCGGCTTCTTTTCTTTCTGCATTCAGCTTTTCACGTTCTGCAATTTCTGCTTCCATTTCTGCCTTGCACTTCGGACATTCAGAATAAATCTTGTCCCCGTTTTTTCTTGTCTGAATTGTGCCTTTGAAGATGCCGTGTTTCTCACATAAAACATTAAGGCTTTCTTCCTTGACAATTTTCATTTCTTCCAGATCCTGCAAAATCGTGAAAGAAGGTAAACCCTTAACAATTTCCATTTTTAGCCCCCATAGTGAATAAATCTATTTTATCATCAGATGCGGAATTATTAAAACTTTTTTTCTGCCCGTTTTTTTCATAAGCATCTATTCCCCATTTCTTGATTGCAAGGTAATCGGATTTATATTTATAACCTTTCATTTCTTTAAGTTCTGAAAAGTTATCAATAACGGCTTTTGCTTTATCTGGTCCAAGTTCTTCACATAATGAAGCAAGTTCCTTGTCTGTCAATAAAACATTGTTACAAGTTCCGTTTTTATGCTTTTGATTTTTCGGATTAACTATATTATCTGTTATAGTATTATCTAGTGTATTATTTATATTATTAGGTAAACTTTGTTTAATACACCCGTTAAACTTAGTTTCATACCCCGTTAAACTTTGTTTAATACCCTGTTCAACTTTGTTTAATACTGTTGAAGTTTTATAAGTGCAGAATCTTATATTATTTTTATATTCTACATTTTTAAGAATCAACTGTTTTTCGCATAAAGATTGCAGGGCTTTCATAACACCTTGTTTTGTTGATTGTGTCCAATCTGCCAAGTATTGAAGGCTTCCCGTAAACTCTGATTCTTCGTCTTGACTGAATCCGAAAATGATTGCATAGATTAAAAGTTCATTTCCCTTTAAGTGCAAGTCATTCACCATAAAAGCTTGAATGTTGATGTAAGTATTTTCTTTCACCATTTTGTTTTGTATCTCCCTTCGCAGAATAAAAAAGGTTTATCTCCTGCTCTAGTCGGTAGTGAGCCGAACCCGCCCAATTGCAGAAAAACGGGATTCTAAAGCAGAAAATAAACCTTTCTTAACCTGCATTGTATTTTAGTGTCGGGGTCACTACTTCCCAACAATTAAGATTATAAAGCAACCTTTTTATTTTGTAAAGTATGAAATAAATTAGGGAAAATTTCCGCTATTTTCCGCTAATTTCCCTTAAATATTGCGTATAACGCATTCAAAACGCTTTGGTAATGATATTATACTATTTTCCAAAATAAATGCGTCTACGGGCTTTCTAGGAGCATTTGCGGGCATTTTTAGGGAAAGAAAAACCCCTGCGGGGCATTGCACCCAGAACGCAAGGGAAAACAAAATGTTTTTGTTACTCAATCAAGCTAGGGGGCTGATAGAGTAGAATTGTTTTTATTTTACTTTATTTTTTTTCTTCTGTCAAAATTGTTACAGTTTCGCCCCATTCTTCCCACTGTTCAACTAGATGCTCATAATAATTAAGAAGGTCGGCAACGTCTTTCAGATCCTGCGGGGCTTTCAATTCCTGCCTTTGCGGTTTCGGGGGCAGGACAATTACCTTTTCAACTTTAGTCGTTCTGCACCCTGTTATTATTAAGGGCAATAATATCATTAATAATATTGTGTACTTCTTCATCTGTTTTCGCTTCCTTGATTTTTTCTGCAATCTGCTTTTCTTCCTTGCGGATTTTATCAGAATTGCGAATAAAATCTGTTAGTTGTTTTACATTTTCTCTTGCGGAATTTATTTCGTTTTTCAATTCCTGTATTTCTTTTTTCTGCTTGATGCGGGCTTTAATTAAAGCATAAATTACACCGCCCATTATTACAATGATTGCAAGCATTACAAGAATAATTGTTAAGGTGTTCATTCATCCCCCTTCTTGAATTTATCAAGTGCAGTATTGATTGAAACATCACCGAAGATTGCAGACATTGTTCCCGCAACTACACAAATTTCGTAAATTGTCGCATTCGGAAAAACACCTGTCCATTTTAAAGCCGAACAGGCAACCAGATAAATAACCGCAATAATTTTAATGATTAAAGAAACCTTCTTTGCTTTCAGTTCTTTTTCCTTGATTTCTTCTGCCATTATTTCACCCCCTTAATTTTTATAACCTTTATCAATTCGGGTTTTCCTTCTGCAATAGTTTTTGACTTACCAAGAGAATCGAAAACCACAACCCCATTTTTTACACCGCCCCAATGCTTCTTGTTTCCGTTGCCGAATTTTACAATCGCTTTTCCTTTTATCCCTTTTAAGCTTGTAATAGTTTTTTCAGAAACGCTTTCAACTTCACGACCTGTCAAGGCTTTAATAACTGAATACCAATGTACTGTGCATTCTTCATCAAGGCAGATTTCATTATCAACTTTTTTATTCATCAATTTTTCTACTGTCTGGATTGCTTCAATATCTGTAAAATCTAAATCCAAATACCAAAATAAAGTAAAACAACAACAAGCAAAATCCCCTATTGCTTTCATCTTAGAATTCGGAAATTGATTATTTAATTCTATTGCCAAACTCTGCGGATTTTTCATTTTCGCCCCCTATTTTATGAATGAGATAATCAATCCAACTGCTTCACCGATTAAGCCGATAAGCAGGGCTATAAACTTCCCCATATATTTTTTTTCTGTTTCTGCAATAGCAAGTTTGATTTTCATATCAACCGATTCATTTATTTTTGCAACTATCTTGTCGGGCATTTCTTTTACATCATTTTTAATTTCTTTTATGTCGCTTTCCATTGTTGCTTGTCTTTGTTCAATAACAGTAATTTTTCTTTCCTGTTCTTCATCATTCATATTTGCCACCCCGCTTTTCTGTTGCAGAACTGCGATGCCCAACTTTTAATTTGACTTGTAAGCCAATCCCCCGTAAATAGTATATGTCTTTTATTTTGCATTTGTCAAATATTTATACGTCATATTTGTTTAAGTTGAATTTTACATCTAAATTGTTATATCAAGACTAAGAGAACAAGCCCCCAATAAAGCAATATGCTACTGTACCTGTACTGCCACTCCTTAATTTTATGTGGGTATCATCAACATAAACTCCGTATAATGCAACACCACCACTAGAAGAATAACAATTAACAACAAAACCTTGTTGAATATATGCTATTGGCATAATAAGAGAGCCTCTTGGTCTGACATTTGTATCAAGTCCACAAATAACCAAATATTTATAATCTGATAACTTTCCGTTTAATTGATAACTTGTTTCTGTTGTTGTTACGGAAGAAGCATATAAATTCTTTCTTGAAAGTGCTACGGCTACCGCATTAGATGTAACGGATTGCATATTACCGCTAGTCACTTCATTGACAGGCACTACTGCATTAGAAGTTACGGGATTCATATTTCCTAATTCAACTACATTAACAGGTGTACTAGTTGCATTATTTATATTTCCATTTTCATCAACATAAATTATAGCAACGTAAGTTCCCGAATTAAGAACTAAATCTGTTGCACCTGCTTTTCCTGTTGTTAATGTAAGATTTCCACCTGCTAACTGTTTGAAATAAACGTGATAGGTTTTTGCACCTGTTTTCTCATTATCAAGATATAATTGGAAAGTGCTTCCACCGCTTGCACATTCACCGATAAATCCGATTGTATCATAGGTAACATCTGCCTTCGGCATAGCAGTGTCGGTCGGAATTGTATACCATCTTATAGAATCGGTTGAATTTGTTTTATTGCTTGCAGATTGTATTTTTCGCAACATTAACTGTAACTGTTCGGCAAGATTATTCTGCGGTTTTCCGAAACTGAACTGTATATCATAAGCACCCCAAGCCCAATGTTCCGTAACTGAAAGAATCTGCACAACCGCAGATTTCCCGCTAAATGCAACTGTTATCCAATCGCCTACATTATATTGTTCTTTATAGATATAAGGACATTTGGCAAGCCCATTTCCTGCCATCTGGATTGTCTGTCCGTACTGTGTAAGCATTGAAACTGCTTCGGCTTCATATTCTGATTCTACAGTTAAACTTGATTGATTGTCCCAAGATTCAAACCTTCCAAGCCCGCTAGGTGTTCCATCTTCGCCTTCGTAAATATCTCTATCATCATTTTGACCTTTACCGCCAACATAAATGGCATTTGAAAAGCTTTCTGAACTATCGGAAAATTCACCATTTGCAAGACTTTCATAATTCGTGTCAAATCTTACTGTTTGACTTCTGTCTGTTCCTGCATAAATTTCAAGTGTTAATTCGCCATTTTCAAAAGCAATCCGCCAACCGATTTCCGATTGTGTTGCTATGGTTTTACAAACTTCATAAAGATTTGAGAATTGTTCCGAAACTGAATATATTTTTCCAATCGCATTTTCTGTTGTTGGAATTGTATTAATAATTGGTAATTGTCTTTTTAATTCTGCACCGCTTCCGCATTGGTCTTTAATAAGATTACGCAAACACAATTCGCCCTTTGCAGTCATTACCCATAATCCGTTAGAGTTCATATTTTTAATGACCCTACGTTTGAAAATGTATCTTGCATCATAACCTGTTATTGTTCTTATCTGACTTCCTTTTCCATCTTCACCGATAGAATCTTGAATTGAATAGATTTCCCCGAAGTCGTATTTATCATTTCCGAATTGTACAAATAAACCCCTTTGGAATAACTGTGAATTAGGAATATTAAAATTAATGGTTATAGTGAATGTTCCTGCTTGATACAAATTGCGTTCAAAACTTGCTTCTTGATAATCGTCAATAATAGCTTGCAGGATAAAAGAGTTATTCTGATATGAATATAATTTTAACTGCGGTTTTTCTTTATAACTCATTTTCTAAACTCCTATATATTTTTGACGATATGTAACCCGACCACTTAAACCACCGCTATCTTGTGTAAGCAGTAATTCATTTTGTCCAACTACTAATTCTAACGACATATCACTATCTGTACTAAGTGCAGAAATTATATTAGATGTTGTTTCGTTGGAAGTTATAATTACCCCATTTCCTATTGAAAAAAACGAAATAAAGAAAGCATCTAAAGCTTCTAAGTATGTTACATAATCATAATAAAAACCTTTCCCCTGCTCCCATTTATTCTTCCAATTTATCCCATCTGGACTGACTAAAATCTTTTCTGTTCCTACTGCACAGAATAAGCCTAGTTCTTCTGAATAAGTTGCACTTTGCAATTTTGCAGATTCAATAGATGTAATTTCCATTACTTTAGTCCAATTCAAACCGTCTATACTGTAACTGATATTATAGCCTACACTTATAAACATTCCGAGATTTTCTGATTTACAGATAAAACCTAATTCAGTTATATGTTCTGAATCAGAATCTATTTCTTGATAAGTCCAATGTATTCCGTCTAAACTAATTGCACTTCCATAACCATCGTATTGTTCGGTAAATAAACCACAGAATAAACTTAATTTTTCTAAATAGCAAATTTTTTCTAGTGGATATAATCTTTCTTCGCCATTATATTCAATTCCTTGCTCTTGCCAATTCAAACCATCATAACTAATCAAAATATAATCGGAAGTACTGTTTGTCATATAAGCAATAACAATTCCAAGTTTTTCCGAAACACACATTTTATTTGCAGGAATACGTTGTGTAATAGAATCTGTATAATATTTTGATTGCCAATGGATTCCGTCTGTACTGTAAATATAAGTGTCTGCTATTGCAATAAAAAACATACCTATTTTTTCTGAATAACATATATCATTATATCCATACCAAGCTTCCTGTGCATAACCTATGTTCCAATGTATACAATCATAACTATAATATATATAAGCATTTCCGCCATATTGATCGCCACGATAACCGCAATATATGCCAAGTTTTTTAGAATAAGCAATATTATACATTATATGACCATCAATAAAATCATTCCAATCTTCACCATTCGTACTTTTTAATAACATATTTTGACGATAATCATCAGTCATTATTTCAACAAATAAAGAATAGTTTGCTATGCTTAAAGAACCATATTCTTCAACGTTTCCAGAAACTATCACCTGTTCCCAATTTATCCCGTTCATACTTTTATATAAATAAACATTTGTACAAATAAAAATTGCTCTTGCACCACTTAATGATTCTGCATATAAATATCCTTCTATATCTTCATTATTTTCATTTTGTATTTTAGTATTATTCCAAGTTGTTCCATCTGAACTTGTAGAAATAATTCCGTAATAACCTACTGCACAAAATAAATTCAATTCCTTAGAATAAGTTACTGCGCTATAACAATCTTCATCAACTATAATTTCATTCCAAGTCGTTCCATCAGAACTTGTTGCTATTCTTCGGCTAAATTCTCCTAAATTATTATATATTCCACCTACTACACAAATCAAATTATTTGAACAACATATATCTTTTGCATATAAATCTTGATAATTACCTGTTAGACTGTAAACTTGCTGAAAGTTGATAGCGTTTGAACTTTCATATATTATTTTTCCGCCAATGCCATAATATTTATTTAAAGTTTTAGAGTAACAAACTTTAGTTATTCCTCTTGTTATTTCTGATTCTTCTTTTTCTACCCAATTTTCACCATCTGTTGTTACCAAGTCCATATTATTAGTATATACAATAATAGAACTATTTGTACAAAATACATTATGTGCAGATTCTTCTTGAGAATAAAAAATAACCTTCCAACGTTTTCCATCTTTACTTGTATATACACCATTTCCTGTATTTGCAATTAATATATATAATTGGAATGCTTCGGAATAAAATAATTTTTCGGGTAAAGAAATATTTGAGTAATCAAAAACTGTTTTATTTGTGGTTACAGTTTTTTTACCAAGATTAATATTTATATTAATATTATCATCAAAAGTTCCATCAAGTTGAATCTTTTTCCCTGTTGTAAGATTTTGTATTTTTGGATTTGTTGATTGTGAAACAAAAAAATCTACTTCCATTTCTGTTGGAACTTCACCTTCATTTACAACGGTTTCAATTACATCAAGTGATAATGTTTTAGAGTTTGCTTCTACATCTTCCCAATATGGTTCGCAGGCAGTCCAAGCCAATGAAGCTTTTGGTGTTCCGCTATCGTTACTATTATGAGTTTCAAATAATGGAATCTGGGGAACGCATTTAATTCTTTTTGAAGTAAAATCGTTTGTATAAATTAAATAACCTTCGCCAAGCTTTGGATTCAATGCGTGAATTAATTCCCGTCTTAATCTATATCTAGTTTCTAAGTTATTTCCATCATATATAGCAAGAGTTACCGCCAATTCCCTTTGTTCAATTAAGGCATCAAGGAAAACACCGCCATCTTGAAAAGGCACTTGCTGACTTTGAATATTTAATGAAGTGTTAGAAAAGCCTTCCCAATTTGTAATTCCATAAGGTGATTTTGTCAAATCTACTGAATCACCATTTGCGTTTGTCCATATTAATTTCTGCATTTTCCTACTCCTTAGATTTAGATAACCCCATTAATTGCCATCTGTCTATTATATTGCTTCAATTGATTCATCATAGCAAAAGCGGAAGTATCCTGTAAATTGTTGAAAGTAACATTGAAATTATTTGTATTTCCGCCCGCTTCCGCAAGTACTTTCTTTGTATTGCGATTATTCAAGACTTTTTCACCGCCATTGAATTTTACAAGTTCTGGTCCTGCTTCACCAACAATTGCAAGTCCTTTTGGGGCTTGTTGTGTTCCGCTAGCAAACCAATTCCAAGGCAACATCGGGTTTGAAGTAGGATCTGGGTCAAATGGTGTTCCTTTTAACGGGTTTCCAAAACCACCGCCAGAACCACCGCCAGAACCACCGCCAAGCAATGGCATTTCTTTCAAACCTTGAATCAAATCTGAAGTAGATTTAATAAGATTGCCAACTGAATCATTTATCTTTACTATTCCATCTACCAATGAATTAATAATACTTTTAACACTAGAACCTATTGACTTAATTGTTTTAGATAATCCATTAAATGAAATATCTGTTATCTTTTCAATAGAACTGAATAAACCGCTAAACAGATTTTTAATTATATCTGCTAATGGTTCTAATATAACAAGAACTGCTTCTGATATTCCTTTAAGTCCATTTACTAAGCCTTCAATAATATTTATACCGAAAGATTCAAAAAGTGTCGAAGGTGAATGTATACCGAACAAACTTTTGAATCCGTCTATGAAAGCAGTAAATATATCTTTAACTACTTGTTTCCAATCTGTCTTGGCAAATGCACTGATAATTCCTTTGACTATTGCAACAGTCAATTTAATTAACGTTGATGGATTCGCTAATATCTTTATCAAGAAATTAATTATCTTTGGCACTGCCTTTGTTAATAATTTGATTATAGCCTGCACAAGTCCATCAACTAAACCTTCAATGGCTTCAAATGACGCTTCTATAACTTCATCACTTGTTATGGCTTCAATTATTGCACTGATTAAATCTGCTATTAATGGCAGGATTTTTGGTGCTAGTTTTCCCAATGTTTTACTTGCCGATACTATGCTTTTCTTCAAGAATTCAATTAAATCTGGAATCATTTCTGTTATTGTATCAACTATTTCATCAATATTATCAATTAAGAATTGTTCTATTCTTTGTTGTATCTCTATTAACAAATCAAGAATCATTTTCCAACCGCCAGATTCTACAAAATGAATAATTCCATCTAACAGTGATTGTGCAATATTGATTATCACTTCTAATAAGTTTTTGACAATAGTTGGTGCATTCTTCACAATAACATCAATTATAGAATTAATAATTTCCTGTACTCTATCCCAATTTATACTGTGTAATAAATTATCAAGTAATATAATAATTGATTCTATTGCACTCGCAAAAAACGAAGGCAACTTTGGTAATGTTTCAACAAAAAACGTAAGTATTGCATCTTCAATTTTAAGCAGATTTGTTAATGCATCATCTGGATTAAACTTAAAAATATCTAATGCTTTATTGAATACCGTTTTTATTTTAGAGAAAACATTTTTTATTGTATCAGCAACTTTTTTGAAACTATCTCCTATTTTCTTTGTTGCTTCCTGTGCCATCTTGATAATAGCAGAAAATGTCCGTTTTTCTTCCTTTTTTTCTTCTTCTAGTTCTTCTTTTTTAGCTTTATATCTTTTCTTTTCTTCATCCTGTTTTGCCTGTGTTATTTCATTTTCATAATACAGATTAATTGCAAGGCGGGCTTCTTCTGTTACATTCTCGGCATTTAATGCTTCTTCCCTGTTCTTTTCAATCTGTTGTAATCTCATAGCGAGAATTTGTTCGCCATAGAATTTTGATATATCTTCTTTCTGTTCTTCTGTGAGTTTTTCGTTTTCGAGTTCTAATTCTCTTTGTCTTTCAAGATTTTCAATTCGTGCTGATAAAAGTTTACCTTGCCAATCTGATAACAGTTTCTGTTCTTTTTCTTTCTGGATAGCAAGTTTCTTTTGTCTTTCTTCTTCTTCTTCTGCCTGTTTCTTTCTTAATTCGGCAAGTTCTTTTTCTTTCCTTTCTTGTTCTTCTAAATCTCTCTTTTTCTTGGCTTCTAATTCTGCATCTTTTCTATCTTGTTCTTCCTGTAATTTTTTATCATTAAGAATTTTATTTGTTACTTTAAGCATCAGCTCTTCAGAATCAGTTCTTTTTTTCTGCAATTCAAGAGTATTTTTTAAGATTCGTAATTCTGTTTCGCTTCTTTGTGATAATTGATCCTGTAAGAAAAACAAGTCGGACAGTACATCTGCTTCTTTTGTTCCTGTTACCTTCGCAGTTGCTTTTGCACTTTCTCTTGTAATTGCTAAAAGTTTTTTTCCTATTGTCTGTGTATCTAAATAATCATCAAATTTATTTATTGTTTCAATTCCACGTTCATAGAAACCTGTCCAAAACTTATTCCACATTTCCGAAGATGGCAATGCGAATTCTCCAAGTGCTTCTTTGAAATCACCTTTGATATTCTGTAACTGTTTTGATGTATCAGCGGTTGCACTTGAAAATCCTTTGAACTTTTCACCAAGAATATCAATCGCCTTTCCTTGTCTTAATTCTTCTTCGGTAAGTCCTTTTAATTCTGCGTTTTGTTGTCCTAACCTGCCGATAGAACCATTTAATGTTGCATTTAATTGAGTTATTGCAGAATCAAGGCTAATTCCCATTCCTGCTGACATATCCATAGCAACGGACATAATCTTCATTGTTTCAGCTTCAGTTCTTCCAAGCGAAACAAGATTTGCCATCATAGGAATAAGTTCTTCATCACCATAATTTGAAACCTTCTGCATTTCACTTGCAAACTGTTTCAAGGCATTAGCACTTGCACCTGTAACAAATGGATTATTCTGAATTGCAGTATTTAATTCTCTTTCTGCTATAAGTTGTTTTTTATAAGCTTCTGTACATTGATTAATAACTTCAATAACTTGTTTGGTAACTTTAATTACTGTTCCTAATGTAGTTGCTAATCCGCCCGATGCAAGTCCTACTGCACCCAATGCACCGACAAGCCCGTTTTTGCCCAAGCCTTGAATTACGCCCGAAACAGATTTTGACAGATTTTTACTTGCTTTTTCTGCTTTCTTTACTCCTGCTTCATATCCGCTAGCATCTGCCGTAATTTCAGCTTTCAAGTTATAATCTGCCATTTTCAAATCTCCTACAACATCAAGCCTTTTAATGCACCTTCGCTAATCGGCATATCCCGCCCCGCAACAGGTCCATCAGTTTTTTCAATTTCATCGGGGTCTTTACCCCATACCATACAAGCGATATAAACCGCTTGATTTTTTATTTTCGCTTTTTCAATTTCTTTCTTCTGGTCTATTAAAGCTAAAATCTTTCGTGGTGTGGATTCCCAAAAGTCCGTTTCACTTATGCCCATTAAAAGACATTCCGTAATTAAATAGGCATAAGGAAATTCGTTTATTACTTCGCTTCCTTCACCGCTTTTTTTTCGTCTACGGGTAATGACCCATAAACCAATTTATTAAACTTTTCCGCAAGTTCTTCAATGTCGGTCAATCCGTAATCATCAAGAACATCATCTTCGGAAACACCTTCTTTATCTACCAATGCAAGATAGAATAAATGTGGAAGTGTGTTAAACGGCTTTTCTTCAATCTGCTTTTGCAGTTTTTCGAGATTCTTCAAACCGCCCATTTCATCTTCAAGTTTAGCCCATACCTTGAAACCAAACTTCAATTCTCTTTCTTCACCCTTTACAGAAAGTGTGATTTTTTCGCCCCTTACGTTGTCGAGTTCTTTTCCCATTTGTTTTTTATCTCCTTATTAAAAAAAATCCCTAGCGGGTATATCGCAAGTATACACCAACTAGGGATAAAACGCAAACTTACTGATTAAAGGCTAGAATCAATCATTGGTGTTGCACCAACTCCGAAACTGTCTTTCAGTCCGCTTGTTACGAAACCGCTAACAGGTGTTTCAGCTTCTGCCGATGGTGTGAATACGATTGTTGGACTTGCCGAAGCGGTTGTGCCTGCTTCATAAGTTCCGTCAACCAATGCACCTTCTGCATCAAGAACACCGATTGTCTGTCCGTCAATTATCGAACCGCTAGCGAATACAAAAGAAGCACCGCTTTCCTTTGCACCTGTGAATGTAACTTTTCCGTTTGCATAAGATGCAGTTACAGTCAATTCAGAATCATCGCTTGCAGTCTGAACAACAGGGGCATTAAACCAATTTGCTTTCAATGTAGAACTTACGGCAGGGTCGTCTGTTCTGATATGAGTACAAATAGTGCCTGCTTCCTGTCCCGCAGGAATGAACTGTGTCTGTACGAACTGTGCAGTTACGGAAATATGACCGAAGTTCAAAGAATCGGTCTTTGTTTCACCGCCTGTTTCTGGAACAGAGAATTTTCCCTTTGCATACCAGAAATACTGATAGCGGTTGTTTCCGCTTGCATCTTTTCCCGCAAGCCATACACGGAAACCAAGTGCATAATCGGCACTCTGATCAAGCGGGGTTTCAACTGTAACACCGTTGACTTTTCTCTGTCCGAGCATTTCTGCAAGAACATCAACATCAACATCAATCATTTCAAGATTGAGTTCGGTATTACCACGATTTGATGCAGAGAAGAATGGTCCATTGTCTGCGAAGTCAACGGCAACATCAGAGTTCGGATTAACAGTACAGTTAACCGCACCCTTCAATGCTTTTACTTCACCGAATGAAATTCCGTTTGCATCGTCCGAAAGAACCTTTGCGATAACTACGTTATCCAATCCAATTTTAGGTGCTTCGTTCATTTTTCGTTTCTCCTTTAAGATATAACGTTATATTCTAAAGTGAGTAAAACTCACGTTTAAAATCCAATATTCTATGTTTTATATTATCTTCTACATCGGGGGTTTCTTGATTGCCCGTCATAGCCCAATAATCATTTCTAAAAATCCCCCGCACTACATCGGCAATTTCTTCTGCCTTCGGATAGTTTTTAATCGTCTTACTGAAAATATGAATGCGGACTTGTGCCGATGTTCCTTCGGGCAGATTGTCCGAAAATGCAACATCACCGCTATTCAAATCTTCAAAGATAACAAGCGGGAAAGTTGTTACTTCCTGCGGATAAGCTGAAACAATTTTGTTACTGCCTATCAATGCAATCAGTTCTGAACTTGCAGAAAGTAAAGACATATAATATTTTTTCAAGTTCATCTAAAAATCTCCTTCCACAAATTCGACATAAAACTTTGGCACTTTATAAGGCTAGCCGATAACCACGGGCGGGGCTTCATCTTACTAGTGCCATATTCCAATAATCTTGGATAATCGGAATTATTTATAATACTTCCAACTTCCCCGACAATTTCATTTCCCTTCACACTGACTTCGTGCGTTATACTTCGCATTAAAGTTCCCGTGTCGGGTGCAGGTGGATTTCCTGCATAAGAAGGGTGATGCCCTTTCTTGCCATAACTTACATCGGGGTTTGTCGGTGAATCCCGCATTATGCTTTTTGCAGTCCGTTCAACTTCTGCACAACTCATTGTTACAAACTTTTTAGAATCGCTTTCGGCTTGCTTTGCCTGCTTTTCTAAAGCCCTTTGAAACGCTTGTAATTGTGCATCAAACCCCTTCGCCATTTCCTTCTTCCCCTTCACCATTTGTCGGCTCTGGTGTCGGCTCTGGATCTGGTGTTTCTTCTTCTTCATTTTCTACGGGAACTAATAAACATTCCCCGTGCTTACTCCAAGCATTTATCGGCATTATATTAAACAATTCCGTTTTGCCCGTAAAACTAGAAAGCACGCTTGCACGATTTCCCGCCTTAATATTTTCGTGGAAACCATTATATAAAAACAATCGTGTATTTCCTTTTAGTGTAGAAATACCGAAAGCCTTAACTTCATCTTCTGTCAATGTATGCGGTTGAACATCGCCTTCAATAACTTCTGCCTGCGTCCATTCTACGATATAATCGCCCGCATCATCTATCGAGTTGCTTTCAGTTAGAACTGTTACTACTGCGTTATGAAATCTAACCATTATGCAACCCCATAATAAATATATTTCTTCAAAAGAAGTCTTGCAGATTCCGAAAGCCCTGTATTATTTGCTTCATCGGAATATGTATCGGAAATATGACCTTCGCTATGTGCTTTCAAGCCCGTTGCACCCATAGCATCAAGATTGTATTTTTCTACAACGCAATTCAAACAACAGGTTGAAATATCATAAGGCAGGGAATTTTCCGCCCCTTCAACATAGCCCGTATCGTTCGGCAGATAATAACCCGCAGTATATGAAACTTTAATATCCCATACACCCGAAACAATATCTTTTGTAAATCCACGGACAAAAGCTTTCTGCCCCCAACCAAGACCACGATATAATCTTCCCCATCTTGAATATTCTGGAAACATTTTCCAATCAGTCAAATCTTCCCCGCCAACAGAAACGCTTGAAACGTTCTGCAACGGGAAATGATTCAACTGTAATAATTGGCGGTTGTTTTCGCTATGCACTTCTTCTGTATAATCTGCCCTTGCTAATTTATAGCCGATAAATCCTTCGATAAGTGCCGAATACTGCTTAATCAAAAGATTAAGTTTAGCGTCCTGCGTTGTATCTTCAAGAGAAATATTAAGCATTGTTTTTACATCAGATAATTTGCATAGCATTTTGAAACCACCTTATGAACGTTCGTTCGGATTTACGGGATAATCGCCAAGAGTTACGATAGCACTTGAATCGTTTGTCTTTACATACTTTTTAGCAGTATACAAATCAACCCAATTTTCACCCTGCGACAAGTCTGCAAACTTTACGAAGTTTGAAGTCGCAATATCCGAAGTCTGTACTTCTTTTGAATCAGCACTTGCAACAAACAATGCAGTATTTGCACCCTGTGGGTCAAAAGCAGTATTGCCACAAGCGAATGT
>Ga0310696_10003952_pt1 | contig 18332 bp, 16 predicted proteins | sample AusTroGonzalo_MG_4_FD_203885 | JGI IMG/M metagenome (GOLD analysis project Ga0310696, IMG submission 203885) | Bovine rumen microbial communities from tropical cattle in Woodstock, Queensland, Australia - Gonzalo_02 (v2) (version 2) | ecosystem: Host-associated > Mammals > Digestive system >...
TTATTGTTCCACTATCCGTATCAACATACCCAGGTATTACTTTAATATTCCGTTGTTCCAGTAATTCTTTGATTTTTTGTAACATCTTTCTTTCAAATACAGGCAAACCATATTCTTCTAAATCTAATATTTCTTTTCCATACTCTTTGGCAACATTGTGTTCGATTCTGCAACCACGAGCATTTCTCCAACCTGGACATGCGACAAATATATCTGCTGGTGATATAAACTTTATCGATTCACCTAAGCATTGTATATATGTCATTTCATCAGCATTTGGAATAACGGATTCAACTAGTTCGTATCCTGTATTATATTTGGTCAGTATGTATTCTTCAATTTGTTTAAAATACTCTGTTCTTTCTTGTTTTATTTGCTGTTCGTTTTTGTCCGCCATAGGCATTGACATGAATACTGTTTTCATTTTTGTTTTCCTTTTGTGTATTGAATTTTTATTGTTTTAGCGAATATTTTGGTTGTTTTTATAATCTTTGGCACGTTTTGCTTTTGCGTTTTGTATATGATTGTATATGAAATTTACAGATACACCTAAAATATAAAGCACGATAAACAAGTCAAAGCCTTCTTCCAGTATGTCTATCCATTGTACAGGTAGCTCAAATAATTTGCTGAATACCGCTAATCCAACAATATACGTACCTGTAAGCTTCATGGAAACATTAAATATCTTATCATACTGAATCACTGGTTTTTCCGACATTTTACGCACCCTTTGTTCTGTCGCTAGCTAATATAGCACAAAAAAGCTAAATGTCAAGTGTGCGCAATAGAAAAATTACACAACCTCTGTTACGGCACGCAAAGCACCATCGCGTGATAATTGGACAACACGGATTTTCTTTTTCATTTCTGCAATTAAATCTGTGCGATTATATGCCGGTTGAGTGTGCAAAATTCTGTCAGCAAATGCTGCATAGGCAGCTTCTGCTGATTCTGCATGAATCGTGGTGTAAAAATGGTCGTGACCCGTTCCCAACATTTCCCATAACACAGATGCGTTATCAGTTGATATTTCACCGCCAATAATCACATCAGGTGTCATACGAACAACCAAATCTAGCAATCGTGCATAATTAAAGTCATTGTTTTGTTCTGTTCTGGATAAAATAAAATGCACCCGATTTTTTTGTGGTACATGTATTTCACGTGCATCTTCAACAGTAATAACACGACTGTTTTGGTCAATCAAAGTCAGCATATGATTTAAAAATGTTGTTTTACCAGTTGCGGTTGCACCACTGATTAAAATAGGACTGCCATCATTTATTGCGGACATCAATCTGTCGTATGGGTCATCAGGTCGAATCGATTCGCGGGGTTTGACTTTTAATAACTTTTTGCCTTTTTCCAGGTGATAATTTTCAAAACTTGTATTTTGAACACCCCCACCACGAATGTTTAATGCAACGCCACCAGTCACGTCACGTTCATCATATTGAACATTTGGTCCAGCAATAGCAGTAAAACGGTGGTTTCCAGGCAAAGTAGCATATACCACAGGGATACCTTGGGTTGGGTTAAAGGGGCGTTCGTAAATGTTTGCCACAGTATGAATTAAATCCACTAGATATTGTTTAGATAAAATTTCTGAATTATAAGCAACCCATGGAACGCGTGCGCCGTGTAATCGTAACCACACTTCGCCAGCATGATTTATAGCGATTTCTTCAACGAACGAAGGAGTATAAAACTCTTCCAAAGGTTTTAATAAAGATTCTAGAACTACATTCGACATATTTTCATTTTATCATAAATCGCAACTTGAATCCAGATGCTTTATTTGATAAAATAGAAAAAAAGAGAGAAGGAAAAAATGAAAAAATATATACCTTATGTTCTTGGTGCAACCTTAATGTTGGTTGGTTGTGGTTCTGGGAATCGTGATTATTACGGCAATGATGGCAATAAAGATGTTGCGTACAGCGAAAAAACTAATAAATACATTTCTGAAAAAAATGAATTTGCAGAAATCGATTCGTATCGTCCAAGGACTATGGCAGAAAGAGAAGCGTCATCTGCACGTTGGGATACTGCTCGCAAAGAAACCAGATGGCAAGAATACAAGGGCACAATGGTGCGTGTCGAAATTTTGCTGGGTGATACGGATGTTCGTCACATGCGTTTGCGTTTAATGCAAAATGCCGCGGGGACAGATATTGATGCGGATATTAAAACAGTTTTGGGGCGTGTCGCAGATTATGAAATGAAACGGGTCTGTGGTCGTAATGCAGAAAGTATTGTCATGATTTATGATGAACCTTCGTTTGAAGTTATGCGTCCTACTTCGTTTTTTGAATACAGGGTTGAAGCCGAAGGTGTCACAATGCGTGAATACGGTTTCAGATGTGTATATAACAAATAATTAAAACCAAAGGAATACAAGATGAAAAAGATGATGTCTGCAGCAATTGCAGTTTGTGGTGCGGTAATGGTTGGTGCGTGTGAACAGCCTGCGAAACAAGGTGATGTTGTTGTAATAGATTTTGCTGGATTTTTGAATGGTGAACAGTTTCAAGGTGGCACATCTACAGATTATATGTTAAGATTGGGTTCTGGACAATTTATTCCCGGATTTGAAGATCAATTAATTGGCGCAAAGAAGGGCGAAACACGCGAGATAAAGGTTACTTTCCCAGCGGATTATCATGCGCCTCAGTTGGCCGGACAAGAAACAATATTTAAGGTCACAATCAAGAATATTGTGAAGTAAAAAAGCGAAACAAAATAAAAACCCTCTTTGTGACGTTTTTTTTTATATTCATTTGCGTTTTTTGTATTTTTATATATTATATGTCTTTGTGTAAAAGGGAGGCAGGAGGAAAAATACAAAAGAAAAGGATAAAAAATGTCTGAAAAGCAAATATCAATAATAAAAGTAAACAAATGTTTAAAGTGCGACAGTTGTATGTTTGACGAATATAAAAAAGTCACATGCAAAGACGGCAAAACAGGTTTTTGGATTGGACACTCTACAAAAAGATTGTTTGATTTGATAAATTCTTGTCCAGGTAAAGTGATGTTGGGAAACACAACCAAAGAACACAGACAAAACTCTGGCAGATAAATTTAAAAAACCCTGAGATTCAGGGTTTTTTATTTTTTATATTATATTGCCTTAATAAATATTTTGGCCTTGTTAGCGGCATCCAGAACCGCTTTCTTGTCAATAACAAAACATGTCTTTGAATTTACGATTATTCCATGTAATTTTGCTGCTTTGACTGCCTTGATAGTGTCAATACCAATTGCAGGGATATCAATACGTAAATCTTGACCTGGTTTAGTCATTTTTGCAAATACGCCCCCGGTTTTTCTGCGATTTTTACGCATTTCAACAACCCGTTCCAACATGCGTGCAGTTCCTTCGGCTGCTTCCACAGCAACAACTTGTTTATCAACAACCACAGATGCACCAATGTCTTCACGTCCAATTGTTTGAGATACCTGAATAGCCCGTTCTATATCACGTTCATCAGATTTAGCGGGTTTAACCTTGGTCTGAATTCCAGGTTTATCAAATACTAATTCTGGTGCTAAATCCTGAGCAGCAACAATTTCATATCCGCGTTTTTCCAACGCTTTATTAAAAGCAACAGCCATCGAATCATACCCCCGTTGATGTTTTAAAACACTTAACAGCACAGATATAGACCAAAAATCAGGTCTGATATCGTATAAATTGACATGTCCCAACGCGCCAACAAATACCAATTTGTGAATACCACGTTTTTTACATTCGCGTGCAGCAGTTCCGCCACCACCCAATCTGATAACCAAATCAGGATTTAATTTTGGGTCATAAAAATTCTTTAATCCGATAACAAATACCTCCCACCCATTTTTTTTCAACGCATCACGCGCCAAAAACGGTAGCGACAAAGCACCAGCAAACAAAGCAATTTTTTTATCTGTATTTTTCATAATACTTATATAATAATTTCAAAACAGATTGGAATCAAGATAGTTTTTATGTTAAAATCGCAAAAGATACAAAGGTGATTTATGAAAACGTGTCCGTTCTTTAATATATGTGGTGGGTGTCAGTACGATTTTTCAGCCGAAAATTATAAATCTGAAAAATTGTCTGTATTGCCAAAAATGCCTTTCACTGATGCGCCAATATGGGGCAGTGTGGGGGTTCGTCGTCGTGCAGATTTTGCTTTTATGGACGGGCATTTTGGTTTTTATAAATCACATTCCAAAGATGTTATAGACATAAATAAATGTCCAAATTTATTACCAGAAATAAACGCAATATTACCAGATGTTGAAAAATTACCATGGGCTGGTTCTGGCAGCGTTTTAATTACGCAATGCGAAAAGGGTATAGATATAAACATAAATTCTGTGGTTGCGTTTTGCAGTGCTGATTTTAGAAACGCGGTTGCAAAATTGCCTGCGTCAATTATACGCGTCACATGGAACGGTAAGGAAATCAGAAAATACGCAGAACCAGAAATAAAATTTGATAATAAAATCGTGCGTTATCAGTCTGGCGCTTTTTTACAGCCCAGCGTCGAAACAGAAAAAACTTTGCGTGATTTGGTTGTGAAATATGTTGGTGGCGCCAAAAAGGTTGCAGATTTATTCTGTGGTATCGGCAATTTTACTTTCGCAACAAACGCTACGGGTTTTGATGTTTTTGGTAATGGCATAGAGCGTGATTTGTTTAAAAAGCCGTTATCTGTAAAAAATTTAAATCAATACGAAGTTGTTATAATGGACCCACCACGTGCAGGGGCCATGGCACAATCTAAAGAACTTGCTAAATCGAACGTAAAACGAATTATATATGTATCTTGTAATCCAAATACTTTTTTGCGGGATAAAAAAATACTAGAAAGTGCTGCATATAAACTGACAACCGCGATACCGGTTGATCAATTTGTCGGTTCGTCGCATTGGGAAATATTCAGCGTTTTTGTAAAATAATCTAAAAACAAGCAAACCCAGCAAAAGAAAAACCCTGACATTATCAGGGTTTTATATTGGTTTAATGATTTTGCTCGTTCCCTTTAACACGATTTAGTAATTTGGCTCTTCTGTCGTGCAGCTTTTGCCACTGAGCTTCATTTCTGTTTTTCCATTCCTTTTCACGGCATTCTGTGCAAGATAGTGCTAATTTGTAGAGCATTTCCTCACATTTATCATTTAACTTGTTTTTACTTACGTTTTTTAATGGGAATTTCAACATAAAATATTGTGGTGTATTTTCTACGATTTCTGAATTACTTGGAAACCAATTTTGTTTGTTAGTGTATATAACATAATTCATTCTACATTGTTTTTGTTTGCTTTTAAATTCTTTTATATCAAGCGATATGTTATCTCTGATTGCTTTTGGACAATCTGTTTTGTTAATTTTGATGTAAACGTCACAAGATACCATTTCGCGCATATCTTCCAGTTTATACCAATACATATCTCCCCATGATAGAGTTTCATTTGTGTTCGTAATCACCCTATTCAAATCTACATTATTCTTTATTAAATATACTGCTTCTGAAAAAAACATCTGTGTCTCTTTTTTTATTCAGAATTCTCTGGCTGCACCAATAGTACCATCGTTTAGTGCAAAATCAAGATAAAGATTCAAATATTTGGTTTGTGTATCATTAACCAACACTAAAAAGATATATCATTTAGGTTTGCGCCTAATCTTGTGTTATAGCAAATAAAAAAACGCCGCTGGATTCAGCGGCATTTTTTTCGGATGCCTTGAAAGGAAGGAAAGGAGAAAAAGAAATAGGCATCCTAAACTGTTGTTTGGGCCCAAAGTCCAGAGGAGAGAGAATGTAGGAGGGAGTCTGAAAACCCTGGGCCCTATGGTCAAATGAAAGAATTCTTCCTTTGACGAATCGTAATATAATACACAAAAAGTGGTTTGTCAAGTAAATTGTCAAAAATTTTTTTTGGTATTTTATTTTGTGTGCTTTTTTGGTTTTTTTAGCGCTAATTTTCTATGGATTTGTAAATAGATTTAGATAAATTTGTACTAGAGGTTGCAAAATGTCCAGAACAACGTTGCGCACAACCACTTTGTGTTGTTCCGTAACGGGTACATTCTGCGGCATCGGCATAACCATAGCTGCTATCATATACCCATGCAGATACAGCGGGATGTAATAATTTACACCAACAGTGGTTACCATTTGCTTCACCACCTGTGACTACTGCGCCATTATCTGTCAAAGTACCACCGTTATCCGTGTATATACCATAAGAACCTAAGCCGTAATTACTGCTTAAACAGGCGGCAATTCCGCGAACCACACCATAAGAAAACGAAGCATTCCATGTTTGATTGGTATTATCATAATTATTGCTACTGCCTCCGCTACCACCAATACTAGAATTTAAAACTATGGATACTGTATCATTTGGCAGGCACATTTCCCGTGAAAATGCTAAATTCGGTATATTTATGCACAATATTATAATAATTTTGATGTATTTCTTCATTTTATATGCCTACATTTATTGCGGATTTCCGATATTTCCCGATATCTGAATTCTTCCACAAAGGTACGTTTTCGGACGAAATGGAAAATGATAAAAATTAAGAAAAATAAAAATATGATAAAAATAGCTGTATGACACAGAATCTGCACAACACAATAGATTTTATATAAAAATTAAAAAATGTAAAAATTTATGAAAAAATATGTTGATTTAAACGTACCATTAAATTGACATAGTTAATGCAAAAAATCACCGTCAAAACTGACGGTGTTTTTTATAACTTTTATATAATTATTTGCCACAGCTACCAATCCATTTAGAAATAGAGATATCTTTGTGAAACAAGAAATCATATTCACAATTGCCAGATTTATAGGAACCTGTGCAAGCAGCCAATGTCAAAACAGCAAACAATGCCAATAATACTTTTTTCATATTTTCTCCTTTTAGGTTTTACCCGACACATATTATGATATAATTCCCATAGTTTTTCAAGTTTTTATTTTTTTAATATATCGGAAGACTTGATATATTCAGGAGAGTCTTTTTTTGCTTTTTTGCGTGCCAATTTAGCATATTTTTTAGCATTTTTTTCATCATTATTCATTTTATAAAATTCCGCCATTGCCCAATCAGATGTTGCACCATCTGATACACGTGCCAAAATCCAATAAGCCAATGGTGATGGTTCGTTCAAAATTACGTGTCTGCATAATTCATTTGCTTGTTCTTTGTCGCCTTCTTTGTTGCGTTCTGCCAATACTACTGCCAAAGCGGTTTCAATTTGTGGTGCATTGTTTGACAATTGCAAACTGGCTTTGTATGCATCAACACTATCATCGTAATGCCCGTATTGATATTCTATATCGCCCAAGACTTCATAGAAATAGGGTGATTTTGGATGTCGTTTTATCAATGTTTGAATCCCTGTTTTTGCAGTGTCCAGATTACCAGCACGCATATTTGCAATTGCACGAGCATAAATCGCAGCATCAGATTTATCTTTGTATGGATACAAAGTTATCACAGTTTTATCATTATCCAGATATCCAACCAATTTAGCACGTAAAATACCATAATCTGAATTTTCTTTGTCGATTTGTTGTTTAGATTTTTTGGTAATATCTTTTATTTTGGATATTTTATTTTTTGCGTTATTTAATCTTTCATTGGTCAAAGGATGGTTGATTTTGTTTGGATTTATACGTGTTTCAAAGGCACCATTTAAATCTTGCATTTGTTCAAAAACTTCTATCAATCCATTTGGATTTTCTTTGGCATTAACCATTAAATCAACCGCTAAATCATCAGCCATACGCTCTTCATCACGTGAAAAAGATAACATAGATTGTTGGGCTATGCCGGCTGAACCAGCCAAAACGCCAGCCCCAGCAGATGGATTCCCGCCAGCAACCATTAGACCGATTCCCAAAGCTTGAATAATCATTGTACGTATCATTTCAGCTTGCATTTTATCGGCAATTTGAATCATATGCCCACCGATTGTATGACCTAGTTCATGCGCTATCACAGCACGCAAAGCATTTGGTGATTTTATTTGTTTTAACAAACCTGTATAAATAAATATGTCTTCGCCACCACGAACAAAAGCATTGAAACTGTCATCTTTGACTAAATATATTTTTAATCTGTCTTCTGGAATTTTTGCAGCTTTGGCGATTGGTTTAACAAGTTCTTTGATTCCATATTCTATTTCTGTATCATTGATAAGAGTTGCTGCATTTGCACAGAATCCGATAAATAAAGTAAATAAAAATATAAATATGCGTTTCATTTATGCACCTGCAATTATAGAACAATCAAAAATGGTACGCAATTGCGCAGCCCAAATTTTATCTTCTTCATTATTATTCATAGTGGCAGTTTGTGCCAATTTGAATAAATCCCTGTGTTCGCGGTAATTTACAAAATGATATTGTATCCAGCCACTTTGCTTTGTGCCTAATAATTCACCAACACCGCGCATCATTAAATCTTGTTCTGCGATTACGAAACCATCTTCGGTTTCACACAATACATCCAGCCTTTTTAATCCGTCTGGTGTCACGTTATTTCCATACAACAATATACAAAAAGATTGCTTTGAACCACGTCCGACACGACCACGTAATTGATGCAAAGCTGCCAGTCCAAATCTTTCTGCGTTTTCTATGACCATTATGGTTGCAGATGGAACGTCTATGCCAACTTCTATCACAGTAGTAGAAACCAGAATACGCATTTTGGATTCTGTATCTGCAAATTGTGCCATAACTTTGTCACGTTCTGTTTTATCCATTTGACCATGACACAGACCAACATTAGAAAATTTTTTGTTTAATTCTTCAAATCTTGATTGTGCAGCGGTCATATCAGAAATTTCTGATTCAGAAACCAATGGGCACACCCAAAACACTTTCGCACCGTTTTCAATTTGTGGCGCAATTCTTTCAATCAAAGCATTTGTTCGGGATATTGGAATTTTAGACGTTTTAATTGGAATACGACCAGCAGGTTTTTCATTTATAATAGATATATCCATATCACCATAAATTGTCATAGACAAAGTACGTGGAATAGGGGTCGCAGATAATGCCAACATATCTGGATTATTGCCTTTTGTGCGCATAGTAGTTCGCTGTGCAACGCCAAATCTGTGTTGTTCATCAATAATGACCAACCCTAAGTCTTTATATTCTACATCGTCTGAAAACAAAGCATGTGTTCCGATTGCTAATTTAGTGCGTCCAGATTTTAGCGAAATCAATTTTTCATTGCGTAATTTGCCTTTGTCTCGACCAGTTAAAATATCGCACACTAGTCCCAGTTTTGCACATATTGGTGCCAGTTTTGTAAAATGTTGTTGTGCCAAAGTATCTGTTGGTGCCAATAAAACACTTTGCGCACCACTTTCTGCCATTTTTACAGCAGCAGCCATGGCAACCATAGTTTTGCCCGAACCAACATCGCCCTGAACCAATCGCATCATCGGTACAGGTTTTTTGAAATCGTTAAATATTTCATTTATTGTCTGTTGTTGAGCATTTGTTAATTTAAATGGTAAAATATCATAGAATTTGGATATTAAATCGCATTTTTTTGTACGGATTGAACGTTGGTTTTTTTGCTCTTGGCGATTGCGCCTGTTTATAGCAATTGCGGTTTGATGTGCAAATAATTCGCAATATGCCAGTTTTGCCATATATCTACCGTTTGGCGTCAAATCATCATTTGTTTCTGGATAATGTACATGTTCCAAAGCATCAAGAAATTCTAACATCCTTGCAGATGTATTGTGTGCGGAAATACGTTCGTGTATTGTCTTGAAAATATGGTCGCGTACATTAGAAAATATTTTCTGAGTCAATCCTTCGCCAGCTGGATAAATTGCCTGATGTTTTGGAATTTTGTAAGCATTTTCTGGTATTTCAATAAATTCAGGATGATTTATAATTGCGCCAATACTTTTTGAAAAATCAAGTTTTCCACTAACTATGCGCCATTGACCAATTGGTAATTTTTCGGTCCAATAATCCAAATAATTTACGTTGAAAAATTGTATAGTGACGGGTGCAGCAAATTTATCAGCACACATAATTTGTGTTGGACGTCTTCGACCACGAAATACACCACCGCGCTTCTGAGATTTTACCAGTAAAGAAATTGTAATTGTGTCGCCGGCTTGCGCGTTTGTCACAGAATCCAAAATTTCACGTGGTCTAACATAAGACGGTGCATGCAATAGAAAATCTAGAACACGCCTGCCACCTAAAACTTCATTGAATTTTGAAGCTAATACAGGTCCCACACCATGTATAAATTGTAAATCAGTATTAAAAAAATCAAAAATTTCTTTGTCCATGTTATGTATGTTATCAAAAAAATTACGTTTTGTTCAATAAAAAAACTGGCGGTTTCCCGCCAGTCAATTTAGTATAACATAAAATTATTTTGTTCTTTATTGCTCTGCAAAAGAATATGCCATTTGTAAATGATTTGGATTATAGGTTCCGTTCATAATTGCCAAAGTATCTTCAACAATCACCAATTCTTCATTTGTAGCAATCATCATAATTTTTACTGGGCTGTCATCAGTGCTGATAATAGCTTCTTCAACACCTTTGCGTGCAACAGCTTCTTCGTTTTTCTTTGGGTCTAATTTTATGCCTAAACCTTCTAGTCCTTTGCAGTACTGAGAACGCAGATAAGCATCATTTTCACCCACGCCCGCAGTAAATACGATTGCATCAACATGTCCAAGTTCTGCCATAAATGCACCAATGTATTTGCGAACTGTGTGTGCTTCCATTTCAATAGCCAATTGACATTCCGACATAGTGTCTTTGTTTGCTTCTACATCGCGACGGTCAGAGAAACATTTTGTAATACCCATCAAACCAGAATCTTTGTTTAAATGTTTCTGCATTTGTTCAGGTGTTAAACCCAGTTTTTGCATTACATACAATACAACCCCAGCATCCAAATCACCGCAACGTGTTCCCATGATTAACCCAGCCACAGGTGTCATGCCCAAAGATGTATCAACTGCTGCACCATTACGAATTGCCGCAGCAGAAGCACCAGAACCAATATGCAAAGTAATCAAATTGCATTGGTCAGCTGGCTTGCCAAGCATAGCGGCAGCGCGTTTAGAAACATATAAATGAGATGTTCCATGATAACCGTATCTACGAACCTTTAAATTTTTGTACCAAGCTTCTGGAATAGCGTATCTGAAAGATTCTTCTGGCATGGTGTAATAAAAAGCTGTATCAAACACTGCAACTTGTTTAGCGTTTGGAAGTAATTGTTTTGCTGCGTTAATTCCGACCAGCGCAGCAGGATTGTGTAATGGAGCAATATCAGACAATTCGTCAATATTTTTTATAACTTCATCAGTAATTTCCACAGAAGAATTAAATTTATCACCACCCAAAACAACACGATGACCAACACCACGAATTTCTGTAATATCCACAGAAGCATCATGCAACATACCTATGACAACATTTAACGCTTTACTGTGGTTTTCCATAGGAACTTCTTTTTTGTCTTTTTTACCGTCTGGATATTTTTGAGTAATAGAAGAGTCAGGCAATCCTATTTTTTCGACCAGACCACCAACGATAACTTTCTTGGTATCTGCATCAAAAACCTGATATTTCAGGGAAGAAGAACCACAATTCAAAGCAAGTATGTACATAATTTTATCCTTTTGTTTGTATTGAATCTAAGTTTTACGCAACAGAGAATAGCAAACAAATTCAAAGGATTCAATAATAAACCGATAAAAAATAATCGACAATAAATACAACCAAGTATTGTGTTTAAGTTGTATTTTAAGCCGCCAATCTACCAGCCTGAGCATACATATTAAGCAACAAATTGGTTTGTTCTGGGGTTTGACCCTGCAACTCATTCCAATATTTTTGAAGTTCAAATACTTTATGATTATGTTCGTTATCCCAAATTGCTTTTGATTTTTCCATCGCCTTAATTGTTTTATCTAACTCTGTAATATTTGTTTCTGCATTTTTAAATCTGTCTATTTTGTTTGTAGCATTCTGGTATTCAGAGTTTTTTTCTTTTTCATCATCATAGTTTTTCTTGGCATTTTGAAACTGTTGTTCTGCCTTTTCATATTCAAGATTTGTTGTTTCGTAATCTTGCTCGGCACCAAGATAATCTGTGTAGCTGTGGCTGGTTTCATTGAAAGTCTTTTCCGCTTCTTTGATATTTTTATAACGTTCTGAATTTGTATCTCTGTCTTGTTGTTCTAAATCGCGAAGCTGCTTTTCAGTTTTGACACGCTCAATCTTGTGCTGTGCTATTTGGTCACCAAGTGATTTTTGTACATCGGCATCTGTTTCTTTTGCTTTTTCAGCTTCCAAAGATTTTATCAGTTCTTCTTGATTTTCTATATCCTTTTTAAGTTTTTTTTCATCTTCTTTATACACAATTTTTTTGGATTCAATATATTTATCTTTATCTTGTTGCAGCGATTCCATTTTCTTTGCGTATTCTTCCTTTAATCCAGCAAATTGGGATTTTCTTATCTCTGCATCGTCCATATCCTTTTTTAATTTTTTAAAGTTGTCTTGTTCCAGTATTTGTTCCTGTTTTTTTTCTAGGGTTTCTATCGATTTTGTTATATCCTTTGCATCGCTAACATTTAAGTTTGCTAAATTATTTGCTTTCTGTTGTTTTATGTTATCTATGGATTGTTGAATATCTTGTTGAGATTTGAAAACGGTATTTCGAGCTACCCTGTCTTCTTCTCTACGAAAAGCTTTTGATAAAAATCCGGTTTGATTATCTTTACCAGAAAAGGTTCTGCCAGATAAAAAGTAATTATTTCCAATAAATGTCACAGCATAACCAATACCCATAAATGCAGCTTTGACACTTTTATCAAAAGCAGATGTCAAAAATTTGATAGATTCGTTCTTGTTCCATGATAAATCTTTGTCTGAAAAAATGGTGAAATCTGCCTGTTTTAGGGTATCCATAGTTTTACTGGTCAGCATACCATATTTCATAGCAGTCATAATTTCCATTGCTGTTTTGGCTTTGGCCACAGCATCTGGGTCATTTTGATATGGGTCTGTAGCTTTTAATATAATTTGTTCAATGACACATTTCATTTGTTCTGCATTACGCCATGCACCATCAATAGCATTTGGAATCTCTTCTTTGATAGCATTCATAGTTTCAACAAACCAATCAAAGTGTTGTTCCACAGTTTTATCAGAAAGTTTCTTCTTTACATCGCCAGATTTATCTAACAAAGTATTTAAACCGTCTGCAGGCTTTATTCCCAGCTTATCAATTTGTTTAAATAATTCTTTGGCATGTGGGCTTTTAAATTCGGGTATGCTGCGTAATTCTTTGTATTTATCAATTGTATCCCTGTATGTATCGGCAGTCCATTTTTTTAATTGTTGCCAAGGATTTCGAACATCTTCAATTTTGGGTTTTATATAATTAGCACTCTTAGAATCTTGCCAAGGAATTCTTGATTCTGCTTTTTCTATCTTTTCAGTTATTTTGTATAACCCGTCATATTTTTTGTATTTTTCGCGAATGTCTTTGTTGGAATACAGTGTGTCCAAAAATTCGTCAATTGGCGCAACACCTGTATTTGGATCCCTTGTTATAAAGTCATCAAATCTCGTAGTATTTATATTTGAAAAAGCGTCTTCGTTAGTAATTACACTTAAATCTTTTATGATTCCACTATTGCTATCATTCAAGGCTTGCTGGTCGGCTAACCTTTCTGTATTAGAACCGTAATAGTCTGCACATTGTTCCAAAGCGCGAGCAATCTGTTTCAGTTTATCTCGTGCTTTGGTATCTGTTTCATACTTTGGGTGTTCAGTTGTATTTTCCCTAATAAACTTATTTAAATCTGGGATATTGTCAAATTGCTTGCTGTTGCTGTCAGAAATTTTGGTTGTGTTTTCTACAATATATTGTTTTATTGATTCTGCACGGTCAGAATTTTTTAAAAAATTAAAAAGGTTTTGTATACTTGCTTTACATTGGTCAGTAGCGTCCGGAAGGCTAAAAAACGGCTTCTCACCACCCATCCACTTGTCAATAAAACCGAAAATATCTGGTTCTCTGTCCCTTCTCCAATCTGACTTAGAATGGCTTTTTAAATCAGATAATGTCAGAGACATAGCTTTGAATATTTTATCTTTCAGTTCTGAGAGTAGTATTTCGTCTTCGTTCCTTGGGTCTGGCAGGGGTTTTGCCCTGTATTTACCAGGCTGATTTGGATCTGGTTCCAAAAAGTCTGTAAACCATGCTTCCTGTTCAGCAGTCAGCAAACCTTTTTCTTTTTCATCAAGCAATCTGGCCACAACATTGGTGTTTTCCATCATTGTTCTGGCATGCAAGCGTCTATAATATTTTTTTAAATAATCATCGTATTTATTATCTGCCATAATTATTACCTTTAGATATTTTTTACCTTTTTCATTGCATTAATTGTATCATTTTTTTGCAGTTTTTTCAAGATTTTTGTCTTTATTTTGTGAGGTTTTGTTCCTGTATATCTAAATCAGAATTATTTTGTATAATATTATGTATGAATATTGTAAATATCTTGTTGAAAATGATACCTTATGTTCTGTCCATTGTCGGGGGGATAATTGTTTTTGATATTTCCCAAAATTATATGCACACAGCAGGTTGGAAAGATTTGATGGATAATATGGCAGCTTCGTTGTTGGCTATACCTTTGGTATTTTTATTTTATGATTATTCTAATTTTTTAATCACGCGCCGTATGCATAAACACCAACATGTAAATACTATAAACACCATAGATAGTCTTTTATTTAAAATTTTATCGGTCATAAAGAATATTATTGGTTTGCAGCACATAGAAGTTCCCATGCAAGATTTAAATTTGGACGATAAAAAAATCAAACACGATGCAAAATATATCAAAGCATTGCGCAAACATTTAAATGAACTTGAAGATTTATTGTATAAATCCGATAAAATAGAAGTTTTGGATGCTCAGCATACTCAGATTTTGTCTTTTATAACCCAAGAATTAAATCAAATTTTAAACGAATTCAAATATAATAATCCACCCAAGGAAACAGCAAGATACATAGAAACAACGCTGTCTATGATAGATGATTGGTTTTATGCAACTGGCTATGTCAGCAGAAAACGTTCAGTAAAACGACAAAATTAGAATTTTTATTGAAACAATATTTTTTACAAGAAACGTAAAAAAAATCTTGATTTTTTGTTTTTTATATGTCAAAATATCGCCCAGACCCAGCGCAGAAATGTGTTGTAAAGTTTCGGAGGCATAGCTCAGTTGGTAGAGCAAATGACTTTTAATCATTGGGTCCAGGGTTCGAGTCCCTGTGCCTCCACCAAAAATTAAAACCACCAAAATGGTGGTTTTTATTTTTGACGGCACAATGGGACAAGAATCCCTTTGCAACGCAGTTGCAGGTTCGAAAACAAGTAGATTTCACAAGTATAATGCGGTGAAATCGTCACGGTTTGCGCGCAGGGCTTTGCCCGAGCGAGTCCTGTGCCTCCACCAAAAATTAAAACCACCAAAATGGTGGTTTTTATTTTTGACGGCACAATGGGACGAGAATCCCTGTATAATGTTTAATATTTGACAGAAATTGCATTCTCATTATATAATAAGAAAGTGAAATTCATGCAAAGTTTGGTGCTTTGTTTGTTCCGATATTGGTATATGTAGGAGATATAAATATGAATAAAACTGACTTTGATTTAAAAATTCCATATGAATCACGCAGTATTAGAGTAAGGTTTGCTTTACCAAAACATGCTACCACAAAACTACCACAATTGGTTATCATAGCAACTGGTTATAGTTCTAATATGGATAGGTATAATCAGTTAAAATTGGCTAAATATTTTCAAAATGCTGGGTTTGCTACGTTGCAATTTAATTTTATGGGACATGGAACAGAAAAAAATAAAAGTGATGGAAATATGCAAGATGCTACTTTGACTTCTAGCATCAAAGATTTAAAGTCAGTTTGGAATTATGCTAAACGACATTTATCAGACAAAGTGGATACCAAACATATTGCCATAGCTGCCAACAGTTATGGTGCGCTTGTTTCTTTGAGGGCACTGGAAAAAAATATAATTGCCCCAGAATCTATGACTTTGATATCTCCAATGGTTCTTGATAAGTATAAACCGTGGTTTTGGATATTAAAATATTTTGTTATGTTGATGCCAAATCTGGCTTCAAAAATATTTAAGGCACCCAAAGATTTTTGCCTAGATATTTCTAGGCATCATACCAAAGTTATAAGCAAAAAAAATTTATTAGGGAATACAGCTGTTTATTTTTTGGTCGGGGAGAAGGATAAAATTGCACCATATAAATACATTTTAAAATGGTGTAAAATGTTTAATCAATATCAACCGTCTAATGTACCTTTTGTTGATAATGTTCAGGCCAGATGTAAAATATATGCAAACGTTCCGCATTTTAATATTCCTGAAAATATGCTTACAGATATGCATAAACGTTCTATTGAATTCATAAAAAAAACTAGAATCTTGCTGCACAAGAATAAGAAGTCATAGACATAATATGCTATTTTATGATATAATCTATGTGCTATGAAAAAAGATATTTATACAAAAGCAAAAAAGAAAATAATTGATTTAGCAGAAGAATCTGTGATTCCTGGTGTTCATTCTTTGGATTACGTTATGGGCGTAAAAGACATGTCTGAAACAGACCGTATTTTCTATGAAATGTATAAGTTATATGGCAACAGGGATCATACTTGGCAATATTTCAAAGAAATGTTCAATGGTGATGTCCAAAAAATGCGTGAAACTGTTAAAAATTGGAAAACGTGGGATGAAATAAACAACGAAGATATTGAAGAAGATAGTGAAGATGATATAGAACTAGACATGTTTGGAAATTATTCTACATATAACCCTAAGATTGCACAGCTAGAAACAGAATTTGAAAAAAAATTAAGTAAGCAAGAAATAGGGGATAAAGAACGTAAAAATCTTGTCAAAGAATACATGGAAAAAATGTATGAATTGATTGATATAGAAAATCGGGATTTTGTTGTTGCTGAACGAATCGATGCATATCGTGAAATTATTATCAATGACAGTAATTTATTGCAAAAAGCTATCAGTTTTTATTTTTTATTACCACAAGAAAGAATTGAATTTGTAAAAACATTATTAGACAAAAGTGCAGAAAAATTTGGAACCCCAGATGCAGAAGTTATTCAGATTGAAACATTGCCATTAAAAACAAGATTTGCTTTAGCTGGTATGGTAGCTTGCTACGATATTTATACAAATAGGTTTTATTTTCGTGGAGAAGAACATGATTTAATACTGGTTTTGGAAACAATCGCACATGAAGATAGTCACAGAATTGATCATTTTAATCCAAGTATGGGGATGCTGGGAACCCAAATAACTAAGTGGTCTAATCCACATTATATTGCATGTAAAAACGTGCTATCGCCCAAAGCCCGCAGTTTATACTATAAAAACCCAACTGAATTAAGTTCGCATTATATAGATAAACCTGTAGCATCAGCATTAACAAAAATGGTCGATAACATTCGGTTTCCAAACAAAAAATCTTTTTGGTCATATATCAAAGATGTATTTGTACGTAATTAAATACTAATAAAATCTTATAGCGTAGCTTGTGCGAAAATGTTATACTTTGTAGCATGTTGTTGAATTTAATTTTGTTGTTAGTTGGTTTTGGATTATTGACATACGGCGCAGATATTTTCATAGATGGTTCATCTGCAATTGCCAGACGTTTTCATATTCCTGAAATAGTAATTGGTTTAACCATAGTTGCTTTGGGAACCAGTTTATCAGAAGCATCTGTTTCTATCGTTTCTGTTTTGCATGGTGCAAATGGTGTTGCTGTGGGTAATATTTTGGGTTCAAATATTGCAAATATTTGGTTAGTGTTGGGTTTAACTGCAATAATATCGACTTTGGCTATTCGTAAAAATACAATTAAATACGAAATACCATTTTTTTGTTTTATAACATTGTTGTTGATGTGCATGGGGGCACTTTATGGGGAAATTTCTCGTTCTGGTGCTTTGATGTTGGTTGGATTGTTTATTTTGTTTTTGGTTTATTTACGCACTATTGGGATAAAAGATATTGAATCAGATATCAATGTTGAAACAATGTCTGGATTAAAAACAATATTATTTGTTGTCTTGGGAATATCAGCTGTGATTTATGGCAGTAATTTAATTGTAGATTCTGCTGTGAATATTGCGCGTTATGCAAATATATCAGAACGTATAATT
>Ga0310696_10003954_pt1 | contig 18328 bp, 16 predicted proteins | sample AusTroGonzalo_MG_4_FD_203885 | JGI IMG/M metagenome (GOLD analysis project Ga0310696, IMG submission 203885) | Bovine rumen microbial communities from tropical cattle in Woodstock, Queensland, Australia - Gonzalo_02 (v2) (version 2) | ecosystem: Host-associated > Mammals > Digestive system >...
ACCCCGCAAGGGAAACTGTTTTACAGCGCCATTTTTGACAATGGGCACAAAGTGAAAGAAGTCTATGCCGCCGATCCGAAGAAACCTGCCTTTTAATCTGTCAAAAAAACATAAAACGCTGCGAGAACTGGTGGCGGAATCTAAGTTAAAATTTGTGAATATGGAGATTAAGACATTTCACTTCAATCCATTGATGGTGAATAGTTATATTGTGTCGGATGAAACGGGCGAAGCCGTGATTATTGATCCGGGCAACTGTCGGTCGTATGAGGACGAGCAGATTCGGGACTATATTGCATCCAAACATCTGACTTTGAAATACATTATCAACACGCACCCGCATCTCGACCATATCGCGGGCAATCCATGGTGCAAGAAAGAATACAACCCGGAAGTACTTATGCACGAAGCAGGAATGCGGGAGTACAACAGGGCGTATGCCTATGCGGCCGTTTTTGGCTTCGAGGTGGAAAAAATGCCGGATCCGGATCGTTTTCTGCAGGAAGGCGATGTGGTGACCTTCGGTAACCAGAAACTGTCAGTGACGTACACTCCCGGACACTGTGCAGGAAGTATTTGTCTTTATCATGCTGATAATCAGGTGATTTTCACCGGAGATTTGATTTTTGAACAATGTGTGGGACGCAGCGATTTGCCCACAGGTGACGAAGCTCAGCTCCAACAGAGCATAAAAGAGAAAATCCTTACCCTGCCCGATGAGGTGACCATTCTTTCCGGTCATGGCGATGCGACCACGGTGGGGCGGGAACGACGCAACAATCCCTATATCAACGGTTAATAGACGAGAAGCGAAACGGTTCGCATCTCTTTAAAAATTTGAAAAAATTAACATTCGAAATATGAGTCAAGTTCCTACGTTTTCAGAGGAAAATTTAGAAAAATTAGCATTTCATTACAAGGCGATTTTAGGTTGCCTGGGCGAAGAACCCGAGCGCGAAGGTTTGCTAAAGACCCCGATGCGGGTGGCCAAGGCCATGGATTTCCTGACACACGGTTATCGGCAGGATCCGAAAGCGATTCTCGAAAGTGCCCTGTTTCACGAAGATTACAAGCAGATTGTCGTGGTTAAGGACATTGAAATATACTCCATGTGCGAGCATCATTTGCTGCCCTTTTTCGGCAAAGCGCATATCGGCTATATTCCCAACGGGACCATCGTGGGACTAAGCAAGATACCGCGGGTGGTGGAGTGCTTTGCCCGCCGACTGCAACTGCAAGAGCGCCTCACTTCACAAATCAAAGACTGCCTGCAGGATGTTCTGAATCCCCTCGGCGTGGCTGTCGTCATTGAAGCCCAGCACCTTTGTATGTCCATGCGCGGCATCCAGAAACAGAATTCGGTGACCACCACATCGGAATTCACCGGCGCTTTCCTCAAGAACGAGAACACACGTCAGGAATTCATGCATCTCATCGGTGCTGATTTGCATTAATAATCTACACCAACTGATTTATAATAAGTCATTTATGACTTTATAGTAATTTGTTTTTACCTCCTCTTTTTCTGCGCAGACGTTTCTTGCAGGGCCGTCTGCGTTTCTGTCTGTAGCGTTCCGCATTGTAGATGAAGCTTTCCTCGCGGAGTTCCGATACGAATTCCGAATTTTCAGGATATGCGGCCTTTTCCTCCGGATGTCGTAAAATGCATACTAAAGGTTTGCCTACCCATTCTGGTGGCAAACAGATGGTGAATGTGTCTTTTTGGGGCGTCAGAAACAATTTTTTCATCGTGACATAGTTTTTGTGAAATATTCCTTGAGATTACTATTTGCGTACAAAATGGTAATTTTTGCGCTTTTTTCTGCGAAAAGAGCATTGTTTTTGTATTTGCCGATTTTATTTTTTAACATATTTATTATCAATGAGATACAATGCAAATATATACATTTTTCGTTCCCGTTGACAAACAATCCGTTTTTTAAATAATATTCTGTAATTATCTAAAAAACAGAGTTTTATAAAAAAATAAAAAAAATCTCTGAAGAGGTAGCGCAATATTAAAAAAAGTGTATTTTTGCAACCTCAATTTTAGACGGGAGTTTCAGTAGCTCAGCAGGTAGAGCACATCCCTTTTAAGGATGGGGTCCTGGGTTCGAGCCCCAGCTGGAACACGAAAAAAGAGACGTGAAAGCGTCTCTTTTTTTATTGGTGATTATCGACTCACCACACGGTTTAACCGTTGTGCGATGATTTTCTTTAATTGGATTACTCGGTTCAGTTGTTCTAAAGCCAATCCTTCATCTTCTTCTCTTAACTCCTTGTTTTCCAATATTTTATTAAGAACGATGGCATTCCGTTCCAAAATGCGCAGTTTTAGGGTAAGTATAATGTCTTGTACTTGATTTTGAAGGATGCGCTGGTTGTTGCGGGTGGTATGTGTGTGGATATCATATTTTTCTTTCCATCGTTTGCTGAATCGTGGTTCCACCGGAATATTGCGAATGACAAATTCGCTAATCTGCACGTCCTCTGACATCGTGAAATTGCGGATGATTTGGTCTTGGTTACCAATGTAGGAGGCCCATTCTGTATAGAGGTTGAAAATCCGCTCCAACAGTGGATTCTGAAAACGGATGTCCTCCTTTATCATCTCATTGCAGACATATTGGTCCACACGCAAGCCTTCAGGTGCGGTTTCGTCCGTACCGGCCTCGTAGATAATATAGTTGCCGTAATTCAGCACCAGAAGGACTAACTCCTTTTCGGCCTCATATAGCAGGTCAATTTGCGGGGCGGTGTCGGGATGTTTTTTAGTTTCAACAAGGCCTGGTGTTTCTACCTGCTCCACCATAATCTGGTCGGAATTTCCAGACTGTTGTTGTGCTTGCTGTTGCGCTGCGCGGCTCTGTTCTTTGGTTTTTTCCCAAACTAAACGGCGGAGGTTGAGGTTCAAGTCGTTCTCCGAAAGATCGAACATTTTTGAACACTCCTTTATGTAGAAAGCCCGTTCAATATTGTCTTTTACGCAACTGATGGAGCGCAGAATTTCATTCACCATTTTGGCGCGCTTAATGGGGTCGTTCCCTGCGTCCTTTGAGAGAATATCGGCCTTGAAGAGCAGAAAATCTTTGGATTCTGAGGCTAAGTAATCCTGCAGTTCGCTGTCGCGATGCTTTTTGGCGAATGAGTCCGGATCTTCACCATCGGGAAGAAGGCAGACGCGGATTTTGAGACCTTGTTCGAGCAGCATGTCAATGCCGCGCATGGATGCTTTGATGCCGGCCATGTCGCCATCGTAGAGCACGGTGATGTTCTGGGTGCGCTTGGTGATCATTCGGATCTGGCCGGTGGTGAGCGATGTGCCGGAGGATGCCACTACGTTCTCCACTCCCGATTCGTGCATGGATATTACATCGGTGTAACCTTCTACAAGATAGACGTTTTGCTGCTTGTGGATGGCATTTTTAGCAAAATAGATGCCATACAGTGTGTCACTTTTGTGGTAGATGGTGTTCTCTCGGGAATTGACGTATTTTCTCGGGTCCTTGCCATCTTTTTTGAGAATACGTCCGCCAAAACCGATAACTTTGCCGGCATCGTTGTGGATAGGGAAAATGACGCGGCCACGGTAGATGTCATAGAGTTTTCCGTTCTGTGTCTTGCCGGTGAGTCCGAGTTCGATAAGGTACTCCTCTTTGTATCCTTTTTCAAGAGCCGTTTTCGTGAAACTGTCCCAAGCATCGGGACTGTAGCCGAGCCGAAACTTGTCAATGGTATCGTCCCTGAAACCGCGCTCCTTGAGATAGGCCATACCCATGAGTTTGCCCTCTTCGGTGTTGCGGAGCTGGTCCATAAAGTATTTTTCTGCGAATTCATTGACAATCAGTAAACTTTCGCGTAAACTGCGTTGTTGCCGTTCCTCGTCGCTTTCGCTGCGCTCATACTCGAGGGGAATGCCGTATTTTTTGGCGAGGTATTCAATGGCTTCGGGATAGGACATCTTCTCGTGTTCCATAAGGAACTTGACGGGATTGCCGGCCGCATCGCACACGAAACACTTGTAGATGCCCAGTCGCGGACTGACGTGCAGTGAAGGGTTTTTGTCGTCGTGAAAAGGACAAATGCCCACGAAATCCTGGCCCTGCTTGCGGAGGGAGACAAAGTCGCCGACCACATCCTCAATTCGGACGGCGGCCATCACACTGTCTATGGATTTCTGCTTGATCACTGCGATTATTTGCCAGTTTCGACTTTGTATTTTCTGAAAATTTTCTTATTGTGCATAATTTCGACAGCCTGTTGGAAGGTGTCGTCGCTCTCCAAAAAGACCCGGTAAGCGTCACCGTAGCCGTATAAACCACGAGCGATTTCGAAACGCAGATACTCTTTGATGAATTCAGCCGCGTGCTCTTCATTGCGCAAATGCTGCATTTCATTGTATGTTCTGTTCAAATAGTTCGTGAACATGGTGTCGAAAGTCTGTTGGTTGAAACTTTCCGTGCTTGTGTACAGTGAATCCAGTTTTTTCTTGTTCTCTTTGATGAATGCGGAGGCGTAATCACTGAAAACAAACGAAGCTTTCTGGCTCACCCCTTCTTCTTTGGCATAGTTCATGAATTCCTTGTAAAATTCGTCGGAAATCTTGTACTTTTTTTGGAAATCAACGAACGTTGGATACTGTTTCAACAGAGATTCGCGGTTATTTTCTAAATAATCGACGGCAAAACTGCCGAAAACACCTTTTCGCACGATTTCGTTGAAGAGACTTGAGTATTTGGTGGTGTCCAACGGGATGAAAATGTCGGGCATAATGCCACCGCCACCGTAAACCACTCGTCCGCGCGGGGTCTTGAACTTCAGTGAATCAGGAAATTTGATATTTTCAGCGGTATAATATTCGCCGTTTTTCGCACGGGTTTGCAAATCTTTGAAATAGGCGTCAAGACCGTCGTCGTAGGGTTTTTGGATACAGCGGCCGGTGGGAGTGTAGTAGTGGGAGATCGTGAGGCGGACCTCTGATTGGTCAATAAGGCGCAAAGGTTTCTGCACCAAACCTTTACCGAATGTCCGGCGGCCGATCACAAGTCCACGATCCCAATCTTGGATGCATCCGGAGGTGATTTCTGAAGCCGAGGCGGAGTTCTCATCAACAAGGACAATGAGCTTGCCATCCTCGAAAAGGCCGTCTTCGGAGGAGTAGTATTTTTCTCCAGTCTTGCGGAAATTGTCGGTATAGACAATCATGCGTTTGCCGGAGATGAATTGGTCGCAGATTTCAAAGGCCACGTTAAGGTAGCCGCCACCGTTTCCGCGCAAATCAAGGATGAGGTTTTTCATCCCTTGTGCCTGAAGATTGGTGATGGCTTTCTTAAGTTCTGCTGTTGAAGTGGCTGCGAAACGTTCCAGTTTGATGTAGCCCGTAAGGGAGTCGGCCATGAAACTGACATTGATGCTGTACATCGGGATGGCGCCACGGGTGATGATGAAGTCTATGGGTTCTTTCTTCCGACCGCGCACAACGGTGACTTTCACCTTGGTGCCCTTCTTGCCGCGCAGGTGTTTGCGCACCCAGTCATTGCTTATCTTCTTGCCGACGGCCAACGTATCGTCAACTTTGATAATCTTGTCGCCAGCCATAAGTCCGACCTTTTCCGACGGGCCGTCTATGATAACCTCCATCACGTTGATGGTGTCTTTAATGAGTTGGAAAGTGACACCGATGCCGTCAAACGAACCTTGAAGAGGCTCGGTCATGGCTTGTACGTCTTTAGGCGGAATGTAGGCGGTGTGTGGGTCTAATTCTTTGAGCATCTCGTCGATGGCCTTGTCCAAAAGCGGGTTGAAATCGACAGAATCGACATACATGACATTGATGGCGTTGAGCAACTGGTCCATCTTGGTCTTATTCTGTTGGTAATTTTTGTTCGGGGACTGCGCAAACAGAGATGCGCCCATCGCTAACAGACTGAAAATAACAACAATGATTTTTTTATTCATCGGTTTATTTGGTTTTAAATATTAATTCTGACAAAAGGCGGCAAAGATACGATTTTTTAGGGAACAGACAACAAGGCCAAGGGTCAAGTTTAAACCTGTTAACCTTTGTAGGGGCGAATGATCATTTGCCTCTGCAATGCGATATGCCCCTACAATTGCCTAAAAATTGTATTTTTGCCGCTAATAAACAAAACTCCGAATAATGAAAAAATTATACATCCTTTTCTCCCTTGTTTTGTGGGCTTTTGCACAAACGATGTACGCCCAGAACGACGAACTGGTGGGCGCGAACTGCACCTCTATCATGGTGGGCAAGAAGGCTTCCGCTGACGGCTCCGTCATGACCTCGCACACTTGTGACAGCAAGTATCGCACGTGGGTGACCATTGAGCCGGCTGCGGATCACAAGCCTGGCACTATGCACAAGGTCTATAAGGGCACTATGCATACTGAGACGCCCAAAAGCATGGAAAATCTCGTGCTTGCCGGCGAAATTCCAGAAGCTGAACACACCTATGCTTACATGAACACCGCCTATCCTTGTATGAACGAGAAGCAGTTAGCGATGGGCGAAAGCACCTTCTCCGGTCCTGACACGTTAGTGAACGCTAACGCCATGTTTATGATTGAGGAGTTGCAACGCATTGCCTTGCAGCGTTGTACGACTGCCCGCGAGGCTATTCTCCTCATCGGCGACTTGGTGAAACAGTACGGCTATGCCGACGGCGGCGAGTGTATAACCATCGCCGACAAGAACGAGGTGTGGCAGATGGAAATCCTTGGCGAAGGTCCTGATGTAATCGGCGGTATGTGGGTGGCACAGCGCGTGCCCGACGATGAGGTGGCCGTGAGTTGCAACGTGCCACGCATTGGCAAACTCAACCGCAAAGACAAGAACAACTTTCTCTGTTCCGACAATATTGAAAAAGTGGCTAAAAAATACGGCCTTTGGGACGGCAAAAGCGAATTTCTGTGGTGGAAAGCCTTCAATGCTTCCTACGCCGAAGGTAAAAATCACAAAGAGCGTGAATGGTACATTTTCAACTATCTCGCTCCGTCGTTGAAGCTGGATCTCAACGCTGAAGCGCTGCCCTTTTCTGTGAAACCCGAGAAAAAAGTTGATGTTCGCGATGTGATGGAACTTTTCCGCGCCAACTACGAGGGCAGCATGCTCGACCAAATCGGAAACCTCAAGATGGAAGTGAACCGCAAAGACAAAGAGGGCAACCCCTACAAGGACACGATCACCTGTCCGAATGCCAATCCGTGGATGGACGGCAACGAGCGCGCCTTATACAATTTCCTGAAACCCGGTACAGTCACGTTTTATCGCGGTGTGGCCATGTCGTGGTGTTCATATTCGTTCATCATGCAGTGTCGCGACTGGTTGCCCGATGAAGTGGGCGGTTTGTGTTGGTTTTCTGTAGAAAATCCTGGTCAGAGTCCGCGTATCCCGATTTATGCTGGATCCACCAAAATGCCCGCCGGATTCGAGATTTGCGGCCATTACCGCTACAACGAAAACGCCGTTTTGTGGCACTACCGCAAGGCCAACAAATTGGCGCAAGTTCGCTGGGGCCGCACTAAAACCATGATGACAAACAACATCATGCGCTATGAGGACAAGGCTTTTGAGGAATTGCCTGCGTTAGAGCAAAAAGCCGTTCGTTTGTTGAATGACGGCAAGAAGGAAGAGGCCCAGAAGTTACTTAACCAGTATAGTGCTGATTTTGCAGGCGCTACCCGACAGACTTGGCAGGAGATGGAGCATAAAATATGGGAGATGTTTTGGACTGGTTTTTAATGAATGGGATTTCGTGAAAAAATAGTATTTTTGCCGAAAACAAGAATCATCAATTAAAACGTATAAAAATGGGAAAGAAAACGCTACCGATTATCATTATTGCAGTGCTTGCAGTAGCAGTTGCTGTAATCGTTCTGCTCGTATACAATAGCAAATCATCGAAAATCAGTAGATTAGAGAAATTTACCGCACAAGTGGAACAGGAGTACAGTAACTATTCTGAATCTGATTTGGAGGAAGCCAAGGCTCAATTTGAAAAATGCGTTGCCGCTGTGGAGGCGGAAGATCTTAACGGAGAAGAGCGTGCAAAGGTAAACCAACTAAAAGGCGAGTGCAAGGGTTATTTTGTTCAAGCCCGAGCTAATCAGATTATCCAGAATTTCGAAAATGAATTAAATGATGCCGGAGACGAAGTCAAAGGAGTCATCGAGTCAATGATGTGAAGTCAAAGGATGATTCCGGAACATTGTCTATTAGATCTTTAGTGTCTTTATAAAAGAGATTCAACGCCACGGAATCTGCGCCGTGAATGCCATACCATCCACAGTTTTCTGTAGCATGGCGTGCCGGTACGATGTGGTATTGGTATTTTCCTTGGCAGTACCCTTTATAGACCCAATAGGGCAGGTATTCGTAATCCGTAACTCGCACGGTGCCGTTTGTGTCGCGCACAATCTCGCATTTTACAATGATGCCGCCGTCGGTGTAGCGTTTACGCTGGTTGGAGACAAAATTGCCTAATGAATAGGCTGTAACACGCTGAGCCACACCATATTCATTCTTATTTTCCAGCGTTATCGGCTGTACCACGTGCGGGTGACCGCCCACGACCATGTCCGCGCCACATTCGTACATGTAGCGAGCATAACCTTCTTGTTCTTTGTTTTGGTGTCGGGCATATTCGATGCCCCAATGCGGCATAGCCACGATGAAGTCGGCTTCCGTAGCCCGGGCTAACGCTATGTCATTGAAGATGTTGGCGGAATCCAACAGATTGACGATATATGGTTTGGGAGTAGGAATCCCGTTGGTGCCATACGTGTAGTTCAGCACCGCGATGCGAATGCCTTTTTTATCTATAAACAGAGGGTTACGTTGGAAGTAGTCTGTGCTGTCGAGCCAAGTGCCCGTGTGGGGGATGCCGAGGCTGTCCATTACTTGAATCGTGCGGCGGATGCCCTTCGCTCCTTTGTCGCAGGTGTGGTTGTTGGAGGTCAGAAACACGTCAACCCCGGCGTCGAACAACTGCGACATCATCTGGTCGGGGCATGAAAACTGCGGGTAGCCGGTGTAGGGTGCGCCCGCGAGCGGCACCTCCATATTGGCGATACACAGGTCGGCGGAGGCGATGTACGGTGCGAGGAACCGGTAGCACGGTGCGTAGTCGTAAGTGCCATCTTGCAGACGCGCGGCCTCCACCTGAGGCATGTGCGACATCACATCGCCAATGAACATCAGCGTGAGAGTGTCAGGGGTGGGTGCGGGTTGTACTTCGGCTTGCGTTTGTCGGGTAATCCAATGTGACGGCCATAAACCGCTGTCCACCATAAGAAAACTATGGAAAAGGATAAGGAGCAATATTTTCATAGCATGGAATATTGTCAACGTCGGGATGTTTTTGGAACGGCGGCAAAAATACGAAAAATAGGGTTCATCAATGTAACTTTTTATGACATATAACGTATTATATCAAGAATTTTTATATTTTTGCAAACTAACAAAAAGAAGACATAAATGGGTTTATTTTCACTGTTTACCAAAGAGATAGCAATCGATTTGGGCACCGCGAACACCGTCATTTTGCATGACAACAAGGTGGTAGTTGACGAGCCGTCTATCATCGCTATTGACTCGCGCACCAAATCGGTGGTGGCTGTGGGCAAAAAGGCGTTGATGATGGAGGGTAAAACCTCCGGCGAAATCTACACGGTCCGCCCGTTGCGCAACGGCGTTATAGCCGACTTCCAGCCCACGGAGCTTATGCTTCGTGAGTTTATAAAGATGACCAACACGAAACATTCCTTGATAACGCCAGCCATGAAGATGGTGATTTGCATCCCTTCGGGAATCACCGAAGTGGAGGAACGTGCTGTGCGTGAGTCCGCAGAACAGGCGGGAGCCAAAGAAGTCCGCCTTATTTACGAACCCATGGCAGCCGCCATCGGTAGCGGTATTGACGTGCTTGGTTCCAACGGCAACATGATTATTGACATCGGCGGCGGAACCAGCGAAGTGGCCGTCATCGCCCTCGGCTGTATCGCCTCCAAAAAATCCGTACAGGTCGCCGGTGACAAGCTTAATGCTGACATCAAGGACTTTATGCGTCGTGAACACAACCTCGACATTGGTATTCCGACTGCCGAGCAAATCAAAATCAATGTGGGCGCTGCCATTACCAAACTCGACAACCCACCCGCAGACTATGAAGTTTATGGTCGAGACCTGGTGCACGGCATTCCTCGCAGTATCATGATTAACTATCAGGAGGTGGCCACTGCTCTGAACAATTCCATCAATTCCATTGAGGATGCTGTTATGCAGGCACTTAACGTAACCCCACCGGAGTTGTCAGCCGATATCTTCAAGACGGGTATCTATTTGGCCGGCGGCGGTTCCCTGTTACGTGGCTTGGATAAACGTATCAACAAGATTACGCAACTGCCCGTGCATGTAGTGGATGATCCTTTGCGTGCTGTCGCCCGCGGTACTGCCATCGCCCTCAAGAATCTTGAAAAATTTGAGTCCCTGACTAAATACTAAAACGAGTAAGTATTATTATTTTGCGACTTTCATAAGGAATATTCGACGATATTCCTTATTTTTTTATTAAAATGAGAAGATTTTACACCAATAGTTTCATTTTGTTGTTTTGCCTGCTATTGGGGCTGTCTGACTGTCTTTTGGCCCAGGATACCGTTAAAACGTATTCTTACTGCCCGTCGGCGCCCGTAGCGAAGGATCACGAAGGAAACATATATCGTACCGTACAAATCGGGTCGCTATGCTGGATGGCGGAAAACATGCGTTGCACGACGTCGCCATCCGGTCACCGATGGCTTAGTAATCCTACCTTTTCATCCACGGAACCGGAGTATGACGCTTTTTATGCCACCCCGTTGGACCCCCGGCACGGGATGTTTTATAATTGGGCTGCAGCGTTGGATCTTCCCAACCACCAACTCAATGCTAAACCCTTCTCCGGACCTGTTCGCGGTATTTGTCCTGCTGGTTGGCGATTACCCAACCTCGAGGATTGGGATCGACTTTTTAGTGAGTTGGGCGGACATCGTGTTGCCGGCGAAATGATGAAGTCGCCCTCAAAGATGTGGGATCCTTACTTCTCAATATTGCGCGACGTTTCTGGATTTGACGCTATTCCCGCCGGTGCTTATACCGAAAACAAGCACCAGTATTATGGTCGGCAAACTTTTTTCTGGTGTACTGACAATTTTAGTCGCAATCAAGCGTGGTGCTGCATACTTTATGATTTTAAAAACGAAGGATACAACTATTTGAATTACAAATGCTACGGGCTTTCCGTACGGTGTGTCAAGGACTGAAAAGTATCCAGATTCACCTGATCATTTTTTATGCATAATGATACGGTTTGACTTGGGATGAATGCCTTCGCCGAGCGTTTTGGCCACCAGGGCACTTCCGCTCTCTTTGGTAGATAATGTTGGCCATTCTTGTATTACTTGTTCAATAGTCTGCTGTAATATCATATTTATCAGTTTGTTGTAAAGTTATTCAGTTGTAACGAACAACTTTGTTTGCTGCAAAAACACAAAAATTATTAACATAAAAAAATAGAGACGCAAAATTTTGCGTCTCTACAATTAGGCACCTTATGAGAATCAGTAATACCGTATCTTGCAACGGCTGTACAGTTTTCCTTTCTCGTAACGGTGCGTCCAGTTTCCGTACTTGTCATAGCGGTAGCTGAACAACGTTTTATGATAGTCAAACGTGTCCAACAGCTTCGAACAGCAACGGCCAAGTTCATCACCTTGGGCATTGAGCACAGTGGCATACAGAAATCCTATTCTTTGATACTCATAATACACGTTGCGCTTGTCATCATAAACGGTGACCTGACAATGTTCTACCGTGTAGCCGTCTCTGGAATCAATCCAAAGCACCTCACGCCCAAGACTATCATATTGCAGCAAGGAACATCCTATTCGGAAAGTGGCCAAACGCTCTCCTTCGGGGGAAAGTATCACGCGACAACTGGATGTTGCCATGGAAACGGTGTCGCATCCAGCCGCAAGCGAATTCCATACCCGACCTTCAAAACTGAGCTCCTGGCAGTGACAGGGGTCTGAAAAACGATAAAGTGTGACACTGTGGAGCGTGTCGTTGCTGTAGACAACCTTCTGGGAAACATGACCTTGGGCGTATTCGTAGTGTTCATCATTGTAAACTTTTTGGCCGTCTTGACGGATTCGATGATGCTGAAAACGGGCAATGGTGTTGTCAGGGTTGAAGTTGATTATCACTTTTTCTTCCTCGTCAAAATACTCGATGGTCAGGCTTTTGACCCGTCCATTGGGTTTACGCCCGTAATATATGTCAACAGCGGATCTGACAAGTTCATCCTTCAGGGGCTTCCGACGCGGTTCACGGTTCAGACTCTGCTCCATCAAGCGCAACTCTTCCGCAATCGAATCGCCATAATTGCGCAAATAGACTTGAACCCCAGTCATGCTGTCAGCAACAAACGGAAGATGCAGAAACACTTCGTTTTCTTTCTCCGACAAGGTATCCACTTCGCTGTCGCAAATATAACGCCACACATACTCCCACTCTTCTTTTTCCCTTTGCCGATTTTTCTCATACTTCTTCGCCCATTGTTTCTCCTTTTGCCGTTCTTCTCGCAGCATTTGCTGATAGTTTACCTTTTTTCCTCTGACATAATGATAATAGCAGCGTAATATCACACCTGACATGTCATCAGGATGGTGAATTCCCTGTTCATCGAAGTAGTTTGCCAGATGTGAGCCCGCCCAAAGTCCCCAATTGTTGCGTATCCACATTCCCAACGCGAGATGTGTTCTAGACAAAAAATCCTTTTCCTCCACCGAAAGTATCCATTCCTTGTTTTCAGGGGTCAAAATGGAGTCCAATTGCCGCATACAATCGGGTAAATCTATCGGAATATAGACCGTTTTTGACGAATCAGACTGCAAGTCAGCATTTTGTGCCGAGCCAAACATTGGAATTGTCATTACGAAAAACAACACTGCCCATAATTTGACAGTGAGAAGATGCTTGTGAGATTTCGGAATAGTGGTCATCAGCAAAGAATTATAACATTTTCTATTATTAAGACACCAAAAAGTCAAAAGGTTGCAGTTTGCCTATATTTTTTTGTTCTTATTATTTCTTTGTTGATTCAACTATTTGGTTTTTAATAGGATAACCCATTTCAAGATGTTGTATGTATATGGATTCCCATGAAAAACAGTAATCATTCAAGCAATTTCCTCCCCTCCTCTGTGAGCACATACCGCTGCGTTGGACTGTTGGGCGAATCGGGCTGCGTCATATTAATCACGCCCATTTCAATCAACGGATTTAGATAGTTCTTCTTGAAACGTGTACGATTGGTTTGTCCTAAAGCCTGCATCAAGTCTGCTGCCAAGGCTGGGTGTTTTACCATATCTATCAGCTGCTTCATTTTCACTCGTTCCACTCCAAGCTCAGTACATACTTGGGACATACTTAGGACACTACTTAGGACATTACTTGGGACATTACTTGTACTACTTGTCCCCTCGTGCTCATACTCCATTGAATAAATGGTAGTTATGAAGTGGCTGGAAGAGGACTTAAACTTCGGTTTCCTGTCCTCCTTATAAGACTCTAAACTCCGAGTCTCATTGCAGATACGCTTCAATCCGCTGCCTCGCTTCTCCATATAATCCAGTTGCGCCATCACATCCGCCAATATTGGATTCCGCCTGTCAGATGAGACCTCTTCAATATCAAGGTCTTGCACTATTTGTCCGCTGTACATTCCGCCGGGGGAAGTAATCACCAACCTATCGTCGTAGATGTCCAAATGCACCTCGCCGCCCATCACCGTATAATCGCGATGGATGAAATGATTCACCAACGCTTCCAGTACGGCTCTCTCCGCATACTCCGGCTTGTTCTTTCTGCCGTCAGGTAACTTTTCCCACCCTTTACGTGTGCTTGACTTCACGAAGTTCATTGCTTCAAGCAGCAACATCAGGATGTTCCCCTTATATTCGGCATCATTCAGTGCATCGTCCTTTTCAAGTCCCGCCCATCGGGTACAGTACAACCTTGACTGGCTGAGTTCACAATAGTCCGTGAACAACATTCCTGCATTCGTGAGGTAGCCATCTTTGGTCACAAGCCCGAATGATTGCAGATACTTTTTGTCCCAATCCTGTTGCGTGCGTTCCCTGAATGTACTTGCCAGTAATGCAAACGAGTAATCGTCCGTCTTACAATCCGTACGCAGGGAATCAAACGTCCTGTTAGAACCTTTCAGCACCAGACGCACCATCTCCTCAGCCGTGGCGGGCAAACTCTCTTCACCGTTACGAACGTATGCGATACGCTGACCGTCACCGACATAATAGTAGGGCGTGTAGTTGCCTTCGTGTACTTTGACCTGCAAAATCTTCTTGCCCTCCACCGCCAAAGGAATCATCTCCACGTCAGGTAGCGGGTCCATACGGTCACGGATGTGTATGCTGATGGCTTCACATACATGCTGTACATCATCAAGACCTCTGACGACGCCATCATTATCAACGCCGAAGAAAAGCGAACCGCCACGAGTGTCGGCGAAAGCGCTCACGCTCTTCAACCAACTCTTCGGCCTTTTTTCTTCCAGCTCAACCTTATAGTCATACGCTGTACATTCCGCTATCAGAATCTTCAAATCTGCTGTGGTCTTGGTGTCTTCCATACTTCAATCGTCAAATCAAATTAGGTTGCAAAACTACGAAATTTCTGTTTCAAGAAAGGATTTTTTTGTAGGGCTGTCGCATTGCGGTAGCCCTACAACCGTTGCCACAATTTCCGACGGATATAACAAAAAAAGGAGAAACTTCCGTTTCTCCTCTTGTTGGCGGACCGGACGAGACTCGAACTCGCGACCCCATGCGTGACAGGCATGTATTCTAACCAAACTGAACTACCGATCCGTTTGTCAAAATGACGGTGCAAAAATACACTTTTTTTTAATCGCTCATCAAAATAATGAAATATTTTTTAATTATATATAAAACAATGATAATCAATAAATTATATTAAAAATAAAGAAGTTTGCTTCAGCAAAGCGGCCCAAAATACAGGTTGGAGAATTGCAAAAATGAAAAAAAATCAACAATCACCTCCAAAGTCTTTCATCTCAAGTCTTAAGTCTCACGTCAGAACCGCCACGTCAGCCCGAAATAGTAAAGGAAGGGCAGCTGATAGACGATATCGTTGGTGGTACGGTTGACGTAGAAGATGTTTTTGTAGTTGTAGACGTTGGTCATTGAGAGGCTGAGCTCGAGCGTGTGGCGAGGTCCGAGGAAGAATTTCTTCTTTGCGCCAAGGTCTAGGCGGTGGTAACTCGGCAACCGCGACTCGTTGAAACCGGCCAGTAAGAAGTAAACATCTTCATTGGCCGTCACATAGTCATCGTTGATGTGCGTGGGGTCATAGTGCGGGAAGTATGCCTGCGTTTGCGTGAATGGGAAACCAGTACCGAAATTCCAGCGGCAGTTAATCTCCCAAGAACGGCGTTTGCCGAAGGCATAGGAGGCCACCAGGTTGATGTTGTGTCGACGGTCGAAGTGCGGGTAATATTCAATCTTTCCGTCGGTACGTTTCACCCAGCCCAACGAATACACAAACCACACGTAAACGCCTTTGTAGTCGTATTTTAAGGAAATATCACCACCGTAGGCCATGCCTTTCTCCCAAATAAACTCGCAATCCTTGTCTACCATTTTGTAACGGTTGGCGGAAATCAACTGCGAGAAGTTCTTGAAATAGCCTTCAACATTGATACTCAAGGGTCCGATGGGCTCGTATTCCAGACCGAGGATGGCGTGTTGGGCCTTTTGAAGACGACCTTTGATTTCCTCGTCGTCGTTGATGATTGTTGCAGGCAACAGCGCACTTTCCAAAGGAGAGGAGATAAAACCGTTGAACAGACTGACCACGTCTTGGTCGGAGGTGACTGCGACAAGATTCTGCGAATACATACCTCCCGCCAGTTTTAGACGTAAATTCTTGAGAATGTTATATTTGATTGCCAATCTGGGTTCCGGTGAGGCTTCGCCAAGGGAGTAGTAATACTGTAGACGGAAACTGGGTTCAATAAGTAGTTTGTTACGGAAATTGTATTTATACTTAACGAAAAGCGAAAGGTCGGTGGTGTGGTCCACGATGTTGCGTTGTGAATGGTAGATGGTGTAATATTCATAATTTGTATTATATCCGACCACGTCAACACCGACTTTCAGAAGACTTTGGCCGAGATAGTAGTTGAATCCTAAATTGAAGGTGAACCCGTCCATGGAACTTTTCCTGGGGTCATAATTAACGTCTTGAAGTTCTGATGCGTATTTGGAGTAGGCTAAAGAACCTTCGATAGTGGTGGGGGCATTTCCCGGAACAATGAGGAAGTTGGTACCGATGCCCCAGTTATCCCATCCATAATTGGCTACAGAACTGTATTTTACACGGTCCATGTAATTGAATCCGAAAATGTTCCATCGCGAACCGTTACGGGTGGCCAAGGTTATTTTGCCATACAAGTCCATAAAACTGTAAGGGAGTCCGTCCTTGTTTTCCACGTATGGATAAAAAACTTTTGAGGATTGTTCCAAAAAAGAGCCTTTACCGGAAAGTATAAAACTGATGGAGGCTTTTCGGTCTTCTTTGAGTTTCAACAGAGGTCCCTCAAGAAGTACTTGCGCTCCGATATTGCTCAAATCGACCTTGCCGGCGAGATGTTTTTTGTTTCCGTCGCGGGTTTTGATGTCCATCACGGAGGAAATGCGGCCGCCAAACTCAGCGCCGAAACCACCGGTATAGACATCCGCGCTGCTCATGATGTCCATGTCAAATACAGAGAATATGCCGATGGAATGGAACGGATTATAGAGAATCATGCCGTCAAGGAGGAGCATGTTTTGCACGGGTGTGCCGCCGCGCACATATAATTGTCCGCCCTGATCGCCGGTTGAGATGATGCCTGGCAGCACTTGCAGGTATTGTGCGAAATCAGGTTGTCCGCCGATGGCCGGCATTTTGCTCATATCTTTCGGGGTTACGCTGATGACAGCGGTACGAGTTTCCTGCTCCTTGCGGGTGCTTTCACCCACAATCTGCACGGCGTCAAGAGTTTGCGAACTTGGCGAAATGCTATAGCGTTTTGTAACCGTTTCTTTGCCCGTAAACGTTACGGTATCTATGAGGTCCACATAACCCATCCGGGAGATTTTCACCGTATAAGTGCCCGCAGGAATTTTGTTGATAAGGAATGCACCCGTAGCGTCGGAGAGTGCGCCGAAAGCGGTTCCCGTTAGTTGTATGGTGCAGTAAGGCAAGGATTCACCAGAAGATTCATCGTATGTAAAACCCTTAATCACAGCGTGTTGTGAGTACGCTAAGAGACTTATTGCGCATAAAAAGAGAAGCGTAAGTGTGTATTTTTTGATCATTCTTTGTCGCTTTATTTTAAGGGCGCAAAGGTATAAAAAAAACTGTATGGCTAGTGTGTTTCCAACCGAAAATCTTCGTATTTTTGCCATTTCAAAATCATAAAAAATAAATAAGAAATATGCAACCGTTAGTCAGTATTATTATGGGTAGCACCTCCGATCTTCCGATTATGGAGGCTGCTTGCAAGTTTTTTGACAGTCAGGAGATTCCGTTTGAAGTGCTGGCCTTGTCGGCGCACCGCACGCCCGATGAGGTAGCCGAGTATGCCAAACACGCGCACGAACGCGGAGTTAAAGTGATAATCGCCGGCGCGGGCATGGCTGCCCATCTGCCGGGAGTGATTGCCGCCATGACCCCGCTGCCTGTCATCGGTGTCCCAATCAAGTCATCACTCGAAGGTATGGATGCCGCCCTTGCCATGCTGCAGATGCCGCCGGGCATTCCCGTGGCAACTGTCGCCATCAACGGAGCCCAAAACGCCGCTATCCTCGCCCTTCAGATTCTCGGGGTCGATAATCCGGAACTGATGGCTAAAGTGGTTTCGTTCAAACAAAACCTCAAGCAGAAAATCGTCAAAGCCAACGCCGACCTCGCGCAACTTTCCTACACTTTCAAAACCAATTAACCCGTAAACTATAAATCCGTAAACCGCTAAACCACTAAACCTTTAACCATTAACCTTTAACCATTAACCGTTCTGAAGTATGTTGACGATCTATTCCGCTTCTGCCGGCTCAGGCAAAACCTACAATCTGGTGCTTGACTATCTCGCCACCTGTTTCCGGCATAATCTTCCCATGTTTTTAAAAATGAAGAATAGGGACTGTTATGTGTGCACGTCTTGCAACAGCTACCGGGGAATAC
>Ga0310696_10003955_pt1 | contig 18322 bp, 15 predicted proteins | sample AusTroGonzalo_MG_4_FD_203885 | JGI IMG/M metagenome (GOLD analysis project Ga0310696, IMG submission 203885) | Bovine rumen microbial communities from tropical cattle in Woodstock, Queensland, Australia - Gonzalo_02 (v2) (version 2) | ecosystem: Host-associated > Mammals > Digestive system >...
ATGCAACGAGATCTGGAGCTCCTCTGGAGGTAATTGAAAATCTGTCAGACCTGGAAGACGACGGTGAAGCATATGACTCCATCGAAGACATCTGGCCCGACTACCCTACGAAAGACGATTTCTTTTTTAACGAGGAGGAATATTGAAACGTACAACCCTCTGGAACAGAGTATTATAACTAACAAATGCCACACTTTTCTGGTGAAAATCAGTATCCCTGAACAATATCTGACGATATATGACGATACCGATTTTTCACCCGACGCACACCACAACTATTCCTTAAATAACTGACGGTGTCATGGCAAGAAAAATACAGACAATTCCTCGGGGGACATACTACCTGCACAACCGTCAGGACTCCCACGACAGAAGGCAGATATACATAAGATATTATTGCCGCGGCAAACAGATACGCCGCCGCACGGGGATATACGTCCTTGAAAAAGACTGGGACGGCGACCGGCAGCAGGTAAAACCTTCGGACAGGAACGCGAGGCACGCCAACCGTTTCCTCAAGGAGAATCTCAACAGGATAGAAACCCAGCTTCTCTCCTGCGAAAAGGAGATAACTCCCACTGTCATAGAAAACATCCTCGACGGCATCTCCGGGAAAAAAACCGAAGATAAGACGCTTGTACAATACTGCCACGAATACAACGACATGCGCTACCGGGCCGGATACTGCACGTACCGAACCTATGAAAACAAGGCCAGCTGCATAAACGTCTTCGCGAAGTACCTCAGAAGCAAAGGACGAGAAAATCTGGGAATTGACGGCATAGACATCGCCCTCATTGACGACTACATATCGTACCGCTTCGAAACCCTCGGCAATAAATCGCCGGAAGGGGTGAACAAGACACTCGTCCCCATATACAAGGCTCTCGAATACGCGTCAGACAACGGCCTTGTGGAAAGGGCGAAGATCCTTCCGCTGACAAGACGCTTCGTTCCGGTAAAGAAAAAACGTTATGCTGACAGGGACGCAGATGAAATAAAATACCTGAAGACGAACGATATAAACAGGCTCATAGACTGCTACTCGCATTGCGGCAGAAGCCGCACGAAGGATTTTCTGGAAATATGGCTCTTCTCGTACTACGCCTGCGGGCTTCGCATATCCGACATCCTTACGCTTGAATGGAGACACATTGATTTCAACGACAAGATCCTCTCCAAGAGCCAGTACAAGACAGGGGAAAACATCACGATACCCCTTAACGACAATGCGCTGGACATACTCGCCAAATGGCAGAAAAATCCCATGAGCAGACACAACAGATACGTCTTCCGTCTCATGGAGGATGACTTCGACATACACGACGAGCGCAAGCTGCTCATGCGCAAGAACAGCATAACGAAAACCATAAACACGTCATTGATAACAGTAGGAACGAGACTGTCGATACCCTTTCACCTGACCATGCACGTGGCCCGCCACAGCTTCGCGGTCGCCGCCATAAACAACGGAATGGACATCAAGATACTCAGCAAGCTGATGGGACACACAACGGTCATGACGACGGAGAAGGTATATGCGAAGGTGCTGTCAAAGACAATAAGCAGGGAATACATGAAAAAGACGTCCTTCTACAGCAAAACCAAGAAAATGAAAATGGAATAAAACGGCGATGGCCGGCGGTATGACGCCCTACATCCTTACGATACAGTCCTTCCATCGTCTGTATCCGTAATCGAAATGCCTCACATATCCTTCATAGGAATTTATCGTTGCCCTTACACTGTAGGGATTCACCTCGAAGCACAGTGCGTCCGTCACCGACGCCGCCAGAGATTTGCTGCCACGCTTCGACATTTTTCTTCTGCCGTTGGCAACGACATAACCCAAAAACGGAACCCCTTCCTCCTGGCGATGCAGCCAAACCTTGTCGGGATGAAGCACCAGACCGAGGTTGTCATATAGAAAACAGCGTATGGGCTCTATCAGGGCCTTAAGTTCTTCCCTGGTGCCGGCTACGATGCAGAAATCATCGACATACCTGACATAATGCCTGCACTTGAGAACCCTCTTGACGTACTGGTCAAAGACATTGAGAAAGACGTTGCTGAACAGCTGGCTCGTAAGGTTGCCTATCGGCAGGCCGTGGCCTTCGTCCACTCCGAACAGCGTCTTGTTCGAAGGGAATCCCGCCCATTCTTTTCTGCTACTGCGAAAACGGCATCCCTTCGTGGGGTCATTCATTATGACCTGCTCGATGAGATACTTGTAATACAACCACAGAGGATCCCTGTCGCAGCCCCTGCGCAACAGAACTGACATCACGAGCTCCAGAAGCCTTGTGCGGCTTATGGACATGAAGTATCCCCGTATGTCAAGCTTGAGAACCCAGCAGGTACGGCTGTAACCCTGTGACGCTCTCCTTATGTGTCTTTCAAGCCGCTGGACGGCATACAGGTTGCCGCGACCTTTGATGCAGGAGCACGTATCCGCAATGAACGTCGGCTCGAACACCGGCATCATGAACCGATACAGCAGATGATGTATCACCCTGTCCCTGAAAGCAGGCCGCGAAGACCTCCCTCTTCACCGGACGATGCACCATGAAGACGACACTGCGCCCCACACTGTAGCGCATGTAAAATATGTCGTCGACAATATTTATGAGCTCAGTGGCCATTTTTCTTTCAAACGCCGACTGGCTGCATGTGTTACGCTTGTTTTTCCTCGCGGAATAATAAGCCTTGAAGACTGCGCGCATAATCTGCGTGCGGACCTGACTCCTGGACGAGACGCACTGAAAAGTAGTTGTCCGACTTACTGTTGTTGTCAATGTTGAGGTTGCCCGAGTTGAAAACGAGGTTGTAGCCATTCGAACTGGAATTCTCGGTAGAAGACCAGTAGTACCCGTAATAACCCCCATCGATCCAGCTGCTGTTGTTGCGGTAGCCGGAACACGGAAGGAACGCACAGCCACGCAGGCAACACCCGCGGTCCGTCGGGCGCGACGCAGCATCGGGGCCCGGAAGGGCGACGGTGCCGAACCGTTGTTTGCCGCCACGCTTCCGCATGACGCGGAAGCAGACCGCCGTGTCAGATTTCCACACCGGCTATTCAGGACCATTCCCCTTTTGCCGGGCGTTGCATTAGCATTTTCGCATCGAGGGATCATGCGCGCAATCTTCAAAGCCGCTGCCATTATTCCGAAATTTGAGTATTTTCTTTTTCCCTGTTCTTCCTTTCGCCGGAAAGCACAAGGGCGGTAATCTGCCCCCGCACGGAATTTGACATGTCGCAGAGCGTCATGTATGTATTGCGCGAGAGCGTATGTTCCTTTCCTTCACTGAGCATCGTCAGTTCATGTTCAAGACGCAGACAGGCCTCGCGTATGTCGGCGGCGGCCTGCTTCCGGTCATCGTTGTCGTAAAACCTTCCTACATAATAACATATATCGTTGGAAAGTTCCTTCATGTTGTTTCCATAGGGATAAAGATCAGGCTTGAATATGTTGCGCCCAACTTCCTTGCATTGCAAAGCAAGGGCCTTGGCCACCTGATACACGGGCTGACCGGCTATCACCGAAACCGTCGGAGTCATCCTGTCCGCGGCCTTGGTCTGCATGCGTGCGGTATCCAGAAAAACCATATATTCTTCATCGTCAACGGTCCAGTCGGTATCGAAATAAAGGACATTGTCGCTCATGTTGAACACCTGGTGTCCATAAAGCCATTTTTCCGCGGAATTCTTCGGAAATCCGAGCTTGACAATCTCCCTGTTTATTGACTTGACGAAGCGCATCGTCAGTTTCATGGACGAGACGTTCTTCCAAAAAAGAAACGCCGAACGGTCATACAGGACATAAAATCCACCCTGCAGATGAAGGAACACCCTTCCGCAGCCGCACCATTCGTCTTCAAGTTCCGTTATATCCTTAAAGCTCATATTATCTCTTCAATATTAATCATTCCGTTATCAAGGTCTCCGTCTTCCGTCCCGCCTCGACGGGACGGAAGAAGAAACCGCCTTCTTTTTTTTTCTTTGTCGCAATTCACCAGCCCGCCGCCGCACTGTCCGCCTTGTGGCGGACTCCAAGGTGACGCGCCAATCCCAGGGCCTCGAACAAGTTCGGGCCTCGGGGCGCGTCAAAATCATGACACCTGGACGAGACGCACTGACAAGTAGAAGTCCGACTTACTGCTGTAGCCAATGTTGAGGTTGCCCGAGTAGAAAACGAGGTAGTAGCCATACGAACTGGAATTCTCGGTAGAAGACCAGTAGTACCCGTAATAACCCCCATCGATACAGCTGCTGTAGTAGCGGTAGCCGGAACACGGAAGGAACGCACAGCCTTGTCCAAGATATACATCAAGTTCGGCCGCCGTCATGCCACTATTTACCGTGGTGTTGTCCATATTGGACAAGGCTTTGCCCGTGATGGTCTTGCCGTCAGGGAAAAGCAGCAACCCAACAGGTATGGTTGTGCCGGCATGGCTTACGCCGGTGAGCTGCACAAGCGCATAGTGTTTTGCGGCGTTGCCGTTGACGGTGGAACCGTCCCTGGTGGTACCGATAATCGTTTGCCATTCAGACTGCGTGGGAAGCCTCCATCCGTCGAAGGGATCCAGATTGTTCTCGATGCTGCCGCTACCGGTGGAGAAACCCGCGGACTCAAACAACTGACCCATCTGGACAAAATTGAAATACGTAGAACCGCTGTTCACACCGTAAGCGGAATTATATGATGAATAGTTCCAGCCGTCCTTTATCTCGTATGAACTTCCGTTGTAATACAAAGGCCCGGCGGCAATCAACAGGCCTCCGAAAGTCGGAACGGAATTATCCATCGACACGCTGAGCTTCTTGCCCTTGGCCCTACCCATGGACCACGACACGGTCCGCTGTTTGGAAGACAGGGATTCGGAAGAACCATTATACGCAGTTACCGTTACGGCCGTTACGGAAATGCCGCTGGGAAGAGGCACGTTGAGGTATTGCGTATCCGGCCATGAACTCTTCGTGAAGGTGACGTAACTGCGGCTGCCTGAAGAGACGGCGGTCAATGCCGAGTTGGTGCCGGCGTTCGACACCGTGAAGGTGCCGGTGACATAGGAAGGTCCGGTAAAGGCTACGGTGACATAGGAAGTGCCTTCGGGAATGTCGCTGAGGTATAGCCTCAGGAGGGAACCCACATGATAAAAGCTCAGCACGTCCTGGGTGTTGTCCGCAACCATGGGACAGGGAGAATATGTCTCGGTGGCGTTGGCGTCAAGGCTGTATGTGTCAGGATACACAACGGTGGGAGTGGTGTAATCGCCGCCCCTGCTCGAGGCGGGATATATCGCATAGTTGTCCCTGTAGTATCCGCCGGCCATGTTGACGTCCATGTCGGACGTGGCGGCGTTTACGCTGGATATGTTGTAGGCTATACTACTGCCGTTGGTGACACAATACGCTATCTGGTCGCCCGCAGTCCACGACATGGCGGCGGTGGAACTGTTGATGTCCACCTTCGTCGGCGATGCCGCGACGCCTGCGGCCTGTTCGATGCTTACCCTCAAAGAGCCGTTCCGCCGTACGGCGGCCTCCGGCGTCCCGTCGGACCCAATGTCCTCGAGACCGTTGCACGAAAAAAGGACTAGGGACGCCATGGCCATGGACATCACCTTAACATATGTTTCTTTTATAATGTTTCTTTTCATGATTGCTGTTTTATTATTTTTTTTATTCCCAAACAAAGTCGTCACCTATCTCTATGCCGTCAGTCCAAGCAAAAGCGTCGGCGAGATTCACCGTGACGCCGGAATTGGTGATATAAAGACAATAGGTATATTTCGTCCCGGCAGACCAGCTCCCGGCGGGAGTATGGGTATAGCTCATGCTTTTGTCTATGGCGCCGCCCAGTCCGTCCCTGCCGCAGTGCAGCGTATAGTAGACGGTGAACGCCACGGCAGACTGGGCCGGCAGGATCAGCCCGGGGGTGCCGGCGAGAGCTGCGGCCGAAACGCCGAGGTCCGTGGAGGACAACGAGGGCAGAGACAGCGCGGCCGCGCTGCTGCCAAGAGAACTCCAGAAGAAGGAAACGGCGGAGCCTGAGCGAGTGCAGGACACGGTGCCGCTGTGATACGCTCCGTTGACGGTAAGGCCCGTAACGGTCACTCCCGTATTCGACGAAGCGTTGTATGCCACGTCAGTATAAGCCGTAAACGCCAGCATGGTCTCCGCATGCCTGAACGTGATGGCCTTCGACGCGCTGGTAAGCGCGCTTGCACCGCCAACCACAAGGTCGTCCTGGTTGCCGCTGTTGTCGGCAAGGGTCATGGTCACCGACGCGGCATTGTTGCCTCCCCAAATGACGGAAGACACATGAGACGCGTCGGCAAGGGAATAGCCGAGCATGTCAAGGCTTCCGGCAAGGGGCCAGTAGGCACTGGACAGCTGCCATGTCGTGCCGCTGTGATAGCTGAAGATGCGGCCCGAAAAATAATTCGAGCCTCCGCCGCCGGGAGCGTTGTAATACGCGGCCATGACTATGCTCCGCGAAACGGGAAGAGCGGTACCCGAAATGGGGCTGCGGGCAGCCATAACGTCGCCGGATGATACGTCGACGGAAAGGGGTACGGCGGAACTCGCCACGGGCTGCTCCGCCTTGCCGCAGGAAACCGTCACCGCGGCAAGGATCAACGATATAATGACATTCCTTTTCATAGTCATCCCAAGGGTATAGGTATTATTTCATTGACCCAGTCGTCCAGCGTCGGCGAAAAACCTCCCCCGCCCTGACCGGGCTCGGGAACTTCAAACTCGTAAACGGCCTCGGCGTCCAGGGTGTCGGTGGCGACGACGGACTCGATAATCTGGGAGGTCAGGTCCTGTGTCATCAGATACTGTCCGCCGGCCCTGTCGGTCAAGAGAATGTAAGCCGTGATGGCATAATCATACCTGGTGTAATAATCCAGGGGAAGACAGCCGAACGTTAGAAACTCGCCGACCATGACATCGCTGGTGCCGTCATACTCGCAGACCATCGACATCACCACGGGCTCCACGGACAAGGAATCCTTCGTGGGATACAGGGCGCCGGAAAGATTGGTGATATAGACAGTCACGCTGGAGAGGTTCTCGATGCCCGTAAGACCCCTGACGGTTATCCGGCCGTGCTTCAAGACATCCTTCTCGTACACGGGAATCACAAGCTCGTCGTCCTGCTCGCTGCGATGCGGCACGCTGATCTCTCCCATGGCGACATACAGGGCGTCAGGCTCGTATATCACCACCGCACCCGCGTCGTCGTCAGAACCTTCAGCGCGGGTATGAATCATCTCTTCCTTCGTCAGCGCACTTTCGACAAGCCTGTTGAAAAGCCACGAGATGGACGAGGGAGCCTGAGAAGTATGAGCCCACACATTGTCGTAACTGTCCACATTGTCAAGAATCGTGCTCTCGAGGTCGAAGTTGTACACCAGATACAGATACTCCCCTGCGGGAAGATGAATGCGGCCCCCGAGAGGGCTTACGAAGTCTGAAAGAACCATCCTGCGGGTATCCTTCGAGTAGAATACCGCACGCAGGAGCTCGGGCATATCGTCACTGCCATAATCGGCTGTGACATCAAGACGGACGGTCATGCCTTCAACAAGCACGGGACGCCTCTCGCAACCAGGCAGTACTGCCAGAAGGCATGCCAGCATGCACGGCAGCAGCCGTGACGGCACATTGCTTCTACGTCTTTTCATTGTCTATATCCCCCTCCCAAGGGTAAAACAAGGTTTATCTGAACCTTCGTCGGGCCGAAATACCAGCCGCGGCTGTAAAGAAGCCGGGGGTCCCTCAGAAGGGGCCCTGCGACGCTATACTGCATATATTCCACATCCTGATGATAAACGGCGCCGCCGCCGATGCAGAACTCCATGTTCAGCACATCACCGAGACGGCAGCAGTAAGTCCAGTCAAGGGAACATCCAAGGGCCCCGCCTTGGACGCCCTTCATGTGCACGAACGACCCTGAAACGTCGTAATCGGATTTCCCGAAATCATAAAGAGCTCCCATTGCGGTAAGGCCTATGCTATGTCCCCGCAACCTCTCGGCCTTTCTTTTCGAAAGCCAGAAACGGACGCCCAGCGAAGCCTGCTCAAGCTCACCGTTGTACCTGTTGTCAAGATATACGGCGCTTATCCAGGGATAATACCAGTCGGCCTCAACGCTGACAACCTTTCCGAGGGGAACTTCCACGCCGATGTTGAACAGCGGCATAAGAAGGTTGGAACGTATGGCGACGACCGGCCTGCGGTACGTCTTGCCCTGAACGCCGCCCTCAGCGGGCGTGTCGGTAATGTTTTGCGCAAGGCAAACGGCAACCTCGGGTTCCACATACGCCACGCTATCCTTCGCGGGCAACGGCTCTTCTTCGGAGGCCTGGCGGGCAACCTCGACATGGCGCCGTATCATAAGCAGCGACACGCGTGTTGACCTCTGCAGCTCCACTGCAGCCTCGCCGTCGGGGTAAAAGCCCGCATCCACGGAAGATACGGCAACACCGTCGCCAAGCGCCGAGCGCAAGTTCTCGCCGGCCCACGCGGCACGCCTGCGGCACAGCTCCATGTTGTAGCCATAAGAGCCGTCACGCGAAGCGTAGGAACGGGCCCTGGCCGACAGTACGTCATATTCGGCAGCCAGGCTGTCAAGCACGGGCGCTATCTCACGGTCCCAGTTGACGGCCACGCTGCCGGCCTTCTCATACAACATCACGGGGAGCGCCGCCTCCACGGTGTCACCCACGGCGACGACGTCCACGGAAGCCGCGGCGAAAGCCACTACCGCAAAAGCATTGACAAAGAACGACATCATATCGACACGGACGAAGTTCCGCCGGAAGACCAGTCCGACAGCGAAGCCGTCACGGTAAGTCCGGTGAGTGTGAGATTGAGGGCGAGGGTATATGCGCTGCCGGCGGACATAGCGGTAGAAAGACTCTTGGTCACCGACATTACGGGCGAATCGACGCCGTTGTTCGCGATGGTGTACGTTATCGTCACCGACGCGGGAGTCTGCGCAGGTATGACAATGGCGCTGCCTATCGAAGCGGCGGATGCGGTACAGGTGTATGAACTGTTGTATATGCTTATGTCAGCCTGGTTCGTCAGCGACGACGTGGTGAAAGACACGGCCGAGCTGCCGGAAGACTTCGCGCCGTTGATGGTGGCGCCCTTGTAGGCGTTGACGGTTATCGTCTTTATCTTTATCGTGGAAGCCACGGAAGCCTGGGCGGTGAACATCACCTTGGCCAGCGCATGCTTGAAGGCTATGGTCCTGCTTGCCGACGTGGCGCCAGTAAGGCCGCCGACCATCACGTCGTCGGCTGTGAAGTCAGAAGACACGAGCCTTATGTTGGTGGCGTTGGTCCACGTGGGGGTAACGGACGCGCTTCCGCTGGAATAGGCAAGGATTTCCAGGGAACCGGCCAGGGGCCAGTAATAGCTGCCGCTGGCGGGCTGCCAGTGATCCGTGCTGAAAGTGAAGTTCACTCCACTGAAATAGTTCGCGCCGGCATTGCCGGTGCCCGCACCGAGATCGGCGGACACGACCATGGAGTTGCCGGCAGGAAATGTCGTGCCGTTGTTGATGCCCTTGGTGGCGGGACTGATGACGGAAGACAAGGTAAGGGCCTCGGGGCCGTCTTCACGGCACAACTCCGACTTGTCGCAAGAAGTCGCAAAAAAAGCGACTGAAAGCATCACGACGCAAAGCGCGGCGCCGCGATGACGATGGTTAAATCTGTTAATATGTTTCATAATATCGGAATAAATTAATGACATTGACTAAGGCATGGACACCGGCGTAGACGACTGCGGCGTCCAGTCGCTCAGCGACGCGGTGACGGTAATGCCCGTAAGGGTAAAGGCGATGGCGTAAGTGTAGGAACTGCCCGCGGCAATGGCCTGTGAAAGGCTCTTTGTGACTGACATGACACCTGACTCCACGCCGTTGTTTGTAATGGTATAATTAATGGTCATGGAACCGGGAGTCTGCGCGGGAAGGAGCATGGCGCCGCCAGCCGCCACGGCGCCGGTGGTCACCGTCTGATTGCCTGAAAAGAGAGTGTTGTCGACAAGGCTGCCGCTGAGCACGGTAGACACTGAAGTTGCAGAGCTGCCTGCGCCCTTGCTGGCGGTAAGCACTGCCCCCTTCTTAGCGTTTATCGTTATCGACTTCACCTTTACCGCCGACGCCGCAGAGCAAGACACCGTAGCCTTGACCTGCGCAAGGGCATGGGAAAAGGTAATGGTCCTGTTCAAAGACGTGGCGGCGGTGAGCCCACCTACGAGAATGTCGTCGGCGCTGCAGTCGGCGCAGGACAGGGCCACGGACGTAGCGTTGGTCCATGAAGGCGTGACGCTGGCGGAACCCGCACTGTAGGCAAGCATCTCCAGGGACCCCGAAAGAGGCCAGTAATAGATGCTGGCGGGAACCCACGCGCCGTCGTCGTAACTGAACCCAAGGCCGCTGAAATAGTTGCCGCTGCCGCCGGTATCCGCATTAAGATCAGCGGAGATGGCGATACTCCTGCCAGTGGGGAAAACGGTGCCGGTGATAACGTCCCTGGTGAGGGGTTTGCCGACAACTGTAGAGACGGAAATGGACTCACATTTCACCTCCGAAATGGAGTCAAGTTCCTTGTTGCATGATGCGAAAGCAAAAATCACCGCAACAGCAAGTAGTGAAATTCTTTTCATAGTTACACGTTTAATAATTGTACCTTGATTAATATCATTCATTGCGCCCCAAGGGGAGGTCAGTCCCCTCGGGACAAGACTTTAAGTCTTAAATCGGCACCGATACGCCGCTCTGTGCCGCCCAGTCGGTGACGGAAGTGGACACTTCAATCCCCGTGAGCGTCATGCTTATATTGTAAATATATTTCTTGCCCGCATCCCAGGTGGATTCGGCGGCAGGACTGAAAGTGTACTGCATGGCATTGTCAATAGCCTGATCGCTGCCGTCCTTGCCGTTGTGAAGAGTATAATAAATCGTTATGTCAGTCTGCGGCTGGGCGGGAAGAATCAGTCCCGGGGTGCCGCTGATGGCCGCGGAAGAGGTGCCGAGGTTTGTGGACGACATTGAAGGAAGGCTCTTGTCGGTCTGGGCGCCGAGGGAGCTCCAGACGAAAGAGATGTTCCCACCGTCCCTTGTGCACGTTACGGTGCCGCTGTGATACGAATCGTCCACGGTGATGTCCGTAATGGTGATGCCATAGTTGTTTGTGCCGTCGTATGCCACCGTGCTCTGCGCATTGAACGTCAGTAGCGCCTCGGCGTGCTTGAACACCACGGCATTGGAAGAACTTGTCAGGGCGCTTGCGCCGCCGACAAGAAGGTCGTCCTGGTTGCTGCTGTTGTCCGCAAGTGTCATGGTGACTGACGCAGCGCTGTTGCTGCCCCATGTGACGGATGACACCCTGCCGTTGTTGTCAAGACAATAACCCAGAAAATCAAGCGAACCTGTCAGGGGCCAATATTTGGAACACTGCCAGAGGGTGTTGTCACCATCCTTCTTGGTAAAGTTGATGCCGGTGAAATAATTGGCCGAAGAGCCGCCCGCGGCGTTGTGGTATGCAGAAAAGACGATGCTGCGGCTCGTGGGCATCACGGTACCCGTCACGGGAGCCTTGGACGGCATCTGCCCGTATGCGGCCACGGAAATGAGGCCGTCACCGGCGTAAGACTCGCGCTGGGGCTCAAGGTCTGCGGTACAGGAAGAGAACAGAAGGAAGACAATGGCTGTCAGAATAACAAACAAGTAATTTTTCATATTCAAATCATTTATTTTAACGTTCATTTCATCAATGACCCCGCCCCGCGGACGGAAGTCCGCAGGGCAAAGCCAATGACGCAACTGTTAATCATGGGCAACGAAAGAACCGTCGCCGGGAGTAACGCCCATGCCGAAAGGCACGCTGGTGTCGAACTCGGACCAGTCGGTGACTGTCGGAGCAACGGTGATTTCATTCATGGTGATGGATATGTTGTAAATATATTTCTTGCCCGCATCCCAAGTTGCGTTGACTGCAGGATCGAAAGTATATTCCATGGAATTGTTGAGCTTGGTGGTGCCGTTTGCGGCAAAGCCGTTATGTATGGTATACTCTATGGTTATCGGCACCTGATTCTGTGCAGGAAGCACCATGCCCGCATTGCGTGCATGATACGGCGTACCGAGAGTGGGTTCGTCGCCAAGGGCATACGGCTCATAGGTGTTGACGTAGTTGATGCCGAAACGGTTTGCCTCAATGGTAAGGGCGGTGGTCGGAACCGGATAATTGCGGATGCTCTGAACGTAACTGTTGGCAGTGCCCTTCGCATAGGCTACGCCTGCGGGATAGTTGAGGCCGTCAGCCGCGAAAGACCAGCTGCAGCTGGGGGCGGTGCCGTCATTGCGTCCGCCGACAGCGGGGTTGTCAATGAGAAGAGTGCCGCTGTGGTAAGCGCCGTTGACGGAAATGCGGTCAATGGTGATGCCAAAGTTGGTGGCGTCATCATAAGCCACGTTGCTCTCGGCAAGGAACGCAAGGACAGCCTCCGCGTGCTTGAACACCATGGGCTCTCCGGCGGCCGTATATGTCTCGCCGGACAGAGCACCGTAAAGGATGTCGTCCTGCTTGACGGAGTTGTCGGGAACGGCGATCTTCACAGCACGGGCGATGGTGTCGGTGGCCGAGGGGTCCCACTCCACATAAGTCGGGGCGATGCCGTCAAGATAGCTATATGTCTTCTCGGCAAAAGAAGCGCTCTCCTCGTCAACGACATAAGTGTCGCTGAGATAGGCGTTGGCGTGATAAGAAGACACCCATCCTTCAAACGAGAATGCCAGAAGGTCGAGGTTGCCGGTCAGAGGCCAATACTTGCTCTCTTTCCAGATCGCAGCGGAAATGTCGGGATTCGAGAATGTAATCTCGCTGAAGTACTCACCGTCACCGGAAGGGTCGTTGGCTGCTGCATTCTTGTAGGCTGACACCACCATCTGGCGGCGGACAGGGAACACGGTGCCGTCAACGGCGCCGCGGGTAGTCGAGGGCAGACCTACAGGACGGATGGACATGGCCATGGATGCTGCAGGCATTTCAGATTCGGGACCCATATCCTTGGTGCAGGATGTGAGGGTCATTGAGAGAGTAGCAGCGAAGGCTGCACAGAGAATGAAAAATTTCTTCATCAAATAAAAATGTTTAAAGAGTTAGTTTAAAAGTTTATATAAAGGTGTTAACACGTCTTTTGTCAATCGAATTCTATCACAAGCTCAGAAGGTGCACCGCCCTGCCTGAGAAGAACCATGTCGTAATCGCTGTCCCCTCCGGGGATGGTCACGCTTACCATGGGCCACGCCGTGCGCTCTGACGCAGAGCCGTTGGCGTCAATGTGCACGTCATGCCAATAGTCAAACGAGAACCCTTCGTGAGAAGAGTAAAAACTGAACGTAACTTCGCCCTCGTCGTCATAGTCGCCGTAACGGATGGTGTCATATTCATCGGCGGGGACGGAGCCTGAACCGCTCTGATAGGATCCATAAATGTCCACATAGTCGGTGGCGTTGCCGTAGGCGGGATATGTAACCCGCACCCTCACGGTAGGGCGCCTGTTCGAGGTCGCAGTATAATGCGTCCTCTTCGTGTAATGATAGGAGAAATCCTGCAGATAAGCCATTCCTCCGTTATGGTCGAACGAAGTCGGTGAATAGGAGAACTCGTCTATCACCGGATCGCTGAAGCTCACGCCGACATTGGCTCCGTTGTAGGAATACGACAGTCTCCCGGTCGAGGAGTTGACGGTGCAACCGTTGGCGGTTTGAAGCGAATACGTAATGGTATAGTCCGCTGCGTCTACTATCGTAACGTCATAATCCGGATTGCCGTTTCCGTTCTGCACCACGTTGGACTCCGCACTGCCGGTGACTCCGCCCTGACCCGTTACCGTCACGCGCATGCGTCCGCTGCGCAGCGACGTCGCCTCGTAATAGTCGTACCTGTAAAGCCTCGGACTCGGCGTTCCGACAATGTCGGCGATGCCTCCGGAAAAAGACACGTACGTTGAAGGATAGCCTATGCCCGAAGAAAACATATAGGCGCCATATGACGAGCTGCTGTAAGAACCCCTCGCATTGGAGGTGCAACTTACGGAGCCGGTGGAAGCGTTGACGACAGACATGAACGAGCCGCTGACTTTCGAATAGACTACCGAAACCGCTCCGCTGTCATGCACCACGCCCTGCGCCCCCGACTTGTAATTGACGACCTGACTGTACGACATTGTCGGATTAACGCTGCCTCCGCCGTAAGATACAACGGGATATGACAGGGACACCGTAACGTCGCCCCACGAAAGTATGCCGTCGGAGACGGTCACGGGCACTGAAGCCTGACAGCCGCCGTAACTGGCCGTGACGGTGGTGGAACCCGCGGCAACGCCCGCTACGACGCCGGAAGACGACACGCTCGCAACCGAAGGGTTCGCGCTGCTCCAGCTTGCGGAGGACGTCACGTCCTGCGACGCTATCTGGGTGTCGTTATACATGGTGACGTACGTAACCGCGAGCTGCCGGCCGTCACCTATCTCCAGGCTTACCGATGCGGGGCTTACGGAAAGACCGTAGCCGTATGCGTCGGCCACGTTCGCGGTGATGTTGGTGACAAGGCCCGCCGTGAAGGTCACGGCCTTGCTGCGCACAATGCCGGAACGCTGCGTAACACCGTCGGTGAGGGTAAAAGTAACCGACACGTCATATGTACCGGGAACGACAAGTATGTCATTGGATGAAGACAGCGCAATCGCGCTGGCCGCCCCGACGCCGCTCCACGAGCCGGTGCGCACGTCGACGTTGCCCGTGGTGGACGCCGTCAGCGTTGCGGAAGTGATGACGGCGCTGAACCCCGCGGGAGGGTTTACCGCCAGGGAACCCATGCGGGAATAGGCATGGGCGAAGACAAGACCGTTAGTCTGCTTGTATGCAGGGTCAGCCTTGTGTGCGTATACTACATCCTGGCTTCCGTCACAGGACACCAGATGGCGGCTTGCGCCGGTAAGCAGGGTTTTGTTGCAGGCATAGAAATGATACGACTCGTCACTATGCGGCCAGAAAACGCCGTCATTGGAATATACGCCGCCGCTGCGGGTGAATATCCGGTTCTCCACGACCGAAATTTCGGAACCCTTGCTGACGTTAAGGTAGAAGGAATCCATGGATGAACCCGTAGTCTCCGTAACCTTGCTTTCGGGCAGCGTCATCGGCTCGTATCTCACCTCAAAGACGGAGTCTCCGACGGCAAGCATGGCAGAAGCCCTGGTAAGACCAAAGTCTTCACCCACGGTAAACAAAACGGTCACAAGTTCATCGTCCGAAGGCTGCCGCCCGCTTGCGGGCACAAGGGTCACGGCCTCCGTGCAAGACATGCAGACGGCAAGGCTCGCAACCGCAACAAGGCGGAACAAAAGGGCATTATATCTCATATTTGGCGGTAATGACCCTGTTCCAATCGGCAACCTCGACAGTCAGGGTCATCTTTACCCTGTCGAGCACGACCGTAATGTCACCCAGATATTCGGCGCTCCAGCTGTAACCCGTAAGCGCTATGAAGTGTCCCAAATCAAGAGTTGACGACACGGCGCCGCTGACGCGGTCAAGGAAATGGAGCAGCAGAGGCTTGTCGTCATCCTGGCGAGTAACCACAAACGTCGCGCTCCAGTCGTCACGACTCTCCTGTGACTTGGCGGAAACGCCGGCATGAACCACTGCGGGCTCATACGCCATGGCATCGCCGTCACCCGCAAAGGACACAAGGTCCAGGGCGTTACACGGAGTGACAACCCTTATGTCGTAAGGATATTCCTCACCCGGTGCATTGCGAAGGATGAGGGTGATTACGGAATGCTGCTTCTGGAGTACGCCGGTGACAAGCAGCGTATCCCCCGTTGCGGCATCCCTGCGGCTGAAGCCGTACACACGGTCAGCGTCAATGCCGGAACGGCACACAATGCTGTATCCGTTGACAAGAGACATATGCTCCATGCCGTCCAGCACGGAGACATAAATATCCCCCTTGGGGACATAAGTGTGATTTTCGCCCGACAAAAGGTCGGCCGCACTGATGACCTTGCGCTCTATCAGCGACCTGTCTGAAGCATAGAACGACACCACGCAGTCTCCCAGAGCCTGTGTGACCACAGACACGGAGCAGGGGCATTCCGCACGGTCTTCCTTGACGCTGCACGAAAGGCACATCATCAGCACGGCAAGGCAGTATGTTATCTTGGGTAACTGCAATTTGTGTTTGTTTTTTTCCATAACCTTACTTTTGCATTGACGTTTCAACGGAGGCATAATCACATTCCGGAGACCGCGTTTCCGCATTGTTTTCGCTGTCGGCTCCATCCGCGTCCGTAATCCCCGTTACCGCGGGGCTTTGTTTGTTAAAATACTTTTTGATAGCGGTGTTCATGATGTTCACCGCCGCGTTGACATCTCTGTCGTGGCGGGCTCCGCAGACCGGACAGGTCCATTCCCGGACGGAAAGGTCCTTCGTGCCGGGGTTGCGGTGTCCGCATGCCGAGCAGAGCTGGGAAGTAGGGTCGAAGCGTCCTGCACGGAGGAGGTTCACTCCATACCAATCGGCTTTGTAGCCGAGCATCCGGACGAACTCCGACCAGGAGGCGGAGCCGATGGCTCCGGCGAGGCTGGGATTCTGCATCATCCCCTTGACGTTCAGGTCCTCGACGCAAATAGTCTCGAATCTGCGGGTCAGGTCCGTGGAGAGTTTCTGCAGAAAGTCCGTCCTCCGGTTCTCGATGCTCCGGTGAATCCGGGCGAGTTTCGTCCGATAACGGATGTACCGCTTGGACGGAGCTTCGTCCTTTGCTCCGCGGTGTTTCCTCGCCAGGCGGCGCTGCGCCTTGGCGACGCGCTGCTCTTCGCGCTCTAAGAAACGCGGATTCGGGATTTTCTCTCCGCTGGAGAGGACGGCGAACTCAGAGATCCCCACATCGATTCCGACGGCAGTTACTTTCCTTACCTTGGCTTTCGGTTCGGGAAGGGTTCCGTCTTCGAAGGATACGGTACACCAGTAGTCGCCGCAGGCGTCCCGGCTGACGGTCGTACTATTTAGTTTTACGGCTGCTGTATCGAACGTCCGGTTCCGGCAGATCGCTACCCATCCGGCTTTCGGGATGCGTACTTTGAAATTCTTGAAATCATATTTGGTCGAATTAGGTTCAAACTTGACGGAATCCCGGCTGTGTTTTTTGGATTTGTACTTCGGGAATCCGGACTTGGTTTTAAAGAAATGGCTGTAAGCGTTACTGAGGTTGAGAAGGGAATAGTTGAGCGAGAGTGCCGGAACCTCTTTCAGGAATGAGTATTCCTCCCGATTTTTCAACGCGCGGATGGATGCACAGAGGTCGAAGAACGACAGGGATTTCCTGTCATTCCGGTACGCGTCGATTTTCTCCGACAAGGCATGGTTATACACGAAACGGGCGCAGCCGAAACACTTCACGAGAAACACTTCTTGGGATCTTGTCGGTTTCATCTTATATCTGTACGCTCGTATCATTTTTTCAACCTTATTTTGCGGATAGCCGTCTATAATTCCAGTTCATGTTCCCGGTCGACAATCCATGGATTAACCGCCACATCAAAAGAAAACGCATCCCTGTCGGGAAGCATGTCGGGGCTTTCGGCGCCGGGACCAAGCAGGCGCACTTCGCTGAACACATATTCGGTATTGTGCTCCATGGCCCCCAGCGTCAGGGGGTAATAGTTCGCCTCTCCGTCGACGGACACCTCTATAACAAGACGCGTGTTGCGTGCACACCACAAGGGTTCGCTCTTGGAGTCTATGCCGTTGTCCACGGGGTTCGGACAGCAGTACAGCGACACGTCGAAATCCATGTCAGAAACACCGGCGCGGGCGTGAATGCCGCGAACGAAAAGACGGTGAACGTCGTCATCCTCGTCATCGAGCCCCATGCGGTTGTACCACACGCCGCCGCTGATGGTTCCGCCATTATAAAGACATATGCCGTCAACGTTGACAAGAAATATCCTTTCGACGTAAACCTCGCTGCCGGCATATGTAGACCCGAGAAACGAAGGAACGACCTTTCCTAACGTCACCTTGCTGAGCACGCGTTCCAGCGTTACGGATATGTCGGCATCACCATGGAAGACTCCATGGCCTTGCGCGTGCATCACCATTCCGTTGCCGTTGTTTTCAAGCACGTATACGGAAGCCAGAAAAGAATCGAGCGATGACACTTCGTCTAAAGTACCTTCAGGGGCGTTAGCCACGACATGCCACTCGAGAGCAACGCCAGTGA
>Ga0310696_10003956_pt1 | contig 18312 bp, 18 predicted proteins | sample AusTroGonzalo_MG_4_FD_203885 | JGI IMG/M metagenome (GOLD analysis project Ga0310696, IMG submission 203885) | Bovine rumen microbial communities from tropical cattle in Woodstock, Queensland, Australia - Gonzalo_02 (v2) (version 2) | ecosystem: Host-associated > Mammals > Digestive system >...
CGATGCGAGCAGTGCCAGTACGGCTGTGATGATACTTTTGATATTCATATTTCGATGTAGTTTGTTTCGACGGTGCAAAGGTACGACGATTTTTTGAAATCATTGTTGCACAAAATGCGTCCAAACTTTCACATTTTGCGTCAATCGTTCGTTTATACAATAAATAATGTGTAATTTTGCCCCCATGAAGATAGATTTTCAGTATTCCACCGACTTCTACGGCATGAACGCCAAGGAGCTGAGCGAGACTTGCATGCACCTAATATGCATCGCGGGCGAGGGCAGTTTTGTGTTCAACGAGCATTGCTACCACATCGCGAAGAACGATCTGGTGGTGATACCGATGCCTGCCCGTGTCAGCAACCTCGCGGCGCATGAGGACATGCGGGTGGAGTGGTTTGCCGCCGACTACAAGTTCCTGCAGAACCTGCTGCCGTCGAACAACTACAGCATCGGGGGCAGTATCTCGCTGAACCACGACCCGGTCATCTCGCTGACGGATGAACAGGCCGCCATCCTGCTGGCAGATTTCCACCGCCTGCGCGACCGCATGGACGACCGCCACCTGCTGTTCTACCGCGAACTGATGGGGAGCCTCTGTCTGACGATGATGTACGACATCTTCGAGCCGCACGCCCAGCGCGACGCCACTGATACGCACACCGATCGCACGGCCTACATCGTGAAGCAGCTGATGCAACTGCTCTCCACAGGCATTAGCCGGACGGAGCGTGAGGTCACTTATTACGCCGAGCGCCTGAACGTCTCGCCCAAATACCTCTCCGACACAGTGAAGCGTGTGACGGGCCACAGCGTCAGCTCGTACATCCACCGCCACACCGTACCCATACTGAAAAACTATCTGGGCGACGAGCGTCTGTCGCTCACCCAGATAGCCGAACTAATGGATTTCTCATCGCTCTCCCATTTCAGCCGCTACTGCTCCAAGCACCTCGGCCAGTCGCCCAGCGACTACCGCCAAAGCCTTCAGCCAAAGAGGGAGTAATTTAGCTGTTTTTCTTGTAACTCTGCACGGCCCACGAGGCCATAAATACACCTATTGCGAAGAGGGCTACAATCTGATGCCAAACATGTTGCAGGGTGCCGCCACGGACGAAGACGGTACGGATGGCCTCGATGAAGTAGTGCATGGGGTTGACGTAGGTGGTGAGGTAGGCCAATGCGGGCATGGAGCGCGTGGGGGTGAAAAGACCACTGAGGAGTAGGAGGATGACCACAAAGAACCACATGACAAAGATAGCCTGCTGCATGGTGTCGCTGTAGTTGGAGATGATGAGTCCAAACGACGAGAAAAATAGGGATAGCAGCATGGCGAGCAGATAGATTAGCCACAGGGGACCGGCGGGTGTGATGCCGTAGATGGCCCACGACAGTAGCAGGCAGACGGTGATAACGAAGAGGGCAATGAGCCAATAGGGAATGAGTTTGGCAAGGATAAACGCCCATTTCGAGACGGGGGTGACGTTGATCTGTTCAATAGTGCCTGCCTCTTTCTCGCCGACGATGTTGAGCGTGGGTAGGAAGCCCGTCATCAGCATAATTACGATGGCGAAGAGGGCGGGAATCATGAAGAGTTTGTAGTTCTGGCCTTTGTTGTAGAGCACCAGCGTCGATACTTTATTCTGGATAGCTGCGCTTGAGGGTGCAACGTGCGCCGTTACAATCTGTGATAGATAAGCGCTACCCATCGCCCCCTTGGTGCCATTGACGGCATTGGCAGCGATAAGCACTTGCGGCTGACGACCCATCGCGAAGTCCTTGCCGTAGTCCTGTGGTATCTCCAATATAATGTCGGCCTTGGTGTGTTCGATATCCTCCATGGCCTCTTGATAACTGGCCTTTTGCCCGTTGAAGATGAAATAGTTGGAGTGCTCGATGCTATGCATTAGTCGCCCCGATTCTGTTGAACGGTCATTGTCCACCACATCTACGCGGACGTTCTTCACCTCCATGTTCATCACCCACGGTATGACACACATAATCACGATGGGGAACATGATGATGAGACGGGGCAGGAACGCATTGCGACGTATCTGCGTAAACTCCTTTTGAATCAAGTATTTTATCATCTTACTCCAGTCTTACGTTAAACTTCTTCAGGGCGATGGTGAGCAGCAACACGGTGAAGCCTAACAGAATCAGTACTTCCTTCATCACTTCGCCAATGCCCACGCCCATGATCATCAGCTTGCGCATGCAGTCGATATAGTAGCTCGGCGGTACGACAGCCGAGAGCCATTGCAGCACGATAGGCATCGACTCTACGGGGAATATCATGCCTGAGAGCATCACGATGGGCATGAGCAGCACCATCGCCGACATCAGCAGCGCCACCAGCTGCGTCTGGGCAATGCTAGAGATGAGTAGTCCCAGCGAGAGGGCCAGCAGGATATACAGAGTGGATACGGCGACAATCCAGAACAGCGAGCCTGCCAGCGGTACGCCGAGCACAAATCGCGCCATCAGCAAGATGACAATCAGGATGGTGAAAGCCAGCACCAGATAGGGCACGGCCTTCGCCACGATCACCATAAGCGGACGGACGGGCGAGACGAGCAGCACCTCCATCGTGCCACGTTCTTTCTCGCGGACAATCGAGATGGAGGTCATCATGGCGCAGATGAGCATCAGCAGCATGCCCATGATGGCGGGTACGAAGTTGTAGGCCGAGCGCATCTGGGGGTTGTAGAGCATTCGCAAATTGACAATTGCTCCTACAGGATTGCTGACGACTTGCATGGCATAGTTCGTCCATTGTTGCGACATGTTAGGGTCGGCACCATCGACGATCAACTGGACACCACTCTTCTTGCTGGCAAAATCCTTTGCGAACACGATGGCCATATCCGCCTTCTGACTACGAATCGTTCTTTCTGCTTCCTGGGGCGTGGCGACGGTGCGTACGATGTCGAAATATTCAGAGGCGGCGAGACGCTCCACGGCTGCCCGAGTCTGGTGATCCATCTGCGAAGTTACTACCACAGTGCGCACGTTCTTCACGTCCGTTGTGATGGCGAAGCCGAAGATGAACATCAGCACGACGGGCATGCCGAAGAGGATGAGCATCGTGCGCTTGTCGCGCAGGATATGACGAGCCTCCTTGATGACGAAACTCCAAAACTGTTTCATTCAATTGTCAATTTTCAATTATCAATTCTCGTAGCTTGTCTTGCCAAATAGGTAAACACATGGTCCATATCAGGTTGGCGGTACTCCTGTTTCAATTCGTCGGGCGTGCCGATGGCCTTAATCTTTCCGTCCACCATGATCGATATCCGGTCGCAGTATTCCGCCTCGTCCATGTAGTGCGTCGTCACGAAGACGGTGATGCCGCGATTGGCCGCGTCGTAGATGAGTTCCCAGAACTGGCGACGCGTAGCAGGATCTACGCCACCCGTCGGCTCGTCGAGGAACACCACGCCCGGCTCGTGGAAGATGCTCACCGAGAAGGCCAGCTTCTGCTTCCACCCCAGCGGCAGCGAGGCCACAAAGTCGTGCTTGTGCTCCGTGAATCTCAGCCGCTCCAACAGCTCGTCGGTCTTGCGCGCTATCTCCTTGTCTTTCATCCCGTAGATGCCCGCGAAGAGACGTATATTTTCAGCGACAGTCAAATCCTCGTAGAGTGAGAACTTCTGCGACATGTAGCCGATGTGTCGCTTTATCTGTTCGTATTCCGTGCGGATGTCGTAGCCGCAGACGCGGCCCGTGCCTGATGTCGGCTGGTTCAGTCCCGTCAGCATGTGCATCGCCGTGGTTTTGCCTGCGCCGTTGGCACCGAGGAAGCCGAATATCTCGCCCTTCTTCACGGCAAATGAGATGTCATCCACAGCGTGGAAGTCACCAAATGCCTTCACTAGATGCTCCACCTCGATGACGTTGTCATCTTTGGCATCTGTCTGCTTCACATGTTCGATACCTGGCGGATTGAAGATGTCCTTAAACCTCTCAAGGATCACCTTTGGCGTATCAATGCCACGAATCTTTCCTTGGTCGAGAAACGCCACACGCTCGCAGCATCTCACCTCATCGAGATACGGCGTCGAGGCCACGATTGTAATTCCTCGCTCCTTCAGCATCGAGAGCATCTCCCAGAACTCCTTGCGGCTCACAGGGTCAACACCCGTCGTTGGCTCATCGAGGAAGAGCACACTCGGCTGATGTACCAGCGCACAACTCAGCGCCAGCTTCTGCTTCATGCCGCCCGACAGCGCACCGGCACGGCGATCCTTGAACCGCTCTATCTGTGAGTAGATAGCCTTGATGCTATCGTAGCCCTCTTCCACGGTCGTGCCGAAGAGCGTGGCGAAGAACGTCAGGTTTTCCTCCACCGTCAGGTCCTGATACAGCGAGAACTTGCCCGGCATATAGCCTACGCGCTTCCTCACCTCCCGCATTTGCTTCACCACATCGAATCCGTCCACCGTCGCCGTCCCCGTCTTCGGCAGCAGCAGTGAACACAGTATGCGATACATCGACGTTTTGCCTGCTCCGTCAGGCCCGATGAGTCCGAACACCTCGCCCTTACCGACAGAGAACGACACATCGTCGAGCGCCTTTACCTTACCGTAGCTCTTACAGATGTTATTGACCTCAATGGCATTCATAATTGTCAATTATCAATTGTCAATTATAACTTCACTTCACCGTACATCCCAATCTTCACATACCCGTCATTCTTTATCGCTACCTTCACGGCATACACCAGGTCGGCACGCTCGTCGTCGGTGAGGATGGTTTTGGGCGTGAACTCGCTGCGGCTGCTGATCCACGAGATGGTGCCGTCGTACTCCTTGCGCTGGCCGTCGCCATAATCGGCGAAGACCTTCACCTGCTGGCCGAGGCGGATATTCTGAAGCTGCGCCGAGGTAACGTAGGCTCGCAGAAATATCGCCTCGGTGTCGGCCATCTTGAAGAGGGGTTTTCCTATAGCCACAAACTCGCCGCGCTCCACGTATTTCTCAAGCACGGTGCCCTTGGTGGGGGTAACTATGTGGCACTTGCGCAGTTGGTCGCGAAGCTGGCTTACCTGGACATCCGTCGCAGCCATCTGCTTGTCGAGCGAATGGGTGCTGGTAGAGAGCGCCGACTGCTGGGCAGCGAGTTGCTTCTGCAGTACCTTCACCTGATTGCTGGCATCGTCGAGCGTCTTCGAGGGTGCCGCACCGTCGGCCACCAGCTCGCGGTAGCGCTGTTCCTCCTGCTGCGCCTTGGCCAGTTGCTGGCGTGTGGCGGCAATCTGCGCCTCCATGTCGGGCTTCTGACTCTGATACACCTCCTTCGTGGCCCCCAACTGCTGAATCTTCAGCCACACCTGCGTAGTATCGATGAGTCCCACCTCCTTGTTGGCCTCAATGCTGTCGCCCTCGTTCACGCTGAATGTCAGCAGCGCGCCACTCTGCTCTGCAAACACGTTGGTCTCCGTAGCCTCGAACGTGCCGGTGGCATCGTACTCCTTCTCATTCCCTCCGCAAGCGGACATCATCAGCGCCACGCTTGCCAATATCGTTATCTTCTTCATACTACGTTAATTATTTGTCGTAAACTTGTTGTCATAAATCTGTCTGAGCATCTCAATCTCGTGCATCGACTGACTGACGCGGGCGGCGTTCTCCTGATTGATTTCGCGTACCAAGTCGTTCACGTCGATGATGCCGTGCGAGAGTTTCGACTCTGCAGCCTTACGGACGGCAGAGCGTAGCGAGATAATTTCCTCGTCGTCGGCCATCAACTCACGGTAGCGGGCGATATTCTCGTTCTGCTGAATCTGCTCCAAATTGTTATTGAAGAGGAACACCTCGCGGCTGGTCTCTGTCAGGTCGCGCTGCAACTGTAACTTCGCCTTGTCGTTCTTGCGGGTATAGAGGGCGCCGATGTTCCAGGTGAGCTTAGCGCCAATCAAACCATTCAATGACCAGTCGTGGCGCATCATATCCTCAAACATATTCAGGCCAGGATAGCCGTAATAGCCCTGCGCAAACACACCCAACTTAGGCATCAATGCCGAGTTAAGAGCCCGCTGTTGAGCGTCGGCCAAACGAAGCTGAGCATCGAAGAGTCGCATTTCAGGACGGTTGTTCGTAGCATTGGTTTCGGCAATGGAGGGCTTCTGAGGATTCTTTACCTCAATACCGCAGAAAGTCGATAACATCGTTTGGAGCATGCGCTTTTGTGACTCCAGAGTGGTCTTCTGCTGGATGACGTTCAGTCGCTCGGCCTTCACACTCTGCCAGTCGCTCTCGGCAGCAGTCCCGTTCTTCACCATCGACTCCAGCTTCTTCTCATTGCCCAAGAGCAGTTCCTGCAAGTCGCTGTTCAACTTGATCTGCTCGTCAAGCAACAGCAGCGAGAAGTACATCTCATTCACGCGCTTACGAACATTATATAAATTTACTTCATTCTGTGCCGCCTGCACCTTGCCTTGCCCGCGGGCAATCGCCTTCTGACTGCTGATGGCACCACCGTCGTAGATGGTCTGGTTAACGTCGATGCCCACGCGATACTGATCTTTCGTCAGCCCCTTCATGTCGAGCCCCATCTGCTGGTAGAGCTGCTTAAACTGGTCAGGGAACGCCACGACATCGCTCTGATACGTGGCCTGCGCCGAAGCCGACAGCTGCGGCAACCAGCCTTTCTGGATGTTAGCCACCGTGAGGTTGGTGGTCTTCTCGATCAGGTCATATTGCCGTATCAGTGGATAGTTCTGTTCCGCCGCCCGCTGGCACTCCTCCAATGTCTGTGCAGACAAATTGATAATTGAAAATTGACAATTGAAAATCGTCATTGTCGCTATCAGAATCTTTCGCTTCATAATTATCTGTTTTGTAATTCTGCTGCAAAAGTACGATGAATTTTGCATACTATCGCTACCCATAATGAGCGGATAATGTTCTTTATGTAAGATTTATGCTAAGAAATGGTATTATTTGGGTAAAAATCATTATCTTTGCCGTCAAATTATGGTATTACGATGAACAAGCAGCCGAAATTATTAGACGTGTCGCTGATGCGCGACATCTTTAAGGACAGTTTCTCGCAGATTTGCCAGAATCTTTTCTTCAACGACGAACTGGCGATGATTCACGGCGAACCGAGTTTTTTCCAATTCATCATGCAGCAACAGCCGCCCTTTGTCATCAACGACCACCGCCTGGGCATCATCACTCATGGCGAAGGCCACATCAACTTCAACCTCATGGATCGTCACCTCTCAGCTGGCACATTGATCTACCTCGGCCCAGGCACCATCATCAATCCCATCCATTTCTCCGACGACCTCGAACTAATGGGCATCGGACTCTTCGCCGATTTCCCCATGCCCTTCGCCGTGGGAAACTTACCCACAGCCTTTAACGGTCAGGTGCGCGACTTCCAGTTGCCCGTCTCTGTCGAAGACCAGCAGACCGCCCGCAACATCCTCGAAACCCTCTGGCATCTCGTCCACCAAAAAGACTACCACCGCCCAACGGCCTCCAGTCTTGTCGCCGCCCTGATGCACCACTACGACCGTCTGTTCCATCTTCAAGCCGACACTCTCGCTGCCACCCGCTCCCGCGAACAGACCATCTTCGACCGCTTTATCCAACTCGTTAACCAGCACTGCCGTGAGCAGCACCAAATCAGCTACTACGCCGACCGCATGTGCCTCACCGAGCGTTACCTTGGCACCGTCGTCCGCCAGACCAGCGGCACCACTGCCAAGGAGTGGATCGACCGCGCCCTTGTCACTCAGGCCAAGGTACTTCTCCGCCACAGCGACAAATCCGTCCTCCAAATCTCTGAAGACCTCAACTTCCCCAATCCCGCTTTTTTCTCTAAATACTTCAAGCGCCTTACATGCATGACCCCACTGGAGTACAGAGAGGGGAAGTAATCAATTATCGAACTAAAAGCATTATCATAATATGACATGGTTTAGAGACATGAGGCGTAAGCGCCAACAGCTTTCCAATGAGGAGAGCATCGCTATTTTAGAGAAGGCAACGGCAGGTACACTGGCATTGCTTGGTGATGATGATTACCCCTATGCAGTTCCCATCAGCTATGTCTATCATGAAGGGAAACTGTATTTCCACAGTGCTTTGTCTGGTCACAAAGTGGATGCTATCCGCAAGTGTGAAAAGGCTTCCTTCTGTGTCATCGAACAAGATGATGTGCAGCCGAAGAAGTACACCACTTTCTTCCGTAGCGTGATAGCATTCGGCAGAATCCATATCATCGAGAATGAACAGGAGAAGTTAGAAACTGCCCGTATGCTTGGTAACCGCTACAATCCGAATGACGAGGAGAGTCTGCAAAAGGAGATTGAGAGTGGCTTCTCCCGTATGCTGATGATTCGCTTCGACATCGAGCACCTGACTGGTAAGGAGGCAATTGAGTTAGTAAGAAGAGAAAATCCCAAGGCATAATCAACCTGCCTTGGGATTTATGATTTTTATTCTGTTATCTCTATCTGGATACCCTCAGGACCAAGGATACAACTCTCGTAATAGCCATCGCCAGTGGTACGAGGGCCACTTGTCACTTTGTAGCCTGAATTGCGAAGCTCGATGGTCTTTGCATCCACAGCCTCCTTGCTCCCTACGGCAATGGAGATGTGGATGTAGCCAATGGCAGCAACTGAAGGGGCGGCATCAGCCACGTCAGGACGCTGCATCAGTTCCAATCTTGCCCCACCATTTGGAAATGTGAGGATATAAGTCCGTAATCCTGTACGTGGATTGTGGTACAGCTCGTTGCTCACAGCCTCGAAGTAATCGAGGAAAAACTGCCGCATCGCCTCAAGGTCGCGACAGAATAATGCTACGTGATCGATTCTCATATTATTTAGTTATCTTTTCTGCCATACGCTTGCCGGCATCGAAGGCATTCTGTAGTTCCTCCTGCCAATGCTCTTCGTGCCAACGCTGCTTGGCTTCCAAGTTGAAGCCCTGCATGTCGTAGCGGTCGTAGTTCTTTACCTGAAGGGTGTTTACGGCAAGGATGCGCTCAGGCTTCTCCAGGGCATTGCCGATAATCATCTCGTTCTCGTTCATGTTATTCTCCTGAACGTGAAGCATTTCTGCTGGAGCATTCATCGTGTAGATAAATGCCGTTGGTATGCGACCCTTCGGAGGATGGCTGCTGTAGTCCTTGTACGACAGCCAGGGGAAGAACAGACGTTCGATGAAGGCCCTGAGCTGTGCCGTAATCTGGAAGAAATACATGGGCGAGGCAAACACGATGCCGTCAGCATAGGCCGTCTCGCGCAGCGGTTCTGTGAAATCATCCTTGCGTGCGCAGACATCCAGATACTTCGAGTTTTTCAACTTACACGCCAGACACGACACGCAGCCCTTGCAGTTCATGTCATAGACGCGGATGATCTTCACCTCGATGTTCTCACTTACTGACTTGGCTCCTTTTGCAAAAGCCTCAACCATTGCGGCGGTATTCATGTTCTTACGTGGCCCGCCGTCGATAATCATAATTTTCTTCATAACTTTACTCTCCCATGCGGAAGTCGCCTACATTATCAGTGGTCAGCGACAGCTCTTCGAAGGTAGAGACACATGCATCCGACTGTGGAGCCTGGCTGCAGATGCCCAGATACAGCTTCGCGGGATAGCTGTTCTTGTAAAGGCGGACCATCTGCCACTGCTTGCCATCGAGCGAGTAGTAGCTGGCGATGGTGCGGGCATCGGACGAAATCTTGTAGTAGATGAAGTCTGCTTCGTTGAACACCTCGTGGTTGTTGTCATCAGAAGTGCCGATGGTGCGGACGGTGACTACGCGATGGTTGCCACGCTCGTCCTGCTCGAAACAGAACTTCTGATAGAGCGAGTCGCTGGCATAGACAAAGAGGGCGGCGGCATTGTATAGGCCGTCCTTGGTGAAACCGGGCTTCATCTTGGCAGAGAAGGTGAACGGTTTGGTGTTGTCAACCTCCGTAAGTAATATAGCCGAGTCGTCCTGCGAGAGTTTGCCGTCGTTAGGATCGTTGAAATAGTCGGCGTGGGGCTTGGCTCGGAAAGTCACGATGCCTCCCGAATCAGTCACCTGCTGGTCCGCCCCATTGAGTGCCTTTGTGAAATGCACGTTGCCGAAGGTGAAATCGCAGTCTGTCATCTTCTCGTTTTCTACCACTGTTGTTTGAGTCTCAGTTTGCTTGTTGCCACAAGCTGTTAATGCGAGCGCGATGGCTGCAGAAAAGATCATCTTCTTCATATTCTGTTATTTGTCAATACTTACCAACGTGTATTTCTTGGAGCCAAGGCCGATTTGGGCTGCATGGTCGATGGTGTGCGTGCCGTGTTGCTTGTCGATGCGTTTCAGAAGGTCGGTGGGGTCGTTCTTGGCCGTCACCTTCTGCTGATTAATGATGTCGATGCAGGCCTGGTCGAGTGCCACGGGGTCTGTAGAGGCGAGGATGCCGTAGTCCTCCAGTTTCACGGGTTCGGGATGGTCCACACAGTCACAGTCTATCGACATGTTGTTCATCACGCTGATGTAGATGATGCCCTGCTTCTTGTTGAAGTAGTTCACCACAGCCTGTGCCGCTGCCGCCATGCTTTCAAGGAATCCGTCCTGATTGCCGATGAACTCCGGTGTCCACAGCTTACTCATGTCCAGCTTCTCCATCTTGCCTGCCGAATGGATGTATGCCTTACCATTCTGACTGGCGCAGCCGATAGAGAGATTCTTTAGCGCACCGCCGTAGCCGCCCATTGGGTGACCCTTGAAATGGTTGAGGGCAATCATGAAGTCGTAGTTGGTCATGTGTCCGCCAACGATGTCGTACTTGATGTGCGACTGGTCTTTCACAGGGATGCGTATTTCGTCATACTCGTCCATGATATCGACAGGGAAATACTTTAAGAACCCGTGACGCTCTATCACCTTCCAGTGGCTGGCCGAAGAGTTGCGGTCGTCCTGCTCGTTGCCGGCCCCACTACTGTAGGCGGTGTTACACTCTACGATGGTGCCGTCCACCTCCCATATCAGATTCTTGACCAGCTCAGGTTTTAGGTAGTTGGGGTTACTGCCTTCACCAGTTGACATCTTCACTGCCACGCGGCCCTTAGCCTCTACGCCCAGTGCCTTGTAGATTTTTACTAACGACTCTGGTGAAATCTCCCTTGTGAGATACACCTTTGATGCCTGCTGAGCCATCACCGCGGCTGAAACCATCAACATGGCTGCAGCCAAAATAAAACTTGCTTTTCTCATATTATTCTCATTTATGTGTTTCCATCATATGCCTTATTATGTTTCGTCTGGCTTATATTTCAGCGCATCCGACGGCCAGCCAGTTACGTTCCTACCCGTATCGAGTTTGCGGATGGCCTGAAAGTCACCATCAGAAAGCTTGAAGTCGAACAAGTCGATATTCTCCTTCATGCGCTCGATGTGAGTGGTCTTCGGAATGATGATAACATCATTTTGAAGAAGGAACTTCAGGGCCACCTGTGCAGCGGTCTTTCCATATTTATCACCGATCCTGATAAGTGTAGGATTATTGAAAATGCCGTGTCTGCCTTCGGCCAACGGACTCCAAGCTTCGAGTGCCACCTCATAGGGCTTCAAGTATTCAAGCATCCTCCGTTGCTGATAAAGGACATGGGTCTCGCACTGATTCACGACGGGAATCACCTTAGCTCCGTCCACTATCTTTGGGAAGGTGTTGGGATAGAAGTTCGATACACCGATGGCCATGAACATACCCTGACGGTAAAGCTCTTCGAGTGTCTGCCACATCACCTTCGGATTACCCACAGGCCAGTGTATCAGCATCAAATCGACATAATCAAGTCCGAGTTCACGCATAGAGTCATCCACAGAACGCAAAGTCTGCTCACGAGTGTAGCAGCTGTCACATATCTTGGTGGTGATAAATAGTTCTTCCCTCGCTATGCCACAAGAACGGACGGCTTGTCCCACACCGCTTTCGTTGTAGTACATGGCTGCTGTATCGATGCTCCTGTAGCCGACGCTGATGGCATCTTCCACGACCCTCTGCGTTTCGCGGTTTGATATGTTATAGACACCGAGTCCTATCATCGGCATCTTCACACCATTGTTTAATGTCTTATACTCCATAGTTATTTAATTGGGTCTGTACAATACTCTCTACGCCCGCATTCCTTGCAGAACTTGCCTATCCATATGTTATCGAACTGCTCAATGGCTGCTTCAAGCATCTCTGGGTCATCAGTAAGGATACCGGCCTCGAAGTTCCTTTTCCGTGGCGACTTCATGCCCATGCCAGCACCTGTCAGGTTTGCTGAGCCGACGTAGGCAACGGCACTGTCAATGATGATGAGCTTGAAATGGACTCGCGGACACAGCACACGCTCCAATCCATCATAGAGAATCGGATGCTTTTCGTGATCCTCTCTCCATGCCGTTCCAGGTTCCTTGGCATGGATAAGCCTAACCTCCACGCCCTTTTTGAGCAAGGAGGCAATCAGGGCAAGGAATGGCTTGTCATCGACGTACAGGTCTTTGATGTCTGCCGTTCCTATCCACACCGTCCGTTTGGCTTTGGCAACCAATGACAGGACTTCCTTGTAGTGGTTCTCGTCTGCTATGTACTTAATGAAGCTCATTTTAATTGCTTATGTGTTCTGATTATTGTTTTTTTTACACCCACACAAACTTTTCTTTACCGGCACCGATTTCGAAGTGATACTTTGAAATGACCAAGTCCATCTGAGTATATCCAATCATGGAGAAACCTCTTTTGGCAAGAACCTTATGACGACTGTTTTCCATTCCGACATACTCAAAGGAGAACTTCTGCTGGTTCACGGCAGTAGGAACGAGCAATGCTGCTTCAACTCCCTTCTTGAACCAGCACCTTGACAGCATCATCTGCCAGCGGTTTTCCTTATATGCCCTTACACTGTGACGGGCTTCTATAGCTTCTTGTATAGTCATTATTGTTATCTTATATTTGTTCGCTACTTATTGCTACATTCTGCTACAACTTCGCTACAAGGATTTATTGCTTTCCTTTTGCGTAAGTCGCTGTGTTTCAACATCGCTACATCACGCTACAGTTTTATGCTCATTTAAGCGCACGCTGATAAACCTGTTCATACACATCCATTTCTCGCTTGGCTATACCAAGGCGAATGGCGATTGACTTCCATTGCTTCACACCAGCTTTCACTTCATCGATGATTCGCTTTGCTTCTTCCTTGCCAATCATGTATTCTTCAGAAGAGTCAAGCAGGACATTCAGGTCTGCATGATTGGTAGTGGAGTTGATGAGCAATGCCTGGTACTCATTTATTGTCGGATTCAAGTCGTATGCCGGAGATAACGTCCAGCCACGGGGTGTGAGCAGGAAACCGTGGTTGCGGAAATGGTCATCGCTATTGCCTATGGCGATATTGAATGCCACACGGCGATAGAGCTGACGAAGGTTGTCTTCCACGTCACAGCAGTTCTGGAGGATAAAGTCCACGATGTCAAGATAGCCATTGCCTGTCTTTACATCGCAACCGTCAGTCAAGCCCAGCAGGGTCATGGCTGAAGCGAAATGCTTTCTCTTTCCATCGGTAGTTCTGTCGAAACGCTTTGAGAGCAGGGCATGGTATTTCACGCCTGTCTCTATGGTATTCGTCTCTGCAGCTACTACTCCTGTTTCCTTTGCCAACAGGTGACTGTGATGCTCCCAAAGGCCTACATCATAGTCATCGTTTCTCGACGGGAACTTGGCAATACAGAGATTGCCTTTTTCGTCCATCACACCAGCCTTCGGACGGGCACCGCCCAAGGAAGTGCCAGGATGAACGAGTTGTAACAGCCACTTCTTCTCTGGAAGCTGATTCAGCTCTTCGCTTTTCTCAATCTCCATACTGGCTGCCACCAATGCCCTTATATCGGTCAACGGAGGAATACGAAGCGATTTCTCATAGTTGATGAATTCACCATCTTTGTCCTCCTTGAAGCGGAAACCACCCATCCGGGAGAAATCATCGATACCCATCAGGTAATCGAAGGACGAAAGCTTACGGAGGGGACGTTTCTCTTCGGTGGCAAGGATCTGTTCGCGTCTATTCAGCAACAACCTTCCCCAACGGTCGGGCAATGCGTCGCTGAAGCAACCGAATATATCCCTGTCCGGCTGAGTGTATTGCTGACCAGGATAGTTGTTGATGTCGGCACTCAGGAAAAGACCGCCATACTGACGGAGCCATTCGTTATCATACTTGAACGAATAGGAATCCGAGCCACGAAGGGATTCATAGCCCAGTTCGCCAACCAGCATTGGTGTTTCAAGCCAGTCGAAGTCTGCATAAATAAATAATGTACGCATAGGCTATGCTTTTTTTGATGCCCGTTCACGATGTTTGAGGGCAAGATCCTGCAAGGCCCGCCCCATCTCATCCTTCTGTGCCAGCAGCAGGATATCATCATCGAGCTGCAAGGCATAGAGAACTCGGAGATAGATTCCAATCGCTACTGTAGGTGTTCCTTTTTCTATCCTCGAAACGGTCAGGGGGGAACAAGTAGCCCGTTCTGCCACTTGTACTACACTTAGATTACGACGCAGACGTGCCAGCTTAATTTGCTCGCCAACTGTCTGCATTTTTTGTTCCAGTTTTCGGGGTAGCTTATTACCCATTGTTGTTTTGCTCATATGGATACGCAACTTATATTTACGAGCGCAAAGTTACGATAAATTCTTTATTTTATGATAGGTTAGTGCGAAAAACAATCGTTTTACAAGGCATTTTTAACAATTCAAGGCATAATTTGGAACAAAACAACGTATTCGTGATGACACAATAATGCATTACATCCCAAGAAATCCCTGGCAATATCTTTTCGCACTTCTGCAAAAAAGAAAGTGCTAATCATAAGTTATAGTGTAAAATAGGGATGTAAAACCGCTTACTTCAAATAATTTTCCGTATATTTGCAGCTGATAATGCTACACGTTGGCTAAAAAGTGTTAATTGTGTTAAAAAGTGAATTTTTCGGATTGGATTTCTCGGTTTAACCCCCGTTTTACCGTATTTCTACCGTTTAAGTGTTAACTCATTGAGTATCAATAACCCTTATTTCCTGCGTGGGCAAGTGAACATTCTGCATCGGAAATGTTTTGTTTCAGGAAACGTGGTGTATAGCCTTTATTGCTGGCGGCTACTTCTTCAGGCGTTCCTGTACTGAGGATAGTGCCGCCACCACGGCCACCCTCGGGTCCCATGTCGATGATGTGGTCGGCCTGGCAGATGACGTCGAGGTTGTGTTCGATGATGATGACGGTATTGCCCCTATCTACGAGCTTCTGCAAGACCTGCATCAGGATGCGGATGTCATCAAAGTGCAGACCAGTGGTGGGCTCGTCGAGGATGTAGAGGGTGCGGCCAGTATCGCGCTTCGATAGTTCGGTAGCCAGTTTTACGCGTTGACTCTCGCCGCCGGAAAGGGTGGTGGAAGGCTGCCCTAATTTGATATAGCCCAGTCCCACGTCTTGTATGGTCTTGATCTTGCGGAGGATGTCGGGCACGTTCTCGAAAAACTCTACAGCTTGGTTGATGGTCATGTCGAGTACATCAGCAATGCTCTTTCCCTTATAGCGCACCTCCAGCGTCTCGCGGTTGTAGCGCCGTCCGTGGCACTCCTCACAGGGTACCTGAATGTTGGGTAGGAAGTTCATCTCGATGGTCTTGTAGCCGTTGCCGCCACATGACTCGCAACGTCCGCCCTTGACGTTGAAGGAGAAACGGCCAGCTTTGTAGCCGCGAATCTTGGCTTCGGGCAGGGCCACGAAGAGCGAGCGTATATCGGCAAAGACACCCGTGTAGGTGGCAGGATTGGAACGGGGCGTGCGACCGATAGGACTCTGATCGACGTTTACTACTTTGTCGATATGCTCAATGCCTTCGATAGAATCGTAGGGCATGGGGCGACGCAGCGAGTGGTAGAAATGCTGTGAAAGGATGGGTTGCAGGGTTTCGTTGATGAGGGTCGATTTGCCGCTGCCGCTGACACCTGTGACCACAATAAGCTTTCCTAATGGGAAGGTGGCGTCAATATGTTGCAGGTTATTACCCGAACATCCGTGCAGAACAAGCTCATGTCCGTTGCCGGGCCTTTTCTTTCCATTATCCACCTTTAGCTTTCCGTTCAGGTACTGGGCTGTCAGCGTGTCGGCTTTCATCATGTCGGCGGGCGTTCCTTGGAATACCACCTCGCCGCCCTTGCGTCCTGCCTTCGGTCCTATATCGACGATATAGTCGGCAGCCAGCATCATGTCTTTGTCATGCTCTACGACGATGACGGTATTTCCCAGGTCGCGCAGCTCTTTGAGGGAATGGATGAGTCGCTCGTTGTCACGTTGATGCAGGCCGATGGAAGGCTCGTCGAGGATATACAGCACATTCACCAGTTGCGAGCCTATCTGGGTGGCTAAGCGTATGCGCTGGCTCTCACCGCCTGAGAGCGATGCCGACTGACGGTTGAGCGACAGGTAGTCGAGTCCTACGTCGAGCAGGAAGTCCAGTCGGGTGCGTATCTCCTTTAAAATCTCTTTGGCGATTTTAAACTCGTTAGCGGTTAGTGGTTGGTGGTTGGTGGTTAGAGAATACTCTGCTGCAGACATATCTTTCACCTCTAACCTCTCACCTCTCACCTCTAATTCTCCGATCCACTGTCGCAGTTCGCTGATATCCATAGCCGCCAGCTGGGCGATGTTCTTGTCCCAGATTTTGTAGGACAGCGCCTCGCGATTCAGCCGCTGACCGTGACATTCGGGACATTCGCACTCGGCCAGGAACTGGTCGGCCCATTTCTGGCCTGTAGTCGAATCGTCAGACTCCATGACGTCGCGCAAGTATTTGATGATGCCGTTGAAGGCTACGAAATAGTCGCTGGAGGTATGTACTGTTTCTTTATCTATGCGCACGTCTTCCAACGAGCCATACAGGATCTCGCTCATGGCCTCGTCGGGGATGTCGCAGATGGGGGTCTTCAGGTCGCAGTCGTATTTCTTTAGTAAAGCTTCTATCTGCCAGAATATGAGCAAGTTCTTGTATTTGCCTAAAGGAATGATTCCGCCCTCGTAGATGCTCTGACGGTTATTGGGAATCACTTTTTTTAGGTCAATCTCATTGATGGTGCCCAGTCCTTTGCACTTAGGGCACGCTCCTTGTGGAGAGTTAAACGAAAAGTTGTTTGGCGCAGGGTCGCTGTAGCTGATGCCTGAGGTGGGGCACATCAGGCGCTTGGAGAAATACTTGAGCCTTCCACCAGTCCCCTCCGTTACGTCGAGAATCATGATAAGGCCATCGCCCTGTTTCATGGCAATGCTGACGGTCTTTTTCAGTCGTTCGCCTCCACCTCCTTCGGCAGGGGTCGGGGGGAGGCTTAACTTATCAATCACCACTTCAATGTCATGATTCTTGTAGCGATCGACCTTCATGCCGCGGGTAATCTCTTGTATCTCGCCGTCAATGCGGATGTTCAGATAGCCCTTGCGCCGCATCTGTTCAAAGAGCTCTCGGTAGTGGCCTTTTCTGCTTCTTACCAGTGGTGACAGGATAAAGATCTTTTTACCGGCATACTCGGTTTGGATCATGTCGATGACCTTCTCTTCGGTATATTTGACCATAGGCTCTCCCGTCATGTAGCTGTATGCCTTGCCCGCACGGGCAAAAAGCAGACGCAAGTAGTCATAGACTTCGGTCGTCGTCCCTACGGTGGAGCGGGGATTCTTGTTGGTGGTCTTCTGTTCGATGCTGATGACGGGGCTCAAACCTGTTATCTTATCTACGTCGGGGCGTTCCATCCCTCCGAGGAAATTACGGGCATAGGCAGAAAAGGTCTCGATATAGCGTCGTTGTCCTTCAGCAAAGATGGTGTCGAAGGCCAGCGACGATTTGCCCGAGCCCGAAAGGCCTGTGATGACGGTCAGGGAGCAGCGGGGGATATCAACGTCGATGTTTTTCAGGTTGTGTACCCTTGCGCCGACAACGCTGATAGTCTTTTCCTTCTTGCTGTTAGTTTCCACCCGTGTTTCCTCCTTCTTGTGAGAATCCTCTTAGCAAATTGACGTCCTTTCTGATGTGATAATCCTTGCCGTCGGCACCTTTAGCAGTTACCTGAACGTAATACACGCCGTCTTTCACATCGTGCCCGTTGTACTTGCCGTCCCATCCTCCAGCCGGGTCGTTCCATTCGTAGAGCTTCTGCCCCCAGCGGTTTACGATGATGGCTCGAAACTGCACGATGCTCTTCCAGTGGTCGGGACTGTTGGGGTCGTTCACACCCTTCGCGCCGTAGATGTCGTTGATACCGTCT